>Ga0334722_10000123_pt1 | contig 115090 bp, 124 predicted proteins | sample C3_bottom_MG_FD_207210 | JGI IMG/M metagenome (GOLD analysis project Ga0334722, IMG submission 207210) | Sediment microbial communities from Yellowstone Lake, YNP, Wyoming, USA - C3_bottom | ecosystem: Environmental > Aquatic > Freshwater > Lake > Sediment | place: USA: Wyoming | collected...
AGCATGGCTGGTTTGAAAGCAAAAGGTCTAGCGATGGCGATGGTAGTCCTTCTGCTGTTCTCCGTGGTGGCCCTGTCAGGGTGCACCGCCAAAAAAACTGAGCCGCCTGGAACGACGGGAAACAGTTCCGGAGGAGGCATTGTAGCCACTGATTTTCCCACAAAACCAATTGAGATGACGGTGCTCTTTGGGGCCGGGAGCGGAGCCGACTTGTTGGCCCGCAAAGTTGCTGAAATTGCCGGTAAAGAATTGGGACAGCCGATATCCGTCGTCAACCGGACCGGTGCCGGTGGGGCCACGGGCTACACTTATGTTAAAGGTCAAAAACCCGATGGCTACAGCATTGTCTGGAACTCTAACTCAATCAACACCGCCTACCACGCCGGTAACATGCAATTTGACTACAAGAGTTTCAGCGGCGTGGCCGAATTGACCACGGAGCCCGTCAGTATCGCGGTTAGAGCCGACGCCCCCTGGAAAAACATCAATGAGTTCATCGATTACGCCAAAAAGAACCCCGGCAAAATCCGGATTGGAAACTCAGGCAAGGGTACTTTCACTCATTTGGCCGCTATAGCTCTGGAAAATAAAACCGGGGCCAAGTTCACCCATGTCCCCTTCGGTCAGGGACTGGCGGTATCAAGTCTGCTTGGGGGTCAAATTGAAGCCAGTTGCCAGTTGCCGGCGGAAATCATGTCTCAGGTGAAGGCCGGACAGGTGCGGATCCTCGCCGTTACCGGCAGCGACAGGCTCAAAGTCCTTCCCGATGTGCCTACTTTCAAGGAAAAGGGCATAGATTTAACCCTGTCCCTCTGGCGTGGCATCGCCGTCCCGGCTGGAACACCCGAAGCGGTCATTAAGAAACTTGAGGGGGCTATGCAGAAAGTGGTTAAGAATGAAGAGTTCATCAAATTCGCGGCGGACATGGGCGCCAATATTGAGTTCCGGGGTTCCAAAGACTTCGATAAGTTCATCGCGCAACAGGATGTTGAACTGGCCAACCTCATGGAGCAGATCGGTATGAAAAAGCAATAACAACGAAAAGACCGAGGGGGGCACCAGCTATCGGGTGCCCCCAGCCCTGCCCCGCCGGGGGTTTGGGGGCAAGGATCAGCAGAGCTGGGCCAGCTACCACAGGGTCGAGCCGTCCAGAAGGCCCAACTTTCTGTCGTCTCCTTTACCGAAGCTAAGGAGGAAGGCTCCATGGGCAGAGATTTCATAAGCAGCCTGTTTCTGACCTTGATCGGACTTTTCTTCCTAATTTATTCCACAAAATATGATTTGGGTACACTGGCTTCACCCGGCGAGGCGGTCTTCCCCATGCTCATTGCCGTGGTTTTATTGGCCATGTCTGGATGGCTTTTGCTGCAAAGCCTCTTTAAGCGACGTCCGGAAAACCAGGAGCAAACAAGTTCCGAGAAAAAAGTTGTAAAAGAAGAGAACTGGAGAGTCCTCCTCCTCTTCTCATTGGTGGGCGTCTCCCTGTTCTCCATTGAAGTTCTCGGCTTCTTCCTGACCAGCTTCATCCTGGTGGCACTTTGCTGTCGGCTTTTAGGAGTGAATAAATGGCTTCCTGCTCTCACCATTGCAGCGGCAGCAATAACCGGCGCCTACCTCATTTTTGAGTTATGGCTCAAGGTTGCTTTTCCAAAAGGCCTGTTCATATAGGCAGCTACCGGCAGCTGACGTAAGTCGTCCTTTCCAAACAATTCAACTTAAGCGGATCAACTCATGAAAGAATAACATAATCGGGGGATCCATTATGCCTTTCTTGGAAGGTTTACAGGTGGCGTTTACCCCTTTTAACCTTTTCGCCTGCTTTATCGGGGTGATCATTGGCACATTGACCGGAGTTTTACCCGGCCTTGGCCCGGCTGCAGCCATGGCCATGCTCTTACCCCTCACCGTAAAAATGGGGCCGACGGCCGGCTTGATAATGCTAGCCGGGATCTATTATGGGGCCATGTATGGTGGCTCCACAACGTCCATCTTGGTCAATGTCCCCGGTGAACCGGCCAGCGTCGTCACCTGCCTTGAGGGATACAAGATGGCCCGTAAAGGGCGGGCCGGTGCGGCTTTGGCCGTCAGCGCCATAGGTTCATTTATTGCTGGAACCTTGGGGGTCATATTTATTCAGCTCTTCGCTCCGCCCCTGGCCAGCGTCGCCCTCAAATTCGGCCCGGCGGAGTTCTTTGCCTTGACCATTGTGGGTATCGTTCTTTTGTCCAACCTTTCTGGAAAAGGCGGGATCAAAGCGTTTTTGATGATTGCTTTGGGTCTTCTCCTTTCCACGGTTGGACTCGACCCTCTGGGAGGCGTTAATCGTTTCACCTTCAACTACGCTGGCGCGGGAACAGGCTTGAGTTTCATCGCCATTGCAGCCGGCCTGTTCGGGGTAGCTGAGATTTTCTGGCTGGCTAAGGAATCAGATGTACAACCAGAAATTATGTCGGTACGGTTTCGTGAACTTTATCCAACCCGGGAAGAGCTGAAAAGGTCGTTACCGTCTATGTTCCGGGGTTCAATACTCGGCTTTCTCATCGGCCTGGTCCCAGGTCCGGCGGCTACCATTGCCTCCTTCGCTTCCTACAGCCTGGAGAAGAGCGTCTCCAAACACAAAAATGAATTCGGTCACGGGGCCATCGAAGGAGTGGCCGGCCCAGAAGCTGCCAACAACGCCGCCTCGGCTGGAGCTATGGTTCCCCTCCTCTCTTTGGGAATTCCGTTTTCTCCAGCAGTTGCCGTCCTTTTAAGCGGAATGCTCTTAATGGGGGTCACCCCCGGTCCTCTCTTTTTAAAAGAGCATCCCCTGGCTTTTTGGGGGGTCATCGCCAGCATGTATATTGGTAATGTTATGCTCCTCATTCTCAACTTACCTCTCGTTGGCATCTGGGCCAGCATCACCCGGGTTCCGCAAAAGTACCTGATGCCAATCGTTTTGCTTTTTTGTATCATCGGAGCTTATGCCGATAATAACAACATTTTCGATGTTTGGGTCATGTTGATCGCGGGGCTGGCCGGTTTTCTGATGCGCAAGTTTGATTATGACCCGGCTCCTCTACTTATTGGTCTGGTAATTGGTCCAATTATGGAACGTTCTTTCCGCCAGGCTTTAATAATGGGCCGAGGAGACGTACTCACTTTGTTTTCGTCTCCTATCTCCAGCGGCCTTTATGCCCTGGCCATCATTTTCATGGTTCTAAAGATTGCCAGAAACACAAGGCGTGATCAGGCGTTCCTAGATAACCCGAGATGCCCATGAATCGAACAAAAAGCTTTGCGCCAGGTGAACCATCAGCGCAAAGCTGGAGATTAGGAGCCAACTAATGGGCGTAGAAACTTTATAACTAGAGACTTTGGCAACTAGAGACTTTGCGCCTCCAGAGACTTTATACCTAAAGAATTTATAACTATAACTAAAGACTTTATACCCGGAGACTTCACACCTTGATTTTTACTTCCTTTGCCAGACCTGACGGGCCGCCCGGTGAATATCCCGAGCCGTAAGGCCGTATGCCTCCAGCAAGGCCTCCGGCGTCCCGGAACGTCCAAAGACGTCACGAACGCCCACCCGGACCATGGGCACCGGATGATTCTCAGCCAGGACTTCGGCAATGGCCCCTCCGAGACCGCCGAGAATGTTATGTTCTTCTGCCGTCACCACGGCCCCGCAGCGCCGCGCTACAGATACAATCGTTTCCACATCCAAAGGTTTGATGCTGGAGACGTTGACCACGCTGGCGGCAATCCCCTCCTCGGCTAAGAGATCAGCAGCCTGAAGCGCTTCCGCCACCATGATGCCGGTGGCCATGATGGCCACGTCCCCCCCTTCCCGCAGGAGAACGGCCCGTCCGATGGCAAACTCGTAGTCGTCGCCAAAGATCTGGGGCACCGCCGGCCGGCCCAGGCGGATATACACGGGACCGTCATGGCGTACCGCCGCCCAAACCGCCTTCTTTGTTTCCACGGCATCGGCCGGGACCAGAACCGTCATATTGGGAATGGCGCGCATCACGGCAATGTCCTCAGTGGCTTGGTGCGAACCGCCGTCTTCCCCCACCGTCAGGCCGGCGTGGGTCGCCGCGATCTTGACGTTCAAATGCGGGTAGGCGATGGAGTTACGGATCTGCTCAAAAGCCCGACCGGTAGCAAAGATGGCAAAGGTGCTGGCAAAAGGGATTTTTCCCGCTGCCGCCAGACCCGCAGCCGTTCCCATCAGGTTCTGCTCGGCAATCCCCATGTTGAAAAAACGTTCCGGAAAACGTTCGGCAAACTTGGCCGTCTTGGTGGATTTGGAAAGATCGGCATCCAGGACCACCACTTCCGGAATGGCCGCCCCAATCTCCACCAAAACTTCACCGTAGGCATCACGAGTAGCAATATTTTTTCCCAAAAGCGATCACCTCTTCAGCAACTTGGCAATACTTGCCGCCCCTGGAGAGGGGCCACTAAAACCAAAAGCTTCCTATTGTCTTGATGACCCGCCGCAGCACCCGAAAAATCATGACGTTAGCACTCTCGCCCCGTGAAATCTCGGCGAGGCTGGTTTCGGGCGGCGGGTACCTGCTGATGGCTCCTTCAACTATTACCACGTGGCCAAAACGGTCAGTCCCATCCGTCAACCTGTCCCCAGCTCAACTCTGCCCACCCAGCTCGGCCAGGGCCCGCTCCGCCTGCTCCCGCGTCGGCGCATTGCCATGCCAGCCGACGGCATTCTCCATGAAAGAGACGCCTTTTCCTTTGATGGTCCGAGCAATGATGATGGTGGGCTGCCCCCGGTGGCCTTTGGCCAACTCGATGGCGGCCAGGATTTGCTCGAAGTCATGACCGTCAATGTTCAAGACGTTCCACCGGAAGGCCCGCCACTTATCTTCCACCGGTTCGCTGGACATGACCTGGCTGGTAGGCCCGTCGATTTGCAGACCATTGTAATCCAAGAAAACGGTCAGGTTATCCAACCGGTAATGGGCGGCGGCCATGGCCGCTTCCCAGATCTCTCCTTCTTCCATCTCCCCGTCCCCGATGAGGGCATAGACCCGGTAATCCCGCTTATCCAACTTGCCAGCCAGGGCCATCCCGTTGGCCATGGCCAGACCCTGTCCTAAAGATCCGGTCGATGCCTCCACCCCCGGCGTTTTGCGCATATCCGGGTGCCCCTGCAGGTGGCTGTTGATCTTCCGCAGGCCCCAGAGGTCTTCCACCGGGAAAAAACCCCTCTCGGCTAAAGCGGCGTAAAGAGCCGGGGCGGCATGGCCTTTACTTAACACAAAGCGGTCCCGATCCGGCCAGCCGGGGTTTTGCGGATCAAGGCGCAGCACCCGGAAATAAAGGGCGGTAATGATGTCCGCCGCCGAAAGGGAGCCGCCGGGATGACCGGAACCGGCCTCCGCCAACATGCGGATGATGTGGCGCCGGATGGTCCGCGCCTTCTCCTCTAAAAATAGCTTCGTTTGTTCATCCATAGCGTTTCGTCCCTTCCTTTATCCTTTGTCCATTTACGCTCAGCACATCTATTCTACGCGGATCCGACATCGGCACGACGCGTAGTCCTCTGCCAGTTGCCACCAGCTGCCAATTGGTTGCTCCTGGAACGCCTAAAGGGGTCGTGGCAGGATCCGCAGCGGGCTAGGGGCTAGGGGTTTAGGGTTGGAGGTCTCCTCGCCCATCTATTCTTCCGGTCGCCCAACCTAGTCTCACCACCCAGGTCATGGGGCCCGGCCGGCCTGCCCGTTCTGGGCACGTTCCCCGATCGCCGCATCATCGCGTTCGTCCTCGCTAGCTGCTGTTTCCCCCCCCCCCCCTGGCCCCGGCTTTTCCGGAGACCGGCGGCCGGACTTTGGGCTCTTTAAACCCCTCGCCCAGAACCTCGTGGACCTCGTGGATGATGATAAAAGCGCGCGGGTCAAGATCATGAACGATTTCCTTCAGGCGGGCCAACTCTGGCCGGCTGACCACCGAATAAAGGACCTCCCGCTGTTCCCCGCTATACATTCCCCGCGCCTGCAAAGCCGTCACGCCGCGCTCCATCTTGTAAAGGATGGCCTGAGCTACCTGATCGGGTTTATTCGTGACGATCATGGCCGCCCGGGCATAACCCAGACCCTCTTGGACGATGTCGACGACGCGACTGGAGAGAAAAAGGGTCAGGAGGGCGTACATGGCTAATTCGGCGTTAAAAACAATGCCGGCCAGGGTGATGACGAAAAAATCCGTCGCCAAAAGGGCCTGACCAACGCTGATGGGTAGATAGTGGCTGAGAAGGCTGGCGGCCAGATCAGTACCTCCGGTGGTTCCCTGAGCCCGGAAGACCAGGCCCATCCCCAGCCCTGTGACCAGCCCGCCGTAAACCGTCGCCAGGAGGAGATCGGAGGTCAGGGCGGGGACGGGAAGGAGGTCTACGGCCATGGACAAAACCCCCATCCCCACCAGGGTCCGCACCCCGAAATGGGGGCCCAGCGCCCGGGTACTAAGTACAAAAAGGGGTACGTTGAAGACCAACATCATCACGCCGACCGGGATCCCAAAGAGAAAATGGATGACCGTAGCCAGACCGCTCACGCCACCCGCCGCAATGCGGTTGGGAATGAGAAAAAGATTGAGGCCCAGGGCGGTGATGACGGCCCCGACAATGATCTGGGTATAATCGCGCAGGATATCCCAAAGAAGGTTCTGGCGCAAGGGACTACCCTCCCGCCTGACATTTAACGAAACAGCGTCCGTCTTTGCGTCGCATTCTGGCCAGAGTCCTGGCCGAGAACGGCCACCAGTTATCTGACAGCAGCAATTCAGGCTTCCGTGGCCTAAATCCTCACCAGGTTGACTATTTCCGCCCACCGCCAGGCCGCACCAATCAAAGGTTGACACCCAGTCTCTCCGTACGTCCCGGGTCAGCGGCGCTTCCCCCAAGCTTCCCGCAGTACGCGCGCCGCAAACCGTGGTAACGCCAGCATCCTTTTTGCCCGGCGCGGCTCTTTCCAAAGGCGGTAGAGCCATTCCAGATTGAGTCGTTGCAGCCAACGTGGGGCACGGCGGGCCACACCGGCCAGGACATCAAAAGAACCGCCTACGCCGATGCCCAGACGGGCGCCCGTGACCCCCAGATTTTCCTTTATCCATAGTTCCTGGCGGGGCTGTCCCAGGGCCACCAGGAGAACATCGGGATGGCTCCGGCGGATGTCTTCCAGGATACCCGCCTCTTCTTCCGGCCGAAAATAACCGTGGTGTATCCCCACCACCCTAACGGCCGGGTAAAGGGACGCGACCCGCCGGGCAGCCGCCTCGGCCACCCCCGGTCGGGCACCCAAAAAGTAAAAACGCCAGCCGCGCCGGCTTCCCCGTTCAAAGAGGGCCAGCAAGAGATCAAAGCCGGCCACCCGCTCGGGCAGGGGTTGTCCCAAAAGCCGCGAGGCCCAAACCACACCCGCGCCATCGGGCACCACCAGGTCGCTCTCTTCCAGCAGGCGCAAAAGCTGAGGCTGATCCAGGGCCATCATCACCAGCTCTGGATTGGCCGTGACGACACGGCGAGGAGCGGGCAACACCGACGCGACCTCTTCCGGCCTGGTCGCCTTGTTTTCCTCGATGAACCCCTCAATCAGCTCCAGAGCCTGAGCCATGGTCACCCGATCAAAGCCGACGCCCAAGATTCGCACTCGTTCCAAGGCAACCACCAGCGAGGTATTTATATGGGCGACGTCCCCGCCAGGAGACGTCATCCTCTTCTTCATATTTCAGATGAACGTTTGGCTCACCACAACCGCTAAAAGATCCTTCAAAACCATGAGCTGGCTCCGCGCCCCCCGTTGAGAGCGGGGCGGCGGTCTTGGTGCCTGGCTCCCTGCCGGCGCAGGCAGCAAGTGGGGGAACGGCCATAAGAGAGCCCAACAAACCTGATCGTGGCCTTTAGTTCGGCAAAAGCCCTAAGGCCAGCTCGGTATTGCGCAAAGCCTCGCGGCTGAGGGCCTCACTGCGGGCCAGCAGCTCTTGGCGAATGGCTTCCCGGTTATGTAAGGCCTCTTCGGCCCGGATGAGGATATCCTCGGCCCGGATCTCGGCAACCGCTCCGGCGGGAGTCAGTCCCAGGCGGGCCAAGAAACCGTCGATTTTGGGATCATAGGAGAGACCCACCAGCGGCACACCGGCTAAGGCGGCAAAAACCAGCGCGTGCAGCCTCATCCCGATCATGAGTTCGGTCTGACTGATCATGGTCAAGGCCTGCCGGAAGTCCAGACGCCGGGTCACGATTTCGGCCGGATGGCGCATTAAAAGCGCCACCTGACGGGCCGCTTCGATATCGTCGGGATACTGCATGGGCAAAAAAATAACGGAATAACCGGTCTCTTCAATCAGGTGATCAGCCGCCCGGGCCAGGGCTTCAATGAAACCACGCCCGGGCCAGCGTCGCACCGAAAGAGCGATCTTCCCCGCTGGAGGCTGATCCGCATCCTCCGGACGGCGAATCTCTTTTTCCAGAAAAGGATAAAGGGCAAAGACCGGATCGGCCGTCACCTGAATGGGCGGTTGCGTAATCCCCAGTTCCCGCAATTCTTGTTGAGAGGCCTCGTCCCGCACCGTGATCAAGTCGACCCGGTTTAAGACGCCTTCCATCAAAAAACGCCCCAGTCGTCCGCGCACCGGGCCGATACCCTGCCCGTAAAGCATCACCGGCTTTTTCAGGGCCATGGCTAGGGAGATGATCCAAAGATAGTAGGGAATGTTGAAGGCTCCGGTCACGTCCTGGAGGAGGCTCCCGCCCCCGCTGATCAGAAGACCGGAACGGGCGATCTCTTCTTTGATCGCCCAAATGTTCAAACGACTAATAGCCCGAACCCCGTGCTCACGGCTGGTGCGGGAAGGGTTGGCCGATAACACCGTAATCTTAATTCCGGGACGAAGGCGGCGAAAGGACTGAACCATCCCTTCCAGCATCGCCTCGTCGCCGGCATTGCCAAAGCCGTAATAGCCAGAAATAACTAAGTCTGCCAATTCTTATCCCCTGGCGCTTTAGTTGCAAAATTGCCGGCCTACTGAGCTTTTATGGTAAATGGCCCGCGTACCAGCAAAATACAGTCGGTCACCGCCGCCAGCCCCCGTCCATCCGTCCGGGGAACGATGAGGAGGTGGTTGGCCGGGACGGCCTGTCCCGTCCCCAAGTCTTTCCCCGCCGTGACGTCGGCCAGGCCTCCCAGCTGACTGCCGATAGCCGTGGCCGTGCCGCTCCGCAAGACCAACTCGGCTCCCGCATCGGCGATGAGTTTTTGCCCCTTGGGCAGATTCACCACCTGCAGGACGGTAAATTGATCAACGTAACTTTTGCTGACGAGGGGGTCACCTTCCGTTCCCGGTTCGGCGCCAGCAGCCTGAGCGCGCTGGCCCAGATTATATCCCAATCCCAAGAGGCCCAACCCCACCACCAGTGCCACCAGCACCAGGTACAGGCGAGACCACCTCGCACCCTTTTCGTGCATGAACCCAATCTCCTCCTCGGCTCGGTGAAATCAAATGCCTCGGCCCGCAACGCGATCGATCCTTTCCGAGTCAGTCCCGCCCAAAGCACTTCTTGACCTGATCTCCACCCCGGTGGTCTCCTCTAAGCGCCACAGCTATCGAGGCCCCCCTTGTTGGCCCCCTTGCGGGCTTTAGGCCGTCTTCTCTTTCACGCGAGCCTGGCTTTCGAGATAACCGTAGATGAACGGATCCAGCTCCCCGTCCATCACCGCCTGGACGTTACCCACTTCCACGTTGGTGCGGTGATCTTTCACCAGGCTGTAGGGCTGGAAGACATAAGAACGAATCTGGTTGCCCCAGGCGATGTCCGTTTTCTGCCCGCGCAGGGCGGCCAGTTCCTGCTCCCTCTCCTGCTCTTTCAATTCCACCAGCTTCGACCGCAGGATGCGCATGGCCGTGGCCCGGTTTTGCCCTTGCGATCGTTCGCTTTGGCAGGAAACGACGATCCCCGTGGGGAGGTGGGTGATGCGTACCGCCGATTCGGTCTTGTTCACGTACTGACCACCCGCTCCGCCAGAGCGAAAAGTATCGATCTTCAAATCTTCCGGCCTAATCTCAACGGCCGTCTCGTCCTCGATCTCCGGCAGGACCTCCACCGAGGCAAAGGAGGTATGTCGCCGTCCAGATGCATCAAAGGGAGAGATGCGCACCAGGCGGTGGACCCCTTTCTCCGAACGCAAAAAGCCGTAGGCGTTTTCCCCCGAAATGGAGATGGTCACGCTCTTGATGCCGGCTTCTTCGCCCGGCAAAAGGTCCAGGGTCTCCACCCGGTAGCCGCGTGACTCCGCCCACCGCGTGTACATCCGGAGCAACATTGACACCCAGTCCATGGCCTCCGTCCCGCCGGCGCCGGCGTGGAGGGTCAAAATGGCATTATTGCGGTCATAAGGCCCGGAGAGGAGGATTTCCAGCTGGAAGCGCCGAACCTCTTCGCTCAACGTGTCCAGTTCTCGCGCCGCCTCCTGAGCTAAAGAGGCATCCTCTTCTTCCGCTCCCAGTTCAATCAGGACCTCCAGATCTTCAAATCGCTTGCGTATTGCCTCATATTTTTCGATGGGTTGCCGGAGACTGGCCACCTCTTTAAAAACCCGCTGGGCCGCCCCCTGGTCATTCCAAAAATCCGGCTCCGCCGTCTTGGCCTCCAGCTCGGCGATTTTCTGTTTCCGTCCTTCTAAGTCAAAGAGACCCCCTTAAAAGGTTCATTTGTTCGGCCAAACTGGCCAGCGAACGCTTCAGTTCGTCATACATGTCAGATCAACTCCCCTTTTCAGGCCGACCGGCCACAACAGTGTTTGTATTTTTTCCCGCTCCCGCAAGGGCAGGGATCGTTTCGCCCGATCTTTTTCCCTTTCAAAATGGGTTTGGTCGGAACCGCCGGCGACCGGTTTTCCACCGTCCGGCGACGTTCCGGTTCTTTGACCACCGACAGACGGTAAATGTATTTTACCACATCTTCCTTAAAACTTTGTACCATCGATTGGAACATCTCGTAAGCCTCGAACTTATACTCCAGGAGCGGATCCTTTTGCCCGTAAGCCCTGAGGCCCACTCCTTCCCGCAGGTCGTCCATGGCATCCAGGTGGTCCATCCACTTGGAATCGAGAACCTTGAGCATGACCACCCGTTCCAACTGGCGCATCGTTTCCGGCCCCAGGTCCTGCTCCTTTTTCTGATAGAGCTCTTCGGCCACACCGACCAGGTATTCTACCAGTTCCTGGCGGTTTTTGCCGTTCAAATCGGCAACGGCGAGGCGTCCTTCCGGAAGGAACATCCCCTGCAGAAACTCAATGAGCCCGGCCAGATCCCAGTCTTCGGGGTGCACCTTCTCCCCGGCGTAAAGATCCACACCGCGGCTGATGACCTCCCGGATGTACTCGCGGACGTTATCGCGCAGGCTGTCGCTGGTCAGGATCTTCCGGCGCTCGCCGTAGATGACCTCGCGCTGTTTATTCATGACATCGTCGTATTCGAGGACGTGTTTCCGGATATCGAAGTTGCGCGCCTCCACCTTCTTTTGCGCGTTCTCGATGGCCCGCGTCACCAGGTTGTGTTCGATGGGAATATCTTCCTCCAACCCGAACCGGTCCATGATCCCGGCGATGCTCTCCGACCCGAAAAGCCGCATCAGGTCATCTTCCAGGGAGACATAAAAACGGGTGGAACCGGGATCGCCCTGGCGTCCGCAACGGCCCCGCAGCTGATTATCGATCCGCCGGCTCTCATGTCGTTCCGTGCCAATAATGTGCAGACCGCCCAGAGCCACCACTTGATCGTGCTCCTGGTCGGTGATCTTTTTGGCTTCTTCGTAAAGGGCACGGTAAACACGCCGGGCGGCCAGGATATCGGGATCGTCCGTCCGGGCCATGGAGATGGCGGCGTTGATCATCTCCGGTGAATAGCCCTTTTCCCGCATCTTCTGGCGGGCGATGAAATCGGGGTTACCCCCCAGCAGGATATCCGTCCCGCGACCGGCCATGTTGGTGGCGATGGTTACCGCCCCCAGTTTTCCGGCCTGGGCGACGATCTCCGCCTCTTTTTCGTGATATTTGGCGTTCAGCACCTGGTGCGGGATGCCGCGCTTGGTCAGAAGTCGGCTCAGTTCTTCCGACTTTTCAATGGAAATGGTCCCCACCAGGACCGGCTGACCCCGGCGGTGCCTTTCGACGATCTCCTCCACCACCGCCCGGAACTTGGCCTTCTCCGTCTTGTAGACCACGTCCGGGAAGTCGTGCCGGATCATCGGTTTATTGGTGGGAATGACGATGACGTCCAGGCCGTAGATTTTCCGGAACTCCTCTTCTTCCGTCAAGGCCGTACCCGTCATCCCAGCCAGCTTTTTGTACATCCGGAAGTAATTTTGGAAGGTGATAGTGGCCAGGGTCTGGGTCTCCTGCTCGATCTTGACCCCTTCCTTGGCCTCGATGGCCTGGTGCAGTCCGTCGCTGTACCGGCGGCCGAACATGAGCCGGCCGGTGAACTCGTCGACGATGATGACCTCTCCGTCTTTGACCACGTAATCCCGGTCCCTTTTCATTAGAGCATGGGCCTTCAAGGCATTATAAAGATAGTGGGAGAGGTCCAAGTTATTGTGATCGTAGAGATTACTAATGCCCAGGAGCTTCTCCACGTGGGCAATCCCTTCCTCGGTGGGGGCCACCGTATGGGCCTTTTCATCCACGTGGTAATCCACGCCCTCTCTCAATTTGGGGACGATCCGGGCAAAGGTGTAATACAGCTCCGTCGGCTTCTCCGCCGGTCCGGAAATGATGAGGGGCGTCCTGGCTTCATCGATGAGGATGCTGTCGACCTCATCGATGATGGCATAGTTCAGGATGGGCCGTTGCACCATCTCCCCCGGATGTAAAACCATGTTGTCGCGGAGGTAATCGAACCCAAACTCATTGTTGGTCCCGTAGGTTATGTCGGCCTGGTAGGCTTGTTGCCGCTGGGCCGCGTCCAGACCATGAACGATGACGCCGACCCGCAGTCCCAAGAAACGGTAAATCTCCCCCATCCACTCGGCGTCCCGCCGGGCCAGGTAATCGTTGACGGTGACGATGTGCACCCCCTGGCCGCTTAAGGCGTTGAGATAAGCCGGAAGCGTCGCCACCAGGGTTTTCCCTTCGCCGGTCTTCATCTCGGCGATGTTCCCCTCGTGCAGGACCACGCCCCCCATGAGCTGCACGTCGAAATGCCGGAGCCCCAGAGTTCGGCGCGAAGCCTCCCGGACCACGGCAAAGGCCCCCACCAGGAGGTCCTCCAGGGTGGCCCCATTGGCCAGGCGCTCCTTGAACTCCGCCGTCTTGGCCCGCAGGGCTTCATCGGAAAGGGCCTGCATCTGCGGTTCCAGGGCATTGATCTGTTCCACATAGCGGCTCAGACGCCTAATCTCGCGTTCATTAAAATTTCCCGTCAAAAGGTTAGTCAAAAACTTGAGCATTTTTATCACTTCTTTACAGAAAGGCTTGGCATTTGGAGCAGAAAGGCCGAGCAGGTTTCGCTGGCTTCAAGATCAAAAAGACCTTCAAAGGTTCGCTCCTCGCTTCAAGATCTAAAAGACGTCAAAGGATGCGCTTCTCCCTTCAAGATCTAAAAGACGGTTCGCTTCTAACTTTTAGACAGAACGGCCTCGCATCTAGAGCAAAATCAGAGGAACCCGGTGAGGTTCCTCTTGCGCCGAAAAAGCCCGATTCCTTAAAGAGAACTTTCGTTTTCTTAGTCTGATTCTTACACTAAACGTTTCCTTATTCTTAGGCTGATTCCTACACTAAACGTTTCCTCAGGCTAAACTTTGTAGCTGAATTTTCGTCAGGTTAAATTTCGTCAGGTTAAATCCGATAAAGCCTTTGACTGCCGCCGTCAGTCAATAACATCTTAATTTTAGCATTTCCCTGGTCTGTCGGCAATGTCTAAGGAAGGTTTTGTTAACATTTTTATCCAGGGAGCAGGTTCACGCGGCAAAACCTTGCGCCGTAAGGGTCAATCCTTCGTCTGTGGCGGATGTCATGGAGGCTCCAGCGTTGAGTGAACTTCCAACCTTTTCTGCTCGAGGTGCCACTATAGACGGGCGCCAGCGAGAGGCCTCCAGCGTTGTGACTGACCGCCCCCCAGTGGGGCAACACTTCCCCTTCCGACGGTGTTTCCTCCGGCCTTTACCGTGGGGTAGGCGGGAGCCTCCCCCAAGCTCAGCGTCTTCGCAGGGTAGCGGCCCTCGGGCGACCGAGCAGGGTCTCTTTCCAGGCTTTGGTACTTTAGCTCCTTAGCGAACCCAGTCAGCTTTTGGGCCAATTTACCTCGCCCCCGTCGTTTTCTGGATGCGTCCCAGCATGGCGTCCTGGATCAGCCAGAAAACCCCAATGACCATCAGCGCGTCCCCGATGCTGAAGGCAGCCGGCCGGGGAAACGGAGGCGGCATGAGCCAATAATCGCCCAACCACCAGAGGCGGGTGTACGGACCCATGAGCTGGTGGGTCAGGCTCAGGTCCTGGACCAACTGGTCGTGATGTTGCACCAAACCCAGACGGAGTAAGGCCGGGCCGGAAACGGGCATCCGGCCACCATTGGCGGCAATCACCAGGAAATTCAAGAAGGAACCGGCCAAAAGGAAAGGCACTCCGGGAAGGCGGCGGTTGCTCCAGAGGGCATATAAGAGGAGTAGGTAAAGACCTATGTGTAACCAGGCCGCAACCTGATGGGATAAGCCGAGTCCCGCCCCAAAGCCCAAGAAGATCTCCAGGAAGAAAGCGGCAAAAACCAGTCCGAGGTGGCGAAACTCCAGTTCAGCCAGGGCCCCCAACCGGCCACCCCGCAGGCTACCAACTATAATCGAAACTATAATGGCGCTGGAAAGCATGATCCCCCCACCTCCGTTCCTCCGCGATGACCACCTGGAAAACCCGGACGATGGCTTCATCGTACCTTTGACCAATCCCCTTCTCCAGTTGCCGCATGGCCTCACTATGACTCATGACCTGGGGACGGTACGGACGTCCGGAGCGCATGCTGTCGTAAGCCTCGGCCACCGTCAGGATGCGCGCCGCCAGGGGAATGTCCTGACCGGTCAGGCCGTCAGGATAGCCGGTCCCGTTGACGAACTCATGATGGTAGCGCACGCTGGGGCCGATGTCTTCCAAAAAGGGCAGGCCGCCGGTGATTTTGCCGCCGTAAATGGTATGGTTTTTGATCTCGCGAAATTCGCTTCTGGTCAGCTGGCTGTCCTTGAGCAGGATCGTCTCGGCTATGGCCATTTTACCGATGTCGTGGAGAAGGCCGGCCCCATAAAGGAGAAGGATATCCTCTTCAGAGAAAAGAAGCTTACGGCCCATGGCCACGGCGTAGTTTAAGACCCGGTGGGAATGGCCGGTCGTGCGCTGATCTCTGGCCTCCAGGGTGCGGACCAGGGCGTGGAGGGTACCCCAAAAGGCCTCCCGCACATTGACATAAAGGAAGCTGGCATAAACCACCAGGATTAAAAAGACGCCGAAAAGGACCAGAGCAAAGGGGTCGATCTTGAGCCAGTAATAAAACCCGGCGGCGAAAAGGGCCAGGGGCGGTTGGGCCAAGTAATAAATGGGATTTAAAGCCGTTTCCCGCGCTAAGGCCGCCGACAGGCTCACCCCGTAGCGGAGGCTATAGCCGGCCCCCCGGCTTAACCAATCCAGGCCGCTGTAAAGGAGGACAGCAGAAAAAAAGGGTCCCAGATTATCGTTGCCCACCCAAGAGCCCCGGGTCCCTCCCTGGGCCAGATAGTAAAAAGAGACGACGGCCAGAAGGGCGGCCGACCGCAGGATTTCGTAATGGGGATAACCGGCTCTGGCCCAGGCCTGCGAGCTCAGGCGCCGGCGTACAAAGAGACCCACCAACCGTCCCAGGATGGCGTTGAGCACGGCCCAGCTGGGGCCGGCCAGGATCATGGTCGCCAGGTCGATCCCTGGGCTAATGGAAAAGCGCGGGCGGCTCTTACTCCCCCAAAGGGTCAATTCGCTCAAGGCCAGGAGCATCAGAGTAAAGACGTAATCGGGCCAGTTCTGGGCGGTCAAATGCGGCAGGAAAGGGTAAAGCAGGAGGAGGGTAACCAGGGTTAGAACCAGGAGGAAGGCACGAAAAGGGATCAGCAACAGTCGAATGGCCAAGATCGTCTCACCTTATAACTGGGGTTAAAATGAAAAAGACACGTCCTGATAGTCTTTTGCCTGTAGCCACGAAGGGGGAGCTGGTCCGAAACGTCGCCGCCCACTCAATGTTCGCGGCTGGAGCCCGTTTTGGGCGGCATGGACTCCTGGGAAGAAGTCCGGACCAGGCTGATACCGCTCTTCTTCTCCAGGATGGACGGATAAGGGGTAGCCATGACCCGCGGCGCCAGTTCCTCGACCATGGGCAAAAAGGCCGCCACGACCTGTGGATCGAACTGGGTCCCGGCGTTGCGCTTGATCTCTTCGATGGCCAGCGGTATGGGCATCCCGGCTTTATAGGGCCGGTCCGAGGTAATGGCGTCGAAGGCATCGGCCAGGGTGATGATCCGCGCGCCTAAGGGAATCTCTTCTCCCTTTAAACGGTGGGGGAAGCCCCGGCCGTCGTAGCGCTCGTGGTGGTGTAGCACCCAGTCCCGGGCAGCCCCCAGAAGACTGATATCTTTGATGATGTCCGCCCCGATGGCCGAATGCATCCGCATCTGGCGGTACTCGTCGTCGGAGTAGATCCCCGGTTTCTTCAAAATGGCATCGGTTATCCCCACTTTGCCGATGTCGTGCAGAAGGCCGGCGTAGTTCAGGAGCTCCAGCTGATCTTCGGTCATCTTGAGTTGCTTCCCGATGGCCACAGCGTACTCGGCCACGCGCTGGGAATGGCCGCGGGTGCTGTTATCGCGGGCATCCAAGACCGCCATCAGCATGCGAATGGTGCTATGAAAGGCGTCCCGCATCTCCAGGTGCTTCTGGAAGGAGTACCTGGCCACCAACAGGGGCAAGAAAAAGAGAAGGACGCTGAAGGGCCCGGCCGCGCGGTAGGTGACGGCAATGAGGATGCCCAGGGGGGCCAGGGCGACCATGTGGGGGATCGCCCAACGGAAATTCAGAGCCCAGTTACCCCTGATGGACATCTTCTCTGAGAGTGAGATCGCTACAGTGATAAGACCGACATTAATGACCCAGTAAGTAATAGCTGCCAAACTCAAAGCCGGCAGATCGCGCCAGCTAAGGTCACCTCCGAAGCGTCCGCCCAAAAGCTGAAACACAAAGCCCGAAGCCTCCGCCGATAGGAAGAGCTGAGCCCGGTTAAACAGGACTCCCAGGAGAGGTACTTTTCCCGTAAAATCCTTGCCCCGCAAAGTTCCGACGGCGGCCAAAAGGGCTCCGGTGAGGGGACCAAATACCAGGACCGCTGCATAGATAATAGAGAAACTTACAGAAACCGTCCCCTTACCCTGAGGCAAAGGAAGAGCTCCTAACTCAGACAATTGGATAACCGCTAAAAAGATGAGCAGGTTCGCCGTCAAGGTTATGGCGGCATGGCGCCATAGAAGTAGCGAAATCAAAAGGGTGAAAAGGATTACCCCTGTGAAGTAAATTCTCAAATGCTTGGGAAGTGGCTTCACCGTTTTCCCCTCCGGTCTACCGGTCTCCGCTAAGACGCCTTTTCAGGGCGAAAACTTTCGTCTGGTAACAATAACCTGAACCACGTCATCTTACCCCCATTGAAAACTCGCTCCGCCCGCCAGAAGAATGGCCAGCAGGACTAGGAGGACCTTTACTAAACGTGCCATGTGTGTGACCTCTACGTCGAGGTCGCCCGGAAGACCGGAATCCGCTATCCTCTTTCCGGGATTACCTTTCCGCTCATCTTCGCTTTGGAGAACATGACACTTTTTGAGTTGAAAGGTGGTTCAGGTTATTGGCTTGTAAAGAATGATTTATTGGGAATGTTTCTGCTTTGGCGGCTGGCCAAAGCTATTTGCCACCAATGAGTCAAAAGTCGAGCGTTAGCCTCGCTGCAGCAGGATCGCTACCAGCCTGTCCTCCTTTCGCCCGGCCCCGGCCATTAGAAATGGCCGCGGCCTTGCCGGTTGGTGGTGGCTCTACCGGCGAGGGAGGACGATTCCCAATGGCCTAAACCCTTGAGAAACCCTCCTTTAAAACCTCTTTACGTCGGCTAAATCTTAATTGGTTTTATATTAAATTAGGTCTTTAAAATAGGCCTGTAAATAGCCATCCACAATGCGGAATAATAGCACTAATATTATCGCAGTATAATAAGGCTGTATATAGCTACCTCTTTGTCCGTTTCTTCGGGAAGGCAATCTTCACCATGAACTGCCGGTTTAAAGCATCCAGCGTCGCCCGGGCCACCGCCTCCCGATCATCGTGGCGCAAGGTGGCCGACCCGGTAAGGGTGTGAATCTTGCCCACCGGATCGATATAACTGACAGCGGCCACGGCCACCTGAGCCCGGGTCAACGGCAAAAGCACCACATCTTCCACCTGGAATTCCAGCCCGGTCTGGAGATAGCCCTCGGCAGCCCGCAAAGTGGCCTCCGCCACCATCCGTAAGTGGCTCAGCCCAAAAGCCGGGCCTTCTGCCTCGCCGCGAAAACTCAATCCGAACTTCTTCAGCTCCACCACTACCCGGCTCAGGCTCCCCGCGGCATAAACCTGGACACCGGTAAGGACCGGACGACCCCAGGCCGCATCTGGATCCAGCTCGCCCCCAATAAGGGTCACGCGAAGCCGGTCAGAACTAATCCGCAGGTCAAACTGGCTGAGCAACGCCGTCTGAATGTCTCTCACTATTTGTTTAATGCTGCGATCACTGCTGGCAAGAACATGAATCCCTTCGAGATTACCATCTGGGGTCAGGTTAACCTTGACCGTATGTATATCCTTAATGTGCAGAAGCACCTTCTCTAGCTGTGAGCCGATAATGCTCTTGTCCACCGCCGTCCTCCAAAATCCAGAGGATCTGGACTTCCTCTAACGACTTGGTCAATCCGCTTCCCTTCCTACCACTCTTTTTTGAGGTTCCGCTCTTTCTCCCCAGGAAAATGTGGGAACGGGGGATTAAAATTCCAACGGCTTATAGAATTCGACCCAGACCACCACAATTCCTTCTTTTCCGCCAAGATGGGGAGAAATTTTTTCGGTCAACTAAGCCTTACTTCCCTTTCCCGCACCACGCTTTCGGCCAAAAGCCAAAGACCGCCAGACACCAACGAATGTCCCCCCAGGACCACGGGCATTTTGGCCGAAACCGCTGCCCGGGTAAATTCGCGCACCTTTTCATCCCTGATGACGTCGTAGCGGCCCAAGTCCGAGTGGAAGCGATCCCATTCCGAGACGGCTTTTTTCCAGTGGGCGAAGAGAACACGGGAATCCAAAAACACGGCCTGGGCCAGCTGGGCCAGGTCGGCAAAAAAGCCGGCCGGACCAACCCGGTCCAGGTGAAAGCCCAAAAGGGAGACGACCTCGCCCCTCTCTTCGCGTCCCAAAGCCTTCATCCCCCGCTCCTCGGAATAAACGCGTAAACGCAGGGGAAAATTGGAATTGATATAGGTCATGATGGGGGCGCCAACCCGCCCGGCAATAACCACCTCGGCGGCCGTTTGTTTGAGGACCTCACGCGCCCGTTTCAGACGGCTGTAATCCCAATCCAGATTACGCAAGAGGGCACCGGCCCGTGGCCCACAATCCGGTTGCAGGGCCAAGATCATCATGTCCGTTGGCGTATCCAGGTCAAAATTAATCCGCGGGGAATTGGGAATGAGCAGGCGGGTTAATCCGGCTTCCCGGAGAAGATAGCCGAGAGAATTGTCGTTTTCCGGAGGCGGGATTTGCAGGGCCATTTGGGCCGGCGTGAAGGCCACCAGATCTGCCGACTGAACGTTATTGACCAGGACCACGTGCTTTTGCTCGCGCAAGGTTTGGGCCATGCTGGTCAGATCCTCGGGTTGCAAGAGAGGAGCACTGACGCCGCCCATATAGATGACTTTCTCCAGACCATACTTGACGATGATGCCAGCCAGCCTGCGGCCAAAGTGGAAAGGTTCCAGCGAAAAATCCACCAAAACCCCAAGCTCGGCGGCTTCCCTGGCCAGATCCCGGTAATTGGTGCACAAGAGCACCTGGTCGAGGCCCGGTGCCGCCAGGGCTTTGGTCATGGTATCCAGCGTCACGGCTTTGCGAATGGCGATTAAAAGCTCGTCCAACTCCGTCCGGGCCTGGCCACCTTCAAAGATGACCAAAGTCACCTTCTCTTCCGGCATCTTCTCCACTCCATACTGGTCAATTAAGGCCATTATAACACAGGGTTTGCCGGGAGAGAACAGGGCTAACGCAGGCAGGCAAGGGTGTTAGCGGGCGTTGCCGAAAATTTAGATTTTCTCGTCTCCCCCCGCAACGCCGGCAAATAAAGGACCGGGGCGTCCGGTCAAAGCCGTAGTCCGGTTGAGGCCGTCCTTAACCCCGGTCGTTTTCAGCTGCTTCAGGAGGTCGAGCACCGTCCCCCCAGGAGTCACAGCACCGGCGAAACCCACGAAATCCCGCCGCTGCCTCATTTATTTGAATTCCGGATCGATAAGCCCGTAATTGCCGTCTTTTCTCCGGTAAACCACGTTAATGCGGTCGGTTTCGCTATTGGCAAAAACGAAGAAATCGTGGCCCAGGAGGTTCATCTGTAAGATGGCCTCGTCCACATCCATTGGTTTGACCAAGAAACGTTTCGTTCGAACCACCTGGTATTCCTTTTCCTCGGCCGTCTCCGCTTCGGAGGTAGCTTGAGCCTCACCGGCCTCCGCCGCTCGCAACCGCCGTCCCAAGCGCGTTTTGAACTTGTCGATCTGTTTTTCCAGCTTTTCGACGACCAGATCCAACGAAGAATACATGTCGCCGCTGGCTTCTTCACCCCGGAGGAGCATCCCGTTTAGAGGTACTTGAACTTCCACGATGTGCCGGTCCCTCTGGACCTGCATGGTTACCTGAGCCGTCAGCGGGATGTTGAAAAACCGTTCGATTTTGCCCACCTTTTTCTCCGCATAATCCCGCAAAGCTGGAGTAACCTCCACGTTCTTACCTCTGACAACGATCTGCATGACGTCAACTCCTTTCAGGGGTTCTCCTTAGATATAATATTCCCCGCCAAAAGCCAAAATCCTGCCAGGAGCTAGCCTGTTCACCGTTACTTTATCAACAGCAATTTCCTTTTGAAGACCCCAAGCGCAGACTCGCAACAGAATACCGCCCTTTCTACGATCAATGTCTAAATCCTTCCTCGCCAATCATCTCTCGAGCCACCCTATCTCATTCTGGGTATATGGGCAATCAATACCTTCTCTGGAAGCTGGCGTTAACTAAGATGAATAAATGGGAAGGAAGGTGAACGTCAGGCTGTCTCCTTGGCCAACTTTCTCAGTTTATACTTAATGGCATGAATGGGGTGGCCTTCAAGGTTCCTTGGCGGACGAATCAAGGTTTTTTCGAAGGACTGCATTCCGGAGCCGCTGGCTGCGGATCGATAGATTGTCATTTTGGATAGGGGGAGAGGTTGACTGGCTGGTTTTTAAACAGGGGATTAGTGGATAAGGATGATTCCCGTTGGCCACAGGGAATATATCCAGGTGATTTTTAGACGGCGGGCGGGCAGACATAGTTCATTTTTAGGCGGAGGTCGGGCAAACACAGATGATTCTTAGCAGCCTCAGAAAGGCTATAAAGGTTATTTTTTGACAGAGGATCGGTAAAGAACTGATGGTTCCGGCCGGCTCCGACGAAAATAATTACGGTTTTTAGACCGAGGATGGGTAAGTATTGATGGTAGCTGGCGGCTCGGAGAGACTAAATGAGTGATTTTTAGACAGACAGCCGGCAGGTCTCGATGATTCTCAAGGGCTTCGGCGAGGGATGTCAAGCAGGATCAGGGATCGCCCCCACTTCAAAGTGATTCTGCCCCTAGATATCGCAGAAACTACCCCAATCTCCAATTCGTCGAAGCCGATGTGTCCGCCTCCCTTTCCTCGCTGACCACTTTGACGCCGTTGCCCTGGTCGACGTCCTCCATCATTTTCGCCAGCGACGCCCTCCATCATTTTCGCCAGCTCAAATCAACAATCGTTCCCGTACTCCACCCGGTTGCGCCCCCCGGCTTTAGCCGCGTAAAGCTTGCTATCTACCCGCTGGATGAGGGAATCAACCGTATCCCCCGGGCAGTAGCCCACCACGCCGAAACTGGCGCTGAAGTGGCCAACCCCAGGGATAATCATGTTGTTTACCCGCTGGCGCAGTTCTTCAGCTAAACCAGCAGCTTTTTCTACGGGCGTATAGGGTAAAAGGATCAGGAATTCCTCACCGCCCCAGCGAGCCAGACAATCCGTCCGACGCAATCTCTTTTTTAGCATTTCGACCAAGCTCTTCAAAACCAGGTCCCCAGCCGCATGACCATACCGGTCGTTCACTGTCTTGAAATGGTCCAGATCGATCATGATCAGAGAAAAAGGTTGACCGGTCCGGCGCGTCCGCTCGATTTCCTTATCAAGAACTTCTAGAAAATGGCGGCGGTTGTATGCGCTGGTCAGCGGGTCAGTGATGGAAAGACGGTGCAACTCTTCTTCCATCTTCTTGTACTTCGTCACGTCGACAACGTAATGCAAGAAGAGATCCACGTCCACCGGGATCCACCACGTATCCCAGACGACGCCCCCCAAAACCACCTCGCCGTTTTCCGTCTTCTGTTCGGCCAAGGCCTCGTCGGCCCGGCAAAAATAACATTTCGTGCCAGGCAAAGGAGTGCCCGTTTTGAGAAAAGCCTCTCGTTCCTCGGCCGAAATGGCCTGCAAGCCATGGATACCAGCCCAGCAATAACCCCCTTTGAAGGCTCCCAGCCCTTGACCAGCTCGGTTGAGGGCCTCAATCCGGCGTCCCTTATTTATGAGAAATGCCGGATGAGGTATGGCTTCCAACATCGCCCTCAATTGCTTTTCCTTGTGCCGTAAAGCTTCTTCCGCCTCTTTCCGCTCCCTAATATCGCGAACAATTCCTACGGCTTGCCAGGACTGTCCTGCTCTCAAAAAGGCGAGAGAAACTTCCACCGGCATCTCGCGCCCGTCTTTGTGTTTGGCTTTCAGCTCCTTCGTTTTCCCAACGAGAGTGCTTTCCCCGGTCGTCTGCAAGCGCGTCAGTGCTTCCCTATAGGCCTCATATTGAGCGGAATCAACGGCCAGCAAACGGTGTAAATCCCGCCCCAGGACCTCTTCCTGGGAATAACCGAAAAGTTGCTCGGCGGCTGGGTTCCAAAAAGTCACCCGCCCTTGTTGATCAAGCACAACTATGGCCTCGCGCACAGAGGCCACGATGGCCCTCAAGATGGCCTCTCTTTGTTCTCGCTCTTCCATCCTCTTACACCGTGCTTGCATTTTTATGTAAATTATGATATAAGATTATCAACATTATTTCCAGCCAGATTTTACCTTGATTAAAAAATAATGCGGGGTGAAAGGATGGACCCAAAGACGCTGTACAAAATCAGCTATGGCCTTTATGTGGTCAGCTCTTTCCAGGGCGATCGGCTCAACGGGCAAATCGCCAATACCGTTTTTCAAATCGCTTCAGAACCGGCCACCATCGCCGTCAGCATCAACAAAAAGAATCTGACCCATCAATTGATCGCTTCGAGCAAGGTTTTTTCCGTCTCCATTCTTGGCCAATCTACGCCCCTGGATTTTATCGGCCGTTTCGGCTTTAAGTCCGGGCGAGATGTGGACAAGTTCCAAGGGATTAGTTATCGGAAAGGGCAAACCGGTGCGCCGGTGGTCCTTGAGAACGCCATCGGTTATCTCGAGGCCGAAGTGATCAACGCCGTAGAGGTAGAAACTCACACCGTTTTCATTGCCCGGGTGGTCCAGGCCGAAATCCTCAGCGCGGAAGAACCGATGACCTACGCCTTCTATCATGAGGTAAAAAGGGGGACAGCTCCCCCCAGCGCTCCCACCTATATTGCAACGCTCAATACGGTCAAGGAACCGGCCGCTGCCACCCCTCCCCGCCTGTCTCCTCCGGGGGCTCCACCCCAGGAGCCGGCGACAGCTGCCACCCCCCAAGAAGCTCCGACTGGCGTCCCAACCGAGACTGGGGCTCCTCCCCAGGAGTCGGGCAATGACCCTTCCCAGGAAGTTTCGACTGGCGCTCTCTCTGAGAATGACGCCCCTTCCCAAAAGCCGGCAAACAGCGCTCCTCGCGGAGAGCCCGCGGCGCCGCCATCCCCGTCGGCTAAAAAATACGAGTGTCCGGTTTGCGGTTATGTTTACGACCCCGTCCTGGGGGATCGCGATTCGGGCGTTCGCCCTGGCACGGCTTTTGAAGACCTGCCCGAGTCCTGGGTCTGCCCAATTTGCGGTGCCCCCAAAGAGCAGTTTAAAGTTAAAGAATAAAAAAATAATGGAGCTCACAACCGGGATTGAACCGGTGACCTCGTCCTTACCAAGGACGCGCTCTACCGACTGAGCTATGTGAGCACCACTAATCTATAAAAATTTGATTGTTGGCTTTGGTTGCGGGGGTAGGATTTGAACCTACGACCTCCGGGTTATGAGCCCGACGAGCTACCTGACTGCTCTACCCCGCGATGTTTCTGGTGGAGAGGGGTGGATTCGAACCACCGAAGGCGCCAGCCAACAGATTTACAGTCTGCCCCCTTTGGCCGCTCGGGAACCTCTCCACATTTCTTCAACTTGGAGCTGGCGATGGGATTCGAACCCGCAACCTGCTGATTACAAATCAGCTGCTCTACCGTTGAGCTACGCCAGCGTTAGCTGCAAAAAGTATGATAGCATAGGCTTTCAATAATTTCAACCCCGAAAATCAAATATCCAGCTAAAACCAGCTAAAACCTATGGCAACCATGGTTTCTATTATAGATCCAACCCTGGGCTTGACCTGAGAATGATAAAGCCACCTCTTACTTGATGGTGGCTGGTGATCGTCGAATCTCTTGGAGCAAGCCGCGAACCGCTGACCAATAATGCCGTGGGCGAGAACTTTACGCCCCGGTCAAGCGTCCATCGTCTTCGGCAGGCTGCTCCCCCGGTGTTCTAAATAACGTTCCAGCTTCCTTTTTACCCGTTGTAAGGCATTATCGATGGATTTCACGTGGCGCCTTAAGTCCACGGCGATTTCTTGATAGGACTTGCCGTCGAGGTAAGACATAAGCACCTGCCATTCCAGTTCGCTCAAGATCTCCCCCATTTTGTCTTCGATGTTGCCAAATTCCTCCCGGTTGATGACCAGCTCTTCGGGGTCCGAAACCTTGGAACCCGAGATGATGTCCAAAAGAGTGCGGTCTGAATCCTCATCATAAATGGGCTTGTTTAAAGAAACATAAGAGTTCAAGGGAATGTGCTTTTGCCGGGTAGCCGTTTTGATGGCCGTAATGATCTGCCGGGTTACACACAATTCGGCAAAAGCCCGGAAGGAAGAGAGCTTATCTCCCCGAAAGTCCCGGATGGCCTTGTAAAGGCCGATCATGCCCTCCTGGATGATGTCCTCCCGGTCTGCTCCGATCAGGAAATAGGAGCGGGCCTTGGCCCGGACAAAATTCTTGTATTTATTGATGAGGTACTCCTCAGCAGCTTTCGATCCCTCCCTGGCATATTCCACCACTTCCTCGTCCAGCATACCTTCGTACTCATGATAGAGGTGACGCTGGATGTTGACGCTCATTGAATCGCCTCCATACCAGTTTGGGATTTGAGCCTTGACCGAGGAAACAGGTGTGGTCGCGGTGGCAGGTAATTCAAAAATGGAGGTAATTTAAATGGACAACCACCTTTGATTATAAGGCACGCCCAAGGCTTAGTCAAGGTGGTCCAATTATTAAACAATTCATTTCCCTTGTCCACCTTCTGCTTAATAATATGCCAGTCCGAGGTCGTTTAGTACAGCGGATAACGGGAAAAAACCATGTTCCTTTACTGCCGGCAGACCTGGTCGCGAACCGGCTTTATTGAACGCTGCCGCAAGTATGGCGTCTTTCTCTTCACTCATCAGTCGCCGACCTTCCTTAAATGGTTTTTAGCATTTTTGCGGCCATTAAACCCGAGGCCGGCGCTGGGCAGCTTAGATCGCGGGCTGGGAAACAATGATCGTTCCAGATCGCCGATCTGGGTGCGACGCTCGGACTGGTCGAGTTCGCCGGGGTATGGTTGCAACCAGCTGTAACACTAACCTTAGTGCCCGGCTTACCCTGGTTCAAAAAAGCTCACAATCCCTAACAAGCGTTGGTTTTTGTGTAGCCGGCCATCCCCCTGACCAGGTTTTCGCTCCTTTCAGATTTAATTCGCCTGCCCCTGGGAGCAGGCTTCGCGACAAGGGGGCCTCGGCCCCGGGAGTCCCACCCGGACGGGAGAACGGCGTTTCCCTGGCGCAGGACGTGGTCTCACTGGAAACTTTACGTTTCCATCCTGCGTTGGCCGGAAAACGGTCGCTCTCTCCGGGGCGTAAGTCATAAGCGCACTCCCTCGTCGTTCAATTTTTGTTTCATCAGCGCCCCTGTTCCAGCCTTTGCCGTAGCGCTTCATAAAGAAGCAACGCTCCGGCCACGGAGGCGTTAAGAGAAGAAACAGCCCCTTGCAGCGGAATACGCACCAGCAGGTCGCATTTTTCCTTGACCAGGCGGGAAATCCCGCGCCCCTCGCTCCCCACCACCAGGGCCACGGGCCGGCGAAAGTCGGCTTCCCAGTAAAGCTTTTCGCCCTGCGCATCAGCTCCATAGATCCAAAGGCCGCGTTCTTTCAGCTCCTCGATGGTCCGGGCCAAATTGGTCACCCGGGCCACCGGGACGTATTCAATGGCCCCAGCGGAAGCCCGGGCCACCGCCGCCGTCAGTCCGGCAGCGCGGTTTTTCGGCAGGATTACGCCGTGGGCACCGGAGGTCTCCACCGTGCGCAAGATGGCTCCCAGGTTTTGGGGGTCCTCGATCCCGTCCAGAAGAAGGAGGAGGGGGTCCTGGGCCCGCTGCGCGGCCAGCTCGAGGATCTCTTCCCACGGCACATAAGCCAGCGGTGCCGCCAGTGCCACCACCCCCTGGTGATGCCCCGTCACCGATTCCCGGTTCAATCTTTCCCGTTGCACCGTTTCGACCGGAATCCCCAGTTGCCGCGCCTTCTCGCGGATCTCCGCAGGATGGTGGGCCCCCTCCAGTAAGAGGATTTTGTGAATGGGCCGTCCGGCGCGCAAAGCCTCTAAAACGGCGTTTTTCCCCTCAATTCGGTCGAGTTCCATTTCAGCGTTACCACCTCCGTTCCACCGCTTCCGGCCCTAACGTAGAGTTCCCCACGGTGCCATCCATGCTTTTTAGACAAGATCTCTCGCGGTTTTTGGCGAGCCAGCCTACAACTTGGCAGGGCAGGGCATGGCTTCGCATGGCACTTACGATTACCGACAGTGCCAGCTTTCGATTACCGGCAGTGCGGAGCTTTCAACATGAGTGGGCATGGTAGTTTCGGTTTTCGGCAACGCCAGCAGCCCACTTCAGCCGGGCTCGCCAACCGGGGTTATCGCGGCCCAACTTCTACCGAACTCGCCAGCAACGCACTTCAACCGTGGTTACCGTAGCCCCACTTAAACCGAACTCGCCGGAACCCCCTTCAGCCTGGTTCACTGCACTTCAACCGAGTTTACCGTAGCCCCTTTTAACCGGGCTCACCGGCTTCTCCCCGCCGCCCGACGCAGGCACCGGTACAGATTGTGAGCGCGACTTCATCTGGGCTCCTCGTCCGCAGCAGCCGCCTCCTCTCGCGCCTTTTTCTTCTCGGCCCGCAGCTTCAACCTTTCTAGATGGCCGCAGGACATCCGGCCTTCCCGGCAAATCCCCTGAGTAAGGCAAGGCGGCCCGGCCCGGCGAAAAACGATGGGCGCCACTTTCCGGGCCTCGCGTAAGAGTTTATAGGCCAGGTTCCGGATCTCCCATTGCGCCCGCTGGCAGGTCCTCAGCTCCAGGATGTGCAAAAGCTCGCGAAAGTTGGTGGTAAAGACGATCTTCGACTCAGTGGCATTGGGCAAAAGGTAGCGGGCATCCTCCTGGTGGATGCCAAGGCTCAGGAGGCGGTTATAGGCGGCCTGGATTCGGCTGACTTCTTCTAAGAAGATGGCCTTGGCCACCGGGTTTTTCTCCACGGAGGGAGGAATGACGTAATCGAAGTTCTTTTCTTTGACGTATCGTTGCGACTTTTGGGTATAGGAGGCGAGGCGATGGCGAACCAGCTGGTTTAGCATCACCCGGCTGACCCCTTCAATTCCAAAGGTGATGCTGGCATGTTCAAAAGGAGAGAGATGCCCCATCTCCAGAAGGAGGAGCAAGAACCGCTCGATTTCGGCCGGCGTCAACCGTTCCCGGATCTCCTCAATCCCCGCCGCGGAATAAGCCAGCTTGGCGGCAGCGGCAATGGTCCGCTCGGGATCAGGGGTGTGGCTCAAAACAACGACCTTCATGATTCTTCTCCTTTCGCGCTGGCCAGAAATTCCTCGACCTGGCCAAAGATCCAATCCAAGCGTTCCAGTTCCCCTTTGGCAAAGAGATAGCCGATGAGGGCTTCGAAGGCCGTACTGGCGTGGTATTCCGCCAGGGTGGCGCCCCGCGGAGCGTGGCTAGACCGGGCGTTTCTGGCCCGGCGGACCAGATCCTCTTCCAGCGGGGTCAGCCCAGGCTTAAGATGAGCCAGTATCTGCGCCTGGCTCCGGGCGTTAACGTAGCGCACGGCCGCCCGGTGCAACCGCTCGGGGTTGGTCTCACCGCCGCTCAAGAGTTTGCCCCGCACATAAAGCTCGTAAACGGCGTCGCCCAGGTAGGCCAGGGAGAGAACGGAAAGTTTCTCCGGAGCAGGCGGACAGCTGAAGGGATTCAAGGCCTGCCCGCCCCGCTTTCCGGCTTGTCCGCCCGCCGCCAGCGTGTCCCCAGGGGGGTATCTTCCAGGATGATCCCCCGCTCTTTGAGCTGCTGCCGGATTTGGTCGGCCAAAGCCCAGTTCTTTTGCCGGCGCGCCTCTTCGCGCTTCCGGATTAACTCCGTTACTTCTGCCTCCAGGTCGGGCGCCGCAGCGCTGGCTTGAAAGAGGCCCAGGATTTGGCCAAAATAGGCATAAGTATCTTCCGCCTCCTGCAGCCAAACGCGCAGCGTAGACCGCTCCTTTTCCGCTTGGGGTTCGGCTTGGGGTCCGGCCAGCGTTGCCTGGCGCAGGAGAGTATTTACCTCCCGGGTAAAGTCAAACACCACCGCCAGGGCCGCCGCCGTATTGAAATCATCCTCCATGGCCCGGTCAAAGGCTACCCGGGCTTCTTGCGCCGCCGGCCAGGATCCTCCCGTCTCTGGCGGGACGTTGGCCCCAGGCTCCGGCAAAGGGCCATCGCCCGCCAGGACGTGTAAGGCATGGCGCAGATTGGTCATGGTGTTATGGATGCGTTCCAGGGCACTTTTGGCCTGCTCCATGTTTTCTTCCGAAAAATTGAGCGGGCTGCGGTAATGGACGGACAGGACATAGAAACGTAAAACCTCCGGCGAATACCGCTCCAAAAGCTCTCGCGTGGTGACGAAATTCCCCAGGGACTTGGACATCTTCTCTCCGTTGACGGTGATCATCCCGTGGTGCACCCAGTGCCGGACAAAGGGACCTTTGCCCTCCGCCGCCTCCGATTGGGCGATCTCGTTCTCGTGATGGGGAAAAACGAGATCCATCCCACCGCCGTGGAAATCAAAACCGTATCCCAGGTACCGGGAAGACATGGCCGAGCACTCGATGTGCCAGCCCGGCCGTCCCGGCCCCCAAGGGCTGTCCCAGGCTGGCTCCCCGGGTTTGGCCTTTTTCCAGAGGGCAAAATCCAGAGGATCGCGTTTGTCCTCCCCTGGCTCCACCCTGGCCCCCGCCAGCAGCTCTTCCGGGCTCCGCCGCGAAAGCTTGCCGTATTCGGGAAAGGTCTTGACACTGAAGTAAACGCTGCCATCGGCCACGTAAGCATGACCCTTCTCCAGCAGCCGCTGGATGAGGGCGATGATCTCCGGAATGTGTTCGCTCACCCGCGGATAGGCCTCAGCCGGCTCCACCCCCAGGGCCTTTAGATGATCCAGGTATTCCTCGGAATACCGGCGGGCCAAGGCTAGAGGCTCCTGCCCCGTCTCCCGGGCCCGGTTGATGATCTTGTCGTCCACGTCGGTAAAGTTCTGGATAAAACGGACCTGGTAACCCCGCGCCCGCAGAAACCGCCGGACCACGTCCCAAAAGATGCTCGGCCGCAGGTGGCCAAGGTGATCTTCGTCGTAAGGGGTCACCCCGCAGACGTAAATCCCCACCTTGCCCGGTTCCCTGGGTTCAAACTCCTCTTTTTTGCCGGCTAACGTATCGTAGACGGTAATGGCCATCTTTTATCTCACCCCTTGCCCTTCTAACGCCGCCAAGCGCTCCTCCAGCTGGCTGATGCGTTCGCTCATCACCGCCAGAGCCTCCGCCACTGGGTCGGGAAGATTGCCGTGCTCCAAAACCGATTTTACCCTTTGTCCGTTTTGAGCCACAATCCTCCCTGGCACCCCCACCACCGTACAACCGGGCGGCACCGGCTTAATGACCACTGCTCCGGCCCCCACCCGCGCTCCGGCGCCGACGGTGATGGCTCCCAAAACTTTGGCTCCTACCCCCAGGACGACCCCTTCGCCGATAGTTGGGTGCCGCTTGCCTTTTTCCTTGCCGGTACCGCCGAGGGTAACTCCCTGGTAGATGGTGACGTTGTCGCCCACTTCAGCCGTTTCACCGATGACCACGCCAAGGCCGTGGTCGATGAAGACGCCTTTCCCCAATTTCGCCCCCGGGTGGATTTCGATCCCTGTCAGAAAACGATTCCAATGGGAGATCAACCGGGCCAGCAGGAACAAACGCTTTCGGTAGAAAAAGTGGGCGACGCGGTGCAATAAAATGGCATGGAGACCCGGGTAACAGAGGAGTACCTCCAAAAGGCTCTTGGCGGCCGGGTCGCGCTCAAAGACGGCCTGAATGTCTTGTCGCAAAGTGCTGAACATACTCTTCCCCCTCCTCAATTCGCCAGCCCTTGCCCACCTTACCGGCAGCATGATGGGCAATCGAAATGGCGGTCGTAGCCGTCGGGCGGTTGCCAGATGAGTCCATGTCCCGAGTCGGGGGACTGACCCCCCTCCCGGTTCGCCGTAAAATAAAAAAACCGTCCCTTTTCAGAGACGGAATTTTCCGCGGTTCCACTCTGCTTGAGCCGGCCGCTTTCCCGTTTAGCGGGTGATAACTGCCGGGCTCCCCTCAGCGGGCACGACCGGTCGTTTGGCCCTTTAAACCATCGGCCATCCGCCAGCGTTCCTTCTGGTCACTATCCCCTGTCGACCCAGCGTACCGGCTCCACTCCACCGCTGGGACTACGCGCCGACCGTTGATGCCCCGGCCTGTTAACGGAGGCAACCGGCGTAGCCTACTGGACCTCTGGGTAAACGCTCGGATCAAGGCTGGCCGGCCCGCTCCGGGCAAGCACTGGACGGCCTCCAGCAAACCGCGGCCAACGCTCCGCGCGGTGACATTAAACGTCCGCCGGTAGCGTCCCCAAAGGTCTTTTCGGTACGCGGCTCCAGGGTGCATTTCAGCCCTCGGCTACCCGTGGGGTGGTCTCAGCCACGCCACTCCCTCTCTGTCCCTGGGATCACCCCGGGCTTACTCTCCCTTTCTTCGCCGTTAAAACTTTTTGGTTTGCTTTCATTATAATGGGGCAATGTGAGGAAGTCAACAAACGCTTTACTATAAAGGTGTCCCAAAAAGGGAATGGGCCTGGTTGTGTCGAAGTAAAATAGTCGTCAGCAGTAGCCTGGAATATAACCAATTCATCTGTCAGGAAATAGCTGGGCCGCGAGGCCGCGGCAGGAATTTCAGCCTGGATTACAAGCAATTCAGCGGCCTTGCAGGCCTCAGCAATTCAGCGGCCTTGCTGGCCTCTTAGGCTGGGTTCCCGTCGGGGGGTAATTTGATGCGTCTCATCGTGGCCATCAGCGGAGCTTCCGGAGCCATTTACGGCATTCGCCTTCTCGAAGAATTGCGTAAAGCCGGGGTGGAAACCCACCTCATCATTAGCCGCTGGGCGGAAGAGACCATCCGGCAGGAAACGGATTATACGCCCGAAGCGGTAGCCGCTCTGGCCAATGCCGTATACGACCCCGCGGATCAGGGTGCTGCCCTCTCCAGCGGCAGCTTCCCCACCGCGGGCATGATTGTGGCCCCCTGCAGCATGAAAACCCTGGCCGCCATCGCCCACGGCTACTCCGACAACCTCATCACCCGCGCCGCCGATGTCACCCTTAAGGAAGGGCGCCGCCTCATCCTTTTACCCCGCGAAACCCCGCTCCACGCCATTCACCTGGAAAATATGCTGACCCTCGCGCGACTCGGAGTGGCCATTGTCCCGCCGGTGCCGGCCTTTTACCACCGCCCGCAGCAGATAATGGACATCGTCGATCAGACAGTGGGTAAAGTTCTGGACCTTTTGGGCCTGAAGCACCAGCTTTTTCGCCGCTGGAAAAATGGCGACGGCCAAGGTAATATGATAATGAAGCCCGAGTAGAGCGCCTACTTCTTGGAGCCCCCTTTCGTAACCCGACCACCCGGCGCGAGATAATCGTGCATCGGTGCTGGCGACTGCGGTGAAGGCGCAGCTAGCCCCCGCGCTAAGGGAGGCGCTGGAGCTACTTAAGGCGCGGGCGCGCTGGCGCTCGGGCCACCGTTGAGACCGCAAAGCCTTGTAAAACGGGGGAGGCGGCGGGAGAACTGGTCGTCTATGAGGAGGATTCGGTTGGGCTTTTCCAGATCCAGGCGAAGATACGGGTGGGGAGCCCAAATGTAACAGCGGTGTCTAATGTAAACGACGGTGGATGAGCTCTGAAGAGCTTGGTTTGGATGGGGGTGAAGATTTTGCTCCAATTTTCCCAAGGAGCTTTCGGTATAGCTTTAGCTTTAGTTACAGCCTCAGCTCTCACCACAGCTTCATCCGCAGCCCGTCAACGTAGTCGGGCGGTTTTAAGGAAAAAAGCCTCTACCAGGGAGGGATGGGGGAGGCCTGCCGTTTTTGCCCCGGCACGATGGAAAAAGGCCTTCACCCTTTTGGTCCCATTTCCCCTTCTTCTTTTCCTCGCCGGTTGTTCCGTTCTGCCCAGCTTCGCCCAACGGGGCCCCGAAGCGTTGGAGGCCTCAGGAACCATCGAGGCTGTCGAAGTGCGGGTCACCTCCGAAATCGGCGGCCGCCTCCAATCTTTAGAGGTCGAGGAAGGGCGGCGGGTGGAAAAAGGAGCTGTCGTGGCGCGTATCGACGATACTCCCATCGTCTACCAGCTGAAGCAGGCGGAAGCCAATCTCACCGTGGCCCGGCTGAAGTACGTACAGGCCAAGGCTGGCCCGCGTTTGGAAGAAATCCGGCAGGCCCAGGCCGCCGTAGAAGGAGCCCAGGCGGCGGTGGAAGCTGCTGAACGCAACCTGGCCATCGCCAAAGAGGCGTACGACAATCCGACCTCTTTGGAACAGCAGCTGGAAGCCGCCCGGGCCCAGCAGGCAACCGCTCAGGCTCAGTACCAGGGGGCCAAAGACTCCCTCGATCAGGTGACCCAACTGCGCGAAGAGGCCGAAAAAAACTTAAAACAGCTTCAGGATCTGGCCAAGGTGGGCCGGGCCACGCCGCAGCAGGTGGCCGAAGCTCAGGCCAAGGTCGATGAGCTAAAGCTACGGGAAACTGGTCTTAAGGCCAGCCTCAACCAGGCCAGTGCCGCCCTGGCTGGAGCCGAAAAGACCGTCACCCTCCTCGAGAAGGCCGGTCGCGACCGCACCCAGTTACGCCAGGGCGTGGTCAACGCGGAAGCCCAGCTCAAGACGGCTCAGGCTAACTTAACGGCGGCCCAGGCCCGCTATGACCAGTTAAGAAAGGGAGTCCGCCTGGAAGACCTGCAAATGCTCGAGGCCCAGGTGCAAAGCAGCCAGGCTGCAGTAGACCTCCTCCGCTACCAGCAAAACAAAGCTGTCCTGACCGCCCCCCGCAGCGGCGTAGTCCACTCCATCAACTACCAGGTCGGCGAGTTCGTGGCCCCGGGAGCGCCCATCTTGTCCATCATCGACCTGGAAAACCTTTATCTGCGGGTCTTCATCCCGGAGGCGGAGATGGGCAAGGTGAAAATTGGTCAGACCGTCCAGGTTTCCGTCGACGCCTTCCCGGGTAAAACTTTCTCCGGCACCGTCACCGAGATCGCCTCCCAGGCCGAGTATACACCGCGCAATACCCAGACGAAAAAGGAACGGGCTACCCTGGTGCTGGCAGTAAAGATAAGCCTGCCCAATCCTACCGGCGATCTCAAACCCGGCCTGCCGGCCGATGTGCACTTCCCTGCACCGTAACGGGAAGGGGTGACGAATTCGGTGGATGCCATTTCTCCTGCCGCCCGTCCCGTCCCATCCGAAAAAGAACAGTGGATGATCTGGACGTACCAGGTAAAGAAGACCTTTGGCCCGACGTTGGCCCTCTCCGAACTCAATTTGTCCATCGCCCCCGGTGAACTCTTTGGCCTGGTCGGTCCCGACGGAGCCGGCAAAACCACCACTCTGCGCCTTCTGGCCTCGCTTTTGACACCCAGCTCTGGCGAGATTCTGGTAGCCGGACTCGACACCCGGCGCGAGGGAGAGCGCGTCAAGGAAAAAATCGGCTACCTCCCCCAACGCTTTGGGCTTTATGAGGACCTAACCGTGGAAGAGAATCTCCTCTTCATGGCCCAGCTTTACCAGGTGCGGGGTACGGCGGGCCGCAGGAAAATGGAGGAGCTCCTCCGCTTCACCGGTCTTTTGCCTTTTAAAAGGCGGCTGGCCGGATACCTCTCCGGGGGTATGAAGCAAAAACTGGCCCTGGCCGCCAATCTCCTCCCTGACCCGCCCATCTTGCTCCTGGACGAACCGACTACCGGGGTGGATCCCCTCTCCCGGCGGGAACTTTGGCACATCCTTTATTCGTTGCACCAAAAGGGCAAAACCATCGTTTTGGCTACCCCTTATATGGACGAGGCCGAACGGTGTAACCGGGTGGCCTTTCTTTACCAGGGGCGGGTTCTCCTGGCGGGTCGCCCAGAAGAACTGAAGGCCACCATCGACCATCCCCTGGAAGTTCTGGCTCGCCCGGTAGCCCTGGCCCGGGAACGCCTGGAAAAGTCTCCGGAAGTTAAGGAAGTCTTCCAGTACGGCGAAACCCTCCACGTTTTCTTTCAGCCGGCTCAAACCATCGCGGCAGCAGCTGTCGGACGCTGGTTGGACGAAAAGGGAATCCGGGCCAGTAAAGCCCAATACGTTCCTCCTTCTCTGGAGGATGTCTTCCTCGTCCGCCTGGGAAAGGTTGGGAAAGGTGAAAATAGATCAAAGACTTGAAGGTCGCCCCCCCGGCCCCAGGCGCCCTCAAAGCTGGCCGGCGGAAAAGAAACCGCCTTTGAGACGGCAACGGCCGTCGGGCAGTAGTTGATCGATGCGTCCGGTCTGACCTGATTGGCGAAACCTCGGCCGGGAGCAAACTCGGCCGCGACCGTGACCGGTGAGGAAAATTTTGGCCATTATGACCTGCGGGGCAAGGACGCCGACGGGGTTGCAGTTACCGAGTCGTGACCGGTGAGGAAAATTTTAGCCATTATGACAGGTGAGGACCATGCTGGCCATTGAGGTTCAAGGTCTGACCAAAAAGTTTGGCGACTTCACCGCCGTCGACAACCTGAGCTTCACTGTTCCGGCGGGCCGCATCTATGGCTTCCTGGGCCCCAACGGCTCGGGAAAATCGACCACCATCAGGATGCTCTGCGGCCTTTTGCCCCCTACCTCCGGCCGGGCTCTGGTCTTGGGGCTGGACGTTTTTCAGAAACCCGATGAGGTCAAAAGACAGATCGGTTATATGTCCCAGTCTTTTACCTTGTATGATGACCTGACCGTCCGGGAAAATCTGGAGTTTTACGCCGGCCTGCACGGAATGCGGCCTCGTCTGCGCCGTTCCCGCATCGGCGAACTGGTCGAGCTCCTCGACCTGCAGGAACAGGTGAAAACCCTGGTGCGCACCCTACCGCCTGGTTTCCGCCAAAGGTTGGCCCTGGCCACCGCCTTACTCCACTACCCGCGCCTGCTCTTTTTGGACGAGCCAACGGCCGGGGTAGATCCGGCCTCCCGGCGGCGTTTTTGGGATCTCCTCTACGACCTTTCCCGGGAAGGGGTCACCTTCCTGGTAACCACCCACTATATGGATGAAGCCGAAAGATGCCACGCGATTGGCCTCATCTACGGCGGCCGTCTCATCGCCCAGGGACCTCCTTCCCAACTAAAAGAGCTGTCCGGTTACAAGTTCTACCGTTTGGCGGTAAACCAACCCTTGACCGCCCTGGAGTTACTCCAGCAGCAGCCGGAAGAATGGGAAGCCAGCCTGCACGGCGATCTTTTACAACTGACTCTGCCCCATTATCGAGATCTCGACCGGTTGAAGCCCATCTTCGCCAGGGCTCAAATCGAAATCCGATCCGTCGAGGAGGTTCGTCCGGGTTTGGAGGACATCTTCGTCCACCTGGTGTGGAAGGAAAGAAAGGAGCGGGGAACGGGACCGTCCGTTCAATGAGAAGATAAAGGTGTGGTGAAAAGCGGCCATGTCCAGCAGCCGAATCCTGGCTATGATTAAAAAAGAGTTCCTGCAGACCCTGCGGGATCGCCGGACCTTAGCTCTCATCCTTTTGATGCCCGTTTTGCAGCTAACCATTTTTGGCTACGCTGTTTCTAACAACATCAGCCACGTCCCCACGGTGGTTCTGGATTGGGATAAAACCCCCGCCAGCCGCGACTTAGTTCAGACCCTGACCGCGTCCGACTTTTTCAGTATCACCCGTTATGTTAACAATGAGGAGGAAGTGGGGGCGGCCCTGGACGGCGGTACGGCCAAGGTGGCCCTGATCATCCCGCCCGGTTACGAAAGGCAATTACAGCGGGGAGAAAAGGTGGCTATACTGATGATCGTCGACGGGTCCGATCCCAGCACGGCTCAAACGGCCACGTTGACGGCAGGCGCTTTGGCGCAGACGAAGGCCACCGGGCTCATGGTCCAAAAGCTCCAAGCCAGAGGTCAAGCCCTCAACTTGGAGCCCCCCATCGAACTGCGGACCAGGATCTGGTATAACCCCAATATGGAAAGCACCTATTTCTTCGTCCCGGGTCTGATTGGCCTTATCCTCCAATCCATTACCATCATCAGCACGGCCTTCGCCCTGGTCCGCGAACGGGAGCGCGGCACCATTGAACAGCTCATCGTCACCCCCATCAAAAAGTCCGAACTAATGTTGGGGAAGATCCTCCCCTATGTTCTTTTTTCCTTCATCGACGTGGCCATGGTGCTGATCATCGGCACTTACTGGTTTCAGGTCCCCATCCGGGGTAGCGTCGCCCTCCTGATGACCCTTTCCTTCCTTTTCCTCCTCAGCTCCCTGGGCATCGGGCTTTTTATCTCCACCATTTCCCATAACCAATTGCAGGCAATGCAGTCGGCCGTCTTTTTCATCCTGCCCAGCTTCATTCTTTCCGGCTTTTACTTCCCGCGGGAATCGATGCCTACCTTTCTGCAGTGGATCGGTTACGCCATCCCCCTCACCTATTTCCTCCGGATTTTGCGCGGTCTGGTTTTAAAGGGGATCGGTCTGAACTACCTCTGGCGCGAAACCCTCGTCCTCGGGCTCTTCGGTGTCTCTTTGCTCACTTTAAGCGCCGTTAACTTCCGCAAGCAACTGGGAGACCATTAGGATGGTGGTCCAGAGGCTGAACCCAGCCCAAGGGGGCCCTCCTTAGATTACCCGGAGATTACCTGGAGTCCGCATGACCGGGCGGGCCAGTCCGAAGCCCGTACTTGCGGCTGGCAAGGGTCGTGCCGAAGAGGTAGCGGAAACCGGCGAGCAGGAGCGGTTTGCCAGACAGGTCATGGACCGGGTACCCGGCCGGAACAGCATCAGTCTCCTCACGGTCTCTTCCTGCTCCCGGCACAGGAGCAGCCACGGCCGAGGTGCGACGCTGCGCAAACCTTCTCCTCAAAGATCCGCGGGCCGATGATCGGCTAAAGCTTCAACCTGGGATCCAGGGCGTCCCTCAAGCCGTCTCCAAAAAGATTCATGGCCAGGACAGTGATGGTGATGGCAATTCCGGGAAAGGTGACAATGTGGGGAGCATTATAAAGGTAGTTGCGGCCGCCGCTCAACATGGCTCCCCATTCCGCGGTGGGCGGTTGGACGCCCAGCCCCAAAAATCCCAGGGCTGCCGCCTCCAGGATCGCCTCCGATGTCCCCAGGGTAGCCCGGACGATGAGGGGCGCCAGGATGTTGGGCAGCACATGCCGCCCCAGGAGACGTGGCGTGCTGGTCCCCAAAGCCCGGGCAGCCTCCACATATTCATTCTCCTTTACGCTTAAGACAGAACCCCGAACGATCCGCGCGTATTGCGGTATGGAAACGATGCCGATGGCGATCATGGCGTTCCGTATCCCCGGCCCCAATACGGCCATGATGGCAATGGCCAGTAAAACGCCGGGGAAGGCCAAAAGGACGTCCATGACCCGCATGATGAAATCATCCAAACGGCCACCGTAATAACCGGCCACAGCCCCCAGAAGCAAACCGACGGTCAAAGCGATCCCCACGGCGATGATCCCCACCTGCAGGGAAACCCGTGCGCCGAAGATGATCCGGCTCAAGATGTCCCGACCCAACTCGTCGGTACCCAAAAGGTGGGTGGGGGAAGGTCCCTGCAGGGCCGCGCCATAGTTCGTTTCGTTGGGAGGATAGGGGCTGATCCAGGGGGCCAGGAGCGCCACCAAAACCAGGATAAGGAAAACCAGACCCCCGAGCATGGCGGTCCGGTGCCGCTTCAACCGGCGGAAAACGATGACCAGTTGGCTGTAAAGGGTAGCTTCCTCGCGGGGAGTGGGAGGAAAAAGCTTCTCCCTCTCCCGCTTCAGCCCACGCAATGGTAACATGGGATCACATCCTTCACCCAAGGGCCAAGACTTTTGGCGGAATCATTTTCGGCTCGATGGCAAACACACCTCAATATATCCTCCAGGCATTGTACCCCGCCGGCGGTCTCCGCAAGCGCAGAGGCCAAAGCGGCCTTAGTGGCTCGGGAGGAATCATAGCCATTGGCCCCATGCGGGCTCGAGAACGTCAGCAATAACGTGACGAGGGGCCAGCAGCCGCCGGCCTAGCCCACCCGTCAGCCTCTGCGGCCGGCAGGTGAGCTATTCAGCCTGGCGGCGCTCAGCAAACTGCGGCCCGCCTCCTCCCGTGAGGAGAACGCCGCTCAGGTCTCACCGAAATCCGACTTTCATCACGTGTAATGGATACGCGGGTCGATGTAGGCATAAAGGAGATCGACGACCAGATTGACCAGGACGAAAATCGCAGCCACCAGGAGGACCGTCCCCTGGACCAGAGGGTTGTCGGCGTTTTGGATGGCGGCCACGGCCAGGCTGCCGATACCCGGCCAGGAGAAAACGGTCTCGGTGAGAACGGCGCCACTTAAAAGGGAGCCGAACTGCAGCCCAACCACCGTCACCACCGGGATCAGGGCATTTTTCAGGGCGTGTTTATAGATGACCACCCGTTCCCCCAGTCCTTTGGCCCGCGCCGTCCGGATGTAGTCCTGCCGGATCACCTCCAGCACGGAAGAACGGGTCATCCGGGCAATGAGGGCGGTGGAGTTGGCGGCCAAGGCGATGGCCGGCAAGGTGATGTGGGCAATCAGGTTTTTGAAGACTGGCCAGTTGCCGCGCAGGAGGCTTTCCAGCAGGTAAAACTGGGTCTTGAAGTCGACCTCTAACTGAAGGTCGATCCGGCCGGAAATGGGTAACCAACCCAATCGGACCGAGAAGAGGGTCATGAGCATGAGGCCCAGCCAGAAAATGGGCATGGAAACCCCCAAAAGGGCCCCAATCATGCTCAGGTGATCGAAGAAAGAGTATTGCTTAACGGCGGAAATGACCCCCACCAGGACCCCAAAAAAGATGGCCAGAGTAATGCTCACCAAAGTCAGCTCCACCGTATGGGGAAAGCGAACCATGATCTCCTGCGCCACCGGCGCGTCGGTCAGCCAGGAACGCCCCAGATCACCCCGCAAAAGCCGCAGGACATAAAGGATATACTGCTGGTAAACCGGCTTGTCCAAACCCAGTTCGTGCCGGAGGGCCTCCATTTGCTGGGCGGTGGCATGCTGCCCCAGGATGACCTTGGTCGGGTCAGCCGTCAATTGGCTCACCAAAAAGACCACCAGGGTGACCCCCAGGAGCACGGGGATTAAAAGAAAGAAGCGGCGTAACATGTATTGGAGCATGGCTTAAGCCACCGTTCCTAAGAATTAACGTAGCTGCGCAAGAAGGGGCCGAGGGCCAGGTGGGAAGGTAACCTTCTTCCCTCTCACGCCCTCAGCCCCGCTTAGCTTTTCCCGCCGAAACCCACCAGGCCCGCGCTTCACAGGCACGGACTACCGAGATTTTGGTAACGTCTGTCAAGCCACGGGCCAGTGCACAAGCCCTCATTCAGGGCTTACGGTGGTCCCGATCCACCTGAAACGGTAGACAAGAGAACGTTTACCAAGGGGCCAGGCTTGGCTGTAAGTTTCGCCCATAGTCTGCGGCAGCTCCTATTGGCATCGGAACCCGTCCGCCGAAAACAGCGCGCCGAGGACTTAGTAACCGGCCTCCTTGAGCAGGGCCTTGGCCTTCTCCGGATCGTAAGGATAGGGCTTCAGGTCCTTGACGTAGCCAAAAAGGTTCGGTGGAAGCGGTCCATTGGCCAGGATGGCTTTGTCTTGATAAAGGGACTTGACGATGGCCTCGCGATTAATGGCCATGCTGATGGCCTGGCGGATCCGCGGATCATCGAAAGGCTTCTTGTCAGTGCGCAGCCCCAGGTAATTGATGTTCATCCCGGGAGCGGTCAGGATAGTGACATTGCTGTCCTTCTGCAGACGCGGTACATCGTTGGGATCGACGCCGTCAATCATATCCACCGACCCGGCCAGTAGTTCATTGGCCCGCACGGCATTTTCTTTCACCACTTTGAAGATGACCCGGTCCACCTTGGGGGCGCCACCCCAGTAAGATTTATTGGCCTTCAAAACGATTTGTTGTTCCTTGTCCCACTTAACGAACATGAAGGGCCCCGTACCGACCGGGTTCTGGCTATAGTTTTCGCCGTACTTTTTGGCCGCCGTCGGGCTGATCATCGGCGCCGACAGGCCCATGGCCAGGTTGGCCAAGAAGGGGGCATAGGGATACTTGAGGGTGATCTTCACGGTATAATCGTCGACAACCTCGACCTTTTCGATCATGCCGTAGGTAAAATCGGCGTAGGCCATATCTTTGGTCGCCTTCGGCGGTAGCTGCCGCTCGATGTTGAATTTCACCGCCTCGGCGTTGAAAGGCGTACCGTCGTGGAACTTGATGTTTTTGCGCAGATAGAAGGTCCAAACCTTACCGTCTTCAGAAACCTTCCAGCTTTCGGCCAGAGCCGGCTCCACGTCGGTGCTCCCCGGCTTATAGCGAACCAGGTTATCATAGATGTTATTCATGACCTTGGCCGACTCACCGTCGGTGACCAGGGCCGGGTCCAGCTTAACCGAATCGGCGCCCCGGGCATAGATGAGGACCTTCTCGCCCTTGACCCCCTCCTTATCCACCGTCTGGAGATTGACCCAGCCAGTGGGATGGAGCTGGTAACCGGTTATGTTCTTACGCATGGCCACCATGTCGACGCCATGGTTAAAGAAGACCCAGGGAGCATCCTTAACAATGATCTCCTGTGCCTTTTTGTAAAGCTCATAGCGCTTGGCCGGATCAGAAATCTTCTGGGCATCGGACAGCAGTTTATCGACTTCCGGATTCTTATAATGGGCGGCATTCATCGTGGTTTCGATCTGACTGGAGTGCAGGAGCATGTAGAGGAAGTTGTCCGGGTCACCGTTGTCCCCGATCCAACCCAGGAGGAAGGCGTCGCCCTTGCCTTCATCCACCGACTTGAGGTGTTCTTTCCAGGCCTGGGAAACGATCTTCACCTCGATCCCCACTTTGGCCAAATCGGCCTGGATGGCCTGCGCCAGCCGGTCGCCGCCCACTGGATTATAGGGACGCGGGTTGGGATAGCTGAGGAGCTCGATGGTCAGTTTCTTGGCCGGTTGAGCCTGCGATTCGGTCTTTTTCTCCGTACCCGCCGAAGAACAGCCGGTTAAAAAGGATAACAAGACCAGCAAGCCCACCAGGAGGAAGACCAAAGCGCTTTTCCTGTTCACGGACATACCCCCTTTTTCTGGATGTCGTCGTTCCAACTGGAATAATTCGCGGCCTCCGGGGAAATTCCTTCCAAGGAAGACGATTGGGCAAAAATTTTTTGGCCTTGGTCAGGCTTTGCGCTTGCTTTTCATGAGCATGGCCGGACGGAGTAGCTTGTCGCCAACCCACCCGACACCGTCGTGCACAAATCATTTAATGAGGAATCCTGGGCAGATTTAGGAGGTTCAAGTGGGAGCGCCGGTGAAGAGGCGGGCTCGCTGTGGACATTTCCCTGTGGATAATGTGGATAACTCTGTTGATAACGGGCAGGCCAGGTGTCTTCCCCTGTGGATAACTTCGTACTGACAGGGGTTCTCGATTTACGTGCCCAATGCTGGTCACTCGGGGGTCCTGAGGGGCATATCCACGCCGACCAGCGCCACAAGTCATCTCGACGGGCAATTCACGTTCTTCAGAGGACTTCAGAGGACTTTTTCAGACGACCCGGTTGTATCTTTTCCCGGCGGGCCCGGGTAAGACTCCGCCGGTATTGCCGTATCCGCCGCTCCCCGTCCCGCGCAGAGACAAGGCAAGGGAAAAATTGATGTATCCAAGAAAACGGTCGATCATGGCCCCATTGAGCTCATTGACGCGGCGGAGCTCCTGACCCACCTCCAAAAGTTGCGCCCGCGCTTTGGCCTCTCGCGGCGAGATGGCCTCCTCCGTCCCGCGACCCTCTTGTCGTTCCTCCCTCTGGCGGCTTAGGGCCATGGCCTTGCGCAGAAGAAAGTCCTCGGCCGCGGTGATCTTCTCGAGCCGGTCGATATCGCCATCCACCAAAACCTTTTGCTTTTCCAAGGCCAGCTTGAGAAGACCCTGGTAGATTTCGATTTCGGCTTCCAGGAGCGCCACCAAATCGACTGGATTGGGCTGCATCTTGCCACCCCCTGGAGGTTCCCGCGGGCTAATCCTGAAGAGAAAAAATGATCGCTCTTCAGAGGCGATCAAGACAACTGAGCATGAGGGACTAGGCGTAGCGGAAAGTCACCTTTGTCCGCCAACCCCCGCTCGAATCGCGTTGCGGGGGCCTTCAGCTCAAACGATCAGCCAGGTCCCGAGCCAGCATCTTTTCGGCCACGTCTTGGGCATTGACTTTGTATTCTCCGGTGGAGATTCTTTTGGCCAGTTCCTGAACCTTTTCTTCCCGAACTTCCGGCACAGCCAGAATCTCTTTTTTCAGTTTCTCAACCTCTTTCGCTTGGACACTCAGAGAGACCTGGTCTGGAGAGGTCCCCTCCCGCTTTTCGCGGACAGAAGCCGGGTGACTATCCTGAAGCCCCCCTGTCCGTTGGAGATAAGCGTTGATGACTTTTTGTACCTGCTTATTGGAGATGATCATAAAAACAGCCTCCTTGAATTAACAAGGGACAATTCAGATATCGCCGTCGCCAGCATGATATTTAAGAACGGTTTATCTGGGCTAAGCCAAAATAGCTCTGTCCAGGACCGTTCAACCGCTGTTTTCACCAGAAAAAGACCATTTCTCTCGACTTTTTGCCCACAAGCGTGGCTATTTCTCCTCCCGTTTGCGAAAACGCTCGGCAGTGTGAAACTTGCCCTTCTCGGCCCCTTCCGTCAGGCTGCGGACCTCTCCCACCAGCTCGGCCGAACAGCGCCGGCAGAAACGGCCGTGAGAGATGGGTTCCCCGCAGATCTCGCAGTAAAGCCGGCTCTTTTGCGGAGCCATGATCAGCCGGCCTTCGCGCAGATACTTCAAGATGGTTTTTACCGCAACTCCCGTCGCCTCGGATAACTCGTCGACAGAGGCCTGCGGATGTTCTCGCAGGTAAAGCCGTAAGCGGTCAAATCGTTCTTCTTCCTCGCGCAAGCAAACGGGGCAAAGGTCTTTACCGGCGTAGGTAAAGACGCGACCGCAATTCGGGCAATTTCTTAAGGACAGGTTCAATAAAGTTCCCCTCGCCCAGGAGTCTTTTCGCTTTCCGGGAATCGCCGGCGGGCCACCGTAAGCGCTTTTACCTCTTGGGCACCAGCCTCCAAAAGAGCCCGCGCGCATTCCTGGAGGGTGGCTCCCGTAGTATAGATATCGTCAACAAGGAGGATTCTCTTGAGTTCTAGGTTGGCGCGCTTCTGGATGAAAAACGCCCCCTTGACGTTCTTTCGGCGCTCTTCCTTGTTCAATTGGCTTTGGGGAATGGTTTCGCGCCTCCGGAGCAAGACATCGCTGGTCACTTCGCTGCCCAAACCCCTGGCCACCACCCGGGCCAGGGCTTCGGCCTGGTTGAAACCACGTTCCCACTGCCGGTGCGGATGTAAAGGGACGGGTATAACCAAATCCGCGCTCAGCCCGACCTCGCGGGCCAAAAAAAGAAGCATCTCCCCCAACCCCCGGGCCAGGTATTCCCGACCGCCGTACTTATGGGCCAGGAGAGCTCGCCTCAATTTTCCCTCATGAAACCCCGCCGAATAGGTCTCGACAACTTCGATAGCCCGGGGGGAGAAATAACGCATCCCCTGGTGCAGACCTGAACTCTCGACCGGGAGGAGCGCAGGGCGTAAGTCACCCTTTATTTCCTCCCAACAGGTATCACACCAGAAACGCCCAGGGACCACTGGTTTTTGACAAAAAAGGCAATGCCGCTCGGGAAAGAGAAGTTGGAGCAAATCCTCCAACAGGGGCATCCCAACACCCCCGGTCGTTCAACACTGGACGGGCAACATCGAAAACCTCCGCTCGTTCTAAAGGCAGCGATGAATGCGAGGTTGGAAATCTCCGCTCGTTGCTGCGGCGGCGGAAAAACATCAGCTGGCGAATTTCAGCGCTGCGTCAAGTGGGGTCACGGCCTGCATCTGTAACCAATACTAGGCCCGGGCCTTAGGCAGGCCCAGGATCTTTGATGCTCTCAAATGGCCGTCTCCGGGCGCAGGGCTTTGACCCGTCCTTTTTCCTGGTACATGGCTTGATCAGCAGCATGGATGAGGGTACTCTCGTTTTCGCCGTCAGCGGGATAAGTGGCTATACCCAGGCTGACCCCGACCCGGATGGGCCCTTGCGACGGGTCCAGGGCAAAGTCGGCTTCCTCCACCGCTTTTTCCAGCCGTTCAGCCACCCGCAGGGCCTCTTCCCGGCCGGTGGCCGGCAACATGACTACAAACTCGTCCCCCGCATAGCGCGCCAGGATATCCGTCTCGCGCAGGCCGGCTTTGAGGATTTCGGCGAACTTCTTCAGGACGCTGTCGCCAAAAAGATGCCCGCCGTGGAAGTCGTTATATTTCTTGAAGTCGTCGATATCCAGATAAATGAGGGACAAGGGTAGACCAGTCGTCCGCGACCGGCGCAGTTCCTCCCCCAGCTTCAGGTAGAAGTAGCGATAGTTATAAAGGCCGGTCATGGGGTCAGTGATGGCCAGTTCCTCCGTCCGCCGGTAAAGGATGGCGCTTTCCAGGCTCACCGCCGTCTGATTACCCAAAATGGACAGCAGCCGCAACTGATCCGGGTCGTATTCCCCAGGCGTTACCCGGCCCACGCTGAGCACGCCGATGAGTTGACCCTCCACGGCCAAAGGAATGACCAGCAGGGAACGCGGCGTGTATTCGTCGCCCGGGATGCTTTTGAACCGTGGGTCAGTGCGGGCATCATTAATCAGTTCCGGTTCTTTCGTCTTCGCCACCGTGCCGACAATGCCTTCACCCAGGGCAAAGGTCAACCCTTGCAGTTGTTCCGGGGCCGGGGAACGAATTTCAGCGGCCTTTAGCAACTGCTTGTCTTCGTCCCAAAGGAACAGGATGAAGGTGTCATAGGGTACAATTTTGGCCACCGTGTCGGCCACCAGTTCAAATATCTTTTTCAGGTCCAAGGCCGCATTGAGCTTTTGAGAAACTTCGTAAAGAGCGGAAAGTTCCCGGTTGGCGGCTGTCAGCTGGTTTTGGAGTTTCAAGAGGTAGCCGGAGGCCAAAACGGAAAAAAGGACGACCAGGGCAATTGGCGTGCCGTGCTTGAGGTAAAAATAGGCGACCATAAAAGAGGCGGGGATGGTAATGGCGTTATTGATGAGCTCCCAGAGAAACCCTTCCTTCCATTCTCTGAAGCCGTGTCGTCCACCGGTTTGCAAATAGAAAAAGGAGTTGACGAAAAAGTGATTGACCAGCATGTAGCCGAAGACAAAGGCCAAAACGGGCCAGGTGTTGCGCGTAAAGTCATCCAGAGGGATGTAGGTGCCCCCGAGCCATTGATATATTTGGTTGGCAGCCAGAAGACTGAGGGCAAATTGCCCCGCGTTAAACAACGCCGTCACCAGAGGGCGGCGGTGCAAAAGACCATTGCCGACAAAGCTTCCCAGGACGTTGATCCAGGCCGCCGGAATTGGGCCAAAGAGTAGAAATCCCGCCAGGACCATGGCGAAGGCCACCGAGAGGATCACTTTGTTCGGCATGACCACGACGATTTGCTCGGCCAGAACGGTCAGAGTCATCAGCAAGAGCCAGCCAACGGGATCGGTCAGCTCAAAGCCGCGGCTGGCAAATAATAAAACTAAGATCCCGGTGAGCCCCACCAGGAGCTTATAACCTTCCGCCAGGCGATTGGTCTTCATGGCTTTCCTTCTTTCCGTACTTCCTTCCTTTTTGCTTCCTTTAATGCGGCCGCTTACCTCTCATGGGACCACATGCCTGCAGGCTGCAGATGAGACTATGCCGAAAGGCGGAGCGCTACATTTTTACTGTAATAATTCGACGCTCTTTTTCCAATTCCTCTCATGAGTAACCAGCTTGATAAATTTTTTGGGCACTGCTGCCAGCAGTGTCCAAATGGAATCGGCTAACCGTTGGGGAAGAGGGCAAGCAGAAGGCCTACGGGACGAGATAAGAGCGGGTTCTGGCCTGAAAAAGGCCGGCCAGATCGGACAAAAGGCGAGGAAAGGAATCCTTGTCTTGAAGATCCAGGAGCAGCACCAATTGGCTCTGGCAAAGAAAAACCCCGACTTCTACCGGACTTTGTCCGGCGGGAGTCGCCGAAAGGCGTAACGTCCGCAGATTGGGCCACCTTTGCGCGAGCCGGTCCAAAATCTGGGGGGTCTGATCACCGGAGGCCTGGTCGACGATGACGAGCTCGTAACGAGCCACTCCCGCCAAAAATCGCTCCAAAAGGGCAGCCAGATCGCGAATCCACACCTCCAGGTGCTCCTCCCCGTCTTTGACCAAGAGCAAAAAACTGATGAAAGGCCGCCTGGTGGGTTTCAGGTAGAGCCAGACCACCCGCTCCCAGAGGAGTGCCCCCAGGCACCAAAAGCCATAAATGGCCAGGGTCCAGAAGATAAGACGCCCCCAGAGTTCCATCTTCTCCCCTCCCACCCTAGATTATATTCCGGGAAGCAGGAGGAGGTGTAAGATCGGGGCAGACACGGTCCGCCGCGACAGCACCAACAGTGGATAAAATGGTGGTAAGCCGGCGTGGCGAAGGCGCGGAGGCGCGGATGCAGCCTGATGCTGGTGCCGGCGTAGCCGCATTGAGCCGAGCCGGCACCACCCTCCGCGAGACCAGGCCTGAAGTCCGGCCGGCGACAGGATGTCGCCGAGCGCGGCAGCGCGGCGTTCAGTTACCTTTGGCGCCAAGGGAGGTTTCTTGAAGCCGCGCTCAGGGGGGTGGGAAGAATTCCCCCACGTCTTTGGGGGTGTTCAGCCACCAACGGTGGCGCCAAAGGCCGGTGATCCGCCTGGGCAACGGCCTGCTGAGAAACTTTGGGGGTGTTCAGCCACCAACGGTGGCGCCAAAGGGGGCAGAGCCCCCTAATGGAGGGGCGAGCGTCGCATTTTTATGAAGACGCGACTAAAGGAATGGGAAAGACGGCGCTCGACCCCCAGGGATGGAGAATCCGCGCGGTGCCGGACGGAAAGGCGGCCGTCGAGCGGTCAAGGGCGGTCGGCACAGGTGAAGGCGGCCAGCCGGCGCCAGCGCAGGTCACGGTCCGGCGGAAACTGGCCATTTCGGAGCAAGGCTGGCCGGGCGGCCTCCCCGGACACTAATCGAGCGCTGGCCATACATCTGCGCCGGCGACCTATCTTGCAGCGCCGCGTCTTGAACCGACGCGCACAACAGGCCGCCGCGGCTAGCTTCCCCCGGACCGGCCCGCGGCACCGCATCTTTCATTTACTCCCGGATCTTTTAATTGCGACCGGCCCCGCTTATTTACTGCCGGCCGCCGCTTCTTCACGCGCCCGTTTCAGGTCGGGCAACCCGGCCGCCCGCCGGAGTACCTCGACCTTGTCCGTCTTTTCCCACGGCAGATCCAGGTCAGTGCGCCCAAAGTGCCCGTAAGCAGCCACCTGGCGGTAGATAGGTCGCCGTAGATCCAGATCGCGGATGATCGACGCCGGCCGCAGGTCAAAGTGTTTCTTCACCAGCTCCACCAGCTTCTCGTCGGGGATAACGCCGGTTCCGAAGGTTTGAATCATAATGGAAACGGGTTTGGCCACCCCGATGGCATAGGCTACCTGAATCTCACATTTTTCCGCCAAGCCGGCGGCCACGATATTCTTGGCCACATAGCGGGCAGCATAAGCCGCCGAGCGGTCGACCTTGGTCGGATCCTTCCCCGAAAAAGCCCCACCGCCATGACGGGCAAACCCGCCATAGGTGTCGACCATGATCTTGCGCCCCGTCAGACCCGTGTCACCTTGAGGTCCGCCTACCACAAAACGTCCGGTAGGGTTGATGAAATAACGGGTCTTATTGTCCAGGAGATGGGGGGGGATGGTGGCCAGAACGACCTTCTCGATGAGATCGCGGCGAATGGTCTCCAGGCTCACATCAGGTTTATGCTGAGCCGAGATGATGATGGTATCGACTCGGGCCGGGCGCCCGTCAACGTATTCCACCGTCACCTGGGTTTTCCCGTCTGGGCGCAAGTAAGAGACCTCTCGGCTTTTTCTTACCTCGGCCAGGCGCCGGGCCAACCGGTGGGCTAGGGCAATGGGCATGGGCATGAGTTCTGGCGTCTCGTTGCAGGCAAAGCCCACCATCATGCCCTGGTCGCCGGCCCCCAGGGAACCTTCTTCGTCCTCGCCTTCTTTGGCCTCCAGGGAACGATCGACGCCGAGGGCGATGTCCGGCGATTGCTCGGCGATGGAGGTGAGAACGGCACAAGTCTCGCTGTCAAACCCAAACTTGGCCCGCGTGTATCCCACATCCCGCACGGTATTGCGCACAATGGTCGGTATATCCACATAGCAGTTGGTGGTGATTTCACCCGCCACCAGGACCAACCCCGTCTTGACCAGAGTTTCTGCGGCCACTCTGGCCATGGGATCCTTTTCCAAAATGGCGTCCAAAATGGCATCGGAGATCTGGTCGGCCAGTTTATCCGGGTGCCCTTCCGTCACCGATTCTGAAGTGAAAAGGAACCTTTCGCTCATTTTCTCAACCTCCTCGAATTTTGTCCCAGGTTTAGTGCTGGCGATTGTATGCAATGCTGGGAAAGCGCTATGGTGCCCTGTGGTACGGTGCTCGGCCATTCGCTGGGAACCATTGGACCAAATGGCCAACGACCAAGCCCCATCGGCAAAGTCCCCTGGGGTAAGGTTGCAGTTCCTGGTCGCCACGCTTGACAAGGGAATCAACCGCTACGACGTCCATCAATCAAGAAACTCAACCTGGCTCGTTAACCAATCCGTCAGTCCAGCCGGTACTTCTCGCGAAAAAGATCCGACACCTGGCGGGTAAGCGCAAAGATATGTTCTGCTCCCTCCTCATCCTGCGAGCCCAATCCGCAGGCCGGGGTGATCAAAGACTGTTCGACCAACTGCGTCCACGGAATTCCTTGGGCCCGCAAAAGTCCCATGGCCTCTTCTAAACGTTTGAGTAAGGCGGGAGGGTCTTCTTTTTTAGCCTCCTCTATGGTCGCGGGAACTATTCCCCAGGCGATGATGCCGCCTCCCGCCAAAAAGTTGGCCAGCGCCGGGGCGTAAAGGGAGAAACTCTTACTGTAGGCATAAGCATCAAAAGACAGGATGTCGACAGGCGTGGCCAATAAGATGGACCAGTCGGTATTACCGCAGCAGTGTACCCCTTTTAATCCCTGGATACCTTCCATAACTTCGTTGAGATACCGGATGACCGTCTCTCGTTCGTAATTGAAGTAGCCGGAGCCGTAAGTGCTCAAGTAAGGCTCATCGACAAAGATAATGGTCTGAGGATGCACCTGCCGCAATTTTTCCTCCTGCCAGCGGGCCTTGCTCTGGAGGTTTTTAACCACCAGGTCCATGTAAACCTGGTTATAGAGGATCAGCTTTTTGTCCTGGTCAGTGACGGCCAGGCCAAAACTGACCGGTCCCGTAACTTGCCCCTTGACGGCCAGAGGCAGAGAAGCCCCTTCTTGGACTGGCCTTGGTGCGTGGAGCGAGACGGAGGTGGTGGCCGATCCCCCGTCACTCCCAGGACTTTCAGCTGCCGCGGGTTCCTGAAGGGGGCCGCGCTCGCGTTGGGCCGCAGGTTCTGCGCCGCCGGAACGCCGGCTTGAGGAAGGGTACTTTGGCGCGCCGCCGTCGAAGAGTCCCTCGTCACCGGCCGCCAAAAAGGCATAAAAGCCCTCCGCATAGGACGGTCCAAAAGGTGCAGCCGGGCTTTTTCCTTCGAGATAGTTCTGGTAAAACTCCTCCATCTCCGCGGTCAGATCACGGCTGGTGTCAATGTACATGCGTCCTCCGGCGAAGGTTACCCCCGGTAGCCCCTCGCTGTACTGGATGTACATGCTCTCGCGAAAGTCCTTTTTTGGTAGCTGGGGCCAGAAGGGGATCTCGGGCAGACGACTGGCCACAAAGGATACGGCCTGTTTTTCATCCTTAAAAGGCAGGCTCCCAATGCCGGTGGGAAGGCCGCGGGGAACAAAGGTCATCGGCAAACACCTCAATCCGTTAAAGAAACGAAAAACCCCTTCCAATCCGGAAGAGGTGAAGGAAATCTCTCATCTCCCAGAATTGGAACCGCAGACCGAAGTCTGCCGTAACACTTCTGCTGGACTTGGCACCTCTGCCCTGGAAGGGCCGGTTGCCGGAGGGTCATCGGGCCAGTCCCTACCCTCACTCTTGATAAGAGTGTCACTTTATTCAGTTACCATCGGCATCTTAGCACTAAAGCGGCACGTTGTCAAGAGTGGCCAACAACGGCGCCAAGTATACCCGCAGCCCGGGAATCGCCAGCGTCCAGGCTGATGCACGAGGGGGATCTGGGCCAGCGAAACGTCGCCAAAGCCGCCGGCTTTAAAACCGGCTGCTTCAACTGCTTCAAAACCACCTGCTTCAACTGCTTCAAAACGACCTGCTTCAACTAGCTTCGGGCGTCTCTTTGGGCGCCTCGGAGAGAGCGAAAAGGAGGTCGCCTTCTGCCGCCACCTCACCGGCAACCAGAGCCCGCCCGTGGCCTTTCCCGATGGCCCCCTTCAACTTAACGATCTCCACTTCCAGGCGCAGCTGGTCGCCAGGAACCACCTGCCGGCGAAAACGCAGGTTATCCAGACCGGCGAAAAGCCCGAGCTTCCCCTTATTCTCGGGTAAGCTCAAGAGAGCCACGGCGCCCACCTGCGCCATGGCCTCCGCGATGAGCACCCCCGGCATAATCGGCTTCCCCGGGAAGTGTCCCTGAAAGAAGGGCTCGTTGCTGCTGACGTTTTTCAAGCCAACGGCCCTTTGCCCGGGCACCATCTCGATAATACGATCCACCAATAAAAAGGGATAACGATGCGGGATGATCTTTTGGATCTCTTCAGAGCTCAACATGAACGGTCTCCCCACGGAGCGTGCTTAATAGTAAACCGGAGTGGGCTACCCTTCCGGGAAAATGACCAGTTTCCGGGCAGGTGGGTGACCGGCGCTGGTGCCAGCTAGCCGCGCTTCCATGCGCCGACCGCCGTCGACCGCTCGACAGCCGACGACCCCAGGTCGATTGATGTACACAGTCGTCCAAGGGCGCGCGGACTCTTCCGCACCATCCGTCCCCAGCGCGGCGACGGTTGCTGCCCTCGTCGCTTCCCGCCACCTCCACCGACCGCACCGCGGTTCGGCCTCGACCCTCCGGCCAGTACTGCGGAACTCGTCCCCTTGTCCAGAGTAGGATAGCGGCTATAGCGCTTGAGCCGGAAGGAGCAGATCCGCTAATTGAGGCGGGTTTTTAATAACATTATCCCGCCGAGCACACCGACTACCACCCTCACCCTCTTAACGGCCAGATGATCCTGTCTCGCCATGGACCGCTTCCGTCTTGGCCAACTGGGCCGCTAACTGCCGGTAAAGGAGGTCGGCCAGGCCTATCCCCTTCCCGTTACTTAAAGCGCGGGCCAGGGCCTCATCCGCCAGGTCGCGATAAAGTCCCTCCCCCGCCGACAAGGGAAGAGCAACGCTTTCGGGAAGGGTCCTGCGGACCTCTTTCAGCCACTGCTCGATAAAAATGGCTTCAAACTCCCGGCAAGCTCGGCGTAAAGCTTCCTTTTGGCGGGCGTCCACCTGGGGTCCCCGCTCCGGAGTCGCCGCGTGTAAACCGCCCGGAAGGTCAATCTGGCGCAGAAATGTCTCCATAAGATCTTAAACCACCTGGTCGGCCTGACCAATACTTGCATAATCCGATGGCACTGGCCCCACCAACGACCGGTTTATCGGCTACTTTATCAGCCGTCCCCCACTCATCGTACCGACACCTGTGCATCCGTCGGGCAATTAGGCCATGCCGATGACGATCAGAAAGCTCGCTAAATCTCGCCGCACCTACCGTTGGACGAGTGTCCTTACGCCTAAGACTTCAATGCCTCGGCCCTCAAAGGTAACTAGATGCGCACCCCTAGGCTTAAATTCACCGCCGGAGATTATTGGCCTGGCCCAACATTTCGTCTGCCGCCTGGACCACCTTGGCGCTCAGCTCATAGGCCCTTTGGGCGACGATGAGATTGACCATCTCCTCCACCACCTGGACGTTGGACCTTTCCAGATACCGCTGCTGGAGGGTCCCCAGACCACCCTGCCCGGGATCTCCGGGGGTAGCCTGCCCCGAAGTCTCGGTGGGCCGGTAAAGGTTCTGCCCGATGGCTTCCAGGCCAGCGGGATTGGTAAAATTGGCCAGTCTGATCTTGCCAGCCGCTACCGACTGGCCTTTGGCGTCCCGGTAACTCAGTTCGCCGTTAGCGGCAATCTGCAGTTCGGCACCGGCGGGGATGGTTCCACCCCCGTCCACCACCAGCGCGAGCCCGCCAGCCGTAACCAGCCGTCCGGAGGCATCCACTTTGAAAGAACCGTCTCTGGTGTAAGCCGTCTGGTTGTCGGGCAAAAGGACCTGGAAAAACCCGTCCCCGAGGATGGCCACATCCAGAGGCTGTCCCGTTTCTTCGATGTTGCCCTGGCTAAAATTGCGGGTGGTGGCCGCCGGTTTTACTCCGTAGCCTACTTCCACGGCCTGGCCGCCGGAAGAACGCAAGGACTCGTACATCAAATCCTGAAACTCCACCCGGCTCTTTTTAAAGCCGTTGGTGTTGACATTGGCCAGGTTGTTGGCCGTATTATCTACATTCAGCTGTTGCGCCAGCATCCCGGTAGCCGCCGCCCAGAGGGCACGAATCATCTTCAGTCACTCCTTCACTTCACCCGGCCTAACTCATTTACGGCCTTCTCCAAAGTTTCGTCCTGCGCCTGAACGGCCTTTTGGTTGGCCTCAAAACCACGCATGATGGTGATGAGAGCCACCATTTCGTTGATGGGATTGACGTTACTGGCCTCCAAAAAACCCTGGTGAACCTGATAGCCGCGCGCCGGAACCGGGGCCGCCCCTCCCACCAGGCGGTACAAAGAATCGCCCTCGGGCACCAGGCGGTCAGCTGACCCAGGCGTCAGGGTGAAATCGACGATGCGCAAAGCCTGGCTGTTTCCGGCTCCCCCAAGGCGACCCTGCTTGTCTACCACGGGCCGGTCCCCAGACAATTGAAGGGGACCGGTCTCCCCCAAAACGCGGTAACCCTGTTCAGTGACGAGGTAACCGGAGGCATCCCGTCGGAAATTGCCGCGCCGGGTATACCGTTCTCCCTGAGGGGTCTCCACGACGAAGAACCCCGGCCCGGTGATGGCCAGATCCAGGGGGTTGCCGGTGGCCTGGAGCGCGCCCTGGGTGCGATCCACCGTGGTGGCCAGAGTCTCGGTCCCAAGGCCAGAGGAACCTATGGGCACGGCCTCTCCCCCACCGATTCGTTCCAGAAGCATCTCCGGAAAAGAACTGGTGCTAACCCTTTCTTTTTTGAAGCCGGTAGTATTGGCATTGGCCACGTTATTGGCGGCAATATCGGCCCGCTTCTGCTCCAAAAGGAGCCCGCTGGCCGAGATCTGAATTCCGCGAATCATGAGTCCTCACCGCCCATCAGGCTTTCGCTATCAGACTTTCAGTCGAGATATGAAAAATGCCGACCGGGACCTTCACCCGGCAAGGCCGGGAGATCAGAGTTTTCCGGGCGGCCAGCTTTCAGATTGAGATTCCTTCGCCACGCCAGCGCCTGAGCTTCGCCAAATCCGGCCTCAAGACCAAGACGCGCCTTTATGGTCCAGAACCTTCCCCGTTGCCGGCAGCCCAGCCATCAATCCCTCGCCCCCACCGCCATCTTTCCCGCCATTTGCGGCGACCTGCCTCTCAGCCCTGAGCATATCTAGCTCAGGCCCAGCTACCAAAGGAAAAGGGACGTGGTTTGACCCGCGGCTTTGCGCCCCCAACTCGCGTTGGGTTTGCCCTTATCGGCACCAGTCTTTCCAGTTTTAACTATATTATTCGACACAAAATGCCAAAATCCTTCCGTTTAGATTCGAGAATGTTTCAAGTCGATGTGGTCTTCATAAATGGAAGGGTAATCGAGGGCGCGCCCCGCCCCCAGGGCCACGCAGGAGAGGGGATCATCGGCCACGTGGACGGGAATGCCGGTGCGTTCCCGCAAGAGCGTGTCGATACCATGCAACAAGGCCCCGCCACCGGTCAGAACGAGGCCCCGCTGCGCCAGGTCGGAAGCCAGCTCGGGTGGCGTCCTCTCCAGGACCGAGCAAACGGCATCAGTGATTGCCGTCAGGGGTTCCATAAGCGCTTGACCGACTTGACGGGAATCCAGGTAGATGTTCTTCGGCAGACCGGCCACCAGGTCTCGTCCGCGGACTTCCATTGTGCCGTCCCGGCTGCCGGGAATGGCGGTACCGACGTTGATCTTGATCTCTTCGGCCGTCCTTTCGCCAATGAGGAGGTTGTGTTCGCGGCGGACATAACGAATAATGGCTTCATCTAGCTTGTCCCCGGCCACGCGCAGAGAATGACTGAGGACGATGCCGCCCAAAGAAAGCACGGCAATGTCGGTGGTCCCCCCACCGATATCGACGACCATGTTGGCCCCAGGAGAAGTGATGTCCAGACCAGCGCCAAGGGCAGCGGCCAGGGGCTCTTCGATGAGGCGGGTTGATTTTGCTCCCGCCTGTTCGGCCGCTTGAACTACCGCCCGCTTTTCCACGGAAGTGATACCGGAGGGGACGCAAATCATCAACCGCGGTCGCACCAGCGGGCTTCGACCAAAAACCCGCCCTAGGAAATACCGGAGCATGGCCTCGGTAACGGTGTAATCGGCAATGACGCCATCGCGCAAAGGACGCAGGGCAACAATGTTTCCCGGCGTACGCCCCAACATGCGCCTGGCCTCTTCCCCAATGGCCAGGATCTTTTGGGTGTTACGCTCCATCACCACCACGGAGGGTTCGCGCAAAACAATACCGCGATTTTTTACATAAACCAGGACAGTAGCCGTCCCCAGATCAATCCCTGCGTCCGTCAAGGTCGCGTCACCATCCCCGATCAGAAAAAATCATGTGGCCCGTCGCCGCCGTGATTTCTTCTACAGCCGGGGAGCAAATTCCTCTTTTGAAGGTAATAAAATTATTATTTAGCTCAAATTGGTGAGCCCGCGGTACTTTTTCCGGGTGGCCTCCCCACCGCGAATGTGCCTTTCCGCTTTATTGAATTCCAGGACCTCTTTGACCTGCGCGGCCAGGTCGGGCCTGACCCGGGGGAGTCTTTCGGTTACGTCTTTATGAATGGTGCTTTTGCTGACGGCAAAAACCCGCGCTGCTTCGCGTACAGTGGCCCTGGTCTCAATCAGATACTGGCCGACCTCCTGAGCCCGCTTCAGAATCAGGTCGTTCATCTTTCGGCCCCCTCTCCCGTGGCTAGTAGATGTATATTGTGGAAAGGGGGGAAAAATGCCAGGAGACGAGGGGAAGGAGGCCAGGAGGTCGCGGTGGACCAGCCGTGGAAACTGCTGGTCCTGGACGGCTGAGCGGGGTGTTGGTGATCGCCGCCCCACGTCGGCGAGGACCACCCTCCACTGGATGTGCCGGAAATTCAGGGTTTTAGCAGACCCGTGAGCATGGCCGAACGCATAAGGGTTTAAACGCCTGCCTGGGTGGGTGGATGGATAGTGACGGATAAGCAGGTACTTACCCTCATCCGCGCCATCTCCAGGCAGGCGTCATGGTGAACGGGGTAAGGCCAGGGGCAAAAAGGGGCCAACTGCGGGGTAAACTATCCCCTCCGCCGGGGCGGGAAGAACCCATCCCCGTTGGGCTAAGGTCTCGACCAAGGACTATGGCATTTCCGCCTGGCGCGTCCGGCCCAGGAGTTCCCAATAATGGTCCGGCTCAAAGCCCAAACGCCAGAGAGCCACGCCCTTCAAGTTGTACTTTTGGGCCAGGGCCAGTTTGGCCTCGAGACTCCGCTCGTCGGGAAACCAGGCCACGTGTTCTCCATCGTCGGCTCTGTAGGCGGCCACGTTTTCCCCAAAAACCGGGTCCCAGCGAATCTCCGCCCCCTGTTGCGCCAAACGGGCCTGCAGCACTTTGATCCCGTAGGCCCGGCCCTGACCGGGGGCCGCCCAATCGTACCCGTAAAGGGGAATGCCCAGCAAGATCTTTTGGGTCGGAACGACGGAAATGGCAAAACGGATGGCCTTCTCCGTCCAGGGCAGGGACGCCACCGGTCCCGGTTCACCGCCGCGGTAATGTTCGTCGTAGGCCATGATGAAGAGTTGGTCGACGGCCTGACCCAGAGCAGCATAATCGAAGGCTCCCGCCCACCCGCTCCGCGGATCATCGCGCACCTTCGCCGGGACGGCCAGGCTCAAGGTGAGCCCCCGCCGGTGCAGTTCCTCAGCCAGACGCTGGACGAAGCTGGTGAACCTCGACCGGTCCTCCGGAGCCACTCCTTCAAAGTCCAGTTGCACGCCGCCAGCCTTCTGCTGAGCCACCTTTTCCAAAAGCAGGCGCAGGTAGCGCTCCTGCACCGCGGGATCACGTAAAATGGCGCTGGCCGTATCCCGCGAGAACTTGCCGTCGGTCAAGTTACCGAATAGAATGACCTTCTTGGGGGCAGCGGTCACCCCTTTTAAGATCTCCGGATCGCGACCGTTAATCTGGCCATCAGGAGTAGCGCCGTAGCTGAAAGAAACCACCTGATCCAAATGGGGAGAACGCAGGCGCAAAGAATCAAGGGAGCGCCGGTCATAGTCGACATAGTAGCCAACGACCCAAAAGCCGCTCCCGGGGAGCCCCTCATCCAGGGGCCGCTCCAGGAGAGCGCGCAACCAGAGGGGATCCCAGATGGGGACCTGGTGCCAGCGCGAACCGGTCCAATGGCCGGCCACCAAGGCTCCCAAGAAGGCCGTCAAAAATAGTAAACCTTGCCAGAAGTGCGTCCACTGCCGTTTCTTTGGCGGTACCGGCGGTTGCCAGGCAGAACCAGGAGGACTGGGCAAGATGGGCATTAGCTCCAAACACCTCAATTCGCCACGGCCAGGACTGCATGGGGTAGTGATCGCCGCCTTCGATTATGGCCTATGGCCCGAAAATGACGGTGGTCGTCCTTCAGAAATTGATCGATTCGGCTAGCCTGATAAGGATTGTTCGGCGTTGGGAAAAGACCCCCTTTATTCCGGGGAAAGAGTCGGTTATTCCCGGGACGGCCGCCAACCGGCGCCCTCTTCCACCAGGTTCAAAAGCTCCACCGTATGCAGGGCCTGCACGGGGGTTTGAGCCCGGGCCAGACCGTTCTCCAATTGCATTAGACAGGACGGGCAGCCGGTGGCCACCACTCCGGCTCCGGTGGCCAGAATGTCATCGACCTTGCGCTCTAAAACGGCCTCCGCGACGGGCTGGTGGAAGAAGGCGAAGGTCCCCGCACCACCACAGCAACGGGCAGCATCTTTAGCCTCCACCAATTCGACCCCGTTTAGCACCTCGATGATCTGCCGCGGCTGCCGGGAAATCCCTTGACCGCGATTGAGATGACAGGGATCATGGTAGGTAACCTTTAACGAGGGATCCGCCGGTGCTGACCTCATCGTCCGGGTTGGTGGCGAAGAGGAACCCAAAAGGGCATCTCCGGCCTGGAGCAGGCCCTTATCCACCAAAAATTCGCTGACGTCAAAGACCTTCTGGCTCAAAAACCTGACCGCGGCGGCATCCTCAGGCCCCAATAAGCCCGCATACTCCTTTTTCAACATCAGGCCCCCGGAGGCGCAGGCCGTCAGCACGGCTTCCGCCCCCGTCTCGGTCAAGGCCTGCTTGAGGATGGCCAGGTTCCGCCGGGCTAAAACCTCAGCCCGGCTGCGGTCCCCGGCAAAATAGGCCGGCGCCCCGCAACAGACCAGCCCCGGAGGTACAATGACGGTGAATCCCCTTCTTTCGAAAACCTTCTGGACGGCCTGGCCGATTTCCGGGTAAAGAGATTCCACCGCACAGCCGGGGAAAAAGATGACCCGCCGGGTTGAGGTGCCTCCATTTTCCCCTCTTCTCGCTTCCCCTTTACCCCCGAAACTGCCCTTTGTATCAATGACTGTTTTGTTCGCGGGTCGTCCCCTTTGAAAACCGGCCCGGCCGCCGATCCAGGGATAAAGGCGATCGGGCAACCCCGGCAGAGAAAAGCGCGGCCAACCCCCTCTTTGCTTCGGGACCGGCCGAAGCCAGAGCCGCTCCCAGAACCGTCCCCAGGCCAAAAGGGACTGCCGCCAGAAACCCCGTCCGGTCAAAAGGGCCAAAGCTACCTTCTTCAACGGGGGTAATCCGCGCTCCGCCCGGGCCACCTGGCGTCCCAGGACCACCAGCTCGTCGACCTTCACCCCCGCCGGGCAGATGGCGGTGCAGGCCTTGCAGATGAGGCAAAAATCCAGTTTCTCCTGGAAGTTAGCGGAAGCCGATATTTGGCCGTCCAGCAACCCCAAAAGGAGGCTCATTTTGCCGCGAGCCACCGAACCCTCCAACCCCGTCTCTTTGTACAGGGGACAAACGCTTTGGCACAAGCCGCAGCGGACGCAGTGTTCGATGTCGGCGCGAAAAGGTTCTAAAAGCTTTTGAGCGCTGGTTTTCTGGGCTATAACCGGACTGGCCTCGGGGGCTAAAGCGAAGTCATCCATGATTTACACCTCAGCGGTCTGGTTAAGGAAGGATCTTCCCCGGATTCAAAAGGTTATCGGGGTCAAAGGCCGCCTTGATGGCCCGCATGACGGCCAGGGTGTCTTCTGAAAAGGCCAGGGGCATGAAGCGCTTTTTGGCCAAACTGATTCCGTGCTCTCCGGAGAGGGTCCCGCCCAGGCGCAGAGCCGTCTGGAAGAGCTCCTCCACCGCCTTTTCCACGCGCGCCATTTCCTCGGGATTATTCTTATCGGCGTTGATGGTGGGGTGAAGATTACCGTCGCCGGCATGGCCCAGGGTGGACATGGTGACGGCGTATTTTCGCGCAATCTCCCCGATGGCCCGCATCATGTCGGGAACCTTGCTCCGCGGTACGGTGGCGTCCTCGGTAATGATGGTTGAACTGAGGCGGGCCAATGCTCCGTAAGAATTGCGGCGGGCGTTCCAGACCTGGATCTTTTCCTCCTCCGTCCGGGCTATCTTGTAATCGACGGCTCCCTCCTGCCGGGCGATCTCCAAAACCCGTGCCAGTTGCCTTTCCACCGTCTCCTCGGCCCCGTCCACCTCCACCAGGAGCATGGCGTCGGCTTCTCGCGGCAAGCCAACGTGGGCAAAGTCTTCTACCACCTGGATGGTCATCCGGTCCATGATTTCCAGGGTGGCCGGGATAACCCGCTGGCGCAGGATGGCGGCGACGGTGCGGGCCGCTTTGTTCACGTCGTCGTAAATCAGTTGCAGGCTTCGCCGGGCTTCCGGCAGCGGGATCAGCTTCAGGATGATCTCCGTAATCACGGCCAGGGTGCCCTCAGAACCCACCAGTAGCCGGGTGAGGTCATAGCCGGTAACGTTTTTAAAAGTGCGACCACCAGTACGGATCCTCCGCCCGCCCATGAGGACGGCCTCCAGGCCCATGACGTAATCCCGGGTAACGCCGTATTTCAGGCCGCGTAAACCGCCGGCGGACGTGGCCACGTTTCCCCCCAGGGTGGAGATGGTCATACTCCCAGGATCGGGCGGGTAGAAAAGCCCCCGCGCCTCTACCGCTTGGTGGAACTCGGCGGTGATGACACCGGGCTGAACCACCGCCTGCATGTTATCCTCGTCAATCTCCAGGATGGTCTTCATCCGGTTCAGGCTGAGGACCAATCCCCCCTGGATAGGCATGGCCCCGCCGGAAAGCCCGGTCCCCGCGCCCCGCGGGACCACCGGAATCTTCTCCTTCTGGGCCAGGCGGAGGATCTCCACTACCTCCTCCGTCGATCCTGGCCGGACTACGGCCTGCGGCCAGACGGTGGGCAGGCCAAGCAAGCCGTCGTAGGAATAAAGGAGAAGATCCTCTGGGTCGCGGTAGACATTACCCGGGCCCACGATGTCGGCCAGGCGGCGATAAGTGGCCTCGGGTAAGGGCTCCGGCCGACGGACGTTTTCTGGCGTGGTACTACCCGGCATGGTCCTTCTTGGTAGGGGATTACTGGGAGTATTTCTCAGCAATGTATTCAGCGGTGCGGCGTTCTCTAACCTGGCACTCTCTTTTGTCATGGGATTTCTCTCCTCGTGTCTTGAACAGCGCAACGGCGAGATTTAACCGGTTGGTCTTTAAAATTTCTCCTTAAAAAAGAAAAATCCTGCCGTGACGATACGGTTGTAGAAAGTACCAGGGGCCATCGAAAGGTAACGAAGGCACATGTTACGAAGGCATAGTTTTAAGACCAACCTTCTTGAAATGATGATCGAAAGCGAAGGCGGTGTCCAACTTCAAGGCGTTCATGATCACAAAGCTGGTAAAGTCCGTAAAACTAAAGTCCTGATCACTGTATTTCTTAAACCTCTCCCAAGCCAGGCGCCAAACGTTCTCGTCTACACCGACAATAGAATACAGCCGGCTGCTCAGGATCGCCTGGACGAAGGCCACTGCCGGGGCATGTCCTAGGGTCAAGCGGAGTCTGGTAATGATTTCGTCCAGAATGTAATCAGAAGTGATCAGACTCCTCTCGACAAGCTCTAGCGATCTCAATAGAGTGGCTGCCTCTTGGTGGTGGCTATCTGACCAGTCAGCCAAGGCCAGCAGAGCTGAGGTGTCGACAAAGACGGGCACGGGCAACGCCTTCTTTACGGGCTGGGTTGAGCAGGGCCCGGGCTCTTAAATTGGTAGATGTACTCATCGTGTTTTTCCGACCCATCGGTTATCCCACTCTCGCCCAATCCTATTACTTTGAAGAAAGGGTCGTTTTCGAGCTCCTCCAGTGAAAGCTTTTCCCCCCGGTACCATCCAGGTATGAGGATACCGCTTTCCGAACTATCTGCGCAATACTCTTATCTTCCGCCTGGGCAAAGAACCTTAACTTCTTGAATTCATCCGGCGTAAACCGAACGCTGGTAACGATGTATTTGGGTTGGGAAGCTTTCATATGGTCACCCCCCGGTAATAGAGTACCGCGGTAGTCCGGTATTTTCAATTTAAACCCTATATTTGGGTCCCAAAGCCAGTGCTGGCGAAAACGAAATGGAGGGGGCCTAGTTAAATTCAGAGGTCCGGTCCTCTTCTGGCGAGACAAGTTGCTTTTCAGATATCTTTGCCCTTCTCCGTTTTGCGCTCCCGGTTATTTCCGCCCGCCAATGTAACCGTAAATCAGATCGATCAACCCAGGCCAGGCCCCAGCCAAGACCAGGAGGGGTTTGGTCCAGCCCGGCAGAATCACCTCGCGGCTACCGCGAGCTATGCCGGTAATGAGGCGAGCCGCCACCTCCTCTGGCCGCAAAACACCGAAGATCCGGACGATCCGGCCGGCCCTGGTCTCCGGAGGAGCCAAAAGCGGGGTATCCACCGCCCCCATGGCCAAAGTGGTGACGGAGATCCCTTTCGAACGTACTTCCATGCGCAGGGCGTTAGCGGCGGCAATGAGACCAGCTTTGCTGGCGGCATAGGCGACCAGGGCCCCGGTGGGCGTTTTCCCGGAAATGGAGGCAACAAAGGCAAGCCGTCCCTGCCGCCGCTCCACCATCTGCGGAAGGATGGCCCGGGTCAAAAGAAGCGGCCCCTGTAAATTGGTCAGGACGGTGGCGATGATCTCGTCGGGTGCCTGACGAGCAAAAGAACCCCCGTAGGCAACGCCAGCGTTATTGATGAGGACGTCCACCCGCCCGGCCCGCCGCGCCAGGTCGACGATCTGCTCAGGATGGGCCAGATCGGCAGGATAAACTTCTGCCGGCGCACCCACTGCGCGCACCTCTTCGGCCACAGCGGCCAGCCGCTCCTCATGGCGACCGGTTAAGAGGACGGTGGCCCCTTCCCGGGCCAAACCCAGCGCCAGCTGCCGGCCGATTCCGCTTGAGGCCCCCGTTACCAAGACCCGCTGGTTAGAAAAGCGCATGGAGACACCCCTTTCTTGAAACGCTCTCCGAGTAAAAGCGGTAGCCTTTCAACGTTCTTCAGCCTAACGTCAATCTCTACAATAAAAAGCGATATCGCTGGACACCGGCGGATCAAGTTGAGGTGATCAGTCGAACAAACGGATACTTGGAGGAGGCAGCCATAACCAAGGATTCATTGAAGGTCAAAAGGGGGCATCCTTCCCTTTCGGCGACGGCCAGATAGAGAGTATCATAAACCGTGGGCTGATTTAATTCTTGAGCCAGGGTCAGGGCACGTTCCAGAAGAATGGGGTCAGTGATCAACTGAAGGCCAAGACGCAGTAATAACCCTAGAGATCGCTGGGCTTGGTGGGGTCTAATTCTCCGCGCCAACTTTTGCGCCTCAAAACCGAGGCAACTTCAACGGTGAGGAACCAGGGCGCCACCAAAGTGGTGCCCGCATTTTGTCTCAGCCAGGAAAGGGCAAGAGAACTACCTTCTTCCGGTACCAGCCACTTGATGACTACGCTGGCATCAGGATGGAGGCGTTGCCTGGTGACTGGATTATCAGAGGTAATACAGGCCTTAAGAGACCAGCTGTCAGCCAGAACGGCCACCCCCTTCGCCCCGGGGCGAATCAATTTCACTCACCCGTTCGGTCCGCAACTCCTTGATCAATTCTACGCTGTCTTTCCCAACACCGTGTTGGCTCTTGAGCGACGCGTGTAGAATTGGCAACTCGTCAATGATTCGGGCTCGTTCTAATTGCACCTGGTACTGGGCAATGGCCTCAGCCACAACAGCATTAAGTGAGACCTGACGCACTTCGGCCTGAGCTCTAAGAGCTTCATAAACCTCGTGCGGAATACGAGCCGTGACGGCAACGGTTGTCTTCTCCTGGCCGTCTTTTAAGCGTTGGGAACTCTTACGCCTACTGGGATTCATCTTTTCCTTCTTATCACGCAGCACCATATTGCATCACCAGATGCATTATATCTTGATGTATGATAAAAAGGAAGCAGATTTGTGGTGCAGCGCAATGGCCGTTTCAGATGACATTGCTTCTTTTTGCTGCGGGAGTCGAGCAATGGATGAAGCCCTGCGTATCTAATGGGTCACTACGAAGGGCTCTACCTTTTATTGCAAAGGCAGAGCCCTCCAGTTTGAAAGATTCCCCTGCTCGAAGATACTTGAGAAAAAGGGACGTCGGCCCACGTCTCAGAGACTCATTTCCGGCACAGCCTCGCCCGACCCAGACGTTCAGCTCTTCCCGTATTTCTCCCGGAGGACGTTTTTCAGGATTTTGCCGGAGGCATTTCTCGGTATGGCGTCGGTGTACTGGATCAGGCGCGGAATCTTGTAATCCGCCAGGCGTTGCCGGGCAAAGGCCTGCAACTCCGCCAGCGATGGCTTCTCGGGCCCCCGGGGAACGATGACCGCCATCACCGTTTCGCCCCACTCGGGATGAGGTTGGCCGACCACGGCCACATCGGCCACGGCCGGGTGCGCGCTCAAGACATCCTCAACCTCTTTCGGATAAACGTTTACCCCGCCCGAGATGATCACGTCCTTTTTCCGATCCATGATCCAAAGGTAACCTTTTTCATCCTGCCTGGCGATGTCACCGGTCCAGACCCAGCCGTTGCGCAAGACCTCGCGGGTAGCCGCTTCGTTGCCGTGATAACCCAGCATGGCGCTGGGGGTACGCATGATGATCTCGCCGATCCCGCCGGGACCCACCTCTTGCCCCTGATCATCGACGACCTTGATTTCGACATTGACTACCCCGCGCCGTCCAATGCTACCGGCAAACTCGGGATGTTCCTCGGGGAAGAGGGCCATGCCGTTGGGGCCGCTTTCCGTGAGACCGTAAACGCTCATCAGGCGTCCCGGGAACCTCCCCGCCACCATTAAGACGGCCTCGCGCGACATGGGGGCGCCCCCGTAGATCCAGTACTTGGCACTGCTCAGGTCGTATTGATTGAAGTTGGGCAACTTGGCCGCCAAAAGGTAGGCCACCGGAGCGCCAAAGAAATGAGTAGTTTTCTCGGCCTGGGTGAGCTCGAGCAAGGTTTGTGGCGTAAAATCGCCCAGGATGTTGGCCGCCCCGGCATAAACGCCGCCTACCATCTCTAGATTCAGGGGAGCCGAGTGCGTGAGGGGCATGAGTTGAAGGATGCGGTCGCCGAAACGGATCTGGGTTTCGTAAGCCATCATGCTCGCCACAAGATAGACGGCCCGGTGACTCAGCACAACGCCTTTCGGTCTTCCGGTAGTTCCTGAGGTGTAAATGATCTCGGCGGGGTCAGAGAGGCCGACTACGGCGGGGAGATCTTCTTCCGGGTACCGGTTGGTCAATTCCGTCAGTTCCCGCGTCGAGACCACCACCGGGAGGGGCAAGTCGCGCATTGCCCCCTCGGCGGCTTGGCGTAAGGATTCAGCATAGATTAGCGCCTTGGCGCCACTATCTTTAAGGATGTATTCGATCTCGGAGGCCGTCAAACGAACATTGATGGGAACGACCACCCCGCCCGCTTTCAGGGCGGCAAAAAAGCCGACCATGAACTCGGGACGGTTGGGGATAAGCAGGGCTACTTTCTCGCCCGCCCTTAGACCTCTGGCCTGGAGGTAATGGGCCAGCGAGTTGGCCTGGGCGTTGAGTTCTTGCCAGGTGAGGGACTGGTCTTGGGCCGGATAACGTGCCGCCAGCTCCGCCGGGTATTTCCGGGCGTTACGTTCCAATAAGGCCTGAATTAACTCCGCCATCGCTTATTTGTGCCTCCTTTCTTTGCGCAAAACCGTTACACCTAGCGCGATTCCGCGCCGAACAACGCTTGGCCCATCAGCTGGGTCAACTATCTGCGCAGGCCAGGGGGGAGGAGGGTTACCTGCTCGAGGGATGATGGTCTTCTGCAGCGCCCTTCTGGTCCGGGGGTCAAAAGGATCGCGATAAGCCTCCCCGAGTGCTGGTTTCACTCGTAGACCTTTTCCTCGATCTTGTCGGCTTCTTTGGCATCGGCCTCCACCATTCGCCCGGCGGCCGGCCGGTTCTTCAACTCCTGATAATATTCATGCTGGATGATGAGATCCATGATCTCGTTGGTACCGGTCCAGATGGTGATGAGACGAACATCGCGCAAGAGGCGCTCGAGGGGATAGACGTTGGTATAACCGATGCCGCCCATGATTTGCATGGCCTCGTTGACCACCTGCCAGGCGGTGTCCGTGGCAAACTTCTTGGCCTCGGAGACCAGGCGGCGGACCAGGGCGGGATCTTTGTCTTCGTCGGCTGCCCGCGCCGCCAAATAGACCATCCCCCGGGCCGCATCAAGGCGGGTCAAGGCGTCAGCAACCTTAAAACTCACGGCCTGAAAATCTTTGATCCGGCGCCCAAAAGCCCGCCGGCGGGTGCTATAGTTGGCCGCCACCTCCAGGGCCGCCCGGGCCATCCCCAGGGCACCTCCGGCGCTGGTCAAGCGTTCCGGGATCATCATGCGGTAAAAAATCTCGGCGGCTCCGTTTTCTTGACCCACCAGGTTTTCTGCCGGCACCCTGGCCCCCTGCAGTCGCAGCCGTCCCGTCCCGCCACCCCGGGTCCCCATTAAACCATAGACGTATTCCACGGTTACTCCGGGACCGCGCTCAACCAGAAAGGCGCTCATCCCCTGCTGACCCGGAACATCCGGGTTGGTGCGGGCGTAAACCAAAAAATAGTCGGCTCCCTCTGCCCCGACGATGAAACGCTTTTGGCCTTCCAGGACGTAGTAGCCGCCTTCGCGCCGGGCCAAAGTAGTGGCCCCGAAAAAGTCCGAACCCCCCCGCGGTTCGGTGAGCCCTTCCGCCGTCGTCAAGACGCCGGTCAGAGTGGGATGCAAAAACTTTTCCTTTTGCCTTTCCGTCCCAAACCGGACGATGGCTTCGCCGACGATGCTGGGCAGAGAATAGAGGCAGGCCAGTGCCGTCCCCAGAACTCCCATCTCCTCTAAGACAGCCATCTCCGCCACCCAATTTAGCCCACGCCCTCCATACTTTTCGGGAAAGCGTAATCCCAAAAGATGGGCTTTTGCCGCCCACTGCAAGAATTCCCGCGGGTACTGCACCTTTTCGGCGTCCATGTCCAAAATCAGCTGCCGCGGAATGCTGCGAACGAACTCCCGCGCCTCGTCCCGGACTCGCTGGGCCTCCGGCGTCAACCAAAAGTCATAGTACACCCGCACTCACCCCTTCCCCTCTTCTTCATCCTCTTCTGCGTCGTCCTCCGTTTCCGCTTCCATCCCTTCCTCTCCGGCCAGCATTCGTTGGAAACGAGCCTTGAACTCCAGCAATTCCGCTTTCATTTGTTCCAATTCCCTGATCATCTCCTCGATTTCCTGAATCCGCCGGTCGCCGTATTCTATGGTTTTCTTGAGTTGTTCCCTCTGGGTGGGATCGACGTCATAGAGATCAAGCATCTCTTTAATCTCCCGCAAAGAGAAGCCAAAGCGCTTGCCGCGTAGGATCAACTTCAGCCGGGCCCGGTCGCGCCGGTCATAGAGGCGCTGCTGGGTCTCTTGCGTTCGGAGAGGGGTCAAAAGCCCCATCTCTTCGTAATAACGAATGGCACGAGGGGTGATCCCAAACTCGTTGGCCAACTCGGTGATAGTGTAAATTCTGTCCCTTTTGCCAGACCTGCCCATTGAAAACTTCTGCCTCCTGCTGAAAGGTCTTATCTTTAAAGTCTAATCCCCCAGCGTTGGGAAAGGCTGAGCCGAGAAAAGGTAGCGGTGGCCTCTTTGGTTGCGGATTGGTTTTTCATTTTTGCCACTATTCTACCACCACTTAACGTTAGCGTCAAGCTCTTAACGTAAAGGACGGTACATACAATGGGCCAGCCCCTTTCGGCCACCCGCCTTCATGGCCGTCTCTGGGGCGAGCGTCCTGGTGGCGACCTGGGGGGTAGGAGAGAGATAATGCGCAAGCTACACATGTGGGTTGACACGACAGACAGCTTGGCCGCCTTGAGCTCGCCAAAACAGGATGGGCCAGAGAGAATCGTCAGGTGGTAGCCACCCCCAGATGTTTATAGTTGTTAAAAAACGCCCTGAGGTCTAAAATATGGACGCGCCCCTTTTCGAAGATCACTTTTCCAAAATCACTTTTCTAAGATCACAGCGATCCAGAAAAGGGATCATGAGGATGGCCTCCCTGGAAGGAGTGGTTAATGAAGATGCCCAGTTATCCCCCCAGCGGTCAGGTAGCCTTCTATTCCATGCTCCTCAATATCGGTCTGACCGTGGCTAAGGGTGCACTGTCCCTCCTGACCGGCAGCACCGCCCTTCTGGCTGAGACCATCCATAGTCTGACCGACCTGGTGGCCAGTCTGGCCACCTTCATCGGCATTCGAATCTCCCGCCTGAAGAATCGGGAATTCCCTTATGGCCTCTACAAGTCCGAGAACCTGGCCGCCCTCATCAGCTCCGGACTCATCTTCCTGGCCGGTTATGAAATCTTGCGTGAGGGGTTGTCGGGAAAGCCCGCGTTGACCCTCCACCGTCTTCCCCTGGCCATCGGCGGCCTTCTATTCATCCTCCTGGTCATTTACTTGTTTTCCAGTTACGAGGCGCGCCGAGGCGAAGAGCTCAATTCGCCAGCGCTGAAGGCCGACGCCTACCACCTGCGCACCGACCTTTCTTCCACGCTTGTTGTGTTAAGCGGCCTCTTGGGGGCCTGGTTGGGTTATCCCGGCCTGGATCGCCTGGCCACCGTTATCGTCGTCTTCTTTATTGCGCGAGCCGGCTGGGAGATCCTCCTGGATGCCATGCGCACGCTCCTGGATGCCTCCGTCGACCACCAAACCCTGGATTTACTGCGGGGCATCGTCCAGAAAGACCCGCGCGTCCGGCAGATCAAGACCATTAGCGCCAGGAACTCCGGCAGTGTAATCTTTGTGACTATGGACGTCGCCCTGCGCGTCCGCGAGTTGAACGAAGCCCACCGGGCAACCGAGGAGATTGAAAAGGCCCTGCGGCAGGCCGTCCCACGCATCGAACAGGTCCTCATTCACTATGAACCGGCACAACCAGAGTACTTGACCATCGCCGTGCCTTTGGCTGACCGGGACGGGCGCATCTCCGAGCATTATGGGGAGGCCCCCTTCGTCGCCCTCGTCAAGTTGCGGTCCCGCGATCTGGTCTTATCTGAACAAACTCTTCTAATTAATCCCTTCCAGGCGGAGGAGAAGGGAAAGGGGATAAAGCTCACCCACTTTTTATTGGAACGAGGGGTGGACTTGGTTTTCAGCCGGGAAACTTTAGCCGGGAAAGGCCCAGCCTACCTTTTTGAAGCAGCGGGAGTCGATTTTAGGGCAACACGGCAGGATCATCTCGATGAACTTTTGCGGGAACTGGCTGCCGCTAAAAAGCTCCACGACAACCCGGATCCGGCGGACCGGCCGAGTTGATGTTACCGGTAGCTCGTGTTATTGGCGGCACTCCTCCCCGGGTGAGCGGAGGCGGGCGACGTCCCTTCATGACTGGGTAATGGTCAATGAACGCGGGAGCGGTCCAAGCAGTTGGGTTGGAGTGGGTCAAGGAGGCAGAGGCCTGGTGGCAGGCAGAAGCTGAGCCGCTTTCGGCTGAGAAAGGGCGGCGCACACGGGCTCAGGTCAGAGCCGTCAAAGGTAGGCTGTCACTGGGGCTTCCGGATCCGCCCGGTCTTAGTAAACCAGGCGGCATGAATCTTGATCTCGACGCCATCGGCCCTCTTGATGGTCTGCCCTACGGGACGCCACCGACCGTTTCGCCGTGTGAGGGCTACAGGAAGCAGGATGCCTGCCGGCGGAGAAAAGGAGGAGAGAACCGGTGTCTGGAGCAAGGTGGGAACCGCAATCAACATCCCCATCACCCTGGAGGAAGGCCATTGAAACCGCGCACAATGGGGAACGTCATGCTTACGGGTTCGGCCAGCGATTGCGGGATTACTGGGCCTTAGGCAAGAGCCTGCAAACCGGACTTCTCCTTTTTACCGGAGTGGCCGGATTCAGCAGTGCCCGCTGCCCGGTCCTTTCCTGGTCTTCCCTCCTTGCCCTTCTGGGAAGCCTCTTTTTCGCCGTCAGCGGGAGCACCGTCTTGAACATGGTTTACGACCGGGATATCGACGCCAGAATGAAAAGGACCCAGGGTCGCCCGCTGCCGGCGGGCCGGCTGGGGGCTGGCGAAGCCCTGGCCCTGGGGTTAGGACTCTCCGCTGCCGGTTTAATCTGGGCCTTTTCCCTCACGCGGACTTACGGTCTGGTGGTTTTGGCCGGGCTCTTCTTTGATGTGGTGGTCTACACCATTTTCCTCAAACGGCGCACCCCCTGGTCCATCCTCTGGGGAGGGATTGCCGGAGGCATGCCCGCCCTCGCCGGGCGGGTCCTGGCCGTAGGTCGCATCGATCTCCTGGGGATACTTCTGGCCTTAGCGGTTCTTTTTTGGATTCCCACCCACATCCTGACTTTCAGCCAAAAATATGCCGAAGACTACCGCCGCGCCGGGGTTCCGGTTTTCCCCAACACCCACGGTGAAAGGCTAACCCGGGGGATAGTGGCCATATCCACCGCCCTGGCGGCGTTGATCATGATCGCCGTAGCGGTCCTGCTCGAACTCAAGTGGGGCTACCTGCGCGCGTTGGGAGCTTTGAGCTTCCTCCTGGTGGTAATGGCCTTTACCACCGTGGTTCGTCCCTCCAGCAGCCTGAACTTCCGGCTTTTCAAGTTCGCCTCCCTCTACATGCTTGGGGCCATGGGGCTCATCGCTTTGGGGTGAAAGGAAGATGCCTCCCAAAAAGGAGAATGGTCTTCAGGCAAAAGATCTTACAAAAAGTAAACTGACGAGGTTCTGAGAGTAGCATACTAGGAAGGAGATGCAAACAATGAAGATGCTGGATCAATTGCTGCTCCTGGTCACCGGTCTTTTGGCCCTCTATTTGATGGTCTACTTCTTCCGCAGCTACCGGCAAGTGGCCGGGCCTCTGGCCTCCCTATCTTATGGGGTCGCCTTTACCGTTCCCAGATAAAATACCGAATCAGCAGCAATGGTCTAGAACACAAATATCACCGGTACGGGAAAATGACGAAAGAAAAGAGATCCCAAAGGGCATGGCTGATGATCCCAGGCCAGAGGTTGCGAAAGCGCCAGTAGACCAGTCCCCAGGCCGCCCCGGCGGCCAAAGCCGCCAAAACCAGGGCCGGGTTACCTGACCAAAGGTGGACCAGGGCGTAAATGGCCGTGCTGACCAGGTAGCCAGCGGGCGGCCCCCAACGTTTCATCAGGGTTTCCTGCAAAAAGCCCCGCCAGTAGATCTCCTCCCCTGGACCGATGGCCAAAAGAAGGGCCAGGGCGATGGCCAGATCGCTTCCCTGGCTCTTTAAGCCGTAGATGGCCCCAATCTGCGCTCCCAAGGGGGTTAGAAAGGTATGAATGAGCCGGTTGGCCGCCCAGAAAAGGAGGTAAAGACCCAGGGCGATACCGACACCCCACGGGAAAAAAGAGACCCGCCATTCCAGCCGGAGGGTCTTTTTCCCAAAAGAGAGGCTTAGGGCGGCCAGGAGAAGGGTGGCCATGGTCATCCCGGCCCAAAAATTGACTAACTTCCAGTAAAAGAGGATCATCCAGAGGAAAAAGGCCAAAACGACGGAAAAGGTCAGCATCGTTCGCTCAGCGCCTTTCTTCCCGCGGGGAATCACCGGGGAATTTTTAACGGATGAAGGCCGTTACTGCCAAAAGGAGCCCGAAGGCCAGGTGGAGCTGAGCGGTGAAGACGTCGGCCATGGCCAATTTGGCCCGGTTATATTCCCCTTGGAAGAGTTTCAGTAGCCGCCAGGCTAAAGGTAAGGTCGCCAGGGCCAGCAGTGAGGCCCAGGGGAGGAGTCCAGCCAACCCTAAGGGGAACAGGGAGAGATAAGCCCCCCAGACCAAAGCCGGCATCAAGCGGACGCCTCGGCCCGGCCCAAGCAGAATGGCCAGGGTCTTAATGCCAGCCTGGTGATCGTCGGCGATGTCCCGGAGATTATTGGCATAAAGGATGGCTGTCACCAAAAAGCCGACGGGAAGAGCAGCCACCAAAGCGGCGGAACTGATATGACCGGCCTGGACAAAATAGGCCCCGCCCACCATGAGCGGCCCCATTAGGAGAAAGACAAAAAGCTCACCCAGCGCATGGTACTTGTAGCCAAGGGGATCGCCGCAGTAAAAATAGCCACCCAGGAGGGCCGCCAGCCCAAAATAGAGCAGCGACCAACCCACAGCAGACGCCAGCCAGACGCCCAGGGCAGCACCCACCCCGAAGAGGGACAGGGCACCCCGGTAGACTTGCGCGGGGGTAAGTTCGCCGCTGACGAGAACGCGACTTGAGCCATAGCTTCCTGCTGAATCGACACCCTTTATGTAGTCAAAATAGTCGCTGACCATGTTGGTCGCGGCTTGCAGGATGACCGCGCTGGTGAGCCCGATGGTGAAATGGAAGAGGTTTAAAGGGGAGCCGTCACGCACGGCCAAAGCCGTTCCCAACACCACGGGGATCAAAGAAGCCGTCCAGGAAAAGGGACGGGCCGCCTTCCACCAGACCTTGAAGTTAGTCATGAAAAGCCGCTCCTTCCTTTAAAGATCTCTTTTACGCACGCTTACCGGCATCTTCCACGCCGAGGTCTTTTCCTCACCGGTTGAACTGCGGAAGGTACGCCTTCCCCTGCTCCAAAATCTCAGCGAGCAAGCCTTGGGCCGCCAAGGCCCCCGGGACGAGGGGATGGTTGAGAAGAGCTAAATAGGCCGCCTGCCGGTCCCCACGGACGGCAGCCTCGATGGTCAATTGCTCGTAGGCCTTCACCTGTTGCACCAAGCCCCGTACAGCCAACGGTAGCGGGCCCATGGGCAGCGGTTGCGCACCACGCCCGTCGATCCGGGCATTGACCTCGACGACCGCCTCGGGCGGCAAATCCGGTATGCTCCCGTCGTTTCGGACGTCGACCACGTGAATCTCGCCGGCGTCGTTTACCAGGGAGCTGATGACCGATAGAGCCACCTCCGAGTACCAGGCCCCTCCCCGTTTCTCCAGGAGTTTCGGTTTCTCCTGCAATTCGGGCTGCCGGTAGAGTTCAAAAAGCTCCTTCTCCACGGCCCTGACCTGTTCCGCCCGTGTTCCTTTCCCTTCGGCCAGATCGGCCAACTCCTGCGCCACCATTTCCTGGTGAAAATAATAGTAGCGCAGATAGGGAGAGGGCAGCATACCCAAACTGCGGACCAGCTCCGGAGGCCAGTGCCGCGGGGGGATATTGGCCGGCCCCAGGGTCGAGGCTCTCTTCTGTTCCCCGTCCCGCTTCGGGCCGCCGTCTACCCTCCGCTCTCCCACTTGACCCTCCCCTTCCGCCGCTAAGGTGGCGATGACCTGGGGGGTGATATCCTTCCCGTCCAGGGTAATCTGCCGCGCCCAACTCAGGTGGTTTAAACCAATGAATTCCGCGTAAACCCGTTCGGGGGCCACCTCGAGCCGGGCGGCGATTCCCCGCTGAATACTGACGGGGACGTTGCAGAGGCCTAGCGTGCGGATCCCGCCATACCGCAGTAAGGCCTCCGTGACAATCCCCGCAGGGTTGGTGAAGTTGATGAGCCAAGCCTGCGGGCAGAGCTCCTGCATGTCGCGGGCGATGGACAAAGCCACGGGGATAGTCCGCAAGGCCTTGGCAAATCCCCCGGGCCCCGTGGTTTCCTGGCCTATAACGCCATAACCCAAAGGAATCCGCTCGTCCATCGCTCGAGCCGTCATCCCTCCGACGCGGAACTGGGTGATGACGAAGTCGGCCCCCGGCAAAACCTGGCGCCGGTCCAGGCTGATGGTGACTCGGGTCGACAGGCCCGCCCGTTCCAGCATTCGCTTGGTCAGGCCACCGATGATGGTCAGTTTCTCTTCACCGGCCGGGATATCCACCAGGGCCAGTTCCCTTACTGGTAGTTCCTTTTGGCGGCGGATTAACCCGTCGATCAACTCGGGCGTATAGCTGGAACCGCCGCCGATGACCACAAATTTCAAGCCCTCCCGCATCGCCAACACCGGCCTTTCTGAGAAATCGCGTCAATACTCGACTCGTTCGAGGAAGAGCCCCCGGGCGGGCACCGTCGGTCCAGCCCGGGCGCGGTCTTTAGAGAGGAGAATGGCACCCACGTCTCCCGGCTGGAAGCGGCCCCGTCCCACTTCCAGAAGGGTCCCGACGATGATCCGCACCATATTGTAAAGGAAACCATCGGCCTCCACAATAAAATGGAGCAAGGTGGGCTGCAGATCCTGGCCCTCCTGATCCAGCTTTGGATTGGCGGCCTCGGCCAACCAGAACCAGGGCAAGACCTCGAAAGGTTGGCGGCGCAGCTCAAGACGGTAAATGGTTCGTTCTGAGGTCTTGACACTTGAGCCGGTGGCCCGAAAGGCCGCAAAATCATGCCGCCCCAAAAAGAACCGGGCTGCAGTCTGCATGGCCTCCAGATCCAGCCGCTCGCGCACCAGATAGGCATAATTGCGGAGGAAGGCCGAAGGCAGTGGGGCATTCGCCACCACATAACGATATGTCTTGCGCCGGGCACTCTTGCGGGCGTGAAAATCCAGGGCCACTTCTTCGGCCGTTAAGACCACTATGTCCGGAGGAAGCAGGGAATTCAAAGCGGCGGGCCAACGCTCCGTCGGGATCCGCGCCGTAGTTTTGAAACTAACCACCTGCCCCAGGGCATGAACCCCGGCATCGGTGCGTCCAGCCCCGACCAGGCGGACCGGTTCCCCGGTGATGGTGACCAGGGCCTTCTCCAATTCCGCCTGGATGGTGGGTCGCGGATCCTGCCGCTGGAAGCCGTGGTAGGCCGTTCCGTCGTACTGCAGGGTCAATTTAATGTTGCGCAAGGTTCGTCTCCCCCGCCGGTTTCCGATAGGTTCGAATAGGGGGCTCGCCCGTTCGCGCGGGGCCAAAGCGGAACTGGGAGCTACGAGTCGGCGGGCTGGCCCAGGTGTGCATTAGGACAAGCCCCATGCTCAGACAGAGTACCCCTGACATGCCACCGCCGAGGCCTTTGCTGTCCACTTGCACCGTGTGCTGGTCACACACGAAGTCGGTTAAATCCAGCGCAGGGCCATAACAGCCGCTGCCACCACCCCGGTGACCGAAAAAGCCAGGTAGTCGGCCGTTCGGTACTTGAGTTCGCGCATTCTCGTCCGGTGCTCGCCTCCCCGGTAGCAACGGGCCTCCATGGCGGTGGCCAGCTCATCCGCCCGACGAAAGGCGCTGACGAAAAGCGGAACGAGGATGGGGACCAGGGCCCGGGCCCGTTGAAATATATTGCCGCTTTCCAGATCAGCGCCCCGCGCCATCTGGGCCTTGATGATCTTCTCCGTTTCCTCCAAAAGGGTGGGTACAAAACGGAGGGCGATGGTCATCATCATGGCCAGTTCGTGGGCGGGGACGCCAAGGCGCCGGAAGGGTTTCAGCAGGGCTTCCAGGCCGTCGGTAAGGAGAATGGGCGATGTGGTCAGGGTCAGCAAGGAGGAAAGAAGGATGAGGATGATCAGCCGTACCGACATGGTCACCCCCAAATTTAGGCCGGGTCGAGTTACCGTCAGCGGACCAAGGGTGAAAAGGACCTCCCCGGGCGTCAAAAAGAGATTCAACAAAAAGGTAATGAAAAGGATATAGAGGATGGATTTTAAACCTTGGAAAACCAGGCGCAAAGGGAGGCGCGATAACCACACCGCCAGAAGGGTAAGAAGGCCAAACCCCAGATAACCGTAAAAGCCATTGACCATAAAAAGGAGAATCATAAAGACGAAGGTCATCACGATCTTGGTCCTGGGATCAAGCCGGTGCAAAACTGATTCTCCCGGGTAATATTGGCCTAGGACGATGTTCCGAAGCATACTGGACCTCCGCTACTTAAAAGCCCCCGTCATATCCTTAGCCACCACCCACCTTAGATGGGCGTTATCGCTGAGCCACACCTGTGTCAAGCTCTGGTGCAGCACCCCCCCCTTGGGCGGCCACGCGGCGGTTGCTCACGAATGCAAAGTCTACCGCAAAGTCTACCGAGGAGCTCTCCGAGTTTCCCGGGTCACACCTAATCGCCTGGTTGCGCCAGGCTTTCAGCACTCCGCCGCCGCGTCGGAGGAGCCGGCGCCTGTTTCCTGTTTTTTGCGAGGTAATGCTTGATGATCTCTTCGGCCGCCTCCGCCACCGTCAGGACGTCGGTACGCACCGGTCTTCCCCGGGCGCGTAGCCGCTGCATGAGTTCGGTGACCTGAGGAACGGCCAGCCCAACGGACGCGAGTAGCTCGGCCTGCCGGAAGGCTTCCCGGGTGGGCCCGGCAAAAATGAGCCGGCCGCGGTGAAGGACGGCCACCTTTTTGGCCAGTCGGGCGATATCCTCCATGCTGTGCGAGACCAGGATCACCGTCAGGCCCTCTTCCTCGTGCAGGCGCTGGATCTGACCCAGGATCTCTTCGCGGCCAGCAGGATCCAAACCGGCCGTTGGTTCGTCCAGAATCAGTACCCGCGGTTCCATGGCCAGGACCCCGGCAATGGCCACTCGTCGCATCTGACCACCACTCAACTCAAAAGGCGACCGGGACAGGATCGATTCCGGCAGACCCACCAAACGAATGGCCCGGCGCACCCGTTGCTGAATTTCCTCGCGGGGAAGCTTCTGGTTGAGGGGCCCAAAACCGACGTCGGCTTCCACCGTTTCCTCAAAAAGCTGGTGCTCCGGGTACTGAAAGACCAGTCCTACTTTCAGCCGCACTTCCCGGGAAAAGCCCTTCCGTCCCCAAAGGTCTTCCCCGTCCACCAAAACCCGCCCCCGGGTTGGTTTAAGTAATCCGTTCAAATGCTGGATTAAGGTGGACTTCCCCGATCCAGTGGGGCCCATGAGACCCCAGAAGTCCCCGTCTTCAATTTCGAGATCGATGCCTTCGATGGCAGTTACCGGAAAGGGGCCTTCCCCGTCATAAACATGGGTTAGCCCCTCCGTTTTGATCCCCATGGCTAAATCTCCTTACGCTCCAGTGCCTCGACCATTTCCGCTACCGTCAAAACCTCCAGCGGTACCGGAAGCCCCCGGTGGCGCAGGTGCTGAGCCAGTTCCACCATCGGCGGAACGGCCAGCCCCGCTGCTTGGAGTTGGTCGGGACGGGCGAAAACCTCCCGCGGCGGACCGGCCATCTTGATTCTTCCGGCCTCCAGCACCACCACCCGGTGGGCAGTCACCGTTTCTTCCATGTGGTGGGTGATATGGATGATGGTGATGCCCTCCCGGTTCAGCCGGTCCAGGGTACTCATGACCTCGGCCCGCCCCTCCGGGTCAAGCATGGCCGTGGCTTCATCCAGAATCAGGCAGTCCGGACGCATGGCCAGCACCCCGGCAATGGCCACCCTCTGCTTTTGCCCGCCCGAGAGCAGGTGCGGCGCCCAGTGGCGGTATTCCGACATCCCCACGAGGGCCAGGGCTTCTTCCACCCTCTGCCGGATCTCGGCCGGGGGAAGGCCCAGGTTCTCCGGGCCAAAGGCCACGTCTTCCTCCACTACCGTGGCCACCATCTGGTTATCCGGATTCTGGAAAACCATGCCGCTGACCCGGCGGATCTCCCAAAGGTATTGGGGATCTCTGGTGTTCATCCCCTTAACCCAAACATCGCCCTCATCGGGTAAGAGGAGGGCGTTTAGGTGCTTGGCCAGGGTCGACTTGCCCGAGCCGTTGGGGCCAACCAGGGCGACGAACTCGCCAGCCCTGATGTCCAGATTTACGTTTTCCAGGGCGGTAATTGGTCCCTGGGGTGTTTTAAAACGGTGATAGAGGCCCACCACTCGGATCAGGGCCTCTTCCCTCGTGTCCATAGGCTAGACCTTATTCCCTCTGGTTTTTCAAACCAACTCGATCCGGGCCATGGGGGCCGCGTCGCCCCGGCGGGGTTCCAACCGCAGAATCCTGGTGTAACCGCCGTTCCGGCCAGCGTAACGAGGACCAATGGTATCGAAAAGTTTTTTAACTACGTCTTCGTCGTAGATGACGGCCAGAGCTTGCCTTTTGGCGTGGAGGGTGTTTTCCTTGGCCAGGGTGATCATGTGCTCAGCCAACCGCTGCACTTCCATGGCCCTGGTTTCCGTGGTCTCCAGCTTTTCTTTATCCAAAAAAGAGGTAACCAAATTCCTTATCAACGCATCCCTTTGATCGGTGGGTCTCCCCAGCCTCGAACGAGGCATACCCTTCCCTCCTTCTCGGCGTTGTTTCCAACGCCATTGATAGGTCCTGCCTTAATCCTCCGGCTGGCGCAGGCTCAGCCCCAGGGAGGCCAGTTTCTGTTTGACCTCTTCCAGGGACTTCTTCCCCATATTGCGGACCTTCATCATTTCTTCTTCCGTCTTTTCGATGATGTCCCCAACGGTGTTTAAGCCCGCCCGCTTCAGGCAATTATAGGACCGCACAGAAAGTTCCAGTTCCTCGATGGTCATCTCCAGGAGTTTATCCTTCTGGATGACGTTCCGCTCGACCAGGGTGTCGACGCTGGCCACGTTATCAACCAGGCCGATGAAAAGCTCCAGGTGATCCTTCAGGATTTTCGCCGCCAGGCTGACGGCTTCATCCGGGCGCACGGCTTTATTCGTCCAAACCTCGAGAATGAGGCGGTCGTAGTCGGTCACCTGGCCCACCCGGGTGTCTTCCACGGTATAGTTGACTCTTTTTACCGGGGCGTAAAGGGCGTCGATGGGAATGACCCCAATTCCCTGATCCGGCCGCTTATTTTTTTCGGCTGACGCGTATCCCCGGCCTACCTCCACCGTCAGCTCGGCAAAAAGCCGCCCGCCTTTATCCAGGGTGGCGATATGGTGATCGGGGTTTAAGATCTCGATGTCGGCATCAGTGATGATGTCACCGGCCTTGACCTCACCCTCGCCTTCTTTTTCAATCCGCAAAAGTTTCGGTTCCGTTGAATGATGTTTCAGGGCCACTCCTTTGAGATTTAAGACGATGTCCGTGACATCCTCCAAGACGCCGGGGATGGTGGATAACTCATGGAGGACCCCCTCGATCTTGACCGAAGTGATCGCCGCTCCCGGCAACGACGAGAGCAAAACCCGCCGGAGGGAGTTGCCCAGCGTGGTCCCATAGCCTCGCTCCAAAGGTTCCACCACGAACTTGCCATAGGAACCATCCTCGCTGAGTTCTACGACCTCGATGCGCGGTCTTTCAAATTCGATCATCCAGAACAACCCTCCCTAATGACGGGACTCCAACTCGGGCCATCAACGGGAATAGAGCTCCACGATGAGGTGTTCCTGAATGGGCACATCGATCTCGTCTCGCCTGGGCAGATGCGTCACCCGCGCGCGCAGATTTTCCAGGTCCACCTCGAGCCAGCCGGGTACCGCCCGTCCTCGCGCTGATTCGGCCAAGGACTTGATCAGTTCGAGATTGCGGCTCTTCTCCACCACCGAAATAACATCGCCTTCTTTTACGCTATAAGAGGGGATGCTCACCCGGCGACCGTTCACGGCAAAATGGCCGTGCCGCACCAATTGCCTGGCCTGGGCCCGCGAAGCACCCAAACCCATCCGGTAGACCACGTTGTCGAGCCGGCGTTCCAGCATGCTGAGCAGGGCTTCGCCGGTGATCCCACGGGTTCGCTCAGCCTCTTCAAAATAACGGCGGAACTGGGCCTCCAGGATGCCGTAAATGCGGCGCGCCCTCTGTTTTTCACGTAGCTGTATCCCGTATTCGGAGATCTTCTTTTTCACCTGGCCGTGTTGGCCCGGTGCGTAAGAACGACGGTCGATGGGGCACTTTTTGGTATAGCAGCGTTCACCTTTTAAGAAAAGTTTAATTCCCTCCCGCCGGCACAAGCGGCAGACTGGTCCGGTATATCTGGCCATGCTGCACCTCCTAAACCCTTCTCCGTTTTGGCGGCCGACACCCGTTATGCGGAATGGGGGTGACGTCCTTGATCATGCTGACCTCCAGGCCGGCCGCCTGTAACGAACGAATGGCCGCTTCCCGGCCGGCACCGGGCCCTTTGACATAGACCTCGACTTCACGCATCCCATGATCCATAGCCTCTTTGGCCGCCGCTTCCGCCGCCAGCTGGGCGGCAAAAGGCGTACTCTTGCGGGATCCCTTAAAACCCATGTGCCCCGCGCTGGCCCAGGCAATGGTGTTCCCCGCCGTATCCGTGATGGTGACGATGGTATTGTTGAACGAAGAACGGATATGGGCCACGCCGCGGTCCACCAGTTTCTTCTCTTTCTTTTTAACCCTGGTCGTCGTACGCTTCGGCATTTCCTTTCTTCCTCCTTATTTCTTCCTGCGCACACCCACGGTCTTACGCGGGCCCTTGCGGGTTCGAGCATTAGTTTGAGTCCTCTGACCCCGGGTGGGCAGGCCGCGGCGGTGGCGGAGACCCCGGTAAGAACCGATGTCGATGAGCCGCTTGATGTTCATCTGAACCTCGCGCTGCAGGTCGCCTTCCACCTTATAATTCCGGTCGATATTTTCCCGCAGTTTCCCGACCTCTTCCTCGGTCAGGTCCTTCACCCTTTTATCTGGATTAATTCCCGTATCCGCCAGGATCTTCCTGGATCGCGCCAGACCAATGCCGTAAATATAGGTAAGGGCTATCTCGATCCGCTTCTCCCGCGGTAGATCGACTCCGGCGATTCTTGCCATTGAATCAGGACACCTCCCCTGCTAACCCTGTCTTTGCTTATGCTTGGGATTCTCACAGATGACCATGACATTCCCCTTGCGCTTGATAACCTTGCACTTTTCGCAGATCGGCTTAACCGACGGTCGCACCTTCATTTACGTCACCCCCAGCTGACAAAGCTTCTTCCGGCCGATCTTGGGTTCGGCTCTCATTTATACCGGTAAACGATCCGCCCCCGGGTCAGGTCATAGGGAGACAGCTCGACCATGACCTTATCCCCAGGGAGGATGCGGATAAAATTCATCCTGATCTTCCCGGAGACGTGGGCCAGAACCTTGTGCCCGTTGGCCAACTCCACGCGGAACATGGCGTTGGGCAAGGGCTCAATCACGGTTCCCTCAACTTCGATGACGTCTTCTTTTGCCATGGACTCTGCTCAACCCCCCTCTTGCCCGGCTTCGTTCAAACGCCGCCTGAGTTCGGCATTGTTCAGGCGGATACCTTTCGTCAACTTTTCCTCTACCTCTGTGATGACCCTGGGAGTGATCAGAAGGTGCCGCAGGTTCTTGCGCTTGGGTTTTTCCAGCTTTCGCCGGAGTCCGTCGGCGACCAGGACGAAACCCTCACCGGCGCGTCCCACCACCGCATACACCTCACCTTGATCCCGCCCAGCCCTGGATACGACCACCTGTCCCAATCTGACTTCCGGTCGCACCATAGTCACCCCCTGGCAGGAAAACCCCCGACCTCCAAATTATTCCCTTGCCCTTGGAAAGTTATTCCGTATATGCCGTCAACTCAGCCGTGTTAAGATTTCCGGACCGTTTTCCAGAATTGCTATGGTCTCCTCAAAGTGAGCCGAGAGGCTACCGTCATCGGTGACCACCGTCCAGTGATCGTCCAGCGTGTGCACCTGATACCCGCCCTGATTGACCATGGGTTCGATGGCCAGGGTCATCCCGGGCCGGAGCAAAGGTCCCTGTCCCGGCGGCCCGAAATTGGGAATCTGCGGGTCTTCGTGGAGATTGCGGCCGATTCCGTGGCCCACGTAATCGCGCACCACCGAAAAGCGGTGTTTTTCGACCCAGGTTTGCACGGCGTGGGAGATATCCGACAGCCGGCGCCCCGGTTGGGCGGCCTCAATCCCCTGCTCCAGAGCCTCCCGCGTGACCTGGATCAGGCGAAGGGCTTCGCTGCTGACCGTGCCAACGGGGAAGGTGGCGGCGGCATCGCTAAAATAGCCCTTATAGATAACCCCAAAATCAATACTGATGATGTCGCCTTCTTCAAGGCGGCGCGGCCCTGGGATGCCATGGACCACTTCGTTATTGACGGAAGTACAGAGGGTGGCCGGGAAATCATTATAACCCAGGAAGGCCGGGATCGCCCCCTGCTTCCGGATGAGATCCTCGGCCAAACGGTCCAGATCACGGGTCCTCACCCCGGGGACGATGGCCTTTTCTAATTCCGCCCGCGTTATCGCCAGGATCCGCCCGGCTTCCCGCATATACTGGATCTCCCGGTCCGACTTCAGAATGATCATCCCATCAGACTCCCAGAACGGCCAGGATGGACTGCAAGACGCTGTCCATGTCCTGATCGCCATTGACGTTCTCGAGCAACCCCGCCCGCTCATAATACTTGATGAGGGGTTCAGTCTGCTGGTAGTAAACCTCCAACCGGCGGCGTACCGTCTCTTCGCGGTCGTCATCCCGCTGGCGCAGCGGGTGCCCGCAGACGTCGCAAATCCCTTCCTGCCGGGGCGGGTTGTAAATCACGTGATAGGTGGCACCGCAGTTCGGGCATACCCGCCGGCCCACGGCCCGCTCGATGAGTTTCTCATCGGGTACCACCAAGTTGACGGCCCGGTCGAGGGGACGTCCCAGCTCCCGCAGAATCTTTTCCAAGGCATCGGCCTGGGCTACCGTCCGGGGAAAACCATCCAGGAGAAAGCCCGCCGCGCAATCCTCTGCTCCCAGGCGTTCCTGGACCAAGCCAATGGTCACATCGTCCGGGACGAGCTGGCCGCGCTCCATGTAAGACTTGGCCACCAGGCCCAAGGGGCTCCCTTCCGCCATCGCCCGGCGAAACATATCGCCGGTGGAAATGTGGGGGATCTTGAGCTTTTCCGCCAGGCGCGCCGCCTGAGTACCCTTCCCTGCCCCGGGAGGACCTAACAATAACAAACGCACCCTCCAGCACCCCTCTTCAGAGGCCGGCCAAAGGGACCGGCCTACCCTGAAAGTGAACACTTTCCAGCAGAGACAGGGCCTGCTCTGCCCACAAGCGGCGACACGAGGACGTTCTTACGACCTCGGCGGTCGGCGCAATTGCCGTGGCTGCCCTCGTCACCGGCACTCACCTTCACCGATCACCGGCCCTTAGCCCCTACCTTCAGCCAGCCGAACACACCACGGTTCCGCCTCGGCCATTCGCGCGGCACCGCGCCGCACGTTCGTGTTGATCTTCTTCGGCCCTGCCCCACTCGAGCTGCCCTACTTGACGAAGCCCTGGTAATGCCGCATCAAAAGGTGGGCTTCGATCTGCTTCATCGTCTCCAGCGCCACTCCGACGACGATCAAAAGGGCCGTTCCCCCAAAATAAAGTCCGGGGATATCGGTGACGATCATGACGAAGTTCGGTAATACGGCAATGGCTGCCAGGAAGATAGCCCCCGGTAAAGTGATCCGTTCCAACACCCGTCCCAGGTATTCCGCCGTCGGCCGCCCCGGTCGCAACCCGGGGATGAAGCCACCGTACTTCTTGATGTTATTGGCCACATCCATGGGGTTGAAGGTGACGGCCGTATAGAAATAGGTGAAGAAAATGATCAATAAGGCGTAAAGCGCAGTATAAAGCGGCGTCCGGAAGCCAAAATACCTTTCGATGGCGGCCGCCCAACCGGTGTGGAAGAAGGAAGCCACCGTCACCGGAAAGGCCAAAACGGAAGCCGCAAAGATAACCGGGATCACGCCCGCCTGGTTAATCCGCATGGGGATGAAACTGGATTGGCCCCCATAGATCTTTCGTCCGACCACGCGCTTGGCGTACTGAACCGGAATTTTTCGCTGCCCTTCTTGGATCAGGACGACGGCGGCAATGACGGCCACGCCGATGACCGACAGTAAGAAGAGGTTGAAGAAACTGATCCGGCCGGCCCGCAAGTACTGGTAGATGTTGGCAGCTCCCCCCGGCAACCTTGAAACGATGCCGGCGAAAATCAAGAGGGAGATGCCGTTGCCAATACCCCGGTCGGTAATCATCTCGCCCAACCACATCAAGAAGGCCGTGCCCGCCGTCAGACTGATGGCGATGACCGTATAGGACCAAAAGCCCGGACTGATGACCGCGTTACGCAGACCAATGCTCATGCCGATGGCTTGAATGAGCCCCAAAACGACGGTACCATACCGCACATACTGCTGGATCTTGCGGCGCCCCTCTTCGCCCTCTTTGGACAGCTGTTCAAGCTTCGGAATGACCAAAGTCAAAAGCTGCATAATGATGGAAGAGTTAATATAGGGGGTAATGCTCATGGCGAAAATGGAAAAGGCCTTCAATGCACCACCCGAAAAAAGGTCCAGCAGACCGAAGAGGGTCCCTTCTTTAAACATCTCCTGGATGATCTTGCTATCGATGCCTGGTACCGGGACATGGGCCCCAAGGCGGAAGACGACCAACATTGCCGCGGTAAAAAGAATTCTGGCCCTTAAGTCGCCTATCTTCCAGGCCCGCCGCAGGGTATCCAGCATTTCAGATCACCTCAGCTTTCCCGCCGGCCGCTTGAATCTTCTCCAAGGCCGTCTGGGAGAAGTGATGCGCCTTCACCGTCAGGGGCCTGGTCAGTTCACCCTCACCCAGGACCCGGAGACCATCTTTGAGTTTTTTAATGACCTTGCTCTGCAAGAGAAGTTCCGGGGTGACCTCAGTTCCGGGTTCAAAACGGTTCAGATCGCCCACATTGATGAGGGCGTACTCTTTTTTGAAGATATTGGTGAAACCCCGCTTGGGCAGACGCCGCTGCAGCGGCATCTGGCCGCCTTCAAAACCCGGCCTTACCCCGCCGCCGGTACGGGCCTTCTGCCCCTTATGGCCGCGCCCCGAGGTCTTGCCCAAACCAGAGCCGATTCCCCGTCCGACTCGTTTCCGCTCGTGCCTTGAGCCGGGTGCCGGTCGCAAGTCGTTGATCCTCACGTTAACACCTCCCTCGCCTCAGATCTCCCTGACCTCAACCAGATGCTTGATCTTTTGGATCATCCCGCGAATGGCTGGGGTGTCCTCCTGGATCACTTTGCTCTGGAGTTTGCGCAGACCCAGGGTCCTGGCGATGACGATTTGATCATGAGGCCGGCTGTTTAAACTCCTGACCAGCTTTATCTCAATCTTAGCCATGACCTTGCCTCCAAAAGGACGGATGTTGAAAAAAACTGACGCCAGCAAGAAACTGACAGTTGGGACTGGCAAAAACCGGCTTTGAACCGAAGCTCAACTTAACTGTAGAGCTCCTCGACGCTCCGTCCCCGCAGCCGCGCCACTTCCTCGGCGCTCTTTAAGTTCTTCAGCGCGTCCATGGCCGCCCGCATCATATTCCCGGCGTTAGACGAACCCAGCGATTTCGTTAAGACGTCGCGGATACCGGCCAGTTCCAACACGGCACGGACGGCACCGCCGGCGATGACTCCGGTTCCTTCTGAAGCCGGCTTCATCAAAACGCGACCGGCCCCGAAGTGCCCGATGACCTCGTGCGGAATGGTAGTTCCGACCCGGGGAACGTAGATCATATTCTTCTTGGCGTCTTCGATGCCTTTGCGGATGGCATCGGGGATCTCCGCAGCTTTGCCCAGGCCAGCCCCTACATGCCCGTTCTCGTCACCAACTACGACCAGGACGCTGAAACTGAAGCGTCGGCCGCCTTTGACTACCTTGGCCACTCTTTTGATGGAGACTACCTTTTCCTTCAGTTCCATCTGAGTGGTATCGAATCTCGGCATCACCCTACCCCCTTAACTTAAAAGGAAAGTCCAGCCTCGCGTGCCGCCTCCGCCAGGGCCGCTACCCGCCCGTGATAGAGAAACCCGCCCCGGTCAAAGACCACCGTATTGATCCCCTTCTCCAGGGCTCGCCGGGCGATGACCTCACCCACGACCTTGGCCGCTTCGATGTTGCCACCGCTCTTGATCCGCGCCTTGACCTCCGGATCCAAAGTCGAAGCGGCGACCAGGGTTTGACCCGTTTCGTCGACGATAATTTGGGCGTAAATATGGTTTAGGCTGCGAAAAACGCTCAGGCGTGGCCGTTCTTTGGTCCCAAAAACCTTCTTGCGCACCCGGCGGTGCCGGATCCGCCTTGAGGCCCTGCGATCTACCTTGGTAATCAAGCTGATTCCCCCTTACTTCTTACCGGTCTTCCCAACCTTCCGGCGGATGTGCTCTCCGGCATACTTGATCCCTTTGCCCAGGTAAGGTTCCGGCGGACGAACGCGGCGAACGTTGGCCGCGAATTGCCCAACCAATTCCTTATTGGCCCCTTTGACCACGATGGTGGTGGGATTGGGGACCTCAATCTCAATCCCTGGCGGGGGAACCATTTCCACTGGATGCGAGTAGCCGACAGTCAAGACCAGCTTGTTCCCGGACTTGGCGGCACGGTAACCAACCCCCACCAATTCCAGGCTCTTGGAAAACCCTTTCGTGACTCCGTCGACCATATTTTGAACCAGAGCCCGGGTTAAACCGTGTAGAGCCCGGTGAAAATCCTCATCCGAGGGTCGCTCCACGATCAATTCGTCGCCCTGGACTTTAACGGACATGTCCTGGTGAATTTCCCGGGAAAGCTCCCCTTTGGGACCCTTGACGCGGACGACGTTCCCGTCCACCGTCACCTGGACCCCGCTGGGAACTTTAACCGGCTTTCGGCCGATCCTGGACATCTCCTTCCACCTCCGTCCTTTCGTCCACTACCAGATATAGCAAAGTACCTCTCCGCCGACGCCCTCGGCCCTGGCCTTCTTATCCGTCATGACCCCTTTGGGGGTGGACAGAATGGCAATGCCAAGCCCGCCCAGGACTTTGGGAATCGTGTCCTTTTTGACGTAGACCCGTAACCCAGGTTTGGAGATCCGTTTCAGGCCGGTCAAAACCTTGGTCTTATTGGGACCATAACGGAGGTAGATCCGGAGCAGGCCTTGTCGTCCGTCGTTCACCCATTCGTAGTCCTGGATGAAGCCTTCCTCCTTGAGGATTTGGGCGATGGCCTTCTTCATTTTTGAACCCGGAATCTCCACCTTCGGGTGATTGGCCGAGGAGGCGTTGCGAATCCGGGTAAGCATATCGGCAATGGGATCAGTCATACCCATTTTTGATACCTCCTTCCCAGGCGGGGTCACCAGCTGGCCTTCCGGACTCCAGGAATCTCGCCCCGGTGGGCCAGTTCGCGGAAACACATGCGGCAAATCCCAAAATACCGGATGTAGGCATGGGGTCGGCCGCAGATTTTGCAGCGGTTATATTTCCGCACTTTATACTTGGGCTCCCGCTGGGCCTTGTTGATCAGGGATTTCTTGGCCAAGTTGATTGCCTCCTTACCTTACTCCCTGTACTTTTGTCCAGTCCATCCTCGCTCCGGGCTCAAGCCTCGCGGAAGGGCATGCCCAAGAGCTTCAAGAATTCCTTGGCTTCAGCATCGGTTTTGGCGGTGGTCACGAAGATGATGTCCATGCCCCGCACCTTTTCCACTTTATCATAATCGATCTCTGGGAAAACCAGCTGCTCCTTTAAGCCCAGGGTGTAGTTGCCGCGTCCGTCAAAACCTTTGGGCGAGACGCCGCGGAAGTCCCGCACCCGGGGCAGGGCTACATTAATGAGCTTATCGACGAAATGATACATCCTTTCGCCCCGGAGCGTCACCTTGGTCCCAATGGCCATCCCCCGCCGCAACTTGAAGGCGGCAATGGACTTTTTGGCCCGGGTGATGACCGGCTTCTGTCCGGTGATGGCCATGAGATCGGCGACGGCCGCATCCAGAGCCTTGGGGTTGCCGATGGCGTCCCCCACGCCCATGTTCACGACCACTTTCTCCAGCCGCGGGACCTGCATGACGCTGCTATAACCAAAGGTCTTCATTAAGGCCGGGACGATTTCTTTTTGATATTTCTCCTTCAGTCTGGACATGATGGGCCTCCTTTCCCGGCTTTACTTATCCAGGACTTCACCACATTCCAGGCAAACCCGGACCTTCCGTCCATCGGCCAGAATCCGGTGTCCAACCCGGGTGGCGTGGCCGCCCTTGGTGCAGAAGACCATGACCTTGGAGCTGGAGATGGGGGCCTCTTGATTGATGATTCCACCCTGTAAGATCTTCTGAGTCGGTTTCTGGTGCTTTTTGATGACGTTTACGCCTTCCACCACCACCCGACCCTTATCAGGGATGACGGCCAGGACCTTACCCTTTTTGCCTTTGTCTTTGCCGGAAATGACTAAGACGGTGTCGCCCTTTTTTACGTGAATCTTGGCTGCTTCTGGCATACTGTTGCCTCCCTTCCTGGGAGACCTCCTGGGTGAAACTGCCGGCTGAAACCGGCCGCCCTAGAGTACCTCTGGGGCCAGGGAAATGATCTTCATGAACTCCTTTTCGCGCAGTTCGCGGGCCACCGGTCCGAAGATGCGGGTCCCCTTGGGTTCCTTTTCATCCCGCAGGATGACGGCGGCATTATCGTCAAAGCGGATGGTGGAACCGTCTTCGCGCCGCAGACCTTTCCGGGTGCGAACGACGACGGCCTTAACCACGTCACCTTTTTTCACCACGCCGCCGGGAGTCGCCTGCTTCACCGAGGCCACGATGACGTCACCGACGTTGGCATAGCGTCGGTAGTGGCCGCCCAGAACTTTGATGCACATGATCTCCTTGGCCCCGGTATTATCGGCCACATTGAGCCGCGTATATTCCTGAATCAACGCCAACCCCTCCTTGCTACATCAGCAATCCCCTAGCGGCTTTTCTCGACGATCTCAACCAGCCGCCAGCGCTTCTCTTTGCTGAGGGGACGGGTTTCCATAATGCGCACCCGATCGCCCACATGGGCCTCGTTATTCTCATCGTGAACCTTGTATTTCTTGGTGCGCTTGAGCCGGCGGCCGTAGAGGGGATGCGCGGTAATCCTCTCCACCTCTACCACCACGGTCTTATCCATTTTGTCGCTGACGACCGTTCCGACCCGGGTCTTGCGCTTGCCTTGTTCTACCATCGTCAAACCTCCTCCGCGCCGGGACGACCTCCGCCCTGGAGCTTCCAGGCCGCTGCCCCGTCCGCGCCAGCCTCATGATCTCACTTCTTCTGCGCTGCCCGCTCCGCGGCCAGCTCCTTTTGGCGCTGGATCGTCTTCACCCGGGCAATGTTCCTCTTCACTTCGCGGATCCGCATCGGATTCTCCAACTGTCCAGTTGCCAGTTGAAACCGGAGGTTGAAGAGCTCATCCTTCAGGCTGGCCAGTTTGGCCGTAAGCTCCTGACTGGATAACTCAGCCAGATCCTTAGCTTTCATTTGCTTCAACTGCCTCACCACCCAGCTCTGCGCGTTTTATGAACTTGGTCTTAATGGGCAACTTGTGCGAAGCCAGGCGCATGGCCTCGCGGGCAACGTCTTCCGGTACTCCGGCCAATTCAAACATGATCCGCCCCGGTTTGACCACGGCCACCCAGTATTCGGGAGCCCCTTTTCCGCTACCCATACGAGTTTCGGCCGGTTTCTTCGTCACCGGTTTGTCGGGGAAGATGTTGATCCAAACCTTGCCGCCGCGTTTGGTAAACCTGGTCAGGGCAATACGGGCCGCCTCGATCTGCCGGTCGGTAATCCAGGCCGGTTCCAGCGCCACCAGACCGTAGTCGCCGTTATGGAGCTCGGTACCCCGCGAAGCCCGACCCTTCATCCGACCACGGTGTTGCTTGCGGTACTTAACCCTCTTGGGCATTAGCATTGGCTACCCTCTCCTTTCCGCCCTGGCCGCCTCTAGCTAGCTTGGGTAAGCCAACCTTTTTCTCCGTCGTTTCCTCCCCGCCGGCGACCTTCTTCTCCGGGAGGACTTCGCCCTTGTAAATCCACACCTTTACCCCAATTTGGCCATAAGTGGTTTTGGCCTCGGCGAAGCCATAGTCGATGTCGGCCCGCAAGGTGTGCAAGGGAACGCTGCCTTCCATGGCCACTTCCCGCCGAGCCATCTCGGCGCCGCCCAGACGGCCCGAGACGATAACCTTGGCCCCTTTGGCCCCCAGCCGCAAGGCACGGGTAATGGCCTGCTTCATGGCCCGCCGGAAACCGACCCGCTTCTCCAGGGCTGCGGCAATGCTCTCCGCCACCAACTGGGCCTCAAGTTCGGGTGTCTTGACCTCATTGATGTTGATGGAGACATGCTTCCCCGTCATCTGCTCCAGATTCTTCCGGAGGGTCTCCACCCCAGTCCCGCCTTTGCCGATAACCATACCTGGCTTAGCGGTATGCAGGAAGATCCGGATGCGGTGAGGGTCCCGCTCGATCTCGATCCGGGCCACTCCCGCCGCGTAAAGGGATTTCTTAATGAACTGGCGGATCTTATGATCCTCCAGGAGGGTCTTGGCAAACTCCTTCTTCCCGGTGTACCAGCGGGAATCCCAAACTTTGATGATACCAATCCTGAGCCCCTTGGGATGAACCTTCTGTCCCACGACCTTAGCCCTCCTTCGTCCTGACCACGATGGTAATATGGCTAGACCTCTTGAGGATCGGGAAGGCCTGCCCGCGCTGCCGGGGGTGATACCGCTTCATGGTCGGGCCCTCATCGGCGTAGGCTTCGGCCACGTAAAGTTCATCCCGGTCGGCATCCAGATTATTCTCGGCATTGGCCGCCGCCGAGCGTACGACTTTAGCGATGGCCTCAGAGGCTGCCCGGGGGACATGTTTCAAAATGGCCAGTGCCTCGTCTACCGATTTTCCCCGGATGAGGTCCATGACGATCCTGACCTTGCTGGGGCTGATACGCACGTAGCGCGCAACCGCCCTGGCCTCCATGGGAAACACCTCCTATTTCAGCGCCGTCGACCTTTCGGTATGAGCTCCGTGTCCCCGGAAGGTTCGAGTGGGTGCAAACTCACCCAACTTGTGCCCCACCATCTCGTCGGTGATGTAAACGGGGACGTGTTTACGCCCATCGTAAACGGCAATGGTATGACCAACCATCTCCGGGAAGATGGTGGAATCGCGGGACCAGGTCTTCAGGACCCGCTTCTCGTTTTTCGCATTTAAGGCCCGCACCCGGTTGAGCAGTCTTTCATCAACATAGGGGCCCTTTTTCAGAGAACGTCCCATATCGCGCCCTCCAATACGTCTTGGCTACTTGGTCCGTCGCTTAACGATGTATTTGTCCGAAGGACGATTGGCCTTCCTCGTCTTATAACCCAGGGTCGGTTTACCCCACGGGGTGACGGGCGACGGTCGGCCAATGGGCGACTTGCCCTCACCACCACCGTGGGGGTGATCCACCGGGTTCATGACCACGCCGCGCACCGTTGGCCGGATGCCCAACCAGCGGGCGCGTCCAGCCTTGCCCAGGCTGATGTTCTCGTGTTCCACGTTTCCAACCTGTCCGATGGTGGCCTTGCAGTTCAGCTTGAAGAGCCTCTGCTCACCCGAAGGCAACCGGACCAGCGCCATTTCTCCTTCCTTGGCCATCAGCTGGGCCGCTGCTCCCGCCGAACGCACCAGCTGGCCGCCGTGTCCCGGCACCAGCTCGATGTTGTGAATCATGGTACCTACCGGGATATCCCTCAAGAAAAGGGCGTTCCCCGGTTTAATGTCCGCCCCCGGTCCCGACATCACCTTGTCGCCGACCGCCAAACCCAGCGGCGCCAGGATATAGCGTTTCTCACCGTCGGCGTAATGCAAAAGGGCAATGCGCGCGCTCCGGTTGGGATCATACTCAATGCTGGCGACCTTGGCCGGGATCCCGTCTTTATCGCGTTTAAAATCGATGACCCGGTAAAGCCGGCGACTGCCGCCGCCATGGTGGCGCACCGTAAGCCGCCCCTGGGCATTGCGGCCGCCCGTCTTATTCAGCTTGGTCAAAAGCGAACGCTCGGGCTCGGTCTTGGTGATCTCCTCAAAAGTGGCCACCGTCATCCCGCGTCGTCCCGGGGAGGTCGGCTTGAATTTCTTAATACCCATGTCCAACTACCTCCGTTACCCTGCGCCCCGGAGGGCCAGGGCTCCCTGATTGGCCAGTAGACTAGATTCCCTCAAAGAATTCGATCTTCTGCCCGGGCTCCAGGGTGACTACGGCTTTCTTCCAACTCGGTTGACGGCCGACGTAGCGTCCCATTCGCCTTACCTTACCCAGCACCCGGCTGGTATTAACTGCGATGACTTTGACCTTAAACTTATCCTCAATGGCCTGCTTGATGAGCGGTTTTGTCGCGCGAACATCGACCACAAAGGTGTATTTTCCGGCGGCCATGAGGCCGTTTGTCTTCTCAGTGATGACGGGGCGGATGATGACATCGCGGAGATCAGCCACGGGAGAGCACCTCCTCCACCCTGGTCACCGCATCCCGGGTAATGACCAGATGATCATGGGTTAAAAGGTCATAAACATTGAGATCCAAGGCTCGGGTAACCCCGACCCCCTCGATGTTTCGGGCTGAGAGATAAACGTTTTTGTCCCCATCACTGGTCACGATGAGGGGTTTTTTCGCTTTGAGATTGTTCAGAATCCCGGCCATCTCTTTGGTCTTGGGCTTCTCCAGATTGAGCTCACTGACGACGATCATTTCGCCATCACGAACCTTGGCCGAGAGGGCCGATTTCATGGCCTGCCGGCGGGCCTGCCGGGGTAGACCCAGGCTGAAATCACGGGGTTGTGGTCCGAAGACCACCCCACCTTTTCGCCAGAGCGGAGAACGAATAGAACCATGCCGGGCTCGGCCGGTACCTTTTTGCCGCCACGGTTTGCGCCCACCGCCCCGGACCAGAGCCCGGTTCTTGGTGGCCACCGTACCCTGACGTTGGTTGGCCAGGTAGCGGACCACGGCCTGATGCAAGAGCGCCTCGTTTACTTCAACCCCAAAGACGTCATCGCGCAAATCCATTTCTCCAACCGGAGCCCCGGTTGTGTCGTAAACGGTTACTTTCGGCATGCGAGATTCCCCCTTCCAACACCTAATCCACCTTGACGGTATCCTTGATCAAGACCAGGGAACCCCGCGGCCCCGGAACTGCCCCCTTTACCAGGAGCAGGTTCTTCTCCGGATCAACCCTGAACACCTTCAGGTTCTGAATGGTCACGCGCTCGTGTCCAAGATGGCCGGGCATCCGGCGGCCCTTGAAAACCCGGGCGGCATCTCGGGATTGGAGAGAACCCGGGCTCCGGTGGTACTTCGAGCCGTGGGCCATCGGGCCGCGCCCAAAACCCCAGCGCTTGACCCCGCCGGCGAAGCCCTTGCCTTTGGTGATCCCCGTCACATCCACCCGGTCGCCGGGAGCAAAGATGTCCACTTTGATCTCTTGACCGACCTCATAACCTTCGACGTTATCCAGGCGCAGCTCCCTCAAGAACCGGCGGGGCTTGACGTTGGCGCGCGCAAAATGCCCCTTGAGCGGCTTGTTCAGGCTCCGTTCTTTAACCTCACCAAAACCCACTTGCAGGGCATTATAGCCGTCGGTTTTGGTCGTCTTTTTCTGGACCACGACACAAGGCCCGGCCTCAATGACCGTCAGGGGAATCGCCCGACCCTGCTCATCAAAGAGCTCGGTCATTCCGAGTTTTCTCCCTAATATCCCCTTCTGCATTTTCGTACCTCCTTGGTGTCGCGTCCCTATAATTTAATCTCGATGTCAACCCCAGCCGGAAGATCCAACCGCATCAAGGCATCGACCGTTTTATTATTGACATCGATGATATCAATGAGACGCTTGTGGGTCCGCATCTCAAACTGTTCCCTGATGTCCTTCTCTCCGTTGGGGGCCGTCAAAATGGTGAAGATCTTCTTCTCCGTCGGCAGCGGTACCGGCCCGGAGACCTCCGCCCCCGTCCGGCGAGCCGTCTCGACGATCTTGCTGGCCGACTGATCGACGATGCGGTGATCGAATCCTCGTAGCCGGATCCTAATCTTTTGTGCAGGCATAGCCTTCTCCCTCCTTTGCATCACCCCGTGGATGCCGGCGGTGACCACCTTGCGGCCGAGTTATCGGCCGAGTCGCCGGCCGGCACCCACGGACGTGACTGGAGCGTTTTCCTTCTGCCGGGCGGCCAGGCCGCCCGCCTCCCAACCTCTTACTCAAAGATCTGCGTGACCACGCCGGCACCCACGGTCCGACCACCCTCGCGGATGGCGAAACGCAACCCTTCTTCGATGGCGATGGGGGTGATGAGTTCGATCTCCATCCGAATGTTATCGCCGGGCATCACCATCTCCACGCCCTCCGGCAGCTTGACCACGCCGGTGACGTCGGTGGTCCGGAAATAGAACTGGGGCCGGTAACCGTTGAAGAAGGGGGTATGACGGCCGCCCTCTTCCTTGGTTAAGACGTAAACCTCAGAGGCAAACTTGGTATGAGGCTTGATGGAACCGGGTTTGGCCAGAACCTGCCCCCGCTCCACCTCGTCCTTGTCGATACCCCGGAGCAGGGTACCGATGTTGTCACCGGCAATGGCCTGATCCAGGATCTTGCGGAACATCTCGACGCCGGTGACGACCGTCTTGCGCGGCCGGTCCATGAGCCCAACGATCTCGACTTCGTCGCCTACCTTGACGCTACCGCGCTCCACTCGTCCGGTAGCCACGGTGCCGCGGCCGGTAATGCTGAAGACGTCTTCCACCGGCATCAGGAAGGGCTTATCCACATCGCGGGCTGGCGTCGGAATATAGCTGTCCACAGCGTCCATCAGTTCCCAGATCTTGCCGCAATACGGGCACTCCCGTTTACCGCAACCGCACTCCAGTGCTTTCAAGGCCGAACCCTTGATGATGGGGATCTCATCGCCGGGGAACTCATACTTGCTCAGGACATCGCGAATCTCCATTTCCACCAGTTCCAGGAGCTCGGGATCGTCCATCATGTCGACCTTGTTCATGAAGACGACCATGGCCGGCACACCCACCTGCCGCGCCAGGAGAATGTGCTCACGGGTCTGGGGCATGACGCTATCCGGAGCGGCGACCACGAGGATGGCCCCGTCCATCTGGGCGGCACCGGTGATCATGTTCTTGATGTAGTCGGCGTGGCCCGGGCAGTCGACGTGGGCGTAGTGACGCTTCTCGGTCTCATACTCCACGTGCGCCGTGTTGATGGTGATGCCGCGCTCCTTCTCTTCCGGAGCCTTGTCAATCTGGTCGTAGGGCGTATACTCAGCCTTGCCGGCCGTTGAGAGAACCTTGGTAATGGCCGCCGTCAGGGTCGTCTTCCCGTGGTCGATATGCCCGATGGTCCCTACGTTGACGTGCGGTTTGGTCCTTTCAAACTTTTTCTTCGCCATTTTTACTTTCCTCCTTATTGATTCTTACTTTAATTGTCAGGCCCCGACCTCACCGGCCGGCTGCCGCTTTACCAAAAGGATTCTGAGCTTCCCGGCCTTCGCCGGAGGGATGACGGCGCCACTCTCAGTGACCTCGGCCGCAAACCGTCCGCCATGACTCAAGGCGGCCTTCGGTCCGGCACCGTGCGGACCACATTCAGCGCCGTCGGTCTGCGGCAGCGGTTTGTTGCGGTCATCGCAGCGGTCACCGGCACCGACCGCACCACGGTTCAGCTTCGGCCCGCTGGTCGGCACCGCAGGCCCGGCCAAATATCTTACCGCCCCTGGGCCTTAGCCACGATCTCATCGGCTACTGGTTTCGGTATCGGTTCATAATGCGAAAACTGCATCGTATAGGTTCCTCGGCCCTGACTGCGCGAGCGCAGGTCGGTGGCGTATCCAAACATTTGGGCTAACGGGACGTATCCGCGGATGACCTGGGCACCGCCCCGACTCTCCAGCGCCTCGATCCGGCCGCGCCGGGCATTCAGGTCGCCAATGATATCGCCCATGTATTCCTCCGGCACCACCACCTCGACCTTCATCACTGGCTCCAAAAGCACCGGATTGGCTTTGGCGGCGGCATTCTTGAACCCCATGGAACCGGCGATCTTAAAGGCCATTTCCGACGAGTCTACCTCGTGGTAAGAGCCGTCCAGCAGCGTCACCCGGACGTCGACCACAGGGAAACCGGCCAACGTCCCGGTGGCCATGGCCTCCTTCACCCCAGCTTCCACTGCCGGGATATACTCCTTCGGAACGACCCCACCGACGATCTTGTTTACGAATTCAAAGCCCTGACCGCGCTCCAGCGGTTCGACGGCCAGCACCACGTGTCCGTACTGACCTCGCCCACCCGTCTGTCGGACGAAGCGGCCCTCGGCCTGGGCACTGGTGGTAATCGTCTCCTTATAGGCGACCTGGGGCCGCCCAACGTTGGCCTCCACCTTGAATTCGCGGAGCAACCGATCGACGATGATCTCCAGATGCAACTCACCCATGCCGGAGATGATGGTCTGGCCGGTCTCTTCATCAGTATGAATGCGGAAAGTGGGGTCTTCCTCGGCCAATTTGTTCAAGGCCAGTCCCATCTTGTCCTGGTCGGCCTTGGTCTTGGGTTCGATGGCCACGGCGATGACGGGCTCCGGGAACTGCATGGCCTCAAGCACAAGCGGGTGTTTCTCGTCGGCCAGAGTATCGCCGGTAAAGGTCTCCTTCAAACCCACCGCCGCCGCAATATCACCGGTCCTGACTTCGCTCAAGTCCTCCCGGTGATTGGCGTGCATGAGGAGGATCCGGCCAATGCGTTCGCGCCGGTTCCGGCTGACGTTGAAGATATAAGAGCCAGCCGTCAAAACGCCCGAATAAACGCGGAAATAGGTCAACTTTCCCACATAGGGATCGCTCATTATTTTGAAGGCCAACGCGGAAAATGGTTCTTCGTCATCGGCCCGTCGCGTCACTTTTTCTCCGGTCTCCGGGTCGGTGCCTTCCACCGGCGGAATATCCAGAGGCGACGGTAAGTAATCGACAACGGCGTCCAACAGCGGCTGAACCCCTTTATTACGGTAAGAGGAACCGCAAAGGACCGGGACCAATTCCAGCCGCAAGGTGGCCTGGCGCAAAGCCTTCTTGATCTCTTCCGGCGTGATGTCCTCGCCGTTCAAATACTTCATCATGAACTCGTCGTCGCTCTCGGCGAGGCTTTCTAATAGCTTTTCCCGGTATTCCTCAGCTGTGGGCAAAAGGTCGGCCGGGATCTCGATGACTTCACTCCGGGTCCCGAGGTCATCGGTATAAATGATGGCGTGCATGGTGATCAGGTCGACCATGCCGACAAAGGTATCTTCCACGCCGATGGGGATTTGAATGGGCACCGGTCGCGCGGCCAATCGCTCTTTGATCATCTTGACGACGTTAAAGAAATCGGCCCCCACCGTATCCATTTTGTTTACGTACGCGATGCGCGGGACCCGATAGCGGTCGGCCTGCCGCCAAACCGTCTCGGACTGTGGCTCCACACCGCCTTTGGCACAAAAGACCGCAATTGCTCCGTCCAGGACGCGCAAAGACCGCTCTACTTCGACAGTGAAATCAACGTGTCCGGGCGTATCGATGATGTTAATCCGATGGTCTCGCCAATAGCACGTGGTGGCCGCCGAGGTGATCGTGATGCCGCGCTCCTGCTCCTGGACCATCCAGTCCATGGTAGCCGCGCCGTCATGGACCTCCCCCATCCGGTGAACCTTGCCCGTATAAAAGAGGATCCTCTCGGTCGTCGTGGTTTTCCCGGCGTCAATGTGGGCCATGATCCCGATATTCCTGGTTCGTTCCAGTGGGCTGGTCCTGGGCATCCTTTCCCCTCCTTTCCACCAACTGTTTTTTACCGCACCTGGTGTTACCACCGGTAGTGCGCAAAGGCCTTGTTGGCCTCGGCCATCTTGTGGGTTTCTTCCTTCTTCTTCACCGCGCCGCCGGTGTTATTGGCGGCATCCAGAAGCTCGGCCGCCAGCTTCTCCGGCATGGTCCGCTCGCCCCGCTCCCGGGCGTATCGCACCAGCCAGCGCATGGATAACGAGATCCGCCGCTCGGGTCGAACCTCCATGGGCACCTGGTAGGTGGCACCGCCAACCCGGCGTGGCCGTACCTCTAAAAGCGGGGAGGCGTTCTTCAGTGCCTGCTCAAAAACCGACAGGGGGTCTTTCCCCGTCTTCTCTTTGATGATGTCCATGGCACTGTAGAAAATCCGCTGAGCCAGGGCCTTTTTGCCTCGTTCCATGATCTTATTAATGAAGCGAGCAGCCATCTCGCTCTGATAGATTGGATCTGGATCAATCTTCCGGCGAGAAACCTGTCCTCTCCGTGGCATGCCTTTCCCTCCTGATTACTTCTTGGGCCGCTTGGCTCCGTACTTGGACCGCCCTTGGGCCCGCTTGGCTACCCCGGCAGCATCCAGGGTTCCCCGGATGATGTGATAGCGAACACCGGGGAGGTCCTTAACCCGTCCCCCGCGCACCAGCACAACCGAGTGTTCCTGCAGGTTATGCCCGATCCCCGGAATATAGGCCGTCACCTCGACGCCGTTGGTCAAACGGACGCGGGCGATCTTACGTAAGGCCGAATTGGGTTTTTTGGGCGTCACCGTTCGCACTTGGGTACATACGCCGCGCTTTTGGGGGGAACCTTGTAAAGCGGGAGCCGCCGATTTCCGGCCCACATCTTTTCTCCCCTGGCGCACGAGCTGGCTCAATGTTGGCATTCCTCCACCTCCTCGCGGGCAAAATACTTGCAAAAGGTTGTTTAGCTTTGAACAGAAAAAAAGATGAGGCGCAAAAAAGTAATAACTGGTGCTGGCCTCATTCTTCGGCACTTCAAAGAAACTCAGGCCAAATGCTTTTTTCTCTATCGGCCTAATCCCTGATGATGGCGGCGGAGGCCGCACCTACCTGGATCCCGCACGCCGCCCCCAGGGCCCGCATGGACTCGGCATAAACTACTTCCACGCCCCGCTCCTGGCAGGCCTTCAGGAGGTCTTTGACCACGTGCGGTTCAGCATCTTTGGCCACAAAAACCAGTTTGGCCTCACCCTTCAGGACGGCCTTCAGCGTTTGTTTGCTACCGACACTTTTTCTTTTGGCCGTCTTCAATTGGTCGCAGGACATGAAAAACTCCCCGTTCTATTTTTGCCAGACACTCCTATATTTTATCATCGACCATTACCGGTGTCAACGCTAAAAATCTGACCTTGCGCGGGGGCCACCCCATGAGGAAACGCAGCAGCAGGCCGGATGAACGGCACGGTTCAGCTGTGGCCCCCGGAGGGGTGGTCCCGCGCGGCCCCCCTGGCAACCTGGTCCTGAAAAACACCCGATTCCCACAGCTGACGGATGCGGCGGAGGAAACACATGCCGGAGCCGCCCCCGCTACGTCAAATCTGGCCTCAGTACCCACCCTACTCCTGCGGCACTGCCGCCGAGTCGTCCGGTACCTCGGTTTCCAGTCCGTCGGCGGCCTCTTCCGGCACCTCGCTCAGCTCCAATTCGTCTTCTGTGTAAATCTTGATGTTGCGGTAGCGCGACATCCCGGTTCCAGCCGGAATCAGTTTCCCGATGATCACGTTCTCCTTCAAGCCCAGGAGCGGATCGGTCCGTCCTTTGATGGCCGCTTCCGTCAAGACCCGCGTCGTCTCCTGGAAAGAGGCGGCCGAGAGGAAGGAATCCGTGGCCAAAGAGGCCTTGGTGATCCCCAAGAGCACCGGCCTGGCCACCGCTGGCTGCCCGCCTTCAGCGATGACCCGCTCGTTCTCCGCCTCGAACTCAAAGAGGTCAACCAGGCCGCCCGGCAGAAGATCGGTGTCACCGGGGTCTTCGATCTTGACCTTGCGCATCATCTGACGCACCATAATCTCGATGTGTTTATCGTTGATGTCCACGCCCTGGAGACGGTAGACCCGCTGGACCTCGTGGAGGAGGTACATCTGCGTGTCCACCACGCCCTTCACCCTTAAGATATCATGCGGGTTTACTGACCCTTCCGTCAGTTCGTCACCGGGTTGCACATACATCCCATCCCGGACTTTCAAGCGGGCACCATAAGGAATGGCGTACGTCGTGACCTCCCCGGTGTCGGCGGTGATTTCGATCTCCCGGCGGTTCCGTCCCTCCGTGATCCGGACCGTCCCTTCCACCTCAGAGATAATGGCCAGACCCTTGGGTTTCCGGGCCTCAAAAAGCTCCTCTACCCGCGGCAGACCCTGGGTGATATCGTCCCCAGCCACACCACCGGTATGGAAGGTCCGCATGGTCAACTGGGTGCCCGGCTCGCCGATGGACTGGGCGGCGATGATGCCCACCGCCTCCCCCACGTCCACCGGGGCGCCGGTGGCCAGGTTGCGCCCGTAGCACTTGGCGCAGACCCCGTAGCGGGTCCGGCAGGTCAGCACGGAGCGGATGGCCACTTCGGTAATCCCGGCCTCGACGATCTTCTGGGCGATTTCCTCGGTGATCTCCTGATCCTGATCAACCAAAAGTTCGCCGGTTTCCGGATGGTAAATGGGGTTCAGGGCATACCGCCCGATAATCCGGTCAGACAGGCTCTCGATGACCTCGTTGCCGTCGCGGATCTCGGTGACGATGACCCCGGTCCCCGTCCCGCAGTCTTCTTCGCGAACGATGACGTCCTGGGCCACGTCCACCAACCGCCGCGTCAGGTAACCGGAGTCGGCGGTCCGCAAAGCGGTGTCGGCCAGACCTTTCCGGGCACCGTGGGTCGAGGTGAAGTATTCGAGAACGGTCAGCCCTTCGCGGAAGTTGGCCTTCACCGGCATCTCGATGATCCGACCGGAGGGGTCGGCCATCATCCCGCGCATCCCGGCCAGCTGGGTCAGCTGCCCCACGTTACCGCGGGCACCGGAGGTGGCCATCATGTAGACCGGGTTGAAGCGATCCAGGGTGTCCATGAGCACCCGGGTAACTTCATCTTTGGCCTTGTTCCAAACCTCAATAATCCGCTGGTACCGCTCATCCCAGGTGATGAGACCGCGCTTATACTGGGTCTCGATCTGCTCCACCTGGCTTTCTGCCGCACGCAGGATGTCCGGCTTTTCCTTGGGGATAACGATGTCGGTCACCCCAATGGTGGCGCCGGCCCGCGTGGCAAAGGTGAAGCCAAGCTCCTTAATCCCGTCCAGCACCTTCGCCGTCACCGACATCCCGAACTGGCGGTAGCACTTGGCCACGATCTCGCCCAGGGCCTTGCGGTCGATGACCTTGTTGATAAAGCGCATTTCCTCCGGCAATCGCTCGTTGAACAGGACCCGGCCGACGGTGGTCTTGATCCGCTTGCCGTTGATCCGAACCTCGATGGGGGCATGGAGGCTGATGACCTTCGACTCATAGGCCATAATGGCCTCGTCGGGATCGGCGAACTTCTTCCCTTCGCCCTGGGCTCCCGGCTTTTCCAAGGTCAGGAAGTAGCACCCCAAGACCATGTCCTGGGTCGGAGTGACCACCGGCCGGCCGTCCTTGGGGTTGAGCATGTTATGGGTGGAAAGCATCAAAATCCGGGCCTCAGCCTGGGCCTCAGCGGAAAGAGGGACGTGCACAGCCATCTGGTCCCCGTCGAAGTCGGCGTTGTAAGCCGTGCAGACCAGCGGATGGATCTGGATGGCGCGCCCCTCAACCAGAACGGGCTCAAAGGCCTGGATCCCCAGGCGGTGGAGGGTCGGGGCCCGGTTGAAGGACCGGGTGTTCTTTGATGATCTCCTCCAGGATGTCCCAAACCTCCGGCTTCACCCGTTCCACCATGCGCTTGGCGCTCTTGATGTTGTGGGCGATGCCGTCTTTGACCAGCTTCTTCATGACAAAGGGCTTAAAAAGCTCCAGGGCCATCTCCTTGGGCAGGCCGCACTGGTGGAGCTTTAGTTTGGGACCGACCACGATGACGGAACGCCCCGAGTAGTCCACCCGCTTACCCAGAAGGTTTTGCCGGAAACGCCCTTGCTTCCCTTTCAGCATATCGCTCAAGGACTTCAGCGGCCGGTTCCCCGGGCCGGTTACCGGCCGGCCCCGCCGCCCGTTGTCGATGAGGGCGTCCACGGCTTCCTGAAGCATGCGCTTTTCGTTCCGGACGATGATATCCGGGGCACCCAAATCCAGGAGACGCTTTAAGCGGTTGTTCCGGTTGATGACCCGCCGGTAGAGATCGTTTAAATCAGAGGTGGCGAAACGGCCGCCGTCCAGCTGAACCATGGGCCGTAGTTCCGGCGGAATCACCGGGATGACATCCAAAATCATCCACTCCGGCCGGTTGCCCGATTTTCGGAAGGCCTCCACCACTTCCAAACGCCGCAGGGCGCGGACCTTCCGCTGGCCGCTGACCTGCTGCAGCTCGGCCTTGAGCTCCGCCGCCAGTTTGTCCAGATCAATCTTCTCCAGGAGGGTCTTGATGGCCTCAGCACCCATTCCCGCCTGGAAGGTATTCCCATACTTCTCCCGGTACTCCCGGTACTCGTTTTCCGTCAGGAGCTGTTTCTCCATGAGGGGAGCCGTCCCGGGATCAATGACGATGTAATTGGCAAAGTAGAGGACCTTCTCCAGAGCCCGCGGCGACATATCCAGCAAAAGCCCCATCCGGCTGGGAATCCCCTTGAAATACCAGATGTGGGACACCGGAGCCGCCAACTCGATGTGGCCCATCCTTTCCCGGCGCACTTTGGCCCGGGTCACTTCCACGCCGCAGCGATCGCAAACGACGCCCTTATAGCGGACCCGTTTATACTTCCCGCAATGGCATTCCCAGTCCTTGGTCGGGCCAAAGATCCGTTCGCAAAACAGACCGTCGCGTTCCGGTTTCAGGGTGCGATAGTTGATGGTCTCGGGCTTTTTTACCTCGCCCCGGGACCACTCCCGGATTTGTTCCGGTGACGCCAGGCCGATCCTGATGGAGTCAAAGAAATTAACATCCAGCAAGTGCGTTCACCTCAATCCTCTTCCCGGTCGAGCTATTTCCCGCGCCGGTCTTAGCATTAGGTCTCTGGATCTTCCTCTGGGTCTTCCTCCGGGTCTTCTTCACCGTTAGCCACCGGCAAATATTCTTCAACCAGATCCTGCGCTTCTTCTTCGTTTTCCTCGCTGAAGGAGTACTCGTCCTCCTCCGGCGGCTCCTCGGGCTCACCCGGAGAGGGTTCCGGTTCCGGCAGTTCCAGGTTCAATTCCAGCTCCCGGGCCATCTCGTTGACGTCGTCGTCGATCTCGCGGATCTCGATCTCCTGGGCGTCTTCGGAGAGGACCTTGACGTCCAGACCCAGGCTCTGGAGTTCCTTGATCAAGACCTTGAAGGACTCCGGAACTCCCGGTTCGGGGACATTTTCACCCTTGACGATGGCCTCGTAAGTCTTGACGCGGCCCACCACGTCGTCGGATTTCACCGTCAAGAGCTCTTGCAAGGTGTAGGCCGCGCCGTAGGCCTCCAGGGCCCAAACCTCCATCTCCCCGAAACGCTGCCCACCAAACTGGGCTTTGCCGCCCAAAGGCTGCTGGGTGACCAGGGAGTAAGGTCCCGTGGAACGGGCATGGATCTTGTCGTCCACCAGGTGGGCCAGCTTGAGCATGTAGACATAACCCACAGTGATGGGGTTGGCAAATTCTTCGCCGGTCCGGCCGTCCCGCAGTTTGATCTTGCCGTCCTCCGGGAGACCGGCTTCTTTCAAAAGTTTAAAGATGTCCTGCTCCCGCGCGCTGTCAAAGACCGGGTTGGCCGTGTAAATCCCGAGGGCCTTGGCCGCCCAGCCCAGGTGTGCCTCCAGGATCTGTCCCAGATTCATCCGGGAAGGCACCCCCAGGGGGTTTAAGACGATCTCCACCGGCGTGCCGTCTGGCAGGAACGGCATATCCTCCTCCGGCATGATGCGGGAGATGACGCCTTTATTCCCGTGGCGTCCGGCCATTTTATCCCCTTCGGAGATCTTGCGTTTCTGGGCCACGTACACCCTTACCAGCTGGTTGATGCCCGGAGCCAACTCGTCCCCCCGCTCGCGGGTAAAGACCTTGACGTCGACGACGATCCCGCTCTCGCCGTGGGGTACCCGGAGGGAGGTATCGCGCACCTCCCTGGCCTTCTCCCCGAAGATGGCCCGCAAAAGCCGTTCTTCCGCCGTCAGCTCCGTCTCGCCCTTGGGCGTGACCTTACCCACCAGGATGTCCCCGGGCCGCACCTCGGCCCCGATGCGGATGATCCCGCGCTCGTCCAGGTCCTTCAGCACGTCCTCGCCCACGTTGGGGATGTCCCGGGTGATCTCTTCCGGGCCAAGCTTGGTGTCGCGGGCTTCCGCCTCGTATTCTTCAATGTGAATGGAAGTAAAGACGTCTTCCTTGACCAGCTTTTCGCTGATTAAAATGGCGTCCTCATAGTTATAACCTTCCCAGGGCATGAAGGCCACCAGGACATTCCGGCCCAGGGCCAGTTCCCCCATGTCGGTGGAGGGTCCGTCGGCCAGGACCTCACCCGCTTCCACTCGCTGGCCCTTGCGGACGATGGGCCGCTGGTTCATGCAGGTCCCCTGGTTGGACCGGGAGAATTTCAAAAGGGTATACCGGTCTACCCCGCCGTCGTCCCGCCGCACCACGATCTCCGTGGCCGTCACCCTTTCCACGACCCCGGCGTGCTCGGCCCGGACCAGGACCCCCGAGTCGTAGGCCGCCCGGTATTCCATCCCCGTCCCCACCAGCGGGGCCTCCGTCCGCAAAAGAGGGACAGCCTGCCGCTGCATGTTCGATCCCATCAGGGCGCGGTTGGCGTCGTCATGTTCGAGGAAGGGAATGAGGGCCGTGGCGACGCTGACCACCTGCTTCGGCGAGACGTCCATGAAGTCGACTTCCTGGTAGGGGACGACGACGATCTCACGGCCGAAACGGGCCGTCACCCGCGGTTCCTTAAAATGGCCTTCTTCGTCCAAAGGTGTATCGGCCTGGGCGATGAGGTACTCGTCCTCTTCGTCGGCCGTCAGATAAACGATCTCGTCGGTGACGACGCCCCTTTCCTTATCCACCTTCCGGTAAGGCGTCTCAATGAAGCCGAAGTCGTTGATCCGGGCATAGGTGCTCAAAGAGCCGATGAGCCCGATGTTGGGACCTTCGGGGGTCTCAATGGGGCACATGCGGCCGTAGTGGGAGTGGTGGACGTCCCGCACCTCAAAACCGGCCCGCTCCCGGCTCAATCCTCCAGGACCCAGGGCACTCAAACGTCGCTTGTGGGTCAGCTCGGCCAGAGGGTTCGTCTGATCCATGAACTGGGAAAGCTGGCTCGAGCCAAAAAACTCCTTGACCGCCGCCACCACCGGTCGAATGTTGATGAGGGCCTGCGGGGTAATGATCTCCACATCCTGGATGGTCATCCGTTCGCGGATGACCCGCTCCATGCGGGCCAGGCCGATCCGGAACTGGTTTTGCAAGAGCTCGCCCACCGAACGGAGGCGGCGGTTGCCCAGGTGGTCGATGTCGTCCACCTGGCCAATTCCCTCAAAGAGGTTGAGCAGGTAGTTGACGGTGGCCAGGATGTCCTCTTTCTGAATGAGCTTTTGCTCCTGCGGGGGACGGCCGTTGCTCATCACCCGGACAACGTTCCCCTCGCGCAGGCGAATGTCCACGCGCGTTACACCGGACTGGTCAATCCGCTCGGCCAGCTTTTTATCAATGTAGGTCCCGGCCGGCAGCACCTCGCCCGTATCCGGCAGGGTCAGGTCCTCAGCCAGAACTTGCCCGGTAATCCGGCGCCGAACGCTGAGTTTTTTGTTGATTTTATAACGGCCCACAGCGGCCAGGTCGTAACGTTTCGGTTCAAAGAAAAGGGTTTCCACCAAGCTCCGGGCGCTTTCCACCGTCGGCGGTTCGCCGGGACGGAGCCGCTTGTAAATCTCCACCAGGGCTTCCTCTTCGGAATCGGTGGTGTCCTTCTCTAAGGTATTTCGCAGGTAACGATTCTCGCCGAAGATCTCCTGAATGGCACCGGGCGTGGCCAGCCCCAGCGCCTTCAGCAGGACGGTAGCCGGAATCTTCCGCGTCCGGTCGACACGGACATAGAGGACTTCATTGGAATCGGACTCGAACTCGAGCCAAGCTCCGCGGTTGGGGATGATGGTGGCAAAGTAAAGACGCTTGCCGTTGGCGTCCACCTGTTCGCTGAAATAAACTCCCGGCGAGCGGACGAGCTGGCTGACGACGACCCGCTCGGCCCCGTTGATGATGAAGGTCCCTTTTTCTGTCATCAGGGGGAAATCCCCCATGAAGACCTCCTGCTCCTTCAACTCGCCGGTGCTTTTGTTGATGAGGCGCACCCGGACCCGCAGGGGAGCATTGTAGGTGACGTCCCGTTCCTTGCACTCCTGCACGTCGTATTTGGGACGGCCCAGACTGTAATCGAGAAACTCCAAAACCAGGTTGCCGGTAAAGTCTTGAATGGGCGAAATGTCACGGAAGAGCTCCCGGAGACCTTTTGACAGGAACCACTCGTAGGAGCTTTTCTGGATCTCGATCAGGTTGGGTAGCTCAAGCACCTCCCGAATCCTGGAAAAACTCCTTCTTTCCCGCCGACCGGCCTTCCAAACCTGCGTCATCAGCTCAAACCTCCTCGCGCCTTCCTCGCGTGGTGCCGGTAACCCCAGAAAACAATAAGATACCGATAGGGAGGTTTCCGGAGAAAAAACCCCTCTTCGGCCCAACGCAAACTACCCTCTATGACCGCGTTTCCACCAATCCTCCTGACCAGTCGATGAGCTCACGTCCTCAGCCGGCCAAAATCAAAAGCACGAAATTCAAAGGATGGCAAGCATTGATAATATCATAGTAAGAAATGACTGTCAAGGAAAATTGGACGGGCGGAATAAATTTTTCAGGCAGAGCAAAGAGGAGGCCCGGCCGTGGCGGTCCCTCTCTCCTCAGCCGGGCCATTTCCTTTTACAAACAGCGGGGCTACCCCGAAAATGACCAGTTTCCATCAAGACAGCCTTGTTTCTGCCCTCAAGCGGCAGCGTGAGGACACGTTCAGTGCCCTCTGGGGAGTCAGCACCGCAGCGGTTTGCCGCGCTCGTCGCAACGGTTACCTCCGCCGACCCCACCGCGGTTCAGCTTCGGCCCTCCGGCCGGCACCGCGGCACGCTAGCCATCCATGGCGATTGCGGCTCGGCGACATCCTGTCGCCGGCCGGCCTCGCCGGCCTCGCTTCACCGGGGGCGGTACCCGGCTCGGTGAATGCGCTCCCCGGCAGCCAACCGCCCGTTCTGCCAGCAGCTGCCCTACTCCGCCGCCAGCATCACGACGCCTCCACGCCTTTACATCGGCAGGTTATCACCATTTTCATCCTCTGTTGGCGCCGCCGATGCCCCATGGCAACGGTGCAAGGCTGATCTGAAAGCCCAGGTTATTTGATCTCCACGGTAGCTCCGGCCTCAGCCAGCTTCGCCTTGATCTGAGCCGCCTCGTCCTTGTTGACTTTCTCCTTGATGGGTTTGGGCGCCCCATCCACCAGATCCTTGGCCTCTTTCAGACCCAGCCCGGTGATCTCGCGGACGACCTTGATGACCTGGATCTTATTGGCGCCGGCATCCTTCAGGATGACGTCAAACTCGGTCTTCTCCTCCACCTCAGCTGCAGCCGGCGCTGCCGCTGGAGCCGCCGCGGCCACGGCCACCGGGGCCGCCGCGGTAACGCCGAATTCCTTCTCGAAAGCCTTCACCAGTTCGGCCAGTTCAAGGACGGTCATACCCTTGACGATTTCCAGGACCTCTTCCACCTTAGACATACTTTATAACCTCCTCGTCTGGAAATACCATTTTTATCCATCGTGGTGCCGCTGTTGGCGGCCTGGGGAACTCCTTCGGAAATACCGTTTTCTTCGTAGTGCCGTTATTCGCGACCTGGAAGACTCCTGATGTGATACTCCTGAACCATGGGTGACATACCGGCGTTAACCCGGACAACCTCATTCGGCCCGGCTCGGATGTCGCCGGCCCTTGGCTCGCGGGTTGCGCCTAAGCCTGGGCCCCCGCTTCCCGCTCCTTGCGCAAGGCTTCGACAGCATAGACCAGACCACGCAACGGCCCGCCCAGAACCGATACCAGACCGACCAAAGGCGCCTGCAATCCACTCAAGACCTTGCCCAAGAGGACCTCGCGCGGTGGCAGGTCGGCCAACGCTTTGATTCCTGCAGCATCAACGACCTGGCCTTCGACGACGCCGCCTTTGATCTCCAAGATCTTGAACTCCTTGATGAAATCCGCCAACACCTTGGCCGGGGCCACCGGATCCTGGTAACCAAAGGCCAAGGCCACCGGTCCCTCCAAAAGCGGATCCAAGATCAGACCCAGGTCCCGGGCAGCCAGACGGACGAGGGTATTCTTTAAAACCCGGTACTCAACCCCGGCCTCGCGGGCCTTGCGGCGCAGGCGCGTCGCCTGAGCCACCGTCAGCCCCCGGTAGTCAACGAGAACTACCGAACGGGAGCGGGATAATTTCTCGCGAATCTCCGCCACGATTTTTTCTTTCTCCTGTCGTGCACCCAAGAATTGGACACCCCCTTTCCGCGGGCGATAATCAAGGCGATTAATCAAAAAGGCCCCCGTAGACAGACGGGGGCCCTAAAAAGCAACGCCCTCCGGCCTCGGCAGGCGGTCCAGGACCATTATGCCCGCAGGCACCTGCTGTCTACAGCCTTGGTTAGCCGACTTCATTCTCTTGTTGTCGCCTGTTGCGCAAACTTCTTACTCTCCAAGCCGCGCCCTCTTGACAGTCAAAAGTCGAGAGAGCCGAAAGTCATGATGGCTGCCGACGTCGACAGCTCGGAAGTCACGGCCGTTATTTCTCTGCCGGACGGGCCAACCGGGCCGGGTTGACCTTAATCCCGGGACCCATGGTCGAGGAAAGGGTAACGCTCTTGATATACTGCCCTTTGGCCGCCGCCGGCTTGGCCCGGATAAGGGCCTCGATGAGGGTATAAAAGTTGTCGAGCAGCTTTTCCCGGTCAAAAGACACCTTACCAATGGGGGCATGAACGATGCCCGTCTTTTCCGTGCGATACTCGATCTTCCCGGCCTTGCTGTCCCGGACCGCCGCTCGGACGTCGAAGGTCACGGTACCCGTCTTGGGGTTGGGCATCAAACCGCGCGGGCCGAGGATACGGCCCAGTTTCCCCACCATGCCCATCATATCGGGGGTGGCAATGGCCACGTCAAAGTCCAAAAAGCCACCCTGGATCTTCTCCACCAGGTCCTCGGCTCCAACGAAATCGGCGCCAGCTTCAGCCGCTTCCTTGGCCTTATCGCCCTTGGCAAAGACCAGGACCCGAACGGTCTTGCCGATGCCGTGCGGCAGCACGACGGCGCCCCGGACCATTTGATCGGCATGTTTTGGATCGACCCCCAGGCGAACGGCCACATCCACCGTCTCGTCAAAGCGGGCCGGAGCTGTTTCCTTGACCAGATCCACGGCCTGAGCCGGATCGTAAAGCTGGGTCCGGTCAAACTTTTTCAAAGCTTCCAGGTACTTCTTGCCCACGCTATTTCCCTCCTGTGGTCATGGCGGACCGCTAAAACTGCGGGCCTGCAGTGGGCCTTACCCACCGGCGTGCCCCAAAGCCTGCCCTTGACCTCCGGACGTACCAAGCCGTTCGGGGGATCGCGGTCCTCCCACGGTTTTCCCATACTGATGTCAAAACGGTTCAGTCGACAATTTCGATGCCCATGCTGCGGGCGGTGCCTTCCACCATCCGCATGGCCGCTTCCAGGCTGGCAGCGTTGAGATCGGCCATTTTTGCTTCGGCGATCTCTTTGACTTTGGCCCGGCTCACCTTCGCCACTTTCTTGCGGTTGGGTTCGCCCGAGCCCTTCTCGATGCCGGCCGCCTTGATCAAGAGGACGGAAGCCGGCGGGCTCTTGGTCACAAAGGTAAAGGACCGGTCTTCATAAATGGTGATCTCCACCGGTACCACCAAACCCGCCTGGTTGGCCGTCCGCGCGTTGTACTCTTTGCAAAAGGCCATGATGTTAACGCCGTACTGCCCGAGAGCCGGTCCTACCGGGGGCGCCGGCGTCGCTTTACCGGCGGTAATCTGCAGTTTAACCAAACCGACAACCTTTTTCGCCATTCTCCCAAACCCCCAATCAACCCCGCAATTATAACTCCTCTACCTGGGAAAAGTCAAGCTCCACCGGGGTTTCCCGCCCGAAGATGGAGACCAGGAGTTTCAGCTTACCCCGGTCGGCGTAGATCTCTTCCACGGTTCCCACAAAACCGGCAAAGGGCCCGCTGGTCACCCGGAGATGCTCACCCACATAATACGTCACCCTGGTTTTCGGTTCCTCGGTCCCCACCGTCCGAAGGATCTTCTCTACCTCCTCCGGCTGAAGCGAGATGGGCTTATTCCCCGAACCGACAAAACCGGTCACTCCTGGTGTGTTGCGTACGACGTACCAGGAATCGTCGCTCATGATCATCTCCACCAGGACGTAGCCCGGATAGACCTTCTTCTTGGTAATCTTCTTTTTCCCGTCCTTGATGACGACCTCTTCCTCCATGGGGACTTCGGCACGAAAGATCTTATCCTGCATCTCCATGGATTCGACGCGTTTCATCAGGTTCTCTTTGACCTTGTTTTCGTATCCGGAGTAGGTATGGACGACATACCACTTTCGTTCCCGGTCGTCTTTCTCCATAATCGGGGCCGCCGCGGGCGCCCTCCACCCCCTGTCACCGGACTAAAAAGCCCAGGCCAAAACTCATGACCACATCAACAATCCATAGAAAGACGGCCAGGATACCGACCGTCACCAGGACCACGGCCGTGAAGAGCATGGTCTGCTTCCGGTCCGGCCAAATGACCTTGCGGACCTCATTGCGGACCTCACGGAAATACCGGACCAGGCCACCACTGTACCGTTTGACGTTTACCGCCTGGGAGAGGGCCCCTGTGTACTTCTTTAGTTCCATCCTTGCCCTGTCCTTTCCCTGCGAAAGTCTATCCCGCTCTGTGACTTCTCCTCGCTTTAAGGCCTCCGGCGTCACTTGCCGCTGACTGGTATCACCGGACGGTAAACCGGCGTAATCCTTCAATCCAGCTGCGGACCAGCTGCGGAAGAGACCTGCAGGCCGCCCTGGGAAAATGCCCCAGCGCCAGCACGTCTTTCTTCCCCGGCCGCCGCCACCGCAAGAAGGCCGTTCTTTAAACCGGCTTCGTCACGACGCTATTCGCCGTCTCTGGCGTGGGGACTCTCCGACCGGAGCGTGACGCCGCCAATTACCACGTTTCGAGACTACCGCGTTTCCCGGTGTACGGTATGCGTATGGCAATGCGGGCAGTATTTTTTCAGTTCCAAACGGTTGGGGTCGTTCTTCTTGTTCTTCATGGTTGTATAATTCCGCCGTTTGCATTCGGAACAGGCCAAGGTAATGATTTGCCGCACGTTAAGCACCTCCGGTGTCCCTCGCGAACTGGGTTGCGAAGTGTTTTCCTTCGCTAATGAAAGCAAAGTCAGGCCCGGCACCACCGGCCGGCCAAAAACTTTAAGGCTTGGGCTCAAAAAAAAGCAGCCTAGCGGCCAATTGCCCAATTAATTTATCATAGTTTGTCAGCATTGTCAAGACAACCAGACCGCTACAGAATTTTTACTTTAGGTAAGTCAATTCAGCGATTTGATCTCACCCACGGGAAAGGTCTCGGCGCCCGGGTAGAAATTTTACTTCATAGAGAAGTCCATTTTACGATTTAAAAAACCCCGGCCCAAAAGCCGGGGCATTTCCTCCGCCTCACTCCCGGAAGCAGCCAGATCGCGATTGATTGTATCCGTCCGCCCCTCCTGACGGGCTAACTGACAGGTCAGCAGGCAGGCGGCCCTCCCGGTCATGTCGGTTATTCCCGTCATTCCTCGAGCTTGACCACGTTGGCTGCCTGTGGTCCGCGATTGCCCTGAACGATATCAAACTGTACCCGTTGACCTTCGTTTAAAGTCTTGAAGCCCTCACCCTGAATGGCCGAGTAATGAACAAAGACGTCGCCTCCGTCTTCCCGCTCAATGAACCCGTAACCCTTCGCGTTGCTGAACCATTTGACCCGACCAAACATGCCCTTACATTCCTCCCAAAGATTGTTCCGTGACAGTGTCACGGGAAGACTATAGCACAATGGGGAAGGGATGTCAAATCCTTCTTTCTGGCAAGTTCGGTCCATCCGGAAGCTGACGAGACCTGGCGCTCCGGCGGGTCAAGGCCAGGGCCAAGAAATAACCAACGGCAAAGGTCAAAAGGGTGCCAAATAATCCGGCCAGGGCCGTGGCCAAGGTTTCGCTGTTCACTCCCGGCCAGGCGTAATCCGGGATGGGGGCCTTAAAGAGGGGTTCACCTTCGGCCCTGGCTAAGAAACCTTTGTCTTCGGCCACCCGTTCCAAGCCGTCGGGAAAAGGAGAGGCCCACGGTGACAAAAAGAAGGCTAAAGCCAGCGAGATCAAGATCCCGGCAAGAACGAATCCTTTCATCGTCTTATCCATACGCAGTCCTCCCCTCAAACCTTTTCCAGGTCCAGAAGATCAGGTCGCACCCGTTCTAAAAGGCCGATGACCGCCACCGTGATGATGGCCTCACCAATTCCAATGAGGGCGTGGACCGAAAGCATGGCCGGCAAGACCACCCCCAGAGGAATGGTGCCGGAAAAGGCCAGCTCTAATGAGGCCGCTCCTGCCGCCAGGACAATGGAAATCCAGGCTGCCAGCGCCAGAGCCAGTTTCCGGCGGGGCTCCCCCAGCCAGTGCCGCAGCCAGAAGAGGACGGCATAGCCCCCCGCTCCCCCGACCAGGCCCATGTTGAAAATGTTGGCGCCCAGGGCCATAATCCCTCCGTCCTGGAAGAGAAAGGCCTGGAGGAGTAAGATGACGGTCATGATCAATATAGAAGAGTACGGCCCCAAAAGGGCGGCAATCAGCAGGGCCCCCATAAAGTGGCCGGAAGTGCCCCCGGCAACGGGGAAATTCAACATTTGGGCGGCAAAAACGAAGGCGGCCATTACCCCCATCAGGGGCACCTGTTTTTCGCCCAGCTTTTGGTTCGTTTGCCGGACAGCGGTGGCAACGGCTCCCGTAGAGACCGCCGCCAGGGTAACCCAGGTTTTCGTGTCCAAAAAACCATCCGGGATGTGCATTGACTTTTCCCTCCTTTTTGGGGCGAACGCCCGCCGGTGAGAACGGCGCGCCGGCTGACACATATGAGTGGGACACCGGCATCTCCGGCCAGGGGACAAGCTGACGGCGGGGGTTGTTCTATGACGCATGACCGCCCTCGGGCTCAAGCTTTCTCGCGCAGCTCTACTTCCAGCTGCGCCCGCCGCAGGGCAACTCCAGGTCGTTCTCCTCGAGCAGCCTTTCGTCCCGCAATAAGACGGCCGTCTCACCGTCGGCCACAATCCGTCCACCATTGATGATGATGGTGCGCGGGCACAGATCCAGGGCCATTTCCAGGTCGTGGGTGGCGATGATCTGGGTCACCGGCAGACCCGCCAACAGGTTGATCAGCCGGCGTCGGGCTTTCGGGTCTAGATTGCTGCTGGGTTCGTCCAAAACCAAAATCTCCGGGTCCAGCGCCAAAACGGTGGCCAGAGCGGCCCGCTTCTTCTCCCCCAGGCTGAGCTGGTGCGGCGGCCGCTTTTCGTAACCGGCCAGGCCCACCTGCTGTAGGGCCAAAGCCACCCTTCTCCTCACCTCCTCTTTGGGCAATCCCAGGTTCAGGGGACCGAAGGCGACGTCATCAAAAACCGTCGGCGAAAAGAGCTGATCGTCCGGATCCTGAAAGACCAAGCCCACCCTCCGCCGAATGTCCGTCAGGCTCTCTTGCCTCAGCTCCAATCCAGCCACCGCCAGCTGCCCTTTCCCGCGCAAAAGTCCGTTCAGGTGTAAAAGGAGGGTGGATTTGCCAGCGCCGTTGGGGCCAATGAGGGCTACGCGCTCCCCGCGGTCGATGACCAAATCGATCCCTTTGAGCACTTCGTGGTCTGGAACGTAAGCGAAATGCAGGTCGCGGATGAAAATAGCTGGAGCGTCCGCGCGCACGGTTTGAGCAGGTAAAGGGAGGCTCAAACGGTCCCCCTCCTCTCAAAGTTTGATTAAAATGATGAGGGCCAAAAAGCCGAGCAAAAAAAGGACGTCATTTTTCCCCCAGGGGCGATCATCCCAGGTTTTGGGTTGGCCGCGGTACCCCCGGGACAACATTGCGGCATAGACGCGCTCGCCCCGGGCAAAACTGCGCAAAAAGAGACTCCCGATCATCCAGCCGACGACCTGGCCGCGCCAAAGAATCTGGTGCCAGCCGCCCGACGCGCCGGCAGACGGGCCAAAATTTCTCGATTGCGCCGCCCGGTTGAGCCGGGTCACTTCTTCCGTGAGGACGAAGAGATAACGGTAGGCCAAAAGGAGTAAGCTGGTCAATATTAAAGGTAGGCCCAGCCGGCGGGCCCCGCTGACTAACTCGTCAAAGGGCGTGCTGGCGGCCAAAACGCCGACGGCCAATAAGGCCAGCCAGGACCGGCCGACCAGAAAGATAAAACCCAACCCAGGCGCGATGAGGTTCCCTCCCTGGTACCCGTGGGCCGTGACAACAGTGACCAGCGCAATGCCCACAATAATGGGGACCAGGGCGGCAGAGCGCCAAAAGATTGGGCGCAGGGAAAGTCGACCCCAGCGTGCCAGCAGCCAGAGGACTAGGGAATAGAGGGTCAGGTCCCACCAGTGGAAAAGCGGCGTAGTGGCCACAGCCAATACAAAGACGATGAAGGAGATAAGTTTGGTCCGGGCCTCCAATTCGTTCAAAAAGCCAGTCCGTCCCTGGTAGGGCTGGAGGGTCGAGACCCAATGACTGCTCATAGCTGCGCCCCCACTTCCTCAGAAGAATAAAGACCATGGGATCACGCTTTCGGTGACCTCCATGGTCATTTTTTCGGTCGCGATTGAGTTGTTCTTCCGGCTTGTTCAGGCCGACCAGCAAAGCTATTAAGAGCAGGGATGCTGGTGAAATCCAGCCGGTAATTTAGCCATCAACGCTTGGGCTCCATTTGCCCTGGGGTCCGTTCCCCGTCCAAAGCCATTTTACTGCGCGCCGCCGGAACCGTCAACGTTTTTTCGCCAATTTTTTCGCCAGAAAGTTTGGCATCGCCTTCGCCTCCGGGCTTCGTCCTCGCCGCGGAGACTCGCCTTCGCGGCGAGGAC
>Ga0334722_10000124_pt1 | contig 114856 bp, 122 predicted proteins | sample C3_bottom_MG_FD_207210 | JGI IMG/M metagenome (GOLD analysis project Ga0334722, IMG submission 207210) | Sediment microbial communities from Yellowstone Lake, YNP, Wyoming, USA - C3_bottom | ecosystem: Environmental > Aquatic > Freshwater > Lake > Sediment | place: USA: Wyoming | collected...
CTCGACGGGCTCCGTGGGCGGGATCTTGTCGTCCATCGCCTCACCCCCTTTCGTCCGATCGCTTCCGCGATACGGGTGCTCTCGTCACCTTCGGCTCGCTCGTGACGCTGCGGTGTGCCAAACTCCTCCATCCCGGCTCGCTGTTGGTGATCGGTGCTCTCGCGTTCTCGGCTCGCTTGCGGTATGCGTCATGCAATTCACCTCCCCGGCTCGCTGCTGCGCATGGGGTGCTGCTCCTCCTTTTCGGCTCGCTGCTGATGTGGCGGTGCTCGTTGACATCCCGGGCTCGCTTCGGATGAGCGGCGCTCTTCCATCCCTCCGGCTCGCTGTTGAAGTGGTGGTGCCCTGAACGTTCCCGGCTCGCTTCTCTGGGTCGGTGCTCTCGGCATGGACAGGCTCGCTTGGTCTTTCCGGTTCCCTTGCGATGCGCGTGGCTCGCTCGTACGTGGGCGGTGCCCTTCACATCTTCGGCTCGCTGATCCGCGAATGGTGCTCTTCAACCTCGGGGCTCGCTTGATACAGGCGGTGGCGCCTTCGTCTTTAGTGGCTCGCTTCAGTCCCTCGGTGCCCTTCGATTAACCGGCTCGCTTGAGATTCTTTGGTTCTCTATTTTCCGTTGGCTCGCCCTAGGCGCGATTCGGCACCGGGACGCGGTGCGTGTCGGCGTGATGTTGGATCGCGATCGGGTACGGGGCGGGCGCCTTCTCGCCGTGGAGCGTCTCGTAGGCGACCTCGAACCAGTGCGCGAGGAAGATCTTGGTCGCCCACCGCATCGCGCGTGCGCGGATCTGGCCGTCGGGGATCCGGCCCTCGCTGTACGCCTTGTAGGCGGCCTTCGATTTGTCGAAGCGCTTCCCGGACGCGAGCTGCTTCTCCGCGTACGGGCGGTTGTAGCCCGCCGCGTTCCGTTGCTGCTCGTAGAGCTTCCGCTGCGCGTAGAGCTTCCCATAGAAGTCGGTCGGCCGGTTTTGACTCTTCTCGAAGCTCGCCCCGATCTTGTACGCGAGCACTTTCATCTCGAGGCTATACGGCGGCCGCGAGAGGACCTTGATCAGCGCCGTCGTCGCGACCTCGGGACCGTCCTCGCCGTAGGTGCCGTGCGCGAGCTCGAGGAGCCGCGCCGCCGGCCGGTGGACCTGCGCGGCGATCGTCGCGAGCTGCTCGCCCGTCACTGTCGCCGCCTTCCCGACGACGTCGCGGACGAGCGCGTGCGCTTTGTCTTTTCCGAGCCACTCGACATCGGGATTGAGGCCGCAAAAAGACCAAATGTGCCCCGCACTTCGGATGTCGTGGCCGCCCGTCATCGCCCGCCAGTCGTGCGCGAGCGGATGCCCCTCGGCATGAAACGTCGCCGTCACCTGGCGCGAGGAGGCGCGCACCGCCGCGCAGAGGGCCGCGATCGCGTCCTCGCCTGCGCCGATCGGAAAGACCTCGGCCCCGCTCGCCCCGACGCCGACGGCGAACGTGAGACCGCCCGGCTCGACGAGCACGCTGAGCGCGTTCCCGGCGATGCCATGGGCGTGCGCGGTAAAGGTCGCGAGCAGCGTGTGCTCGGCATCGCGGAGGTGGAACTGCGCCGGCTTCTGCAAGCGGAGCCGCGCGAGGAGCCCCGCCGCGAGGATGGGCCCGATGCCGGTGATCGAGCGACTCCACCGGCCGACCGGATGCGCATCGGTGAAGCGCTCCATCGCGCCCTGGATCTCCTGCTCGAGTCCGGCGAGCGTCATGTAGATCCACGCGAGGAGCGCGCTCGGCTCGCCGCCCTCACTCGCGAGCCGCACCTGGCTCTGCGAGCGGATGCGGTACTCCTGGAGCTGGTAGTAGAGGTCGACGACGTAGCGCACCTCGTCGACGGTGAGGACGGCGGCCGACGCCTTTACGTCGGCGGCGAGTTTCGTGAGCGGCGGCATCCCGCCCTCGGCGGCGACCTTCCGCAGCTCGCGCCGCGATGGTCGTTTCGGTTTGTCTTTCGCCGCGCGCGCCGTCACGGTCGCGTGCGCGGCGACGGTCTCGGTCGTGGTCTCCATCCCCCCGCTCCTTTCAGCGTGGCTCGCTCAGCCTGTCGTCGGGCATATCCTCACCTCGGGCTCGCTCAGGTCTTGTGGTGCACGGTCATTCCGATGGGCTCGCTGCTTCGATCATGGTGCGGCTCTCAGCTTCTCGGCTCGCTTGCGTCGGACGTGGTGATTCGCTTTCCAAGGCTCGCTTCCTCACGATGGGTGCCACTGCAGCTTCGGGGCTCGCTTCGACGAAAGGTTCCACGTTTGACTTGATTGGCTCATTCGTTGTCCGACGACTGCTCGATCGGCGCATCCTCCGGTGTCCACGCCTGCCGCGCCTCGTGCACGATGAGCGCGAGCACGGCGACGAGGAGCACGAGAAACAGGATGTCGCGCGCCCTCACGGCATCACCTCGAGCGGCCACGCATCCAGGTGGAATCGCGCCGCGGGCTCGAGCGCTTCCGCGAAGCATTGCAGCGGGCCCGGCGCCACGAACGACATGCCCGTCATGCCCCCGGGACTGAAGAGCGAGAGCAGATGCGTCTGATCGAGGCCATTGTCCCCGACGACGCCGAGGTAGACGTGGATCTTGCTGTCTCCGTCGTTCGTCACCTCGCACATCAGCATCTCGCACGGCGTGCCGTCGGCGTACTGCCCGCAGACGACATCGTTCGGGTTGCAGACGCGGGCGCTGTCGTCGCGGACGCAGCGGTGCGACTGGCAGGTCCCGAGGGTGTACGCCACGTCGGACACGAGCGCGTCCGCGTGGGCGGCGACCGCGGCGCTGAGTACCGCCGCGGTCGCCAGTCCCACTCCCATCCTCCCCTTCCACGACATTCGCATGACCTCCGCCTTCCCCCGCCCCCGTTTAGCCGCGTCGACGATCGGGACCGACGAGCGTGAGCGCGTCCCAGGCCCCGAGCCGACTCGCGACGCTCATCCCGTAGAGGGCCCCGAGCTCCGCCTCGCTCTTGGTCGTGGTCGCGATCGTCGGCCGGTACGACCCGTTCCGCACGTCGAGAATCCGGTGAAGCCGCGCGATCACGGGCTCGGTGACCCGGCCCTCGTTCCCGAGGTCCTCGATCACGAGCAGCACGCGCGTCGTGTAGTAGGCGAGCGCCGACGACGTGGTCTCGCGCGCGCCCTCGCGCATCGTCTCCCAGATCCGATCGAGGAGGGCCCCCATCGAGACGACGGCAACGAGCTCGACGCCGGCGTCCAGCATCGCGCGCCAGAGCGTCGCGGCGGCGAGGTGCGATTTCCCGACGCCGGGGTCGCCCTTGATGAGCAGGCCGCGCGCATCGGCTGGACGCTTCAAGAACGCGAGCGCCTTCGCCTGCACGTCGGCTGGAAAGTCCGTGAGCTCGGCCCGCATGTGTTCCGGGAGGACGCCCGCGCGCCGCAGCAGGCTCACGCGCTGGAGCTCGCGCCGGCGCCGGTCGCGCGCGCGCTCGGCCGCGCGGTCGGTCGCGTCAGCCGGTGCGGGCATCGCGACGACGGCGCCGCTCGTCATCGCGGCGGGCTTCGGCGGTCCAGTCGGTGTCGGTGCGGACGGGGGCATGGGTCGTGCCTTTCCTGGGCGGCATCCTGCCGGGCACCCAGATGGCGTACGTTTCGCGGAACCGCCGCGGCGTCTTGAACTCGGGCCGGTCGGTGTTCAGGTCGGGGTCGAGGTAGCGGTCGAGGCGCGCGAGGATCTCGGCATTGGACTCGCCCGCGTTGCGGAGCGGGTCGAGCGCGTCGGCCTGGAGCGCCAGGAGATCGACGAGGCCGAGCGCGCGCTCCCACACGGTGACGAACGGCTGATCTTGCTCCGGGACGTGGCCGCGGCGTCGTGGCGTCGCGTTTGCTACGCGCGCGGGTAGATCGGGAGAAGAATCCAAAGACGATGGGATGGGAGGGGATGAGATACGCGCGAGCGGCGAGCCGCAGCGGTCCGCGGCGGACGGCGGCGAGTCGCCGCGATCCACAGGTGTGGACACATCGGTGGTCGCAAGCGGATCCGGGTACTTGGGCTTCGTCTCCCGCAAGCGCTGCTCGCTCGCCCAGTTGACGAAGTAGCCGTAGCGCTCCCCACCGACCTCGTAGAGGACGACCAGGGTCTCGCCCGCGAGCTCGTCGAGCCACGCGTGGATGCGCGCCATCGTGAAGCGCGCCGCGAGCTCCGGGTCGCCGATCACCCGCGGAAAGCAGGCGGCGACGACGAGGCCCGGCTCGGCCTGGAAGCGGCCGGCGTTGTCGGCGACGGCGTGGAGACGCCAGTAGAGCCGCTCGGCGTCGCCGCTCACGCGGGTGAGGTTTCGGTTGGCACAGCACGACTCGCGGATCATCCGATCTGGCACGCACCCTCCCCCACCGGCCGACGCGTCGACGGCCCCCGTCATGATCGCCATCCCCCGCTTGCGACGAGGGCGAGCGGCGGCGGATCGCCGAAGGGGCGACCGTAGAGAACGAACCGGCCGAGCGGCGACCCGGTGGTCGCGACCTCACGCCGGACGAACGGAATCGCCTCCCGCGCCTGCGCGAGCTCGTTCCCGGTGAGCAGCATCGCCGCGAGCTCGAGCCGCGCGCCCATCGTCAGGCGTGCGAAGAGCGGGTGATCGAGCGCCTGAAAGTCGAGCGCCGCGAGCCGTGCCGCCAGCTGTGTCGTCGCTCCCGAATCCATCAACCGCCCCTCGTTGCCCGCCACCTGTGCTGGCGTCTGTGCTAGACCGCGCGTCGCCGGCAGCACCGGGGGATCGGCCGCGCACGGTGCCCGCGGGGACTCCCCCCCGCGACCGCGTGACGACACCCCCGATTCTCGCGTACAACCCCGCGCACCCTCACGGCCACGCTCCTACGCCACGTCTACCAGCGTATCACGAACCCCTCACCCGGGCGATGTGCTCCCGGGTGTGCTACTTCGATCCGGCTCGTCGAGGCAGACGATCTGATCGATGCGCTCCAGCACGTAGTCCTCAATGGCCAGCGCTCGGCGACCATCGCCGTGATAGAGGGTTACGCCGTCCTGCGAATAGACCATCTGTCCGCATTCATCACACGGGCCCAACTCGACCACGCTGTCCCTTGCCGCGCTGTCGGCCATGGCCGTATCCCGCCCGTCATCCACGTGCTCGCCCGTATCGTCCTTGGCAAAAACAAAGTCAAGGGCATAGTGCGGCCACGGATCAGCGGCGTTGTTTTTTCTGATGACCTGCGCCGTTTCGGCGCAGCGGGGCGACCTTCGCCGGCTTCCGCGCGCCGTCCTGCACGTACGTCGTGAGCGCCCGCATCGCGTCGCCGATGTCCGTCGTGTCGACGATGTTGTAGCGCGTGAACATCGCCCGCGAGAGATGCCCGCTGATTTTCATGATGACGTCCTCGGCGACGCCGGCGCGACGGAGGTTCCGCGTGGAGGAGCGTCGCATGTCGTGGAATTCCAAGTCGGGGCGGCCGATCGCCGCGCACGCGGCCGCCCACCAGCGATCGCCGTCCATCCGGTGGCCGGTGCGGTGGAAGACGTACGGGCAGTCGAGGCGGCGGAGCCGACGGCGCTTCGCCACGATCGCGAGGAGCGGCCCGGCGATCTCGAGCTCGCGCGCCGTCCGGTTCTTGCTGCGGACCGGCGGGAGCCGGACGAGGGTCACGTCAACCGCCCCCGCCGCCGTTATCCGCCGCGCCTCGCTGATCTCGGTCCAGGGCAGGCCGAGCACCTCTTCGCGCCGCCACCCCGAGAGGTAGGCGAACGCAACCGCATCGGCGAAGTCGGCGCAGAGGCCGACGAGCGCCGCATGGAGCGGCCAGAACGTCGCGGGCTCGATGAAGATCTGCCGCGCGTTCTCGACCCGCAGCCGCGGGAGGTGCGGCACGTGCCCCGGGCGGAGGAGGCCGTCCTGGACGGCGAGCGCGTAGGCGGTGTGGAGGTAGCCGAGCGCGAGCGCGATCGTGCCGTCCTTGTAGGCGGCGGTGCGCCGCTCGAGGATGAAGCGCCGCGCAAGATCGGGCGTCACGTCGAGTGCGCGGTAGGGCTCGAAAAACACGAGGTGGCTCCGCCGGAGCGAGTGGACGCTTTGGCGGGTCGCCTCCTTCGCGCCCGCGACCTCGAGGCTCGTCTCATAGCGCGTGAGGAGATCCCGGACGGTCAGGCGCTCGGCGCGGACGGGCGCGCGCCCCGTCGCGAGCGCCTCGGCGAGCCGTTCGATGAGCAGGCCCTGCGCGATCTGCCGATCACGGCTCCGCGTGCTGACCCGGATCTGTTGCCCGCCGACCGAGTAGTCGAGATAGTAGATGCCGCCACGCTGGTAGAGCGTCCCGCTACCGCGACGACTATTCCGACGACGGGGCATGCGATGGCCGAGGTCGCCGCCAGTGTAGCGAGACGACGCCCTCCCCACATCCCGCGAAGTCTTGAGCGCATCTGCTGTGGCGTCGATATCCCGTGGCGTTCGGCGGCCCACGCCTCGAGCGCCGGGAGGGTGATGCGGATCGTCGCGCCCTCGCCGCGGGCGGGATCAAGGGGCCGGGTCAGCCGCGGATCAGCATGGCGCCACGCGCGCCGGCGGCGCTAGGAACTCCGGCGGCGGCGGGCGGGACGCGGGGCCGGCGCGACATCCTGCTCCGCTTCGCGGAGCCCGAGACTCCGCAGCCAGGTCGACGTATCGAGATGGCGGCGCGCCGCGGCGGCGACGAGCGTGCTCTTCTCCTCGTCGTTCACCTGCACCTTGATGTTCTTGTCGCGCTTGCCGCCTCGCGAGACCTGTCGTGGGGCCAAGACCCCACCGCGTAGCACTCGCATCGCCATTCCGCAAACCTTTCCCGTGGGCCGTGGCCTTAATACGGCCGTGCGGCAGGGATTGCAAGACCGAAGTGCAGGCGGCGCGCTTTTCCGCTTGACTCCCTGGCCGTAATACGGCAGTGGTATGGCCATGCCAAACAGGGGAATTGCACCAACCTCGACGGGCGCCCCCGCCCTCGCCTACTGGCGGGTCGAGGACGACGGCACGCTCTTTTGTGACGTCACCGTCTGGACGCCGCTCGCCGAGCCGCGGGACGCGATCGCGATCGCGCGCGACTTGGCCGAGGGCAAGGTCGACCGGCCGGCGCAGTTCGCGTGGCTGCAGGGTGAGGTGCGCGTGGCCGCCGCCGGGCACTACTTCGTGCGGGTCCGTCCCCGCCACGAGGCGCAGCCGCAGGAGGGAGAGTCGGCATGAGGGAGCACCGGACACTGCGATACGGGGCGGCTCTCGTGCTCGTATTGCTCGCGATCGGTTGCGCACAAGCTCCACCAGCGCCCGAGCCTTCTCCGACAGAGATCGCCGGGGCGGACAGCGAGCACTACGTGTTCCAGGTGCCGTCAACACCCGCCACGCCGCTCCCGCGCTGGACGCCGGCGGCGATCGGGACCCTGTACTGCTTCAAGCTGTTAGGGACATTCGGCTCCTGCCCGGAAGGTGCCCTCACCATGGTGTTCGGCCGGTTCGGTGAGGATCGGGAGCAATACGCGTGTTTCGAGGTGGTGCCATGCGGTCCCTACGCGGACGGCGAGGAGGGAGATCGGCCATGAGCGACACCGCAGCGAGCTATGGCGCCGTCGGCACCGAGCCGGCGCTCTTTCGCGCGCAGCGGCTCGCCCGTGAGCTGCTTGCGGAGACCCGTGCGACGCCGATCGAGATCAACGCGTTCGTCGACGCGATCATCGCGGCCACTGTCGAGGTCGCCGTCGCCTGCAGTGAGCGACGACTCGTCGCAATCGAGGCCCGCCAGCCCGGCGAGGAGCGGCACACGCTCGCGCTCATGGCGGCAACGCTGGGGTCGGCGTTCTTTGCTGGAACTGCAGCGGAGAGCGTCGCTCAGGCCCGCGTGATCCTCGCCGCTGTCGAGGATGCGCTCGGCATCGTGCGGCTGACCGAGCCGGCGAACGACGAGGCCCCGCGATGACGCTCACCCTCTGCTGCTTGGCGGCGGTCGCGTTCGTCCATTGGATGCTCACGTGCTGACCATTTTCGAGTACCCGCTCGTCGGGGCGCAGCACTTCACGGAATGGACGGTGGAGCTTCCGGCGGGCGCGGAGCTGCTACATTTCGGCGTCGTCGCTGACGCGCCCCACCTCTGGGCGCGCGTGGACCTCGCGCTGCCCGTCGTCCGGCGGACGTTCTACGTCTTCACGACCGGCGACACGCTTCCTTCCGAGCGCATCCTCGAGCACCGCGCGACCGTGCACACGCCGCTCTTGCGGAACGCGTGGTGGGACGCGTGGCACATCTTCGAGGAGGTGGCCCGTGGCTGACATCCAGCTCGTCCAGAACGTCGCCCCCCACTCGATCGAAATCAGCCGCAACGCCAAGGGCGAAGCGAGCTTTTGCATAAAAATCTACGCCGCGGACGAGAAGGACGCGGCCGAGCGCGCGCTGGCGGTCGCCCGCCAAGTACGCCGTGCGCTCCAGGAGGAACCGCTGTGAGTGAACCTGCACGATCCCATGAGGTCGCCATCCCCGAGAACAGCACCCTGCCCGCGCCCGGCACCACGGCTGCGCCAGCCGTGCTCGACAACGTCTTCGACATCAAGGGCGCACAGGCCCGCCTCGCGCAGCTGCGGGAGTTCTTCAAGGTCGTGATGGTCGAGGGCGAAGACTACGGCGTCATCCCGGGCACCGAGAAGAAGTCGCTCTGGAAGCCCGGCGCCGAGAAGCTCTGCGAGTTCTACCGCATCATCCAGCGCCCGCACGTCACGCATCGCGTGGAGGACTGGACGAAGCCGTTTTTCCACTACGAGTTCTCGATGGATCTCCTCTCGCGCGACACCGGGCAGATCGTCGGCACCGGCGTCGGGAGCTGCAACTCGATGGAGGCCCGCTATCGCTGGCGGAACGGCCAGCGGCGGTGCCCCGAGTGTGGTCAGGGGTCGATCTTCAAGAGCAAGCGCGAGGGCGAGGGCTTCTACTGCTGGGCGAAGAAGGGCGGGTGCGGCGCGCAGTTCGACGCCGACGACGAGGGCATCACGAGCCAGGAGTTCGGTCGCGTCGAGAACGACGACGTGCATTCGCTCGTGAACACGATCTTGAAGATGGGCAAGAAGCGGTCGCTCGTCGACGCGGTCGTGAGCGTCACCCGGAGTGCCGGGCTCCTCATCGAGGAGGGCGATGACGACGACGATGACGACGAGGGGCGCGGGCGTGGCGGGAACCCGCGCGGCGGTGGCGCGCGGGGCGGCGCCGCCGACACGGTGAGCGAGGCCGAGCGCAAGCGCGTCGCCGACGCGTTCGCCAAGGCCGGGCACAAGTGGCCCGAGGTCGTCGCGTGGGCGACCCGCGTCCACAAGATTGACCTCTCGACCCAAGGCATCCCGAAGGCGCTCTACGAGGCGATCCTGAAACGCGTCTCCGATCCGACGCCGCTCGCGCAGCAGGATCTCGTGTAGCGCCGTGCTCCGCGTCTGCCATTCCGGCGACTGGCACGTCCCCGAGACGGGCCGGTTCGTCGACACGCTCCGGTGCCTCGACGCGATGATCGATGACGGCATCGCGCAGGGCACCGGGCTCTGGCTCGTCGGCGGCGACCTCGGCGGGACGACGGTGCCCTACCGCCATCCGCCGAAGGTCCGCAATGCGATCGCCGATCGGCTGCAGCGACAAGCGGCGGTGGCGCCGGTTCTCGTGATCGGCGGGAACCACGACGTCGACGAGGACATCGCGATCTACGGTCGTCTGAAGGCGGCGCACCCGATCGTGGTCGTGACCGACGTGCGGATGGTGGAGATCGCCGGCGCGGCAATCTTGTGCTTCCCGTACCCCTGGAAGAATCGGTGGGTCGCCCCGCACGCGCATCTCCCGATCGAGGAGCAGGACCGCGCGATCGAGGCTGATCTGCGGAAGCTCCTCGACGGCTGGGCCACCGAGGTCGCGATCGCGCGCGCCGCTGGCATCCCGACGGTCTTCCTTGGCCACGTGACGATCGGCGGCTGCGCGATCGCCGGCGGTGAGGTGATGCCGCCGGGCCGAGAGATCAGTCTTGCGACCGCCGACTTGGAAGCGCTCGGCTGTGACTTCTCCGCGCTCTCGCACATCCACCTCTGCCAGGAAATGAAGGCCGGCTCCGGCATCTGGTACGCCGGGAGCCCTGATCGGTCCAACTTTGGGGAGCACGACGAGAAAGGCTTTCTGATCGCGGACGTCGAATCCGGCCGTCCGCCGCTGGTGCACCGCCGGCTCACGCCCGCACGTCCCTTCGTCACGATCCGCGCCGCGTGGAAGCAGGACGCCGACGGCGCGTGGGCGTGGGAGTCGGCCAATCCCGCCGTGCATGTGGACGTCAGCACGGCCGAGGTGCGCCTGCAGATAGAGGTTCCCGAGGAGGCGGCGGGCACCTGCCCCGTCGGCGAGCTCGTCGAGACGCTCAAGGAAGCCGGCGCGCACGAGGTGAAGATCGATCGCCGCGTGATCCCGAAGACGCGGATCCGCTCCGAGGCGATCGTCACCGCGAAGACCACGGCCGAGAAGTGCGCGGCCTACTGGTCGACGCTCGGCCCGGCGGCGCCGACGGACGAGCAGCGCGAACGGGCACTCGTGAAGCTCGCGGAGCTGGAGACGCCGACGCCGGTGCGCGCCGAAGAGGCCGCCGCATGACGCCCCGCCTTGACGGTCGGACCGTATAACGCGCATACAAGGCCCATGATCCTCCACGCACTGCGCTTCAAGGGCATCAGCGTCGCGTTCCCCGAACGCGAGGTCGCGCTCGACTTCGACACCATGCCCGGGCCGTTGGTCGCGATCGTCGGCGAGAATGGGGTCGGCAAGACGCACCTCCTGGAATTGGCAGGCCCAGGCACCGTCTATCGAGAATTTTCGAGCTATCGCGAGGCGTTCCTCGACCACGTGGCGCCGGGCGTCCGCGACGCGTTTGCCGAGCTCACGTTCACGATCCACGACACGCGCTACCAGTTGACGGTCCAGGCCGACCCGGAATCCGCCGGCGGCCGAGGAAAGACGGAGGCCCGCCTCAATCAATGGGCCGAGGCGGGCTCTCCGTCGTCCTGGACACCAATCGCGGGCCCGCTCGTCGGTGCCGTCGACGAGGCGCTCGCGAGGCTCTTCCCTCCGAAGGAGCTCTTCCTCGCGAGCGTGTTCGCCTGTCAGGCGACGGCGTTCGGATCGAAGGGCGGCACGCGGAGTTTCTTCGCGCTCGAGAAGGCGGCGCGGAAGGATCTCTTCGCGGCGCTCCTCGGCTTGGAGCACCTGCAGCACTATGCCGAGGCCTCGGCCGAGCGCGCGAAGCGTGTGCTGGTCGACCTCGAGCGCGTCCGTCAGGACTGCGGGCCGGTCGAGCGCCGCGCGGCGCGACTCGCCGAGCTCGTGATCCTGATCGGCACCGCGTCCGAGACGCGCGCCGACGCCGAGGAGGCGGAAGCTGCCGCCCGCGCCACGCACGACACGGCTACCACCGCGCTCGCGACCGCGCGCGCCGCGCAGACGAGCGTCGGGGCTGAGGTCGCGCGCCTGGAGGCCGAACGGACACGGCTCACGAAGGCCCGCGACGGCGCGCAGCAGCGGGTCGGCGCGCTCACCGTGACGCGCGACCGGGCCGCGGCGCTCCTCGCCGATCGCGACACGATCGAAGCAGCCGCCGCGCGCGTCCGCGTGATCGACGGCGAACTCGCGGCGCTCGACACGACCGAGCGCGAGGCCCGTGTCGCCCTGGAGCCGATCGTCGGCTCGGTCGCGATGCTGACCGCGCAGCGCCAGCAGTTGGTCGAGACGGCGGCACGGCTGCGGACAGCGCACGCGGAGGCCGTCGCGGCCCAGACGCGCGTCGATGCGGCGCGGGATCTCGAGGCCGAGGCGACGGCGCAGCGCGCGAAGGCTGAGGAGCTTGCGGCGGCGCTCGCGGCCGCGAGCCGCGAGGTGCTCGTCGAGGCGGAGGCGGCCGAGGCAACCACGCTCACGCGGCGGCGAGTGCTCACGGCCTCGCGCGACGAACTGGCGCCGCGAACCGGGCTCCTCGCGACCGTGCCCGGCGTCCCGGAATGCGCGCTCTGTCCCCTCACCGAAGACGCCCGCGCCGCCGCGGGCCGGCTGGCAATCGTGGATGCCGAGCTCGCGGCGCTCCCGGTGATCGACGGCACCCCGGCGAAGCGGGCGCTCGCTGAGTACCGGGCGCGCGAGGCCGCCCATGGAGCGATTCAGCGCTGGCTCACGGCGCAGGCTCCTGCCCTCGCGCGCGTCGAGTTGGATCGCCCCGTGGGGGCGCAGGCGGCGGAGGTCCAGGCCGAGCTCGACCGGGTGATCGCCGACGGGGCGACGATGCGGGCAGCGCTCGACGCCAAGACCGCCGAGCAGCGGACGGCGCAAGAGCAGCTCGCACGGATCGGGCTAGAGCGCCGGGACCTCACGGCCGAGCGCACGCGCCTCGTGCCCGACGCCGCGCGTGCCGAGGGGATCGCGGCCGCGGTTGCCGAGCAGGCGCAGACCGAGACGGCGCTCGCCGAGGCGCAGGCGCAGGTGGTAGACGCCACGACCGCCCTTGCAGCGCTCCCGCCCGCGCCCGACGTCGCCGGTGCTGCCGCGGCGGTCCAGGCGGCCGACGCCGCGGCCGCCACGGCGGGGCAGACGCTCCGCGTACGCGAGGCGGCGTGCCAGGCGGCCACCGAGGCGTGGGCGCGGCTCGACGGCGAGCGCGGCGCGCTCGGCGATCCCGCAGCCGAGCTCGCGGCGCTCCGCGCGCGCGAGGCGGCGCTCGTCACGGCCGCCGCCGACTGGGCGCTCCTCGAGCGGACGCTCGGGCGCGACGGCGTCCAGGCCATTTCCATTGACGCAGCGGGCCCCGCCGTGACGGCACGCGCCAACGATCTCCTCTATGCCTGCTACGGGCCGCGCTTTCAGATCGCGCTCGAGACGACGGCACCGAAGGCGGATGGCCGCGGGCAGAAGGAAGTGTTCGAGGTCCGCATCCTCGACAGCGAGGCCGGGCGCGGCGAGGCGACCAAGGGCTCGGGCGGCGAGATGGTGCTCCTCGACGAGGCGCTCCGCCTCGCCCTCGCGCTGTTCAACGCCGAGCAGTCGGGGTTCGAGCTCAGAACATTGTATCGCGACGAGCCCACCGGGGCGCTCTCGCCGGCGAACGCGGAGCGCTACCTCGCGATGCTCCGACGCGCGATGGACGTCGGGTCATTCGACAGGTGTCTTTTCATCGCGCACCAGCGCGAGGTCTTCGAGCAGGCCGATCACCGGCTCTTCCTCCACGGTGGCCAGGTCTACGAGGACGTGCGCGCGTTCAACGCCGCCCTGGAGGCGGCCGACGCCGCGTGACGGACAGGGCAGCCACAGCAAGTCAGCTACCCATGCGGCGTAACGCTCAAATGGTCACCGCCGGTGAGCGGTTCGGTGAATGGACCGTCCTGAACGACATAGATGCCCACGGTCAATATCGCCGCGCACTCTGCGCGTGTAGCTGCGGCGTGACGGAGCGCGTGCTCATTAACTCGTTGACCGCAGGCACCTCGACACGATGCCAAACCTGTCGCATCCGGCGTCAAGGCATCCGTGGACTGAAAAGGCGACCGGAGTATGTCGCGTGGGCGACGATGTGTAGTCGCTGCACGAACCCCAAGGCGCGCAGCTATTCGGAGTACGGCGGTCGCGGAATTACCGTGGTCCAGGAATGGCGTGGCCCGGGCGGGTTCGAGCGCTTCATTGCGCATATCGGCCCGCGCCCGTCTCGACAACATTCGATTGATCGGCGCGACAATGAGCGCGGGTACGAGCCTGGCAATGTTCGATGGGCCACGGCGTTTGAGCAAAACCGCAACCGTCGCGACAACCGGATGATCACCGTCGGTGACCGGACGCTGTGCGTAGCCGATTGGGCACGAGAGACCGGCAAGTCGGTGCAGGTGATCCACGGCCGCATTAAGCACGGTTGGCCCGCGGACTTGGCAGTGATGACTCCGATCCGGGGGGCGCGCCCTAAGGCGCCGGCCTGAACGGTCGCGGGCGGCGGGGCGGGCATGGCGAACGTGGCAGACAAACGACGGCTCGTGCAAGCGCGGGATGCGCTGAAGGTCGGCGACACTGTCACGGGCCTCCGTCTCGTCTGCGCCGTGCTCCGCTGCGACGTGCCGGAGATCATCGCGCCGCTGCCGCGCGGCTTCTCGACGCTCACCCGCGACATCGCGCGACACGCCATGAAGACCGGATCGCAACCCGGCATCGCCCAGCCGAAGCCGCAGGGTCGGATCATCGACCTGAAAGCCCGCCGCGCCTATCGCGCGCGCGTCAAGATCTGCGAGGTGATCGGCTGCCGTCGTCCCGGCGTCGCGCACCACATCAAAGAACGGGGACGGCACGGCGACGACGTGGAATCGAATCTCTTGCTCCTCTGTGATTTTCGGGCGACGAGCCATCACATCGGCCGCAAGGGAAAACCCGGCGCGTGGCACGCGTACGCGACCGATGCCGAGCGCTGGATGGCATTCAGGGACTACCTGCCCCCGGCGGCGCGCGCGAAGGTCGCGGCGGCCTTCGGAATCGTCGACGAGGCGGCCGCGTGACGCGCGCGGGGCGGCAGCGGCGTGGCGGTGTTCCGTGGGTGATCGTCGGCGGTGCGCCCGGTGAGGTCGCGCACTGCGCCCGCTGCGGCGAGGCTCTGAGGCTGCAGCTTCCCGTGCGTCTTGAGGTCTTCCTCGGCGCGAGCCGCGGTTTCGTGGATGCGCACCGCTCCTGCCAACCAGCGCGCGAGGGGTCGCGTGCGTGAGTCGCCTCTTCGATAAGCATTGGCTCATGGAGGGCGTCGCACGAGCGATGCGTGCTCGCGCATGCGGCTATCGAAACGATGGCAGGATGACGCCAGTGACGGCAGCGCTCCTCGACGCATGCACGGCGGACCACCTTTCGACCGGCACCCGCCTGATCTTCACGTGGGACATCGGACACCATGCGTCGGGATGGTGGAAGAATCCCGAGTACGAGCGCTGCTGGCATCTCTCGCTCAGTTTTCGGGATCCGTTGACAGGTGAACTCGCGCCGAAGGACCCGAAAGGAACGGACCGCTGGCTCGAGGCGTTCTACGGAGATGATCGCCGCTTTGTCTGGGCGGAGCCGCCATACTCTGCCGAAGGCAAGACGCACGGCGTCTGGCACTATCGTGTGTTCTGCGATGCGGGCTGGCGACCGATCGTCCCGCGCGGCGAGGTCTACAACACTGAGCTGACCGAGGCGGGCTGGCTTTCGTTCTCGGAGCTCCAGTCGGTTCACGAATGCTGAGCGACATCCAAGGCCACCAGGCACCGACCACGCCGTGCCGCGGCTGCAACCGGCCGGTCGTCTGGATCACGACGCCCGAGGGAAAGAGGATCCCCGTCGACGCGACGGCCGCCTGCTACGAGATCCGGGTCGTTGATCGCGGGACGGGCAGGCGACCGGTGACCGTACGACGAGCGTCGGTGTGAATCATTTCGCACTTTGTACCCAACGCGATCGCGCGATTGGCGCCGCGGCCAACCGACGGCTCGTGACGAGGCGGCTATGAGCCGCCCGCCTGTCGTCCGCGCCTCGTTCGATGCAACCGACCTGGTAATTGATAATTTTGCGGGGGGCGGAGGGGCGTCGACCGGCATCGAGGCCGCGATCGGGCGCCCCGTCGATATCGCAATCAACCACTCGCCGCAGGCGATCGCGATGCACCGGGTGAACCATCCCGAGACGCGACACTTCTGCGAGAACATCTGGGAGGTCGACCCGCGGGAGGCCTGCGGCTCGCGGTCGGTCGGGCTCGCCTGGTTTAGTCCGGATTGTACCCATTTCTCGCGCGCCAAGGGGACGAAGCCGCGGAGCAAGGACATCCGCGGGCTCGCGTGGGTCGTGATTCGGTGGGCGAAGACGGTCGCGCCGCGCCTCATCGTCCTCGAGAACGTCGAGGAGTTCCAGACCTGGGGTCCGCTCCGCAAGGACGGGCAGCCCGATCGCCGGCGCGCCGGCGAGACGTTCCGCGCGTGGCTCGCTGAGCTCGACGCGCTCGGCTACACGATCGAGTACCGCTCGCTCGTCGCCGCGGACTACGGGACGCCGACGACGCGCCGGCGCCTCTTTCTGATCGCGCGCCGGGACGAGGCGACGATCGCGTGGCCCGAGCCGACGCACGGGAAGCATCGCCCGCACCACTGGCGACCGGCCGCGGACATCATCGACTGGGCACTCCCCTGCCCCTCGATCTTCGACCGCACGCGGCCGCTCGCCGAGGCCACACAACGGCGGATCGCGGCGGGGATCCGGCGCTACGTCCTCGAGACCGCCCACCCCTTTCTCATTCGCACGGACATGCAATCCGACGGTCATTTGCGCGGCCTCGGCAGCCTCGACGACCCGCTGCGAACGATCACGTCGAGTGGTGGGCATGCCCTCGTCGCCCCGACCATGATCCAGACCGGCTACGGTGAGCGCCGCGGCCAACGCCCGCGGTCGCTGGACCTGCACGAGCCGCTCGGTACGGTCGTCGCCGGCGGCGCGAAGCACGCCCTCGTCGCAGCCTTCATCGCCAAGCACTATGGCGGGCCGAACGGCCACTTTGTCGTCGGGCACCCGATGTCCGCCACGCTCGGGACCGTCACGGCGAAGGATCATCACGCGCTCGGCGCGGCCCTGATCGTCAAACAGAACTTCGGATCGAAGCCGTGCACGGGCATGGACGAACCGCTGCACACGGTGACGACGCAGCACAACCGCTTCGCGCAGGTGACGGCGTTCCTCACCAAGTTCTACGGCACGTCGATTGGCGCCGACCTGCAGCTGCCGCTGCCGACGGTCACGGCGATCGGCCGACACCTCGGCCGCGTGATGGTCCACGGCGAGCCGTACGCGATCGCGGACATCGGCATGCGGATGCTGCAGCCGCACGAGCTCTTCGCGGCGCAGGGGTTCCCCCGGGACTACGAGATCGCGCCCGAGTTCAACGGCAAGCCGCTCACCAAGACGGCGCAGATCGCGCTCGCCGGAAATAGCGTCTGCCCGCAGGTGGCCGAGGCGATCGTAGCCGCGAATCTCCGCGAGCGCGACGAGGCTGCGGCGTGACGATCTCCGACGCGCAAGCGGCCGAAGGCATCGCGACGATGCGCGCGCTCATGGCGACGTTTCTCGATGCCGTGATGCACCGACCGGACTTCTACGGCGAGGCGATGGCGATGGTCGGTGGCGACTCGCCGCTCCGCACGCCGCAGGGGCGGATCGACTGCGTCGCGACGGCGATCGACGCGCAGATGCGCCACACGATGCCGCGCGTGTCCGTGCCGCCGGAGCGCCTCACGATCCTGGCCGCGACCTACGTCGCCGAGGTGCTGCTCTGCGAGCCCGAGCGCTACCCGCAGCTCCTCGCGTGGGTGCGGACGGGGGAGGTGCCGCAATGAGCCGTATTGTGCTCGCGGATACGACGAGGGCCGATACGAAGCCGTGCATTGATTGCGGGCAAAGTTACGAACGCGGCGCGTGCAGTTCGCACGAATGGCGAATGACGAGGCGGTGTCTGCGCTGCGCAGACGAGCATCTGCGGTGGCGGCTCGTCCTCGCCTGCGCCCTCGACGTGGACACCGACTGTTGGCTCTGGCAGCGCTCAACGCGAAATGGTTACGGCCAACTCTCCGTTCGCGATGAAACAGAGTACGCCCACCGGCTCTCGTATCGGCTCTTTGTTGGCCCGCTCAACGCGGACGAAGCGCTCCATGACTGCGACGTCCGCCGCTGCATTCGCCCCGATCATCTCTTCCGTGGCACACAGGCTGAGAACATCGCGGATATGATCGAGAAGGGTCGCGCGCGCCACCGCACACTGAAGGGTGAAGCGCACCCGAACGCCACACTCTCCGACGACGAGGTCGCCGCGCTCCGCGCTCTCTGGGCGACCGGCCAATACCAGCAGCGCGCTCTCGCCGCCCGCTACGGCGTTGCGCAGTCGACGGTCTGGCGCCTCGTCCACGGTGTCACACGCGCTCAGGGCGCGGCATGACCAAGCTCCACATCGGAGACCTCGCGCTGCCGCTTGACGACTTTGTGGTCGCACGGACGGCAATCCTCGGCATCACGCGATCTGGGAAGACCTATGCCGCGAAGGGTCTCGCAGAGCAGCTGCTCGATCGCGCCATTCCAATCGTGGTGTTCGACGCAATCGGGATCTGGCGGTTTCTTCGGACGCCGGGTGACGGTCCTCGGGCGAAAGGGTACCGGCTCGTCGTCGCGGGTGGCGCGGAGCCCGATCTACCGCTGACCCCTGAGAGCGCGCCGACGATCGTCCGCGCTGCGATCCGCGAAAACATTCCGCTCATCATCGATCTCTACGATCCGAAGCTCAGCAAGAAACAGTGGCGGCTCATCGTTCAGACGTGCTTTCGGACGCTCCTCTACGAGAACAAGGGCGTCCGCCACATTTTCCTCGAAGAATCCGCCGAGTACGCCCCGCAGAAGATCTACGACGGCGAGACCTATGCCGAGGTTGAGAAGCTGGCGCGGATGGGCGGGAACGTCGGGCTCGGGATCACATTCATCAACCAGCGGGCGCAGGAGCTGAACAAGGCCGTGCTGGAACTCTGCGATAACCTGGTGCTGCTCCGCCAACGCGGGAGCCACGCAATCGACGCCCTCGAAAAATGGCTCGATCGGGTCTCGCCAACCACCGCGAGCGCCGTCGCCAAGGCACTTCCTCACATGACCCAGGGCGATTGCTGGGTCTGGGCCGAGGCGAGCGAGCAACCGATCCGCACCCACACCCGACCGCTCCGATCGTTCCATCCCGACCGGCGTAAGGGTGGCGAGATTGCGGCCGCAGCAGCCGCCGCAGTCGATACCAAGGACTTTGTCGAGCGGATGCATGGCGAACTCACGGTCCTGATCGAACGCGCGAAGGCGGACGACCCGAAGGAGCTCCGCCGGCGGATCGGGACGCTTGAGGCAGAGCTGCGGCAGGCACGTGCGGTGAAACGCGAGGCGGAGCACGTGGAAGTCTCGATCCTGACCGAGGATGATCGCCTCGTGATCGGCGAAGCACGCGGGCTGGCAGTCGCCGCGACCGAGACGGTCGACCGGCTGCGGACGGAGTTCGCGATCGAGCTCGGCGCCTGGCGGAACGCAGTCGCGGGCGTGACGGCGAAGCTCGAGGCGCTGGGCGTGAAAGCAGCGGCGCGCCCCGTAGCGGCGCCAGCGCCCGTCCGTCCCGCCGTCGCACGCCCCGCCCTGCCGCGTGCGCCTGAACGGAATGGCGACGGACCGGCGCTGGCGAAATGTGAGCGCGCCATCCTCGCCGTCCTCGCGCAGTACGCCGACGAGGGATGCACCGCTGGTCGACTGACGCTCCTCTCCGGGTATCGCTATAGCGGCGGATTCAAGAACAGTCTCGCCACGCTCCGTACCGGCGGGTACCTGACGGGCGGGAACACCGAGGTGATGCGGATCACCGAGGCCGGGCTCGCCTTCATCGGTGGCGCGCCGGCGCCGCTCACCGGGCAGACGCTCCGCGACTACTGGCTGACCCATTCATCGTTCGGGAAGTGCGAGCGCGCGATCTTGGCAACGCTTCTCACCTCGACAGACGGGGCGAGCGCCGAGAGCCTCTGCCGCGCGACCAATTACGAATATAGCGGCGGGTTCAAGAACGCTCTCGCCAACCTCCGCACGGCCGGCGTGCTCGTCGGGAAGAACACCGAGACGATGCGCGTGTGCGACGAGCTCCGCGATGCCTAAAGCCGTCGCCACTGCCGCGCGCACGCCGGTCGAGCGTCCCCTACTCTTCTCCGCGCCCATGGTCCGCGCGATTCTCGCGGGGACGAAAACGCAAACGCGCGTGATCCCCGGCCGTACTGTGGGGGCGTGACGACGATGAGCGCTTGCGAGAAATGTTGGCGAGGACGCGCATCGTGGCGCACAATTCTCCATCGCCGAGGGTACGAACGACCGATGACCGAGCGCGCTGCAGCGCCGTGCTCCCCCGAGGAGCAAGCCGGCCCCGACGCTACGGACTGCGAGAAGTGCGGCCGTCGCGCGCGCCATCAAATCGCCGACGAATGCATGAACGCGCAGTGCCCCGGCCGTAGTGTGGGGGCGTAGACGGGGATGGACATTCAAGACGTAAGCGACCTGGAGATGGCGTTCCCGGCGAACGTGAAGCACCTGATGCCGCCGATGGAAGCGATCCCGCGTGAGTTCCAGAACGGGCACACGGTGTGGAATCGGCTGATGACGGACTGGTTTTGTGTGGGCCTCAAAGATCTGAAACTGACCCCGAAAGAAGGCGTCGATACGCAACGCGCACTCCGCCATTTGAAGGCGATCATCGGCTCTTTCGAGCCCTCGCACGAGCACAAGGAAGCCGCCGTCGCCTATCTACTCTCGCAGTGGTTCACCGACGCGACTTGGAAACGAGCGAAACAGACTGCGCGTGTGTGACGACGGCGCGAGCGCCCGCAGGAAAGGACACGAACATGAAGAAGCGGCAAATGACTGTTACGCCAAAGAAGATCGCCAGCGCGCAGGCGTGGCCGCTCGGCACGGCGGTCGTGGTCACTAAGGACAACGGCGAGCGTGTGGAGACATGTACGCGCTCCGAGCCCTGGCTGCTGGGCGGGCATACCTGGGTCATCATGGTTGATGGTATCGCAGGCGGGTACGCGCTCGATCGCGTGACAGCGAAAGCCGACTAGTCATGTCCGCTGATCTGATCCCGGTCTCCCTCGCGACGGTGATCCGCGAGCAGGGCGAGACGGCGGAGTAACTGATGCCTTGCGTAAAAGTCACCTTCGGCGGCACACCGGCAACCCTCTGGCGGCGTCGGCAATCCCGAGCATGAAATCGAGGCAGGCGGGAAGGTCTACCGCTTCGAGATGCACTCGTATTTCGGGCCGGCGCTGCTGACCAAACGCGGGGACGTGCGTGCGAATCAGCAGGCACCGCGCATCTTTTGGCACGCCGTTTCGCAGTGGGAGAGACAAGGCAAGCGCGTCGATGACCACGGCCGCTGTATCTGGGAAGAAGAGCCCGAGCCCAAGACGATTCACGTTGGCGGCCGGCACTACGTGATCGTCGACGAGAAGGGTGACGCGAGAAATGACCATCGGCGCATGGCTCGAGGCAGTCAGCACCCGACTCGCAACGTATGATGCGATCGAAGTCGGCGGCCCAGCCAACACGCTCGCGGTTGCGGACATTCACGGGCACTCGATCGCTGATCTCCGACGGCTGCTCGCGCTGGTGCAAGAACTCCGGGATGCGCTGGCACTCGCGGGAGCGCCGACCTGGACAGGCAAATGGGAAGACAATCTCGATACCGAACCCGTCTCCGTCTTAGACGGCGTGGCGGGCACGCGGGGGGGGTGAGCACGATGGCGCCTTTGTTGGCCGCGATTGGAACGTTTTACTGCCTGGTTGTAGTGCCGTGCGCGACCCCAACACCACGGCCGACGTCCAATCTCGTGATGGATTTTGATTTTAGGCTGTCGCAGCAACATTTGCAGATCCACGACGACGACGTGGGCTGTGTCGAGTGGGCACCGTGCATGCAAAAGGAGGCTCCCCGATGACCCCCGCAGGCGCCCGGGCGTGGTGCCGCACAGTCATTCTGGGCGCTGGCGGATTCCGCGATTTCGAGGCCCACGAAGGGGGCGTGATCTCGTCCGACCCGCGCGACGTGGAGCTCGCGTTGTTCGTGCTCCGGTGCCTGGTGAATCCTGACTGCAAAGGATCGGACACGATGCGGGCCGCCCTCGCCGTCGTCGCCGAGCCCCAGGAAGAGCCGTGCGCGTGCGCATGCCACAAGGAGCATGGGCGCGCGTTCGATGTTCACGCAGCGGCGCCCTCCCTCCGTCCAGGCGGGCACGAGGTGTATCGGGAGGCACTGGAACTCCTCACGATGCACGGCAACCTACTCGTTCACGCGCTCGCGAAACAGGCCCTCACCGCCGCCGATGCCGCCGCGGCCGCGCTGCCGACGTCATCGTGTCCGGGCGTTCCGGTGGATCAGATCGAGCGCTGGCAGAACTTCAAACAGCAAGACATGCACTGTCCGGGGTGCCCTCGCTGCCCGGCGGCGGCGGCGCCATGAAGAGATGCGAGCACTACGAGATGCGCATGTGGGGTCGGAACTCGGGTTTCGTCTGTGCAACCTGCGAGCGCAAATGGCGGCGCGAAGTCTTCTGGCGCGACGGCACGCGCTACACCCGATACATTGCGCTCGGCGCTGACGGGAACCCCATGCTCGGCGACATCGAACGCGGCGATTATCGCTGCCCAGTGGCGGGGACACCATGATGCTTGTGTTCTTCTGGCTCGGCACGTTGTTCGGGGTCGCCGTCGAGTACATGGCGCCTTCGGCAAGCTGGTTCGCCGCACTCTCGTGGGCGGTGGTCGGCTTGCTGCTGTGTGGACTGGCACCGCTACTCGCCGGCCGGGCGGCGCGGACACCATGACACGTCTGCTCCGCTGGCTCTTCTGGGGTCGCTGCATCGACTGTGGCGCCGAGGGCTGGCTGCTCACGTGCATTGGTGGACACTGCGACGAGTGCTGTACGCTCCAGTGTCAAGGGGATAACTGGCCGTGAGGGACCACCCAGCGACGGGGAGGGACTGATGCAAGGGCCGCACAATGGACGAGGAAACTGCTGGACGCTTCATAAGAAACCGCTGCCGCAGTACGCGAACACCTGCGACGGAGAGCAGTGCGACGTGTGCCACGAACATGACGAACCACGCGGCGAGTGCTCAATCTGTCCAACATGCCGACAGTGCAACGAGCAGGACTAGCGATGCCCCCGACTCCCTCACCCTCGGTTGTGGTGCAACGAGCACGGGACTTCCTCAAGTCGTTCCGCGGCCTCGATGTGAATGCTGAAACGAACTACGAACTCGTGCGTGATCTCCTCGCCCTGGTGGAAGACACGGCGGCTTTGAAGCAAACGATCAAGGCCCTGACGATGGTGAACGCCGACGCCGCGCACCGGATTCGCGATCACGGGATGGTGGTGCTCGGCCACGACACGTACCGCGAGTGCCGCTCGGCCTATCGTCTCGTCGAGCAGGCCCTCCGTGAGGCCGACGCCCAGGTGAAGGGAGAATGAGACGCCGACAACCGCATCCCGAGCTGAACTTCCGCCGTGGTCGAGGCCGGCGTACGACCGGCGCAGACTTCATCGCGACGTGTCGAGCGCTTGGGATGACCGACGAGGAGATTCGCCAGGAGTTGCTCGCGCTCAAAGCCAAGCGCGACGCCCAAGTGGAAAGGAAGGAATAAACCCATGGACCAGACCCGACTCGAACTCGCCCAAGGCGCGTTGCTCCGCCTCAAGGAACTCGAAGAGCGCACGTCGTTGATGCGGATTCGGCTCGCGCTCCAGGCGGCGCAGGGTGTCCTCCACGAGATCATCTACTACGAGGAACACGAGAAAGAGCCGTGTCATGCCGACTGAGGAGCCACCCACCCCACGGCTGGCGCCGCCGACGGGAGAGATGAAACGCGCGAACTTTATCGGCGTGCCAGCGATGTTCAACTTGCAGGCGGCATGCGCGATGGTCGTGGACGCCTTCGGGTGGTGCGTGTTTCTCGTCGGCTCGTCGCTGGAACGGCGGGACTATCGCGACGTGGACGTGCGCGCGATTCTCGATGACGTGGAGTACGATCGTCTTTTTCCACGCCACGCGCAGCCACAGTGCCTCGATCCGCTCTGGAACCTCATGTGCGTGTCGATCTCGGAGTGGCTCGCGAGTCGGACGGGACTGCCGATCGACTTTCAGATCCAGCGCCACACCGACGCGAACGCCGAGTATCACGGGCAACGCAGCGCGCTCGGCGTGTTCGTGCGGAACTCGACGCGCGGGGAGGACTAGTCGTGACCGATCGTGAACTAGCCGTGGCCTACGATCAGAAACTTGCCGATGCCGAGGCGCGGCTCGTCGTCCTGGAGGCCGAGCGGGAGCGGATGCGGGAGGCCCTAGCTACCAACGAACTCAACGATGGTCGTTGGGGATCACGAATTCGTCTGTCCGAGTGGCGAGTCGGTGCCGTGCGCCGCGACCGTGCCCTATCGAGAACCACGGTCGTGATGCCCCCGGGGGATACGGAGACCGGAGGATGAGCCCCACCGCGCGCAGCCTCGCCTATCTGCGGGAGCAGGGGTAACACGTGGCCACGTGGGAACCCGCCGGCACGCTCCGTCTCGACCGCTGCGCGCGCTGCTGCGGTCCACACGCGGGCCTCGTCGTCCGCCCGCTCACCAACCCGACCGACGAGTGGACGCAGTGGACGACCTGCCCAAAGACCGGCGAGCCGATTCTCATCTGCCTCGTGACGACCGTCGTTGTCGAGGAGCCCACCCGTGACCGCGCGTGCCTTGGCGGCTGATCATCACGCGGATGCGGCTCCGCCCGGGGCCGATCGCGCGGACCCGGTGCACGACAATCCTCGATCCTACCCGCTGCGCCTGGGCGACGCTCCTGGATCTCTTGCTCGCCGTGGACGCGAAGAACGCGGGTGTGGCAAGCTGTCACCGAGCGCTCGCGCAGGAGCATCGGGCGACGTTGAAGCTCGTCGGCGTCGACTGCCGGCTGGAGGAGTACGAGGAGCCGAACGATGGAGACGCCGATCACACGCGGACCGCGGAAGCGGAGACAGCGCCACGGCGTGACGAGGGCAGGCGATGAAACAATCCGACCACACCCGACGCACCATCGACGCGATAACAAACGCGACCCTCGCCGACCGGGCGAGCGAGGTGCAAGTCTGCTTCGCGGTGCCCGCCGACGACGAGATTTCGGACGGGCTCCGACTGCTCACGTTCGCCGTCGAGAAGTCGGGGCTCGCCAGCGGCGAACGCGGCGGGCTGTTCGGAGGCGAGTGGGGGTACGGCGCGGACTTCGCGAACGACGCCTTTTCCCTCCACCGCTACTGTTGGTGCGAGGAGGACTCTTGCCTCTGGTGCGGGGATTGCGACTGCCCGATGGCGCCCTCGGAGCACTATCTCGATGGCGCATTGATCGGGCGCGGCGCGGACGGTTCGTGGGGGGAAGCCAACGACCGGCTGCTCGGGCCATTCCGAAAGAAGAACCCGGGACGAAGAGAGGAGGCCGCATTTGACCGCGTCATCGAGGAGCGGAACCGTCGCCTCGTAACGGTCCACGCAGCACGCACCCACGTCTGCCCACCTGCTGGCCTCCGCGCCAATCGCGACGCGGGCCTCGACTGGCGCCCCGATCAGCGGGCCCCGAACTTCTGGCACAAGAGCTCGGGGTGGCGCGTCTGGTGGTACAAGTACATCGGCCGAGACATGGAGATCGCGGCGGGGACTGCGCCCTGGGCCGATGTTCTCGTGGCGTGCTGCGCGTCGCTTGGCGAACCGAGCGTGGAAGCGCTGCGGGTTGAGCGTGACGCCGAGTTGGAGCGCATGATCGCGGAGCAGGAGGCGTTCTATGCAAGCCCGAAGGGCGTCGCGCTGATGGAGGCGTTTTCCCACTCGATCCCCATGGAGCCCTCGTTCAAGCTGTTCGACCGCCTCGCCGCTCCGCAGTCCGCCGATACCGCTCCCGCCCTTCACGAACGACCGCGCCGTCTGCGCGCAGTGCGGCAACGGCCGGAGAGAAGTGACCGGATGACGACCACGCCCTTCTCGGCGGAGACGACGATGCGGCGCGCCGTGACGCTCGAGGCAAACGCGGCCCCGCCGTCCCGGACGCGAAGGAGAAGGCGGGGTAGTCCGTGGGCGGCCCTGTGGAGCATGCCGCGGTTCTGGTGGTTCAACGTCGGTTTGCTGACGGGCATCGTGTGGATGGTCTTTGTCGGCTGGATACACGGGCGGTGGTGATGCCGCTCCCGCCCTTCACCAACGACCGCGCCGTCTGCGAGAAGTGCGCCAACCGCCGCGACATCCGCGTCCACTTCGATCGCGGCTGCGAGCACGCCGAGGGCGACCACTACCACCGGCTCTGCCCGTGCGGGCACGAGTGGGTGGAGGCGTGCTCGTAACCGATGGAACTCACACACGCCGCGCATAGGCTGGGCGGCCCGCTCTGTGGCGCGCCGTCGGGCTGGATCACGATCGACAAGCAGGCGACGTGCCCGGAGTGCCGCGCACGACTCGCCACACGGACGAAAGGGAGGACGAGGATGGTGACACCACGGAAACCGGCAGGGCCACGGAAAGCGCCGCGCCACGTGAAGGCGAACCGCCGGGAGCTGCTGACCAACGCGAGCGGGACGCACTACGCGACCCGTCGGACGACAGGACCGAAGAAGGGGACCTTCAAGACCGAGGTCGCGAAGGGGAAGTCGCTCCGCGCCGATCGCGCCAAGAAGGCGACGCGTACGGTGAAGTCCGGCTACGGGCAACTCGGTGATCAGAAGCCGCGGAAGAAGCGGTGACGATCCTCACCGGGGATGCTGCGGCTCAAGCCTGGCCTGGCGCCCGGCGAATCGCGCTCGGCGTGGACGATGGCGGCGGCGCGTCCTCGCACGCGGGGGTCCGCATCGGCTTCAATCCCACGCGCGGGTTGGTCGTCCTGTCGGCGTGGTACGACACCATGTGCGGGACGGGTGAAATCGCCGTGCCGCTCGGGGAGCTTCTCGCCGCGCTCGGCATCACCGAGAAGGACCTCGCGACACGAGGCAAGAGCGGATGAACGACGTTACCTCCCCAGCGAGTCGGGCGACCCCAGCGACCGAGTTCACGGCACCGGTCTGCCACCGCTGCCAGCGGAGGATAGAAGGCTTCGAGGCGCATGCGCTCGGCATCGAGACCGTGCACGTGTGGGGTGAGGCCGAGCCGCGCGGCTATCAGCAGACCGACGGGAACCTCTACGTCGCCAAGTGCCACGGCGAGTGGGAGGAGGTGTACGTCCCGCTGGGCGCAATCACCGAACACGATACGATCCGGTGGAGCTACGCCTTCGATCCCGCGCGCGACCGCGATCCGTACGTTACGCGCGGTCGGCTTCCGTACCGCCAATCGCGTCCCACCTGGAAACGCACACGGGGCGGCTGACTCGCGCCAGCCGCCCCGCACTCGCTACAGAGACGTTGCTGTTGTGGTGAGTCGTCTTCTGGTTGATCAGACCTCGGGCGGCGGCGGCGGTGCCGGGATCTCCTCGGGCTGCCCGAGCGCGACCCGGAGACCCGTCGCGGGACCCGACTCCGCCTGCGCGTCGAAGGTGAACGAGAGCGGGGTGCCACCCTCGCCCGGCGTGTCGTCCGCCGTGACGCGGACCTGGACCGGGACGCGGATGGCCCCGACGCGCCGCAGGAAGACGCGGCCGTCGTCGCCCTTCTCGGCCGCGATGATCGACGGATCCGAGCTCTCGAGGGCGAGGCCGTCGATCGGGGCGCTCTCGCCCGCGTCGTCGACGCCCTCCACGAGGACCGGTGTGCGCCGGTCGAGACGATCGGTGATGCTGAGAATCATGACTGCTCCTTTCGTGGGATGGGCTCTGGCCGCCCTAAAGAGAGGAGGACGATCCGGGGCCGTCGTGGGTGATGGCACCGACGCTTGCCGCGGCACAGGAGCCACGCGAGCGTCAGCACGCTACCGAGGAGACTACCGAAGAGGAGACACAGCATCGGCATTGGGGAGCGCGACGCCGTGGTCCCGGAGATGCTTCGTCACCTCCCGGATGACGATCGCGAGGAGCGCGGCCGCGGCCGCCGAGACGTTCGGGTCGTTGGCGGTGGTCCAGTCGAGCGGGTTCCCGGAGCAGGTCGCGCCGATCGCCGTGCACGCCTGTGTGCCGAAGTAGCCGAGCACGAGGGCGAGGACCGGCCAGAGGAAGCCGGGGACGGACTTTTGCGCGATCGGCATGAGGAGCTTGGCGCCGCCGAGGATGGCGGCGACGATCGTCGCGAGCACGAGGGAATTGAGGGTCGGCATGGGAGATTCTCCTTTCCTTCGATGAACGGCCGCGCGGCGGGGCTCAGGCGAGCGACGCGTCGCAGCTTTCGATGAACGCCCGGACCGCCTTGAACCCGACGCTGTCTTTCGGCAGCACGTCGGCGCCGTCGAGCCGGACCTTGATGCGCGCCAAGACGGCGCCCGTGATCGCCTGGTACTTCGCCGGCACGCCGGCGGCAGCGACCGCCGCCTCGATCGCGGAGATCGACGGCGTCTCGGAGACGAGGATCGCGCGCGCGGCCGCCGAGGCGATTTTCGCATTCGCGAGCTGCTTCGGCGCCTGGATGCCGATCACGGCGCAGGCGAGACCGGCATCGCCGGCGTAGAGCTCGATCGGGTCGATCCCGGTCGAGGGTGCGGGCTTGAACGCGCCGCAGCCGGCGATGGCGATCGCGAGCACGAGCGCGATGACGCCGCTGACGATGGTGCTGAGTCGTTGCATAGACATCTCCTCCTGGGGGTCCGGGCCCCCGGTTGCGATTCCGTGGATGAGTGCCACGCCCGCAGGATGGCCGCGGCGCTCACGCCCGTAGGGGGCGCGGCGCAAGAGCAAGGCCCCCACCCGAGACACTGAAAAAAGAAAACCCTCCCCGTGCCGCGCGCCATCGCGGGCATGCCCGGCTCTCCCGGCTCGCCCGGCTGCCCGGGATCGCCGCGATAGCGTCCGCCCGCGCCCCCGCGCCCACCCCTGCCACCACGGCCCCCGGTGCCATCACCCACGACGGCCCCGGATCGTCCTCCTCTCTTTAGGGCGGCCAGAGCCCATCCCACGAAAGGCCGAGCATGCCCTCGCCCCCGCTCCCGCCGACGCCGCCAGATCCACCACGCACGCCCGGCTCATCCTCGAGCTGCCCCGGATGAAACCCGCGCCAGAACTGAATCCGGCGGACGACAAAGGCGAGGTCCCCGACCTTGTGGGCGAGGAAGAGGAAGAGCGTGCCGCGCGCCATCACGGTCAACGGCACCGAGCCCGGCGCGGCGAAATCCAGATCCGGGTCGATGAGGAGCGCGAGTGCGATTCCCGCCCACAACGTGGCGCGCATGCCCATCGCCGTGATGATGTCGGCGTCGAGAAGCCTGAGCGGCTGGTGCGCCGCCGGCTTCAGAGTCCGCCGCTGGACCCGGAGCGCGAGGCCGGAGAGGATCGCGACACTGGCGCTCAAGAGCGCGAGGAGCAGCGTGCCGGCCTGCTCGACGTTCATTGCGCGTCCTTCCGCGGATCATCCTCGCCCCGCGGCGTCACCGCCATGAGCCCCCGTCCGACGAACCGCCAGAGCACCGCATCGAGAATGCCGGGCCCGGCAACGGCGAGCGCCGTGCAGAAGCCCATGAGCCACAAAGCCCGTGGCGCGACGGTTTCAAAGAGCATCATGGCCACGCTGAGCGCGCCGATGACGGAGAGCAGCACGCGCCCGGCTTGCTGGCGCCACGTGAGCGACGCCGTCGCGGTGTCGTACATCAGCCGCGCGAGGCCGCCGGCGCACGCGAAGAGGCCGAGCACGAGGAGAAACGGTGCCGGCTCGGGATCGGAAAAGACGTGCTCGAGGAGCGCCGAACCGACCCCGACGGCGAGGGCTGGCGTCGCATACATGACGACGCCCATCGGCAGCATCGCGGGAAGACCGAGGCGTTGCGCTCGAGACCATCGCCTCATCGCCCCGCGTGCGCACTCCGCATCGCGTCACGCATGGCCGATCAACAAGAAATCCTTGTCGGCGTAGCCGCGCGTCCGCCGGCAGACTTCGGTGCCGTCACGGCCGCCGCTATCGTCACTATTGCCCTCGATCGTCGTGAAGATCTCGGTGCCGACGGCGATCACGATCCCGCAGTGATCCCAGTCGCCGGGCGTCTTCCGGCGGAGGAAGAGATCGCCGGGCCGCACGTGCGCCACGCCGTCATGGATCCCGTCGAGGAAGCACCCCGCCGCCTTCGCATGGCGCGCGAGCTCGTCGCAGGAGTCCGAGCCGTCGAAGGGCCGCGGGGCGCCCGTGAGGACGCAGGCGCCGGCGAGGATGAAGCTCGCAAACGCGGCGCACCACGCGATCGCTTCCCGGCCGCGCCCGTAGACCCGCACCCAGGGGCCGCAGTTCTGGCCACCGACTTCGCGCGGGTGCTCGGCCAGGTGCTGCGCGGCGAGGGTGAGGACGGCGAGCGGCAGGATGGTGGGGACGGCGCCCTCGGGACGGCGACACGCACGGGCGAGCGGGTCGACGAGGTCGTCCCACGTGCCCTGGCCGACGATGCCCGTCGGCTGCCGGCCGTGGTCGGCCTGGAAGCGCCGGACCGCCGCCTCGGTTGCCGGTCCGAAGGCGCGATCGACCGCGACGCCCTCGCCGGCGAGCGTCAACCACTCCTGGACGCGCCCGACGGCGACCCCGTGGGCACCGCGCTGGACGGGTCCGGGAAAGGTGAGTTCCGCCCGCGTGGCAGGCGTCAGGAGCGCATCCGCCGCAGCCTCCACCCAGCCCTATCCCCCTCGCCGTTGCGGGGCGCTCTGTACGCTCTCGGCCGCTCTGGCGGCAATCATGCCAAGCAGCGGGAGGCGGGGCCTACATCACGCCCCAGGCGAACCAGGAGAACACGTAGCGGCGGGCGCCGGCGGTCGAGAACGACCCGGCGCTGGGGGCGGTCGCGAAGCCGGTGAACCCAGCCACCGCGAGCGAGTGCGCGGCCATCCGGGGCGGGTCCTGGCTCGTCGCCGTGAAGGGGTCCGTGTCGGTGACCGCGACCGGATCGGCGCCGTCCTTGAAGCCGACGCAGAGCATGGAGGCGCCGAGCAGCTGCTTGAACGGCGATGGGAACGTGACCGGGATGTTGAAGAAGGTGACCCCGCTTCCCGGCGGGGGCGTGAACGTCCAGCCCGACTGCAGCTCGACGCTCCCGAGGAGGAGATTCGTCGCCCGGTCCTGGTAGCGGATGGCGCGGACGCGCTCGTCGTCGGGATGGGCGACGAACATGGCGGCCGGGACGGTCCCGACGACGAGCATGGCGCCGTCGAAGAGGACGGCGGTCGCGCTGTCGGTCGCGTCATTCAACAGGCGGACGACAATCGACGAGGCGGCAAACGAGACGCCCACGGTGAGGGTCAGGAGCTGCCACGTGCCGTCGCCCGAATGATACGGGCTCGCGCTCGCCGAGCCGGCGGTGATGATCTGGAGCCGCGCCTTATTCGCCACCGCCGTTTTTACCCAGACGCTCAGGGTGACGGGGAGGCCGAGATAGGCCGCGTTGTTGACGGCGCTCACCACGAACGAGTGCTGGAGATAGGACGCCACGCTGCCGGCCCGCAGACGCACACTCGCCCCTCCGAAGCGCGGATCGGTCGTGTCGGCGGTGGCGATGGCGCCGGTGCCCCCACCCGAGAGCGTCCAGCCGTTCGGCGCCGACGCGCCCGGGAGGAACGTCTCGAAGCTGCCGTTGCGGAGCAGGTTGGCCGTCGCCAGGCGCTCGAGGAGGTCGGCCCCCATCTTCTCGAGGCTCACGGCCTGGTCGGCGAGGACGCGGCCCGAGACGGCCTGGTCGGCGAGCTTCGCCTCGGTCACGTTCAGGTCGAGGATCGCGCGGGTCGGCACCGCGCCATCGGCGAGATGCTGGCCGAGTACGGCGAGGAGCGCGATCTTGGTGGCGGTCACGCTGACGTTTGCGAGCTGCGGCGTGCCGACCGCGCCGAGCGCGAGCTTCGGCGCGGTCACCTGGAGATCGGCCAGATGCTGCGTCAAGATCGCGAGGTTCGCGAGCTCGGACGAGCCCACCGCGCCCGCCGCGATCGCGGCCGTCGTCACGGCATCGGCGAGCAGGTCGAGCGCTGTGACCGCCGGCGCGCTGAACCGAACGAGCGCGCGTTCGAGTGCCGCAAGCTGGCCGTTCAGGACGTTCGGAAAGACGGTGAGGAGCGTCGTGTTCGTGCCGCCATCGAAGACGACCGCGGTGAGCGCGACGATGACCTTGCTCGCGTTCAGCGTTGCCCGCACGCGGTGGCCGACGGCGTAGTCCGCGCGCCGGTCGCCGGCGAGGCGCAGCTGATTCGTCGCGATGAAGACCGGTGGGGGTCCCGTATCGGCGACCCACTCGGGGGGGAGCGGGTTCTTCCCGGTCGTCGGGTTGTGATCGGCCGCGAAGAGCGCCTGGATCGCCGCCAGCATCGCGTCATAGTCGGCGCAGAACGTGCCGAGGAGGAGGAGCGCGTCGCGGAGGACGATCGGATCGCCGTTCCACGTGGCCTCGGGCGGAATTTCCTGATCGATGAACAGGCGGACGAGCGCCGCTTTGGCCTGGAGTTCACTCTGCTTCGACATGCCCCCACCCTCCCCTTACGGAATCGGCCACGCGGTGAGACTCTTGATCCGCGGCCGCCGGGCTTTGTTCCCCGCCGCGAGATCCACCCGCAGCCGCAGGCGCTTCCCCGACGTCAGGCCGGTCGAGAACTTGGCGCGGACGGTGCCGTCGACGTCGGTGTTCTCGACGGTGAGCGCGCCGACCGTCGTAAAGGTCGCGCCGCCGTCGAGCGAGACGAAGAGCGCCGGATCGGCATCGCCCGAGGGCTTCACGAATTCGACGACGCCGTCGAGTTGCGTCCGCGCGACCGTCAGGCCGACCTCTTTCGAGATGTACTTCCCGTTGGCCTTGTTCGCCTGGACGTGGAGCGAGCCATTCGACCGCGCGATCGACGGCAGCACGTAGGGATCGGTCGTCTTCAAGACCGCGCGCACGTCGAGCGTCTGCGTGAAGGCCGCGAACTCGGTCACGTTGTGCGGGAGGAACGTGATCCAGACCTTGCCCGGCGCGGTGAGCGCCAACCCGTCGACCGCATACTGCCAGTCGATCGAGGTCCCATCGGGGACGACCTGGTCGGGGTTCACGAGGAGCGCTGTCAGGTCGGCGGGGACGCCGTTCACGCCCGACGTCAGGCGTGCGAAGTAGAGGTGGGCCTCGCCCGCCGTCGCTTTCGCGACCCAGACCTTGCAGCGGAGATCCGCGCCCTGGAACGAGGTCCAGTCGGCGTTGTTGACCGAGTCCATCAGGATACCGTCGGGGATCTGTTGTTGCGTGATGAACCCGCCCGCGACCCGGTCGGGTCCGCCGAGCTCGGCGACGAAGACCTCGTAGTCGGGCGACGGCGTGCGCAGTACGAGCGCGCGGAATTCGAACGGATCGCACATGACGGGATCGGGCCAGACGAGCACATTCGAGCTCGCGTCCCCGACCTCGCAGTCGCGCTGCTCGAGCGTCCGCGAGGCCAAGACGTGCGCCGCCGGCGTCGAGGCATCGCCCGAGCGATCGGTCGCGCGCATCTCGCAGATGAGTGGGACGCCTTGCGTGCCCGTCGGCTTCGCGGCGAGCGGGACGTCTACCTTGGAGATCATGCGCGGGACGCCGAAGAGGAACGACTGCGCCAAGGGATCGAGCATGACGCCGCCGCCGCTTCGGCCATGGCGCCGCGGGATCGGGAGCGGGAACTCCGTGGTCACGATCTCGACCGCGACCTGGCGCACCGTGCCGACCGACGAGAACGGCACCGACGCGCGGAGGGTGTAGTCGGCGGGCCAGACCGCATTCGGCACGCCCTGGTCGCCCCAGCACTCGACGGCCACCGTCCCGGCCGGCGTATCGCTCGGGACGACGAAGTGCCCGTTCACCTCCCCCCCGACAGTATTCGCGATCCCGACATTGTTCGCATAGACGGCGTCCGTCGCCCCGTTCCCGAGCCCGGCCGGCACCTGCACCGAGGGCGCGTCGGCGAGGAACGGCACGGCTTTCCCCGCGAAGCGGACCCGCACCTTTTCGAGCGGCACGAAGTGGAACCCGGCGACCGCGACCTGCAGCTGGCGCATGCGGAGCGCCGCAACCTCGGTCGCCTGCGTCATGATGTCGACGCCGCCAACGGTCAAGACCGGCACCCGACGCGCCGGCGTCCGGCTCCGGCGCGTCGCGTTCTGGATAACGCGCGTCTGCGACGACGTCGTGACCGTCGTGTCGTTGAAGAAGTCCTGGCTCGGCCCCAGGCGAACGAGCGGCGGCGGCACGCGGAAATCCGTGTACGCGTTCACCGGTCGCGCGCGCGACCACTTGTCGGACGCGATCGCAAGCTCGTCGGCAAAGGGGAGCGTCCAGAACTGCTCACCGACGCGCGCGTCCGTCTCGCCCGCCGGCGCTGCGATCTTCGTGAGCGCCGGCAACGCCTGGAGAAACGGAAGCGTGAACTCTCCCGCCTCGGTGTCGATCGTGCCCTCGTAGGCCTGCCCGCCGACGTTGAACGCCTCGTCGGCATAGCGGAGTGTCGAGAAGTCCTCGGCAAAGGTGTCGACGAAGCTCGCGGTCGCGAGCCCGCCGAGTCGCGCGCGGGCTTGGTTCAGCAACTCTTGCTGCGCGACGTTCCGCTGGAGCTGGAAGACAATGTCCGCGAGCTCGCCGAGCTGCTCGTAGGTCCAGCGCTCGTTCCCGTGCGCGACGATGACGGCCTGCCCGCTATTCGGCGCGACTTGCACAACCGCGTAGGGCAGCGCGAAGCGCGGGAGCGGCGGCGGCTGCGGATCCTCGGCCGGGATCCCGCGCAGGACCGCGAGGGTGCTGTTCGGCCGGAGGATGATCAGGTCGTGGCGCGGGAGGTAATAGTTGTAGTCGACCTGCGGCTGCGTGCCCTCGACGGGGTTGTCGCCGGCCAACGTCGCGAAGGTGATGGCGCCGGCGCCGGTCAACTCGAAGTCCGTCGCCTGCACCATCGTTTTTTGGTACTGGTAGCAGACGTAGTACGTGGCGCCGCCCGAGGGCGCGCCGGTGATCCAGTGGACTTTCTTCAGGCCGCTCTCGGTTTGCAGATCGTAGTTCGTGCCCTGGACGTAGACGGTGCCGCCGCCGCCTTGCGCGCTTGAGATCGTGACCAGCGCCGTGACGGGGTTCTTCGAGAGCGCATCGTACGCGCCCGCACCCCGCGTGACGGCTTCGTAGCCCGAGCCCGAGCCACCTGTCCCGGTCCCGACCTGCACGGTCGCGGTCAGTTTCGGGATCGTTGCCGCGATCGGGTAGAGGCTCGCCTTCGTGAGGGGAAAAGGATCCGCCGCCGCCGTGTAGGTGAAGGGCTCGTCATGGATGCTCCCCGTCTCGAGCGCCTGATCGACCTCGAGCTCCGTCGCCGTCGGGAACGTCACGAGCACGCCCTCGACGCGGGCCCCGATCGGCGGCACCGCGAGGCGGAGCTTCCCGGGCGAGGCGACATTCCCCGAGATCGTCGCGCGCGGCTCGGGGCGGAGCGGCCGGAAGACGTAGCTCCCGTGCGCGTCGGTATCGAGCTCCGCCAGCACCCCGCGGAAGGTCTCGTTCTGGTCGACGTTCGCCAGGCGCTCCGCATCGAGCGCGCCTTCGGTCTTCCCGACGTTGATCGCGTAGACGTTCGGGATGAGGGGTTGCACGAGGTCGCTCGCGCGGTCCCACTGGTAGACCGCGAAGACGCGGCGCTCGAGCTCGGTCGGCCCGGGCGGGTCGTTCGACGTGTCGGTCGTGCGGAGCGTCGCCGTCCAGGCCTCGCGGTAGGCGGCCGGGTGGCCGCTCAGGGGATCGATGAGGCCGGGATCCGCCACGTGATCGACGAGCGTCCGCGTGAACTCGACGTAGACCGCCGAGATGCCCGTCGTGAGGTGGGGGTACGTGAGCGTCGCCCCCGCGACGCGGAGCATCGCCCCCGCCACGGGAATGATGAGGTCGGCGATCGTCAGCGTGTCGCCCGCGACGATGGGCGCGTTATCGCCGTACGTGACCGAGACGGTCCAGCTGTTCCCACCGGTCACGAACCCGTTGGCGTTCACGAAATAGAGGACGAGGCCGAGAAAGCCGACCGCATGGCCGTAGGTCGCGGGATCCGCCTGCGCCGCCGCGAGCGAGGGCGCGATGGCGGTGATCGGGTACGGCGTCTCGCTCACCTCCGGGCGATCCGAGCCGCTGGAGCGCCACGCGAACGTCGCCGTCCCCGCCGGGCCGCCGGTCGTGATCTTGATCGTATAGACGAGGCTCTCGAGGCCGATGTACTTCCCGGCTGAGCCGAGGCTGTCGGCGCCGATGTTCACGCCTGGCGTCGGCTGGCCGATCGTGCCGCCCGCCTGGTACAGCACCGCACCTTCGCGGAGGAGCGTCCGGCGGAAGATCGCCTCGTCGTATTGCTGGATACGCTGCAGGTCGATGAGATCGTAGTCGGCGAGCACCTCATCGCCGCGCGCGAGGACGGTCTTGTAGCCCTTCCGCGGATCGAACGATGTCGGCCGCGTCACGCCGGCATTCTCGAGTGCATTCCCCATCGCCTCGTCCTCCCCGCCCTGCCGCCCCGAGCGTCGCTGCTACTGGTTCAACACTTTGTGCACTAACGGAACGTCTACGACCCCGACATCTTTCACTTGCGGCGCGTCGTCGTGCCAGACACGGAGAATGTCGCCGTTGGTCCGCACCTGCCCCATCGGATTCGCAACGGGATCGTAGACGCCGCCCGACGCGAACGTCGACGAGTCGGATTCCCGCGTGGCCTGGATCCGCCACTGGTCCCCGAGCGTCAGCACGCTGTCGCCGCCGCCGGTGAAGGTCAGCGTGAGGCCCGTGCCGGTGAGCGCAACCGGGACGCCGAACGCGACCGTCGCGCTCCCCGAGGGCGCGCTCCCGTTGGACGCCCAGCCGATGTGCGCCACGCCGCTCCCGCCGGCCGCCGTCACCGTGATGGTGATCGTCTGGCTGTCCGCGCCGGCGTAGCTCCCGCCGAGCAGAATCTCGACGTTCGCGCGATCGTCGCCGGCGCGGGCACCGTCGACCATGAGCGCGCCGCGGGTGACGAACGTGACGCCGCCGCCGTAGAGTGCGAGCTCCGACCAGGTGCCGAGCGCGTCGTCTTCCCCGAAGCGGAAGACGAGATAGAGGAAGTTGGAGCGCAGGCGGCGCCCTTGGGCATCGACGGCGGTCGGCGAGAGCTCGCGCCAGCGCTGGCCATCGGAGGTGCGGACGGCGCCTGCCACATCCGGCACGCAATAGGCGCGGTGGAGAAAGAGCGCGCGCCCGATCTCGTGCTGCAAGGACCGGGCGGCCGGGTCGATCGGCACCGCGCCGCTCCCGTCGCCGACCGCGAGGTGCGTGAGCGTCTGGCTGACGGCGACGCCCTCGCAGAGCGCTTGCGCCTGGAGCTCAGTCGCGGCGTCCATCGTCGCTTGGATCTGCATGGGGTCCTCTACGGGCCGATCTTGCCGACCCCGATCGGCGTCACACCGATCTGCATCGGCGGCGGCGGCGTGATCGAGATCGGCGTGTCGTCGAAATGGATGGTCGTCGTTGCGCCAGCGTCGAGGGGCTCCTGCCCGAGGACGAAGACCGTGATGCCGCCCGCGACGTTCTGCTGCGCGGCGGTCACCGCGGCGGCGGTCGGAAAGCCGGCGAGGCGGACCTCGCACGTGGCCGCATTGTAGTATCGGCCCATCAGGCGATCGCGATTGACGCGGCCGCGGTTGGCGCGGAAGACGTCGGGATAGAGATCCCGCACCTCGAGGACCTGGACGCCCGTGTCCTCTTCGATCAGCGTGGCGAGCGCGAAGTTGTTCTCGCGCGGCCGCACGAGCTCGCGCCGCTGGCGCGTGGTGTAGGGGTCGTCCGCCTCGGCCGGACGGCGCGGCGTCACCGTATGGAGGCCCCAGTAGTCGGCGAAGAAGCCGGCGGCGCGGAGGAGGAAGAGCTGCGCGATCGCACGCTCGAGCGTCGTCACATGCGCCTTCAGCGCGTGGCGGAAGGGCTCGAGGATCCGCCAGAGCGGACTCGTCCAGCGGGCGAACGCGGTCCCCGGCCCGACGACCGCGAACTCGTCGGGCGCGAAGTCGACGTCGGCGAATTCCGGTCCCGCCGGCGCGATCGCAACGCCCTCCTCCTCGAGGAGCGTGATCGCCTGCACGGCGCCGGCGCCGGGATCGGCGAGGACGGCGAGGTAGCCCGGGAGCGCGTTCAGCATCGCGAGGAGCTCGGCGTAGGTGAGCCCCGCCTCGAGGTCGACCGTCGTCCCGACCGCGCCGTCCATGCCGTGCACCACGAGCGTCCCGTCGTCGATGTCCACGGTGAGCCGTCCCGTCCCACGATAGGCGAGTCGGAGCGTCGGCACGGCCATCGGATCCCGCCGGTAGACGAGCGGCAACGCCTCGAGGAGTCGGTCGCGATCGAAACTCATGCTTGGGTGATTGTGACCGCGCCGGGCATGATGCGCGCGCCGCGGAGGGTCGAGAGGTTCGCGGTCGGTGTCGTGAACGTGACGTCTTTCACCCCGCGGACCGATGCCACCGCGCAGATGAGATCGGCGAGCACGAGGTCCTGGAAGACGCCGAGGCCGAAGAGCTGCTGCTCGACCGCCATCCGCACGAGCGGCGTGACGTCGGGAAAGGTATAGCCCGGATCGAGCGCGATCGTGAGCACGGGGGCGACGATCTGCGGCACGACGGCTTTCACGAGGACCGTCTCGCCGGCGGCCTTGTATCCCGGGACGCGCGCGCCGGCGGTCGTGAAGCTGCCGTCGATGATCGCTTGGGCGTCGGCGACAAGCGCCGGCGTGGCCCCCGCGCCGCCGTTGTCGATCACGACGTCGACGAGGCCCCGCTTGTCGGGGACCCGGGTCGCGCGCGCGAAGAGCGCGCGCTCGGAGACGATCCCGGCGGTCAAGACCTGCGCCCGGAGTGCACCCCGCTCGAGGCCTCCGAGCTGCGCGCGGCCGAGGTTCCGAATGTAGCGCTGGAAGCGCGCCCGGCGCCCCTCGGCGGTCTCCGCCTCGGCGCCGTTCAGGAACGCTTGGGGATTGGTCGCACTCGCGATCCCGGTAATCGCCTCCAACAGCAAGCCCGAGGAGCGGAGCACCATGGTGTTGGCCGACGTATTGCCGACGGTGCCGGGCGTCGCCGCCTCCGCGAGCGTCTCGGCAAAGGTCTCGCCGGCGCGGAGCGTGACGGGGACGATCGTCCGGTAGAGCCGCTCGGGCTGGGCGCCGACGGCCGGTACGCGGAGCTCGGCGCCGAGCTCGATCGGGATGTCCCCCGCGATGTTCGGGTTCCGCTCGAACCGGACGAGGCCGGTTGCCGCGATCGCGGGGAGTGCCGGGAAGCCGGTGAAGGTCGTGACGCCATCGCCCTCGCCCAAATCGTAGAGGACCTCGGGAATCGCCCGGAGCGCCATTTCGAACGCCTTGGCGTCCAAGTGCTCGAAGCGGATTGCCACTGTCTCGAGGAGCGTCTTCACGACGGCGCCGTCGTTGAAGTCGGTGACGCGACCGGCCGTGTCGGCGGAAAGACCCAGCAGCCAGGCGATCATCGCGTCCCGGTGGACGCTCGCGTGTACACGTTCGAAGGGGACGTTCATCGGGTCACCCCGTTGCCACAACGGCGTCGTCCGGCGTCGGCACCCTACTTTCGGGTTTTCTTACTTCTGTACTTTCCGATTTCTCGGATTCTTGATTTCCGGCCGCAACGATCGCACGTGCATCGAGCCGCTCAATGAGCGCTGCGAGCCGGCGCCGCCGCTGCGGGTTCTCACCGTTGACGATGAGGAGCGCTTCGATCCGGGCGCGGTGACGGATGAGCGCCCCGGCATGAGGCTCGACCCGCCGGCAGAGACTGGCGATCGTGAGCTCGAGGACGGCGACCCGGCGGCGCGCGGCGGCGAGCTCCTCGCGCCGCCACGCTAGGCGCGCGCGGAGGTGCCACCACGGTGGCCGCGGCGCGCCCGACCAGGTTGGCACGGACGCGGTCATGCGTGGTCTCCCGCGCTCGGCCAGTCGGTGAGGAACATCCGCCGGCGCGTCCGCGGGAGCGGCGTCGGCGCGATCGTCGGCGTGGGCGTCCGGGTGACGGTCGGCGTCGGGGTCGGGGTCACGGTCGGCGTTGGCGACTCCGTCGGCGTCGGGGTCGCCGTCTTGGTCGCGGTCGGTGTCGCCGTGAGCGTCGGCGTTGCCGTTTTCGTCGGCGTCGGCGTGGCCGTCGCCGTCGGCGTCGCGGAGAGGGTCGGCGTCGGCGTCTTCGTCACCGTCGGCGTCGGCGTTGCGACCGCGCCGAAGTCTTCGAAGGGTCCGACGTTGGCCGAGGCGTCCGCCCAGAGCTCGCCGACGTCCGCCCCCGCCGACCAGGTGCAGGGCGCGCCGTTGAACGTGATGTCCGTCGCCGTCATGGAGACGATCTGGCGCACGCCGCAGGCGCCCTCGATCTGGATCTCGAAGCAGCCGGGGTTCACGCTTGAGGCGGCGCGGACGCCCTTCCCTTTGCAGTCGGTGTTCTTCAGCTGCCAGTATTTGCCGGGGTAGACGAAGTAGCGCCGCGGGTCGTTCGTATGGCCGCCGCCGATCCCGGCGCCGGGATTCGACTTGCAGGTGACGGCGATCGTGTTCGCCCCGCCGCCGCCCTGCGTGCTCGTCGCCTTGCAGACCGCCTCGCCATGGTCGACATAGCTCGCGCTCGTCGGGACGAGGTTTTGGAGTTGCGCCATACTCGCATCCGAGCTCCGCGTGCCGGGATAGCCGGGATCGGCGCGGAAGTTGCCGCTGTTGAAGGTCGGGTGATCGCTATTGAACGTCGATGCGACTTGGCCGCATGTGTACTGGAAGACGGTCGGATTCCCGCCGGTGCCGCGCGCCCACTTGATGCAGTCCGCCCCGCTGCTCCGCTCGGTATAGCCGAAGCCGTTCCCCACGAGCGGGCATCCCTCGTTGTTGTCGCACGCGTGGACGGTCGTGCCGTCGGTCTCCGCAACCGCAATGCGCTCGGTGCCGGTCGTCGCGCGCCCATCGAAGACGTTGTCGAGGAAGTGCACGTTCTGGATGTCGGCGAAGGTGGCGCCGAAAGCGGCGAGCGCCCACGCGGCCGAGGAGTTGCCGGTGAGGCCGGCTTCCCAGAAGAGGTTATGGTCCGCCGTGACGTCGTGCGAGTCCTCGGTCACCTCGAGGCCGTTGCCGACGTGCCCCGCGCTGTCGACGGTGCAAACGTTGTAGCTGATCGCGGTCTCGCCGCAGATCGTCGTCGGCGCCTCGGCCTGGCACGAGTGCTTGATGCAGTGGTCGCCGTTCGGGTTCCCATAGATGCCGGCAACGACGTTGTAGCGGATGTTGGTGCGGAAGAGCGGATGGCCTGCGTCATTCTGCATCCCGATGTCGATGCCGTCGGCCATCCCGCTGCAGAGGTTGCCGTCGATGAGGCCGTCCTGGGTGCCCTGGAACGTCACGCAGTCGAGGTTGTTCGGGCTTTGCGGGCACGTGCTCGACGGACACTCGCTGTCGTTCGAGCAGAGTGCGCCGCTGTTGGCCCCCGCCGCGCAGCGCGCGACCCGCGGGCCGAGCGTGCTGCCGACGACGGACGGCGTATCGACCTCCTGGAGCCAGATGCAGCCCGAGGGCACGCCATCGACGGGGCACGGGCCGATCCGGCTGTTCGTGATCGTGATCCCGCTCCCGCCGCCGGCGCCGAACTGGATCAAATCGCGCTGCGAGCTCGTGACGTTCGCGCCGTCGGCCCAACAGTCATCGATCTGAATGTCGTGCGAGCCCATGGCGCCCATGACGGCGCCCGCGTTGGCCCCCGAGCCGCTTGGCCGGATCGTGAAGCCGCGGAGGATGCCGAACGAGGCTTGATCGTTGCCGTTGCACGCGACCGACGAGACGCCTGAACACCCCATGCAGACGACCGCGCAGTCGGCGCTCGCGACGTTCAGATTCGTGCCGGTCAGGATGCAGGAGCGATTCGAGCCGTCGCACTGGATCGTCCACGGCACGCTCGCCGTACCGTCGAAGGGGGCGGCGATCTTCTCGGCGTAGGTGCCGGCCGCGAAGTGGACGATCGCCTGGCTGCCGACGTTCAGCGCTGCCTGGATGTTGTTCGCGCACCCGTCGCCGTCGCAGCCGGTCGAGAGCATGTACGGCCACGTCCGGCAAGCGGTGCCGGCCGTCGGCCCGCAATTCGCGACGTTCGTCTTCGCGGCGTCGACGTAGAAGTCGACGACCGGCGGCGGCGCGGTCGGCGTGGCCGAGGTCGTCGGCGTCGGGGTCGGTGTCGGCGTCAGGCCGGTGCCAACCGGCGCCGGCGCCTCGAGCGCGCCGGGATCGGGCGCGGCGCCGTTCCAGGGATACGACACCATGGCGCTGTTCGACCACGCGCACGCGGCGCCGCTGAAGGTGATGTCGGTCGTCGTGAGCGCGGTGATCTGCCGCACGCCCGCACAGCCTTCGATCTGCACGTCGTAGCAGCCGGGGTCGGTCGCATCCGCGAGGCGGACGGCGTTGTTCGACTTACAGTCGTCGTTCGCGAGATCGTAGAAGTCCGACGGTTGGACGAACCACGCCTTCGCGCCCCGTCCCGCGGGATTGGCGCCGAGACACGTCACCGAGACGGTGTTACCGCTGCCGCCCGACGACGCGCGGCAGAGCGGCTCTCCCTGGTCGATGAGCGTGCTCGACGGCTGCAGTCGGAGATTCGCGACCACGTCCGAGTTCCGGCTCACGAACTTAGGATCGGTCCGCACGTTCAGACTGTGCTCGGTCTTCGCGTTGAAGCTGCCCGTGTCGCTCCCGATCGCCGTGCCGAAGTCGCTGCACGGATAGGTCTGGTTTCCCTGGTCGGTCGGCTCCCAGCGGATACAGGTGCCGCCGAGGCCGTTCGGGAAGTCGAAGATGTTGTTCACGAACGGGCACGGGTTGCCGGCCGGGCAGGCAGCGACCGTGCCCGCGTCATGCTCGACGGTCACGGCGCCCGCGCCGGTAAAGGCCGCATCGCTGCTGAGGATGTTATCGCGGAAGTGGAGATCGAGGTTCTGATTCGGCCCGAAGCCCGTGCCCTCCGAGTACATCCAGAAGTGCGTGCCTTGGCCGGCATGGTTCGAGAAGGTCGTGTTGGCGAACGAGTTGCCGAGGTGGCTGAGCTCGTTCCAGGTGATGCCGTTCGTGTTGACGACCGTGGTACAGGCGCCGCCCGGACACTGCGAGTTGACGCTGCAGAGGGCGCCGCGGTTCGCGCCGGCGACGCACATGGTGCGGGTGTGCAGCACGTTGCGGAGCACCGAGAGGTCGTGGTTGAACCCGAAGGACGGCGAGACGGCCGCCGAGGCGATATCGCCGCTGATCTTGATGAGCTGCGAGCCGTTGCCGCCGCCGCCGCTCGATGCCGCGACGTCGTTGAACCGGACGATCCCGGGGCCGAGCGGCGTGCTGTTGAGCTGCCCGATGTCGATCACGTCCGAGCAGCCGAAGGCCGTGACGCCGTCGATCAGGAACGTGTCGATGTCCTGGAACGTCAGGCAGTCGACGTTCGCCGTCGACGGGAAGTCGTTCAGCGGGCCGTCCTGCCCGCCGACGTAGGCGATATGGCTCGTCGCCTGCCCGAACGTGCAGCCCGTCGATGACCCGTTGCCGACACAGTTCTTGGTCGTCAGACGGAGATTCGTGATGTAGCTCGCGCCCGGGATGTAGCCGACCCCATAGCTTCCCGTGGTGTTGCCGAACTGATCGACGATGACGTCCTTGAGGAGGATTTTGTCATCGCCGCCCGCCCCATCGTGCAGGATGGCGACCGAGCCGTTCGCCGTCGGGCCGATCTGGAAACCGACGAAGTGGATGTAATGCGCGGCGCCGCCGCCGCAGGATGTGAGCGCGCGCCCGAAGGCGACCGCGCCGCAGGTGCTACTGAGGCCCACGCCAAGCTTGCAACTGGCGATCGCGCCGTCACACTGAATCGTGACCGGATGGCCCGCCGTTCCGGTGAACGAGACGCCCATGTACTGGGGATAGTTGCCCGGCAGGACGTGCACGATCGTGTCGGACGTGACGAAGCTCGCGCAGCCGCTGCCGCCGCAGGCGTTGTTGCTGGTCATGAGATAGGCCCACGTCTGGCAGGGCTGCGTTGGGAGCTTCCCGCACGCGTTGGTGTTCAAGCCGAGACCATCGCCTGTGAGGCCGCTCGCGTTGTCGATGCCGTCGTCGAGGTAGAGCGCGAGGCCGCTCGGCGTGCCCGTCGCGGTCGGTGTCGGGGTCTTGGTGAGCGTCGGCGTCGCCGTGACGGTCGGCGTCCCTGGCGTGCCCGTGAATGTCGGCGTCGGTGTCGGCGTCACCGTCGGCGTCGGGGAGAGGGTCGGAGTCGGGGTCTTCGTGACCGTCGGCGTCGGCGTCTCAGTCGGCACGCCGCCGACGTCGGTATAGATCGTGAAATAAAAGTCCGCGTTTAGGTCGCCCGGCAGTCCGTCCTGGTGCGTGCCGTCGTAGTTCGTATCCTCGTAGGCGTCGGGCACGTTCCGATCGTCCCACCGGATCAGGTTCGTGAGGTCGCCATCCGACTGCAGGACGATCCAGAAGTCGCCCGACGGCGCCGGCTTGTTCGACGACCACGTGATCGCGGTGATCGTCGCCGGTGCGGGCGTTGTCGGGAGCGTCGCGACGTCGACCGAGACGGAGTCGCCGCCGAGCTGCACGTCGGGACAAGACACCGCGCCGCCCGGACAGCCCGTCGTCTTGTCGCTCCAGACCTCGAAATGCAGATGGCCGGTCGCGGCCGTGTTGTTGAAGATCGATGCGTCGACCCGGCAGACGGTGACCAGCGTCGCGTTCTTGATCCGCTGGCGCGGCGCGTTCGTGACGGACATCGTGTTGTCGACGCGCCAGTAGTCGTTCCGCGTGCCGACCTGGGTCATGGTGCCCGAGGCTGAGCACGAAGCCGGCGTCGACGTGACCGTCGGCGTCGGTGTCGCGGTCTTCGTCGGCGTGGCGGTGAGGGTCGGCGTCGGCGTGGGCGTCGTGGTCGGCGTCGGCGTCGCCGTCGGCGTCGGCGAGAGGGTCGGCGTTGGCGTCTTGGTGACCGTCGGGGTGGGGGTGACATCTGGGGTGAACGTCGGCGTCGGCGTGGCGGTCACCGTCGGGGTCGCGGTCACGGTCGGCGTCGGCGTCGGGGTCTTCGTGATCGTCGGCGTCGGCGTGGCGCTGAGCGTGGGGGTTACGGTCGGACCGCTCCCGGGATCGCAGCCGCCGCACGCGGTCCCGCCGTGGCTCCCGTTCCCGTCGGGGTCGTGCTGGCAGAGGTCGCAGGTCTCCGTCGTCGAGAGGCCGCGCGAGAAACCGACCAGCGCGTCGATCTTGCCGTTCCAGAAGTCTTTGGTCGCGCCCGCCGCGCTCACCCAGGCGCCGATGTGCGCGTCCTCGGCGGAGTTGCAGAGGCCGCTCGTCCACGCCATCGACGTCGACTCGTTCACCCCGTTGCCATAGATGTCGAGCCGGAGATTGACGTTGTCGTCGGCGAAGCAGACGTAGTAGTCGGTGTTCGTGACCGGGACGAGCGTCGAGGTGAGGGTCGTCGCGACGCCGCTACAGGCCGAACCCGTGATCAACACCTGGAAGTGTCCGGTCGCGTTCTCACGCCGGAGATTGATGCTGCGGTTCGAGCTGTCGTTTCCCTTGGCGTAGATCGTCTTCCACGAGCCCGAGGTCGTATCGAGCCGGACCCAGGCGCAGACGCTCATCTTCGCCGTCGCGCCGCCGACGTCCCAGCGCGTGCAGGTCGCATCGGTGCACGACGCCGTATCCGACTCCGCACTGTTGAATTGTCCGCTCTGGCTCCCCCACCAGAAGTTCGTGGTGTTCCCCGTGATGCCGCTATTCGTGAAGTTCTGCGCCGGGCTGCCGCACGTGTCGTTCGTCAACGCCCCCGCCTCGAAACTGAACGCGCCGAGGAGCGCACTGTCGGCGCAGTAGTTCGTCGCGCCCGCCGGTGCGGCCAGCGCGAGCAGGCCGAGGACCGTGGCGATGGCGAGGCGAACGCGGCGCGCGCGCGTCATTGCTTGGCCACCACGAAGCAGAAGGAGAGACTCTTGACCGTGCAAATGGAGCTCGGGCACTCGGAGTTGGTGGTGCAGGTCGCGGCCGCATTCGTCCCGGCGAGGCAGTTCCCCGCGACGGCGCCGATGGCGACGTTCACGAGATCGCTCGCCGCCATCGTCGTGTCGCCGTTCATCGTCGTCGTGACGGTGCCCGCCGGCGTGCAGGCGAGATTCGACCCGTTCACCCCATCGGGCGTGCCGTCATCGACCTGGAGGTCGGCAGCGACCGAAGAGGTGCCCGACGCGACACACGTGCTCGAGGGGCAGATCGAATCATCGAAGCAGGATGTGGCGGCGTTCGGTCCGGCGGCGCAGCGTTTGAAGGGCGCGACCTTGCAGAAGAGCTTCTGGATCGTGAGGTCGCTCGGCGCCTGCCAGACGGTCGCGAGGATCTCGCCGGCGACCGGATTCTCGACCGGCACGCAGTGCTCTTGCTGCGCGAGGTTCGTGCCGTTCACGCCGAGGAAGGCTTCGATCGCCTGCACCTCGCGGCCGAGCGCCGAGAAGTCGCTCTTGTGGATGAGGCCGTCGGGCTCGACGTAGACGAAGAGCTGCGAGGGGAACTTGGCCGCCTGCGCCCACGCGAGGGTCGCGCAGATGATCCCCGCGCACGCGGCGCTCCCGCAAAACCATGCGACCGCCCGACACCCCTTCGCTACCGTCTGGAACCGCATCCCCTGCCCCCTTCCCCACCGCCGTAAGGCGGCTTCAGCCTGGTCCGCCGACTGTCTCCGGCAACACGAGGTTCATGGCCAGATCTCGCCCGCCCGCGCCGATCAGGCGCACCGTCATGTCCGCCGCGTTGATGGTGTTCGAAAACCGCTGGTGGCCGTCGCGAACCGCACTCACCCGCGGGTCCTGCATGACCGTCCGCGCGACGCCGATCCCCGCGAGGCTGACGTTCGCAAATGTCCCCTCGATGCCGACCGCGAGAAGCGTCTCCATCCCGTAGGCGGGGTGGAGCACGAGCTCACCGCGGCGCGTGCCGATCCTGAGACGCAGCGCCTGCTGCATGTTGGCGATGCCCTCGACCGTCCCGAGCTCGCCCGAGGCGGCAAAGTGCGGCACGCCATCGGTGAGATCGAGGTCGCGACCGTAGAGCTCGACGTCACGGACCGTCGCCGGCTGGAAGGCGTCCGGGACGCGCGCATCCGACGGCAACCAGAGGAGATCCCCCGGCACCTTCACATCCGCCGGCACGTTCTCTCGGTCTGCCTGTCCCGCCTGCAAGAACTCACCGCCCTCGAATTCCGAAGAGAACTCGCCGTGCGAGAAGTCGCGATCGGTCAGGAAGAACGGGTACGCGAGATGGTTGATGTCGAGGATCTCCCAGGCGCGCTCGACGTCGCCGAGGCACGCGAGCGCGATCCGTTCCAGCGTGTCGTGTTGCCGCACGCGGTACGGCACGAAGGGATTCGCATCCGGGACGAAGACGTTGTCGATCGTGCCGGTCGCGCTCGCCTGCGAGGCGAACGCGCGGCGGAGCGCCTGCAGCGAGAAGAGCCCGGCCGCCGCCGACCGCAGATCCACGAAGAGCGTCGGCGGGTAGTCGAGGTCGGCGAATCGCTCTTCGAGGAACGCGTCGATGAGCGCCGTCGTCGCGAGGACCTCGGCGAAGGGCACGGCCACCATGCGGGTCCGCTGCGCCTCGTACGCGGCGACGGCGTCGGCGATCGCCTGCCCCCGCGCGATGATCGTCTCGAGCGCGGCGAGTGCATCCTCCGCCGTCGGCTTCCCGCGCCGGCGGAGGTCCTCGAGGGTGGCGAGGTGATCCGAGAGCGCCATCAGAGAAGCGCTCCGAGTTTGGCCCCGAGCGATGCGACGCTCGGAAGACCTGGTGGTAGGGACGGCCCGACGGGGGAGAGGTAATCCTGTAACCTGACCAGGGCGAGCTGATAGTAAAAAATCAGGGGCTCGGTGCTGCGCATCTCGTAGCTGAATTCCTTGATCCACACTCTCCAGGCATGCAGGCGACCTATGCCGAGGAACTCCTGCACGGCGCCGGCGTCTTTCTTCAGCTGGCGATCGAGCGCGTTGAAGGTCTCGAAGATCATCTCGAGCGCCTTGAGGTGCACGGACCCGTGGAGCGCGACGCCGAACACGCCGCCGGCGCGCGGGTCGTAGCCGAACGTTCCCTGGAGATGGAGTTGTGCGAGGACCGCACGCGGCCCCGAGAAGTCGTCGAGGTAGTTCGACGTCATGGTCTGGTGGATTTGCCCGCGCGCGGGGAAGGTCCACCGTGCGCGCTGCGGCAAGAGGGGGAAGACAAAGACAGCCGGTACCGGCCCGACCCGGTGGATGATGACAAAGGGCAGATTGAGCGTGGGATCGGTGAGCTTTCCCATCAGCCGCCGCCCTCGCCATTCGGGTCATCCTGGGGCGACGGCGTCGCGCCCTGGTCCTTCACCGACTTCACGTGGTCGGCCTTGCACTCGTCCCCGCGCGCCATCCAAATCGCATTCTGGAACGCATCGGGCGGTCCGCTGACGCTGCTCCCGGATGTCACCTCGGTGTGCCCGTGCGCATCGAAGATCTGCGTCAGGAGATCCATCAGCTCGTTGAGCTGCGGCCAGAGGACGATCTCGTAGGGCGCGCTCGCGTTCCCGAGGCGGACATCGTCGGCGTCGATGACGCCCTTCCCGTCCCCGTGCATCTCGGCGGCGCCGCCCTTCAGCGCGAGGTAGCTCCGGTCGTCGTTCTCGAGGTAGACGCGCGCGTCCCCGGAGCCGCGCGTCGAGACGTAGTAGCGTCCGACCTTGGAGCGGAGGCGGGCGATCAGGTTCCCGATCTTCGCGTTCGCGGTTTCATCACGGATCGAGCCGTCGCTATTCGTCTCGCCGGTCGTCGGATGCTCCCCGGTGATGCGGCCCTGAATCCCGCGCCGTGCGCCGCGGGTGGAGAAGCCGATGTTCCCTTCGGGCTTCGGCGCCGCCGGGATGCCGTTGTCGCCGGGGAAGACGGACTCCTGATCGTTGGTCGTCTGGACGTGCAGGTTGCCGCGGTTGTCGCGCTCGAGGCGCGTGCCGTTGTACGTATCGACCGCGCGCGGGTACTCGCTCATCAGCGCGTGGGCGGAGGACACCTCGGTCATCGCGAGGAGCTTGCCGTCGTCATCGAACCGATCGACGGCTTGACGCGCGACGGGGAATGCACCGGCATCCTGGAGGTTGAACGGCAGCGCGCACACGACGACCGGCGCACGGAGGTTCGCATTCACGAAGCCAACGAGCACCTTGGTGCCCGCTCGCAGATCGCGGACGCAGCCCTCGATGCGATTCCGCGCTTTCGGCGTATAGGGCTGGCGGTCACTCGACCGCGGTGTCGCGATCGCGGTCTCCTGATGCACGTAGAACGTCCCGACGGGCACCCGCTGCAGAAGCGGGAGCCCGTGGTTGAGCTGCACGTCCACGAGCATCTGGCCCATCGGATTCGCCGGGTGGTCGACCGGGTAGACGGCGATCACAACGCCCGCACTGAGCTCCGAGATCTCCGCGCGCGTGTCGTACTGCGGCGCCTCGTACCCGAGCGCTGCTTGGCGCACGCTGCGCGCCGGAATGAGGGGTCGCGCGCTCATGAGGCGGTCGCCGCAACCTCGCGGCCCGCGAGGCCGTCGACGGCTGGAAGGATGAACTCGTCGAGTGGCATCCCGCGCGTGAGGGCAAGATGCGTGAAGAAATGATGGCCCTCCACGTAGTCGTGAATGACCTTCTCGACGTAGTAGGTGCGGCGCGCGTCTTCGGTGTTGACGAACGACGCGGACGGCTCACGCTGGTTGGCCACGCGCTCGCCGATGTGGATGTCCGGTCGCCCGGAGCAGACCCATGTTCCGCAGCGGAGCCGGTGATTGATGGCGAACCAATCCCAGAGCTGGCGGACGCGGCGATCGAGATTCGTAAAGACACGCCCGGACCCGCCCGCGAGCCGTGCTTGCTCCTCGGGGTCGTTGAGCAGCGTCGCGCCGTTTCTACCGCCGGGGTAGTCCACGAACGCGGACTGTCGCTTGAGGAGCCGTGCGCCATGCGCCTCGGCATCCTCGCGATCGAAGCGGCGCACGAGAAAGGTCAGGAAATCGAGGCTCTGATCGGTCGTCGAGTGGATGAGGCCGCTCGGGACGACGAGCACCCAGTTGACGCGCTCGTGGTCGGTGAGCGTCGTCTCGACGTAGAGGAGCTCGTCGTCGGTCACCGTGCGGACCGGGAGCGCCTCCCACAGGTCGGGCTCGAAGGGTCGCCGGCGGAGCCGGATCACGAACTTCCGAATGAGATCGTCCCAGTCCGCGTAGAGCTCGTTCCACGGCTCGTCGGCGAGTCCGCGGAGGGCGTTCCAGAACTTCCCTTGGCGCATCCAGACCCCGTCGGCGTAGATGTAGCCGCGGGCTTGATCGAAGAGCTCCGGCTCGATGTCGATCGCATAGAGATCGCGGAGGCCGAGCGTGAAGGTGGGAATGTCGCCGAGTTGGTCGCGGAAGACCGACGTGAAGAGGTCCTCGCAGACGCGGCCGACCGCGCCGATGACGCTCAGCTTCTTCAGCGCACGCTCGACGGGCTCACGGCCGCCTTGGATGAACGTGGTGAACAGATGGACGGGGAGATCGTGCTCGACGAGGAGCTTCCCCCAGTCTTCACCGGTTACGATGATCTCGCGCCGCGGACGGCCGCTCGCATCGATCGTCGTCTTGGCGAACACCTTGGTGATGGTGCCCTGCATGACGGTCGTGATCTCCGAGCCGGGAATGCCCTGATCGAAAGCGACCTGAACCATGTTCTCTGGCACGAGCACTTCGCTGAGCGCCCGCCGGTCGATCGTGACACCGCCGAACGGCATGCTCGCCGTGTCGAGGCCGGCGAACGTGAACACGAGCTCGAATGTGCCGTTCGGTCCCTCGAGCGATTTCATCGTGCGCGCCCGCAGGAGATGGGAGCTCAGGTCGACGGGCTGCTGCGGGAGCTGATTCTCTTGGCCGGGCTCCGCCCCGCGGACGAGGCCGGGGACCACGAGCACGTTGCAGCGCGGGCGATGCTCGATCGGGAAGGGCATCACCCGCCCGGAATCCGTTGGCGGACGCCCGGCTGATCAGCGCGCGGCGCGATGAGGCCCTGGAGCTCGGGGTCGACTTCGAGGATCACGCGGATATCGCGGGGATCGTGGCCCCCGTGAGCCGCCATGGGTGGCCCGAGCACCTCGCGCTCGATGCGCGCACGCTCCGCGCCCTGTTGGGTTTCTTCGGCGTGCGCGTCGGGGACCGAGAGGCCGATCTGCGCCATCGTCCGACGCGTCGAGCGGATGGACTGCTTCAGCTTCGCGTTCCAGTCCTTCTCCCAGTCCGCCTGGTTGGAGAGGACGTCGTCGTCGTAGTGGTAGCGCTCCGGCGCGCCCACCTGGTCGGCCGCGCGTCGGCCCGCGTAGTAGGCGATGAGCGCGTGGCGCCGCGCGGCATCGGGGAACAGGCCTTGGCCCGTGAAAAAGTCGAGCTGCTTGCGGTAATAGCCCGCAGTCCCGCGGAGATTCTGTTCGGGATTGAAGGGGTCGCGAACGCCCATCTCCGCCTGCGCCGCCGGCATCAACTGGCCGAGGCCCTTGGCGCCCGTCGATGAGACGGCGTTTGGGTCGAAGCCGCTCTCCTTCTCGATCAGACCGAGGAGCAGCGAGAACGGCAGCCGGTACTCGCGCGCAATCGCGGCGATCCGAGGATCGTCCGGTCGCAGCTTGCCGATCTGGTGGACGCTCGGCGGCGGCTGCACGCCCCCGCCGCCGAGGAGCCGCTCGAACGCGGGATTCCGCGGCGCGCGGTGCGCCGGCATCGGGATGAGGCGATCGAGGATGTCGCCAGCGCCGGCCGAGCCCGGTGGAAACGCCGTCGGCGCGTCGAGAAGCGCGCGCGCGCCGATCGCGCCCCCTGAGGCGACGATGCGCAGGAGCGCCAGATGCTCGTCGATATCGCCGCGCCTCCACCCATCGCGCGGGAGGCCGCTCGCGGCCGTATCGGCGATCGCGTCCGAGGGGCCGCTCCAGAGCGATTTGAACCCCTGCCACGCCCCCTTACCGAGACCGTAGCCGCCGAGCGCGCCTACGGCGGCACCGCCAGGAACAGGCGAGAAGAACCCCACCGTCCCACCAATGGCGGCACCGATGCCGCCCGAGATCAGATCTTCGGTGTTGGTCGGATCGTCGCCGGTCTTCAGATCGTACAGATCCTTGATAAGGGACAGGCCACCGCCGACACCGGTGAGCCGACCGACCAACCCAGCACGCAATCCGGCAGCACCTGCGGTTGCTCCCGCGCCCCCGAGCATACGGGCAGCCCAACTCCCGGCGCGGCGCGCGATAGCTACACCTCCCGACGCCGCCAGCAGGCCACCACCAATCTGCAGAGCCGAATATGTCCCCGGATGGCCACCGATGTAGCGATCGGCGGCCGCTGACGCGCTCGACGCGAGTGTCCAGAGCGCCTCGCCGGCGGCGCGGGCGCTCGACGCGAGCATCGAGATGCCCCCCGGTGCGTCGCCGAGCGACCGCGTGTAGTCCGACATGGTCTTGTCGGTTGCCCCGGGCGAGAGAAGCTTTCCGACTTCGCTCGTTGGCAGCGTGCCGCGGATGAGCTGCTCGGCCACGGCCGCGCTTGGTGCCGCGCCGGCGCGCTCCATGAGGAGCGACCCCATCGCGGGGTTGCCCTTATAGAGCGCCTGCCACTCGCGGATCGTCGCAGGGATTGATTCCTGCTTCTGGCTTTCGCTCCACTTCTGATAGGCGAGGAGACCTTCCGGGGTCGTGATATCGACGTCGGGGTGCGCCTGCATGAACGCGCGCATCGCGACCATCTGGCCCATGCCGCGCCCCATGCTCGACGAGACGCTCTGCGCGATGTCCATCCCGCCCTGGCCCTGGCCGACACCGCCCGGGAGGCCGCGGAGGAACTCGAGGAGCGCGACGGTGTCGGCAGCGCCGCGAGGGCGAGACATCGTCCCGCCCTCGGCCTGCTGGAAGCGCACGAGCTGATCGAAGAGGCGCACGAGCTCCTCGATCCCGCCGACGGTCTTCTCGCCGGTGCGCTCGGACATCTTGATGAGCGTCGCGAAGGCCTCGGCGCCGTTCTCAGTCCGAAACGAGCCGTAGAGCTCGGACCCGAGCTTTTCACCCGGGGACGCGGAGCCGAATTTCACTTGGCTCAGGTTCGCGAGGAGCATCGCCTCGCGCATCGATCCTGGCGCGGACATGCCGAGGCGACCGAGGCGTCCCGCGACACCGACCGTTACGTTCGGATCGACGAACCCCGGCTGGCTGAGGACGTGCTTCGAGAGGGTGTCGATCGCCTCGGGGCCGCCGCCCATGCCGCTCCCGGCGACCATCGCGCGCTCGGCGAAGTCGCGGGAGCGCGTCGCCATGCGCGACACCTCGGCGAACCCGGCACGAATGCCGAGGCCGAGCCCGACCGCGCCGGCGGCGCCGTAGAGGAGATCGCGCAGGTAGCGCGGCACGTCACGGTCACGATCGGTGGGCGGCGGCGGTGGAGGCGAGCCGGGCGGAACGCCACCGGTGCCGGCGCCCGCGGACGTCGTGAGGGGCGTCGGGGGGCGTCCGGCCCCGGGCGTGTGCGCATCCAGTTGCGCACCGAAGCGCGTAAGCTGCCGCCCAACCTCGTTGACGACCCCGCCGAGGTCCTGCATCTCCCGCATGAGGGACCGGACCGTCGCGAAATCGGGGTTCGCGGATGCCGGCGCGACCGACCCGGCCGGCCCCGGGGCGATGCCGCTGTCGCGCGCCTGACGCACCGAGTTGCCGAGCATCGAGAGCGCGGACTGCGCGCCCGCTATGTCGACGCGGACGGGGACGACGACGGGCTGGACGTCAGCCATTCGCCGTCCTTCCGGCTTCCCATGCGCGCGGCAAGTGCGGTAGCATGCGTGGCATGCCGAACCTCGCGATCCTTGGTGCGATCATCGTCGTCAGCCTGGTGACAGCACGGATTGCGGCACGCGTGATCTGCGACGCTGTCGAGTACAGCGCGTCGAGCTGGGCAGCGCCGGCACAAGTCGTGATCGCCTGCGTGGTGTTCGTCGCCGGCGCAGGATTGGTACTGTTCGGGTGGAACTTGCTCACCAACGCGCTGGGGGGAACTGTCGGTGCGATGGCGTTCGTAATCGCTGCCCTGGTGGGGTTCGTCGCCCCCCAGCGCGCGCGGTGACGCGAGTGAACGAAGCCGTCCGCCGCAGAAGCCGCGTGGCGAGCATCGCGCTGATGGTCGCGGTCGGGCTTGCTGCCACAAGCCATGCGCAGACGGGCTCGTACCCGAGCATCCCCGGCGCCGATCCCGGCTGGCCACCCGCATTTTCGGAGGCGATCAACGATCTGGCCTTGGTCGATGTCTATTTCCCTGGCCAAGCGCCACGATGCCGTGACGACCGGTGGGATCGGGCAACGGTCGAGGCCTATCGCTGTTGGCAGACGCGGTTGTACCTGGGACGGTGCGCGGCCGTTGCCCGGGCCGCAGAGCGCGCACTCGCGTCGTTGGACGACTACCGCCACACGCGCAACCCCATCGATCGAGATTTCGCCTGGGACCGCTTCACCTCCGACGCCAATGACGCCACGAATCAGATGGTCGATATGGGTAACCGGATCGCTAAACTTGGCGCCCGCGCCCGCATGGACCCCGAATTTGCCACGCCCACATGGATCGCTCCGTGTCGCGCACGCATCTTCCCGCTCCTCGATCGGATCGAGGTAGCCATGAAGACCGGACGGCAGTAGTAGTTCACTTCTCCGGCGGCGCCGCGGCGTCGTAGAGCTTCCGAAACTCCGCAGGCGTGATCTCCTTGCCCTCGGCTTCGAGGCGCTCGACGGGATCAATCGGCAACCCCGGTGAGCACGGACACGCGTTCTGGTAGGTCCAGCCGCCGCAGAGAGGACACTCGGCCGGGTCGGTACCGGCGACCGCAAGATCGCACTCGAGGTCGAGCTGCATGAGCTCGTCGCTCGCGGCGAGCACGCGCGGATCCGTCGGTGGTAACCCGTACTTGCGGCGGAAGAGGTAGGCATGACGCCGCTCCGTCAGCTCGGCGGCGACGATGGCGCGCCACTGCCGACGGAGCTCTCGCCTTTTCCCGCGAGCTCCTCCATCGCGGTGTCGTAGGCGCGGATGATCCCGGCGTGCATCTTCGGATGGAACGGCGCCGTGTCGCTCAGCCACGGCGGCTTCTCGATCGCGAGTGTCTCGAAGAACGCGATCGCGAGCGCGAAGAGGTAGGTCGGTCCCGGCACGCTCGCCGGGTCCTTCGCGCCGAACTGCTGGAGTGCCGACGTGACGCTGGTCGGAATCTTCAGGCAGAGTTCATGGCTCGTTGGCCAGCGGAGGCGGATCGTGCCAGCGCATTCGGGGCCGAAAAGCTCGGCGACCCCGCGTCCGATGGTCGGGTCCGCGGGAAGATAGGTGTCCTTCTCGATGGAAAAACTGATCTCAGTCGGCAGTTGCATACACGTCTCCCGTCAGGGTTCCGGGAGTGGGTGCTACCTGTGCGGCGTGCACCCCAAGCGCGACGGGTCCGGTGAACGGAAGGGGTTGCCCAGGCGCGTTGCACGCCCGAGTCCCCGTGCTGCGCGCGGCTCAGTACGTGAGCCGCGCTCCTACCGTCAATCGTGCCAAGCAGATCAGCCGACGATCCGCATCGCCTCGAAGACGAGGTTCCGCTGGATCGGATTGTTCGCCGCGACCGACCGATCGCGCGAGACGAGATGGCACTCCTCGGCCGTCTGGCGCGCGCCCGAGTACTTGTCGATGATGTCGATGTCCACGTAGTCGGCGTTCAACGCATCGGCAGCGCCGCGGCTCGAGAGCTCGAGCATCGAGATCGTCACACGATTCGTGTACGCGCCGTCGACGATGCCCTGCGGATTCGGATCGCCGATCGCGTAGAGCGGCCGCGCGCCGGTGTTCTGACTGAGCGACGCGTTCGAGCTCTCGGCGCTCCGGCCGGTGAGTCCTTCGCCGAGGATCTTCCGCTCGCCCGGGCCGCGCGTGTAAACCTGGACACGATTTCCGGTGCGGTACCTTTCCGCGGCCAAATTTCCCATTTTCTTGCCCCCTCCCCCTCTCGCTCAGCGCACGCCGGCGTCAGACCGTGAGCGGCACCTCGAAGTTGACGACGATGTCCGTTTGCTCCAGTTGAAGACTCACGGGCACGAAATTAATGGGCGGGATCGGCGTGAACGCGGCCGAGATGTAGAGCACCATCCCGACGAGCTCGCCGTGGATGCTCTCGGGACGGTACGAGTTGATGCGGACGGCCGCCCGCTGGCGCGTCGCCTCGTTCAGGATCTGATCCATCGCCGCCTCGGCCCGGACGACCGTCGCCCGCGTGCCCTCGCGGCCGAGCGCCACCTGGCGCATCGCGGCGTTCACCTGGTCCTCGATGCCGTCGACGGCGGCCAAGACGGAGTGCTCGCGGTCGTAGAGGTTGTCGCTCCCGGTGTAGGTCGAGAGGCCACGCGAGACGAGGAAGGTCGAGGGCGCGTCGGGATCGGACATCGGCGGCGCGACGCCGTTGATGTGGAGCCCGTCGACGGGCCCGATCTCGGTATCGGGATCGAGCCGCGCCTCGAGCGAGGCGACGTCGAGATGGCGGAACGTCATCGGCGTCGAGGGATCGAGCGTCGCCGCGAGCGCCGCATAGCGGGCGGTCGCCAGGTAGCCCGGCTGGCCCTCCATGCCGAGGCCGACGTGCATCATCCGCTTCGCGTTGATGGCCGCCGCATCCGCCTTCAGGTTGGCGAGCGCCGTCGCCCGGTTCGAGGTCCCATTCCAGTTCTGGAGTCCGCGTCCGAAGAAGCCGCGCAGACGCTTCAGGATCGCGTAGTCGGCGAGCATCGCCCAGACGGTCGACGACGAGCTCCCGATCGCGATCGTATTCACGCGGATCCCGTCGAGGGCGTGGAGCGCGTCGCTCCAGTCCTGCGTGACGGCCGCCGGCTCGGTGCCGCCGGTCATCGGCGCGAATGCCGCGTTGACGGGCGTCCCTTGGGCCGTCCAGACCGCCGACACGAGTGCCGAGCGCTGGTTGATCGCATCCACGAGATCCGCGATCGCGGTTGCGCCCGAATACGGGAAGATCTCGAGGATGGTGCCGGTCGTCGTCGGGATGCTCAGCGTGAGCACGCCGGTCTCGATCTTCACCTGGATCTGATTGAACTTGAGGCCCCAGCCCTTGCTCGTGAGCGTCGCGAGGAGCGACGGCCCGGTCGCGTTGATCGCGAAGGTCGAGGGTGTCGACTTGTTGACCGGCACGACCAAGACGGTGCCGGCGCCGCGGTCGAGCTCGCTGAACGGCTTCGCCGCGAACTCCGCCATCGTCAGGAGCTCCGAGGGCGTGATGAACCGCTGCGGCGAGCCGCTCCCGAGCGGCAGCGACGTTGCCACGCCCGGCGGGAAGAGTCCGGCGCCGACGCCGAGGATCGCGACCGTCCCGAGCGGTGTGACCGGCCGGAGATCGAGATTGTCGGCGTTGACGGTGAGGAAGACATCGGGGACGGTCGTGAACCGCCCCCCGAACGAAAACCCGATTCCGAAGCGCGCCACGTTAGTATCCCCCTCCCGTGAACTCCGCGAACGCCGCGTCCCACGCTGCGAACGGCTTGCGCTTCTGGAGCTCGCCCTTCATCCGCATCTCATGGCGAAAGCCGGCGACGAGCGTCCGCTGGGGACTCGCCTGCCCGTGCGCCCACTCGTCGAACTCGACCGGAAAGCGCTCCGGCTGCGTGTCGGCGACCGGCGCGAGGTCCGCGCGCGCGGACGCGACCGCGGTCGTCTCAGAGGTTGGCTTGGCCGTCACCCGACACCTCCGCGTCGTCTTGGGTGAGCGTGACGTCGGTCGCCGTCACGGTGAGGAGATCCTCGGGAAGCGACAGGGCGGTCAGGCCGGTGACGACGAGCGTCCGCGCGAAGAGCTCGGCCGGGAACATCGGCGGCCGCGGTGCGAGGTCGCCGGTCTCGACCCCGCGCAGCGTGAAGCCCTGCGTCTCGAAGAGATCCCGCGCGGCGACGAGGTACGCCTGCAACATCCGCCCGAGCATCATGATGAAGGGCGGGTTCGAGCCGAGGACATCCACGCGGAGCGTCACCTGCTCGGGCCAGCCGACCCGCTGCGTGAGCGTGTAGAAGACGATCTCGGTCCCGATGGCATGCGCGGTTGCCGTCGAGCCGAGAATGCCGCGGCTCTCGAGGAGGAAGGCACCGGTGTCGAAGCGGTAGATCGCGTACTCGCTCCCGATCCGCAGCGTGCCGCGGACGGGCACGTCGTTGGGGACGGCAGGCGCGGCATTCGTGAACGTGATCGCGGCGCCGTCCTGGCCGTTGATCCCGGCTGCGAGGATGCGGACCGCGAGCGGCTCCTCTTCGGGGTCGGAGGCGGTGTCGCCGATGATCGCGATCTTCTGCGTCCCGGCGAGCGTCACGAGGACCGACCAGTCTTCCGGGATCTCCGCCGACCAGCCGAGGCGCACCTTCCCCTTGCGATTCGTGAGTGCGGTCCGAAAGCTGTCGCGCTCGCTCTGCGGACGGAAGCCGAGCATCTCGTCCAGGATCTTCGGGTTGGCGAGCATCTGCGTCACGGCCGCGTCGACCACGTCACGCACCTGGAAGTCGGGGAGGCTGAGGCTCATCCGATCTCCATCCCGACGAGGGTGACGACGTCTGCGCGCGCGGCCTCGCCGACGAGCTCGCGCACCTGGTCCTTGACGAGGCCGACCGTCTGGGCGGCGATGCGGGCCGGCGCGACCGGAGGAATCCACCAGCCGACGGAGTCCTCCATCATCGTCCGAAACGTCATGTATGTGCCCGACTCCCGGCCGGTGAGCGGGTTCGTCTGCGTGACTCGCGTGAGACCCTCGTAGAGGCGATTCTTCCAGGTGTACCCAGGCTGGCCGGTCTCCCGCATCGCGCGATCGCGGAGCGCGGCTTGCCGTTCGATCGTCCGCTCGCGCTGGCGCGCGGTGAGCTCGCGCGAGAACCACGGGAAGTTCGACACGTCGTAGGGCCGGCTCATGATCGGGCCGGCGGCGTCGAGACGGCGCTGCGCGGCCGCGAGGCGCTCGGCGACGGCGGCATTGCGCCGCTGCTTCAGCTGCGCCTTCAGCCGCATGACGGCGAGCGCGTCGCGGTACACATTGTCGGGGAGCATGCGTCGCGCGCGACCCGAGCCGACGCCGGCCAGTCCCGGCGTCGCATGACGCATCGGGATCGTCAGGTACCGGCGACCGTCCTTCGTCGTTTTGACGTGCGGACCCGACCAGTCGACATGTGCGGGCATCGAAAATCCGGCATGGCCTTCTTCGAGAAACCGAGCGTGCGGGGATGTATTCGCCACTGCCGCCGAGAGCGCGTTCCCCTCGTAGGGAAACATCTTCTCGAAGCTCGTGTAGGACGCGTACGCCCCGGTATCAGTGTGCTCGCGCGCCAGATCGCCCCACGCGGCGATGATTAGGTCGGGCACGGGCCCTTCCAATGCGGCCTCGATATGGGGAAACTCACGCATGGACGATCGCTCCGCCGGCGAACTGCGGCGCTGCTCGCAATGCGGCGTCGACAAGCCCCCGAGCGAGTTCTACTGCAAAGCGAATCAGCCGGGCGTTCTTCGCTCGGCGTGCAAGGCGTGCCATCGCGACAGCGGCAAAGCGTCGACGGAGCGATACAGGGCAAGCGCCAAGGGGATCGCGACGATCAGGCGCTACACGCGGGGCGCGCATCGACGCGAGTACTCCCGCGCGTACCATGCGCGCCCCGAGGTGAAGGTTCAGGAGCGCGAACGCGACCGATCGCGCGACCGCAGCGAATCGAATCGCGCGTACCGTCAGCGACCCGAGGTGAAGGAGAGCCTGCGGCAGTTGGCCGCTGCCGAGCGCGTAAAGAACCCCGCGCGCGGGAGGGCGCACGCCGCAGTCAGCCGGGCGCTGAAAAGCGGTCGCCTTCAAAGGCCCGCGGTCTGCCCCAAGTGCGGATCGTCGAAATGGCGGATCGAGGCGCACCACCACCGCGGATACGACCGCGAGTTCTGGCTCGACGTCGAATGGATGTGCCAGCGGTGCCACCTGCACGCTCACAAGTTCCTTGGCGACGGTGGAGTCGGGGCCGCGCATCAGTAGCTCTGCTCCGCCGGTGCTTTCGGGTGCGTGAGGAAGTCGACGCGCTTACAGAGGCAGCGCCACGGGAGGTCCCGCCCGTTCTCGTTCCGCGTCTGGATCTCCCAGACGACGTACTCCTCGAGCGTGCGGAGGCGGAGCACGTAGCGCGTGCCGGTGGCGAGCGCGCTGCCGCCCGGCCAGACGATCGTTCGGTCGTTCAGGGTGAAGTCCGTGCCGAGCGCGAGCGGCACGATCTCGTTCACGTAGGGGTGCCCGGTCGAGGGGTTCCGCCGCGTCGCGTGCGCCTTCTCGACGCCGAGCACGTGGCTGAACCGGATCGTGTCCTCGCTCCCCTTGGTGAGCGTCTCGTCCACGAGGATCTCGGACGTCGGCAGCACGAGGCGCGAGAAGTAGGTGGGTTTCACGCCGGTCGGGAACGTGAAGAACGCGTCGCCGACCTCGAACGTGCCGGCCGCATCGGGGCGCCGCGTCGGTTTCCGATTCGGGCCGAAGACGATCACGTCCTGCTCGGGGTCCCACAAGAAACCATACGGGAAGCAGAGCGTGCAGGCGGGATCGGGGCGGCCGGTCTCCGCGCCCCAGCAGGCGCAGCGCATGGCGAGGCGGAACTTCGCCTGCGTCCCGTGCGCGCGGGTCAGCGCGTCGAAGCTCTCGGGCTGCAGATGGAAGTCATCGAAACTGGCGATGTCCTCGGTGAGAAGCATCAGGCCACCGCCCCGAGGACGCCGAAGGGAATGCCGCGCTCCTGGCGCTGCCAGTTCTGGACGAGGTCGGCTTCGGCCTTCATCCAGAGCTCGACCGTGCCGCTGTACGGGCCATACTTCTGCGTGATGAACGACTGCGACTGCGAGAGGCCATCCTCGGAGAGCGACTGGCTCCCGAGCCCGCGGTTCCGAATCGCCGATGCGATGCCCAAGATGAGGAGCGCGGCGCGGAGCCGGATCGCCTCGAGGAGATCGTTGTGGTCGTGGCGGAGCTCCGCGGACGTGAACCCGCACGTGTAGTCGACGAAGAAGCACATCGGGATGCGCTGCCCGTAGGCGATCGCGCTCATGATGAGCCCGGACATCTTGGCCGCGTTCAGCGCGAGCGCGCCGGCGGGGACGAAGTAGAGCTTCCCGAAGCGGCGATCGAGCCGGATCCAGGGGTTCGGCACGACGAAGCCGGGTTGGATCGCCGGCGCGCCGGGATAGGCGAAGAAGGCCTGCGTCACCGCCCGGATCGGCCGGTAGGGGAGCTCCGTGTAGCCGAACGTGTGGCACTCCGGGAAGTTGAAGGCCGGGATCTCGACGTCGTAGGTGTCGGCAGCGAGGCCACGCCCACCGGGATCAGACACGACGCGGCTCTCGGAAAAGCGCACCTCGAGCGCGCGCTCGTAGAAGTCCTCCGCGGCGCGGAGCTTCTGCGCGATCACGGATTCGGAGAGCGGCTCGGGCTGCCCGCCGATCTTCAAGAGGATCGGGTAGAGCTCGCTATCCCGGATCGCCTCGACCGTGAGTGGGGTCTTGAAGGAACTGGCCACAGGCCCCCACGGCTCAGGGAATCGCGTCTAAAACGACGGAGAGCCCACTACACGTGCCGGTCGCGTTCACCGTGAGCGAGAGCGCCGACCGCGGCGGCACCTCGAGCGCGTCGTTCGGCCCATTGCCGGTACGGACGTAGAGCCCCTTTCCCGTTTTCCCGAAGAAGTTCAGCACGGCGAGCGTGGTCGTGCCGCGCTTGAGCGTCGCCTTGCAGACGGTGCCGGTCGCATCGATCGCCGACCCCCCGATGCCGCGGATCCGGTAGGAATTCCCCGCGGGCAGGATCGGGACGACCGTGTTGTCGGCGACGGCGCCGGCGGGCGCGAGCACGGTGACGAAGCGCGGGGCGGCCGTATCGACCGCGGCGTTCGGCGACGAGTCGCGTTCGCGGCTCTTCTCCATGACGGGCGGGATGTCCGCCGTCGGCGTCGCGGTCGGCGTCGCCGTCTTGGTCGGGGTGGCCGTGACCGTCGGTGTCGCGGTGACCGTCGGCGTCGGCGTTTTCGTGACCGTCGGGGTCGGCGTCACCGTTTGAGCGGATGCCCCTTGCGGCAGGGCACAGATGAGGAGCGCGAGCGCGGCGGCCGCGAGGGCGAGGCGTCGGAAAGCGTGCGTCATCGTGAGGCTCCTTCTCGCGTCGGCGCTACTTCGCCGCCGCCTTGCCCTTCGCCTTCGGGTCGTTGGCCTGTTCGGCGCCCTCGGTCGCCCCCGTCGGCGCGGTGAGCTGTGCGTTCACGCTGCGGAGCGACTCGACCTCGCGCTGGGCGGCGGTGAGCGCATGTTGGAGCTCCGCCTTCTCCTGCGCGAGCTGGTCGACCTGCGCCTTGAGGGTCGGGATCGCGGACGCCTTCAGCTCGGTGCGGAGCGTCGCCGCTTCCGTGATCGCGGCGTTCCGCTCGGCGGAGATCGCGAGGTTCGCCTGCTGCAGCTCGGTGATGGTGCGGTTCGCCGCATCGAGCGCGCCGCCCGAGGTACCGGCCTTGGCGCTCGCGCGTGCCTGCGCGATCTCGGCATCGACGCGCTGAAGGATCGCCGGGTCGTAGGTCTCGGCACGCGTGAAGCCCTGCCCGCGACAGAAGGCCTCCGCGACCGGGTCGTCGATCGGCTCGGAGAGGAGCAGCCGCGGCCCGTCCTTCGGCGCATCGACCACGCCGAAGCCGACGTTGTTGATCAGGTGGCTCGCGTTCGGGAGCCGACACTCGATGCGGACCTTGCTCATGCGATCTCCGAGCGCTGCCGGGAGGCGACGCGTGCCGCCCCCCGGGCTTCAGGGGGCGCTACCCGCGCGGGTTCCAGCGTGCGTTCGCGGGGAGCACGTTCTCGATCAAGGCGTGGTGCTCGATGATCCCCATCTGCAGGTACCAGAAGTGGACCATGCCGATGCGCGTGGTCGCGCGCAGCCGGGCGAGCGGGAACTGCGTGATCGGGTAGAGCCGGCGCATGCCGATCGCCGAGCTCTCCGGCGCGAGGTTCAGGAGGATGACCGGCGACGTGCCGGGCAGGAACTTGTTGTTGTCGACGAAGGTCGTGTTGGCCCCCGACGCGCCGACCCGCGCGATGCGGGCGATCGAGCGCAGATCGGCGAGCGCGTTCGTGCCGTTGCGTCGGCCGCGGTAGACCTCGTAGCCCTTCACGCCGGCGTCGTTCGGATTCGTGATCGTGATCGTGACGTGGTCCCCCGCCGCGACGGTCACCTGCGCGGCGACGACGCCGGTCGAGCGACCCTTCCCGATCGAGCAGACCGCGTAGTAGTAGGTCCCCTCGTCGACGAGCGCGAACTTGCTGTCGACCGACGCCGCGACGACCGGCGCCCCCGCGGCCCCATCGCCGACGGCGGTCGGCGGAAGCAGCGGGTTCGAAGTCAGGAAGTCGGCGTACTTGCCGCCGCGGGCTTCGAAGGGCGGGAGGCTCTCGGTCAGGAAGATATCGCGTTCGAGCTTGACCTTCCCCTGGATCGTCTTCACGCCGCCGACCGTCGCGCCCATGGTGAGGTCGCGGTCGGCCGTGGAATCGTCGAGCGCGATCCGCATCGCCGGCTTCAGCTTCTGATCGAACTCGGAGGTCGCGACGTCGATCGAGGCGAGCGCGGTCGTGATCCGTCCGAAGCGGCCCTGCGCCTGCACCTTGGTCGAGAGGTTGATGACCTCGTCGCCCATCGACGAGAGGCCGCCGCCGCGGGCATCGAACGTCAGCTCGGGGTCGCCGTGGTCGCGGATCTGTTTCAGGATGCCGTCGGGCTCGAACGTGCTCGCGACGCTGTCGCCGTAGATGAGCGCGTACTCGGCGTCCTGCTTGAGTTGCCGGATGCCGCCCATCTGCGCCCCCGCGAGGGCATCGATGACGGACACTTCGGCCATCTTCGCCATGCTCACTTCGCGCTGCGTCATCTGAAACTTCACATTGCCGACTTTGCGAACGTACTCCTCGTCCGCGGTCGGCAGGTCGTCGAGCTCGCCGACGAAGGTCTGGCCCTCGACGCCGCCGATCGACATCTGGCGGATCCATTCGTCGAGCACCGCTCCGGCCTTGCCGGTCGCGAGCATGTTGAAGAGGATGAACATCGGCTCGAGCGGGATCGTCCGCTTGACGATCGGATCGAGCGACTGCACGCGGAGCGCGGCGCCGCCTTCCAAGAGCGCGACGTCCGAGCCGCCGGTCGTGAGCCCGGCGTTGGTCGTCAGCGCCTTACAGAAGGCGTCGTACGACTGATAGCCGCCCGCGCCGTCGAGCACGCCGAGGAGCTCGCCGCCGACGCCGCTCACTCCGAACTCGTTGATTCCAGGTTCCATCGCTCGCTCCTCCTCCACCCCATGCGGCGCGGCTGCCCGCGCCGACCCCGTTCTGCGTCGCGTGCCGTGCGGTTACGCGGCGGCGGTGGCCGCCTTCGCGAGGACCTCGCGGACCCGGGCCGCCAAGGCCCCGCGTCCTTCCTTCGCCATGTCGTCGATCCCTTGGCCGGCGTTCGTGTGCTGCAGGAGCTGCGTCGTCTCGACGAGCGAGAGACCGCCCTGCGGCTCGGGGAGCTTCGTCGCCGCCTTGAAGAGCGTCTCGCCGCGGAGCCCAGCGTCGCCGGTCGGCACCGCCGCGAGCGTCGGCCGGGTCGTGCCCTTCGCGCCGCCATCACGCGGCTGCGCGCCGTACCCGTCGATCTTCGTCTCGAGCGCCTTCATGCGGGCGCCCATCGCCATCTGCGACTTGATGAGCAGGCCCGCCGCCTCGGCGACCGGCTTCAGGCACTTCAGGAGGTGCTCGGCGTGCTTCCGCTCGCCCGCCCGCGCCGCCTCGGCGGTCTGCAGGAGCGCGGTCAGGATCGGCATCGCGCTGACGTCCGCGCTCGGATCCGCGCCGGCCGGCGTGCCGGCCTTCAGGAGCGCCGCCGCGCGCTCGGTCGCCACCGGCGTCAGCTCCTCGTCGTCGTCGGCCGGGAGCGTCGCGAGGTCGGCGTTCAACGTGCCGCTCTCCATGCCGGCCTGGAAGGACTTGAGCAGGCCGAGCTGCACGTCGAGATCGTCCTCGGCGGGCGCCGCCACGCCGCAGGCGCCGCAGAAGCGGTCGGCCTTCAGCATCTCCTCGGTGCAGCTCGCGCACTTGCGGAGCGTGGCCCCCTCCTCGAGCGGCGGACGGCCGCAGGCGCCGCAGAACTTCTTCCCCTTCATCATCGGGTGCTGCTCTTCGCCGCTGCAGGGGATCTCGGTGTCCTTCATGACGCTCTCCTCCTACGCGGCCTTCGCCGCTGTGGTGTCCCGAATCGAAGTCAAGAAGTCGCGGGCCGCGCGGCGCGCCCCGAGCGCGTCCAGGCCGCCGCATTTGGCGAAATGGTCGGTGAGCGTCTCCATCGACGGTGCGCTCGTCGTGTGCGCGCACTGGTGGTCGCGCTCGCCGCGGAGGCCGCGGAGGTAGGACGCGGCGACCGCGCGGGTCTTCCCGGTGAGCGACTGACGCGCGAGCGCGGCGCCACCGGTGCGCGCCGCCATGTCGCTCGACGCCGGCGTCGCCGTCATCGCCTTCGCGATCCCGCAGCACGCGCCCGCGCAGGTCTCGCCTTCGGCGCAGCCCGGAAGGTCGCGCGCGAGGACCGCGCTCTTCACGAACTCATCGAAGCCGTGGATCGAGACGGCGGGGACGCTGAGATTGATCGGGTTTTTCGCGAACGCCATGTTGTTCCAGAGCGCGCGCGTGGTGATGATCCGGTGCGCCTTGGTGATCGGGTCGAGGAACTTTTTCCGCTCGAGGGGACGGCCGCAGATCGAGGGGAAGAACGGCTGCGCCGGCGACTGCTTGGTCTGGGTATCCCAGAACCAGTTCGCCATCTCGACGTGCGGGCCCTCGCCGCGGTAGATGGCCGTCTTCACGAGCGCCGACCGGTCGCCGCGGCAGACGTCCGCCGGCCGGCCGATCTCGTAGAGATAGGGGTTCGCGATCGGTGGCTTCATGAACCGCCCGATCTGCGTCAGGTGGTCGAGGTCGACATTCCCGTGCGCCTTGAAGTACGCGTCGGATCCCAAGAGCGCGTCGGTGAGGACCTTCTCGCCCTCGCTGTCCCAGGACTCGTTGGACGCCTCGGAGTAGACGAACCGGTCGTCGCCCTCGGTGTGGAGGCGCGACTTGAACATCGGCAGGTGAACCGCGAAGACTGTGTCGTCGCGCCCCTCCATCATCCGCTCCACCGCCCCATCCACCCGCCGCGTCCTCCGACTGCCCACAAAAAAACGACTGCCCACAAAAAAAGGGCACCCAGGGCCGCGCCGGTGATTGCCGTCGCCTCCCTCGATGCCCTCGGACCTGCTAGCCCCCCGGGCGTTCTCGCTGTCGGGGCGCTCTGCTACGGGGTCGGTTGGTCAGCCGTCAATCATGCCAAGCAGAAACTCAGGCGCGGGGGATGACGAGACGGCGGGGGCGGGGCGTGTCAGGGGCAAAGCGGATCTCCCGGCCGCAGGCGGGATTTGGACAGGCAAGGATGACGGCGCCCTCGTCGGTGATCCGCGCGTAGGGCGGCTTCGCGATCAGGAGCCCACCCTCGCGCGCCGGCCGCGCGATGGTCTCGCGACACTCGGGGCAGCGACGGTCGATCACTCGGCGCAGCGCCGGGCGCGCGCGCGGGCGACGAGCGCGCGGCGATACTGCGCGATCGCCTCGGGGTCGCCGGCGGCGGCGCGCTCGCGGATCCCGTCGGTGAACGTCGACGCGTGATCGGCCATGCCGGCCGCCGCGGCGCGGAGCTGCTGGCGTTGCGCGAGGTTCCGATCGCGCAGGCGCTCGGCGCGCGCGGCCGCAGCGGTGAGTTCCTTCGGCGTCATGCGACCTTCCGTTCGGGTATCGCCGTCTGTGCACGCGCCGTACGGAACGCGCCTGCGATGCCGTGCTCGTCGAGATCGGCGGCAGGGTCTGTCAACACGCTCCTCAAGGCGTACTTGCGGGCGATCCTCTCCTCCGCGCGTGCCTCGAACGGCGTGTCCGTGGTGAGGTCGACCAGGTCGAGATCGGGGTTCGTCCGCCCGAGGCGGTCGATGCGTCCATTGCGTTGTTCCCGCCCCATACTGGTCATGGGGCGATCGAGCTGGAAAAGCGCCTGGCCGCGCTGGAGGTTCAGGCCGGCCTGCCCCGCATCCGAGAGGACGAAGACATCGGCCTTCGGCTCACCGCTCTCCGGTTGGAACGTACGCCGCTTCGCATCGCGTTCCTTCGCGGAGTCCGCGCCCGTCAGGCTGACGACGCGGTGGCCCGCTTCGGCGAGCGCTTCGGTCGTCTCGTGCACGGTCTTCAAATTGTGAGCGAACACAACGACGGGGCGTCCCGTCGGCGGGTGATCCTTCAGCAGCTTCACGAGGTGCTGGATCTTGGCGTTCGACTCCCGCGGCGCCATGTCGACGACGCGCGCGAGCGCCTGCTCCTTCAACGTGCCGGGGTTGCGTTGGATCGCGCGCGCGATGGCCTCGTGTTCGGCGGCAGGCTTCCCCTCGAAGCGCGCCGGCACGAGCGTGCGTGCTGCCTCGACGTCGACCGTGCCGCGATCGCGCGCCACCCGCAGACGGTCGAACGCGCCGAGCACCGCCGCGTACTGCTTCTGTTGCTCGGGATGGAGCGGCACGGTCTCACGTCGGCGATTCACGCGGTTCCCGGTCGGCACGGATGCGGCGTAAATGTATGGCGCGACCTCGCGCTTCAAGGCTTCCGCCGCCGCGATCGTGTTGACCGCGTACCTTCTCTTCCACTCGCCCGCGTCGCTGTAGCGGCCGCTCGGCTCGAGCTTATCGAGGAGCGACCGGAGCTCCGTCACGTCGTTCTTCACCGGATCCGCGGAGGCGCTCATGTAGTAGGGCGTCGTGTCGCTCGCGGCCTGCGCGATCCGGGACAGGAGCGAATCTTCTTTTCCGGTCCGGTCAAGCAAGCCGTGCCCCTCGTCGACCATGAGCATCTGGTAGTCGATCCCCTGCTGCTTCCACGCGTCGCGGAGTGCCGCAGCGGCTTCCGGTCGTTTCAACGCCATGAACCGCGCCTGCGCCGCCTCGGGCTTGACGCCCCAGTGCGTCGCGAGCACGTGCAGCATGTCATCGCGGAACGCCTGGTGCGTGTGGACGACGGCGTGCGTGTCCAGGCTCCGGTGCTCGGCGAGACGCTGCGCGCGATCGCCGCCGGGGTTCGCCGCCCAGTTGAGCTTGCCCGGCTCCACGAACCTAGTGAACTCCGATCCGAACTGCCCCTGCACCGACGACGGGACCACGAAGAGTCCTCTCTTCACGCCGCTCTTCGGCTGTGCGCGGAGATCGGTGAGTGCCCCGATGCCGATCGCCGTCTTCCCGCTGCCGGTGCTGAGTGCGGCCGCGAGCCGCTTCGTCCGCTCGAATTGCTTGATCGTCCGCTGCTGCTGCGGACTCCACCGCATGTCGGCCATGAGCTTCACCGCCGCGCCCGGCTTGAAGTTCTGCGCCATCGACGGCATGAGCGACGCGATCTGCTGCTCGACGGTCTGCCCGAGCGTGTAGCGCTCGTGCGCACCCGGCTCGCGCTTCACCCGCGACGTCGCCTCGCGGGTCGCGCCTAACAACCCGAGCTGGTTTTGGCGTGCGATTTCCTCGGACTCCGAAAGCCGCGCCATCTTCTCGAGGGCGGAGCCTTCCGCGTACTTGCCCTGCGCGCGTGTCCGCGCTGCCTCGAGGAGCTGACGGCGTTCGCCCAGGAGCGCGGCGCGCTTGGCGGGATCGAGATAGCTCGCGTGGAGCTCGGCGTGGGCAACCGGCCGCGTTGCGATCCTGAGCGGCGTGTCGTGAAGCGTCGTGTACGCCTGGTGGAACCGATGGAGGAAACGGGACTTGAGACCGTCCTGGAGTGTCTCGTACGCGCGCTGCGTGCCGCCCATCGCCTGCGTGTACTCGGTCCAACTGGTCGTTCGCGGCGTGTCGGCGGCGTCCCCGTGCGCGTCGGCGACGACGCTGTCGCGTTGCTGCTTCCACGCGAGCCACTCGGGTGTGGTCTCTTCACCGAAGAGCCCCTTGCTGGTCTTCGTCGGCTCGGGCCCGAAGGCGCTGAGCTTCCGATCGACGGACGCCTGATCGTAGCCCGTCGCGGCGTCCGTCTTCGCGACGTCGGTCGCGAAGTAGTGGCGGAGCGTGCGCTGGTCCTGGTCGGTCAAGTCTCCGATCGGCGCAAACGCGACCTGCGCGCGCGGGTCTTCTGCCAGGGCGCGGGTGAACGCTTCGCGGGTCGGCTTGTCGTCGGCGACCGCGATCCGCTGGCTATGGAGCGCGGCCGTGCGATCGAGGCCCCGCGCCTTGAAGTGGTCCGTCACGAGCTGCTCAAGCGCGGCGGCGTGGGCGTCGGCCTTGGTCGGCACCATCACCGGCACGGTCTTCCCGTCCACGTCGCGCGTGATCGCCTTCCCGTGCTCGACGAGCGGCACGGTCGGCGGGAAGACGCGGCTCAGCTCCGCCTCGACAGCGCCGCGATGCGCTGCGGGGATCGCGAGGATATCGCGGTGGACGCTCGCGAGGAGGTCGTTCGGGTCCTCGCCGTTGGCCGCGCGGAGCGCGAGGTGCTCGCGGAGGTCGCCGACCGGATCACCGTGGTCGCCGAGGTTCCCGAGCGGCTTCAACGATGCGGTGAGACTCGACGGCTCGAGGCCAGGCGCGCTGAACGTCGAGGCGGGCCGCGTGATCGTGCCCGCCGGCTTCCAATTCGGCTCGTCGCGCTCGCCGCGCTTGATCGCCATGACGTCGTCGGTGAGCTTGACGCGCGCCGGGTCGACCGGCTGCGCGAGCTTGGCGAAGCCCGACTCCTGGACGGTCGCGAAGTAGTTGGTGCCGTCCGACGTAATCGCGTAGTCCGACCGGTCGAGGCCGAGCGCGCGGAGCTGGCGGATCGCCGTTTCGGTGCCGATCGGCCCGAGGTTCACGTGCAGATCCTTCCGCGTCCCCTCCCCGAGCGCCTTCGCGAGCGCCGCCGTCGCTTCGTACTCGCCGAGCGCCTGGCCGATCGTCTGGCGCGCGTCCTCGAGCGCGGCTTGGCGCTGCGCATTGGCCGCGAGCGCGACCTCGACATCGGCCGGACTCGTCACGGCCGCCATCGCCTCGTCGGCACGGTCGAGCGCCTCTTCCGTCTCCCGGATTCGCTCCGAGGCCTCGGCGACGTTCGCCTGGACGTGGTACGCGCCGACCTGCTCCGCCATCGCGCGGAGGGTCGCGGGCGTCTCCTGCTCGGCGATGACGTGCGCCAGGAGCTGCGCCGCACCGGCGGCCCCGAGCGTGTCGACGACCTCGCGGCTCAAGACCGGCGTCTTCAGCGCCGCCAGGCTCGCATTGTTGAGCGCGTTATAGGCACCGGCAGAGAGGTGGCGTTCGAGCGCCTGGCCGAGGGTGCGACGGCCGACGTCGTCGGTGAACGTCCCGCCGTGGCCAAGCAGGAGCTCGGGGCTCTCGGCCTGTTCCAGGAACGCCCGGGTGGCTTTCTCGTGGACGAGGTTCTCGAGGTCGCGGCTCGCCGCCGCCACCATCGCCGGGGACGCTGCACCGGCCGCCGTAAAGTAGCCCTTCCCAAACATCTTGGTATCGAGGCTGTGGTCGCTCTCCGCGCGCGCGAGGTCGCGTTCCATCTTCCCGAGCGCTTTGCGCTTGGCGAGGAGCTGCAACGCCTGCTCGGGATCGGTGATGGGCGTCGCGACTGCGGTCGGCGGCTCGAGCGCGCCGGTCTCCCGATAGCGCTGGATCTCCGCCCGGTAGCGCTCGCCGCCCTCTCGGAGCTTCGCCAGGCCCGCGCGGTACGCCTGCACCCCCGCCTCGCCGTGCTCGGCCCGGATCTCGGCTTCCCGCTCCGTCTGGCGGCTCACGCGGATGACCCCGGCTTCGCCGGCAATCGCGGGCTTGACCGTCTCGCCGGCAACGACGGCGAGGTCGACCGCCTGCGTGCGGAGCGTCTGCAGGCGCACGGTATCCTCGCGCGCGCGGAGCTCAAGCGCGTCGAGCTGGTCGCGCTCGTCCGCCGAGAGCGCGTCACCCGCGCCACGGAGCCGCGTGCGGAGCGTTTCGAGGGTCGGGGTGTACGTCCCCTGCTCGGCGAGGGTCGCGGTTGTCGCGGCCTTCACCTCGGCGCGGCGGGCGGCGATCTCTTCTGGGGTCGTCGAGGCCGCCTGCTCAAGCAGCTCCGCCGTGTGGAGCTCGCCCGCCAGGTCCTCGACGTGAGCCGCGAGCATCGGATCGACCGCCCGGTCATCGCCCCGCTCCTGCGCCGCCAAGTCGGCGCGCGCGGCCGCGAGGTCGGTGCGCAGGCGGTCCTTGTCGGCGCCGGCGAGCGCCGCGCGGATCTCCTCGTCCGACGACGTTTTGGTGATCGACTGGAAGCCCTTGCCTTTCGGGGTCGCCGGCTTGTCCAGGAGATCGCGGAGACCGAGCTTCTCGGGATCATCGCCGACGAGCGGCACGTTCTCCAGTGCGGCATCGCGGTCGGCGAGGATCGCGCGCTTGCTCTGCGCGACGGCATCGGACGCGCGCGCGTACATGCGCGTATGGTGCGCCGCCTCGAGCTGCGTGATCCGCTCGGGGGTCGCACCGGCGGCGGTGAGGCGCTTCCGGGTGGCGTCGAACTGCCAGTCGGCGTCCTTCCACCCGAGGGTCTTCGCGACGTGCGCGACGAACTCGTGCTGGCGGGTCGTGAGCTCGACGTGTGCTTGCTCGGCCGCGTCCTTTTTCGCCCGCTCGCGCTCCCCTTCGGCCTTCCGCTCGTCGTCGGTCATCGCGCCCTTGCGCTGGCGCTCGCGTTCCTGGTCCTGGTCGGCCTTGCTTTTCGCCGCCGCCTTCTTCGCCTTCGCCCGCTCGCGGTATTCGGCGGGACTCTTCACGCCGGTCAACTTCAAGTAGTTGAGCGATCCCCCGGCGCCGGCGACGACGTGCCAGGTGCCACGCTCGGTCTTGGATTCCCGGATCTTGACCGGCTGTCCCGGTTGATCATCCCCTCTCGGGTGCAAAGTGATCCAGCGTTCGCCCGATGCATCGACCTGGCCGAACCCGAGCGACTTCCGCAGACCCTCATCACGCTCGGCAAGCGCGTCGAGAAACGTGATGGGCGCACGACAGGCGACGACGCCCCTGACAGTAGAGCCGTCGCGGCGCGTCGCCGTGTAGAGCGCGGCGAAAGACGCCGTGCGCTCCGTCGCGAGCAGGAGACCCATCAGCTCTGCGGCGTCCCTGCGTACCGAATGCCGAGCGACCCGCTGGTGAAGACCTTGATGAGGACGCAGGCGAAGGCGGCCGCGTTCGTGATGGTGATGACGTCGCTCGCCGCCACGTTGGCCGCCACGACCTTCGCGAGCGCGAGGTCCGCATCCGGGAATTCGACGTTGCTCACGATCACGTCGGCTTGGAGGCCGACGAGGCTCTTCCCGTAGATGTGGATCGACGCGACCGGATGGTACGAGGTCCGCACCCACGGCGTCCGGTAGGGGATCGCCGTCTGCGCGATCAGGTCCGCGTGGGTCATGAACGGCAGCAACTCGATGACGTTCTTCTTCTCGGCCGGCTTCAGTTCGATCAGGTTGATGGTGATGATCTTCTCGCTCATGCGCTGCCCTCCCCCGTCTTCTTCGTGTCGGTGTCGGCGTCGGCGTCGGCGTCGCTGGCGATCGGTGCGCCGGCGAATCTTGGATAGTTGGTGGTGAACGCCTCGAGCGTCGGCGCGACGCCGATCACGAGCTCGTAGCGCGGCGGCGAGTACTGCTGGCGCTTCGCCGCGAAGATCGCCTGCCCGTGGTCGGCCGTCTCGTGCGCCTCGAGCGCGCGGAACTCGAGCACCGTGCCCGTCTCGTTGTCGCGCAGCGCGAGGAGCGTCATCATGGCGCGAACCTCTGCTTCAGATGCTCGTAGAGCTGGCGCGCATCCTCGTCGGGAAGGACGCGCAGATCGCCGCCTGCGGGGACCGCGACGATGGCGGGATCGAGACCACGTTTGCGGAATTGCTCGCGCACTTGAAAGAGCGAGTGCGCCGCAACGCTCATGTCCCGATATGCACCATCGGCGAGGGTGAGGACGACGACGTCATGCTTGCCGATCGTCGTCTTTGTGATGGTGTCGATCAGATGCTGGTCATCGGCGTGCATCGGTCCCCCTACGCCGCCTTCAGGCAGCCGAGCTGTTGTTGGACGATGGGCGGGCACGGCGGCGGCTCGCCCTCGTCGCCGGCATCCAGCGCCGCGAAGTACCCGCTCATGGCGCGGAGGTAGGCGGCGAGCTCGGGCGGCGGCTCCTCGTGCGTCCGGTACGCCGCATCGTGCGCGTACTCCGTCCACTGGTTCTGGCGCGCGGTGCGGAGCTGGATCGTGACCGCGACCCCGTCGACGTCGGCGACGCAGTCGATCCCGCGGTAGCCGAGCGGGCTCGGGCGCGCGACGCAGTCGAGGGTGGAGCGCACCTGGAACGTCCGTTGCAGCCGCGGCAGCGCCGCTTGCTCGTCCTCGATCGACTCAAGCGTGAGGCGCGCGGTCGCGAAGTCATCCATGCCCGCGATCGGTTCCTTGGCCTGCAGTTTCGGTGCGAGCGATGCCGATTCCTTCAGCCGCCCCGCGATCGGCACACCGGGAAACGTGGCCGCGAGCTGCTCGACGACCTTCGTGAGCGCCGGCAGATAGCGGGCGAGTTCCTTCGCGAGTGCGCCGTGGCTCACCGCATCAGCGCGCAGCGGCGACGTGTCCGCAGGCGTCCCCGGTGTCGGACCCTTGGCTCCTGGAAGCGTGAGACGCGGTCCGGCCGGTCGTGGCGCTGCTGGCGCGGCGGCCTTCAGCACGAGACGCCCCGCCTTCGCGAGCGTACCGCGCTCGACGACGTCGCCGCGGACGAACTGCCCCGCGGGACGACTCGCGAGCGCCTCGCGTTTAAAGTCCGTCCAAGAAAGCGCGTCGATCTGGTGGATAAACTTGGCGCCGCCGTTTGAATAGGCGCCGACGAATGCCGCCCGCGCGCTCGCGAGGTCGGGCCAGCCGATCAAGCACTTTTGCTCATCGATGTCGCGGAACTCGGGCGGCTTCCGCGTCGTGACGACGTAGACCGTCGTCGCCTCTACGGTGCCGGTCTCCGCGAGCGGGCCGAGGAAGCAATCGACATGGTCGCCGTCGCTCCCGACCGTGCCGCGCACGTAGCCGTAAGGATGCGACATGCGACTTGAGCCTTCGGTGCCGTCGTGGTCGGTCCAGTGGCGGAGGGAGCCGCGGCGGTTCTCGATCGAGATCTGGAGCCCATCGAGCTCGCGCCGCCCGTGGAGCGCGCGCGCCTTCACGAGCGCCCCCTCCACCGCACGGAGGTCGTGCAGGAGCGCGCCGCGGCGACCAGCGAGGAATGCCTTCGCCATGACCGCGGCGTTGTCGTCGCGGTCGGCGAGCGCCGGTAAGTCTTCGTCGGCGATAAAAAATAGGTCCTTCTCGATCGCTGCCTTACGTGACGCGAGCGTCGCGATCGAATCCGGTGCCGGTTGCGGAGAAGGTGAGACGGCCGTATCATGGCCATCATGCGTCGCGCGCGTCGCTACCCCTTGTCGCCCTGCACGATCGGGCTTGGCATCCCGGACGACCCGCCCTATCGCCGCCTTCCGTACGGCGTCGTAGTTCCCATTGAGCACGCTGCGGTAACTGTCGGAGCCGACGAGCAGCGCATCCCAGAAGCGGATGCCGGCATGCTCGACAACGCGCGCCGTAAGGGTGACCCAGGCGGGGACGTCATTCTGCCAGGCCTCGCCATCCGCACCGCCCACGACGGCGACCGCCGCCGCTGACGAGGTGATCGCGAGCGCGAGGAGATGTGCCGTCGCCGTCTCGGTCGGCGTCGGCGCCGCCTCGCAATTCACGCCGAGCGCATGCATCGCCAAGATGCGCCCGCGCTGATCGACAAGCACGGCAAAGAGGGATCGAGACTCGGGGGCAAAGAGGCCACGGGTTGCGCGCTCGAGTTGTTCGGGCGAGGCGACCGACATGCCCCGGCCGATGAGGGTCGAACGAACGGCCTCGACCTCGCGCGGGTAGTGCGGGGCTGATTCCACGTCGGGGTAGGGACGGACGCTGCGGCCACCGATCGGTGCCCAGCCCTCGCGGCCAACGACCAGGCCCTCGACCGTCATGCCGAGCGCCGCGGCGACCAGGCGAGCGCCGTGGAGCGCCTGGTGATCCTCGGGACTTGGCGTCGGGTCCCCACTCGGGTGGTTGTGGAGGAGGTAGAGATGCGTCGCGCCGAGCGCGAGCGGGACCTTCATCATCTCCCGCGGCGCGGCGATCGTCGCCGTGAGGCTCCCGATGCTGGTCGCCTCGATCGTGAGGATGCGATGGTCGGCGTCGACGGCCACGACGTAATGGCGCTCGCGGTCGATGTCCGTGATCGCGCGGAATGCCGCGGCGACATCTTCGGGGCCATCCACACGGGCGGAGCGGAACGCGATCGCTTTCTGCCGGCGGAGCTCGATTGAGAGCGGCGCGTCGCCCCGAAACGTGAGCCGCCCCGCCGGACGGTCCCCATAGCGCCAGGTGCCCTTGCCGTCGTAGAAGCCGCGCCCGCCGCGAGTCCCCGGACGCTGCACCGGCTTGCGCTCGCCGAAGCGGAGCCCGAGCTGCTCGGCCTTCAGCACGAGCCGCCCGAACGCGCGCGCCGCCTTCGCGAAGAGCCCACCCGACCCATCGCACGTCCCACCGACCGGCTCCTCGTCGCCGCAGAGCGCGCAGCGCGGGTGGCCGTTCTTCGCCGTATAGACCGCCGGCCGGAAGCGATGCGGATGGCGCGCCTCGGGCGTCCGCTGCGCCGCACCGATGGCGCGATTCTCGCGTTCGAGGAGCGTGGGGGCGGGCATGGCCATCAGCAGGGCACAAGCTCTCCGTGCGTGAGAACAGTCATGGTGCCACGCCGTGGCGACCGTGCCAGTCGGCAACCGCCCGGTCCCAGACGGCGCGATCGCGGGTCACGGTCGCGCATCCCTGCGTCCACCGCCCCGGAACCGGTCCCGGCCCGAGCCCAGACGAACTTCCTCTCATGAGCGGCGCAGCCCCTCGTTCCGCTGCCGCCGCTCCATCCAATGATCACCCCGCACCATACGGCTGACCGACGTCTGCGGAATACCAAATCGCCGCGCGAGCCGAGATTGCGATTGCCCCGCCCCATGCAGCGCGCGCAATCTCGCGATCAACTCCAGGGAGATACCGGGTCGCGCCGCGTTCGTGTTACGTCGTGGCGGAGCATTATGACACCGCCTCTTGCGCCGCATGTCGGCCATGTTTTCCAGGTGCGTTCCCAGGAACAAGTGGTCCGGCCGCACGCAGGGCGGATTGTCGCAATGGTGGCAAACGCATACGCCTGGATCGACCTCCCCGTACGTGAATATCCACGCGACTCGATGTGCATTTGCGTGACTCTTCCCCCAGGTCACGGTGCCGTACCCGCGCCGATTGCGCGCGCCTTGCCATAACCAGCAGCCATCTCCGCGACTGACTTTCCCCCAGAACGTATCGCGATCAATCGGTGTCGCCATGTCGATCCTTCCACCGCCGCACCGCAGCGTCCCACGCCGCGCGGGCTGTTGGCCCCATCAAGACTTGAACGCAATTCGACGGCCAGCGCCCCGGCGGCGGGCCTGATCCGAGCCACAAAAACTGATTATTGCTGCACTCGCGGACGAGTTCCGCCGGGGGAAGGCCCATCCGGTCCACGCCAGGGAACCCGACCTGCTCCGCCATGAAGATGCTGTTGCGGATCACGTAGCGCGGCGAGCGGGAGTGCGCCGGATCGTCCCAACGGTCCAGCTTGAAAAACGCCCCGTGGCCGGGTGACGGACCCTTATCCGGTCCCGGCATCGCCTGCAGCCGCACGAGCACGCCGTCGAGGTACGTCACCTCGCCAGCCCCGGTGCCCGTGAAGCTCGGCGAGGGCCGCGCGCTGAAGCCCATGTAGGTGCCGTCGATCAGCACGTCGCGGATGACCCCGCCGGTCAGAGTGTCCGCCTCGATCGCGTCGTCACGGATGTAGCGCATCCGGGAGTCTGCCACGACCCAGCCGCGGCCGAGCGCGCGGACGCCGTCGGTCACGTTCTCGATCTGCAGGCCCTCGACCATGAGTCCGTCGAGCGCGACCCGCACGCCGGCGTTGTTGTAGGTGTCGTGCATCTGCTTCCAGGACCAGGTGCGATCGTAGGTGCCGAGGATGGTGCCGCCGTTCAGGCAGGCGTCCGTCGACGAGCCGAGGAGCTTCAGCGGGTAGCGGTTGCTCGTGCCGGCGATGAACGTCGCGCGCGTCGCATCGAGCATCGTCACGACGTCAAATGCCTGGCTCACGCTCTTGGTGAACCGCCCGACGAGTTGGCGGGTCGGGCGGATGCCGTCGCAGGACGCAGTCGCCGTTTGCGGGACGAGGCTGGCGCCGAGTGCAAGCGTCAGCAGCAGCGCGCGCCGCATCACGGGAGGCTCCCGAGGACTTCACCCCACGTCCGCGCGGGCCACGCGTTGTGGAGGAGGCCCGGCACGGAGAAGCGGTAGAGCAGCCGCGGTGTGCGGCCGAGGTTCGCGAGGAGATGCGCCTGGAGATGATCGTTCGCGGCGATCCGCGCGTGCTCCCAATCGAGCGCTTCCACCGCCGCCATCCAGTTCAAGTGCATCCGGTCCTGGAGCTTCGCGATCTTGCATTTCTCGGCCGGTGTCCACCTCGGATTCCAGTACCCCCAGAAGTCCCGCATCTTGAAGAAGGCCGATTGCGTGACGCTGGTCGCGCTCGCCTCGAAGGCGTAGTGCCCGCCGAACACGTCGCCGGGTGCGGCGCCTGGCTCGCCACAGAGCCAGCGCGTCGTTGCGGCGTGCGCGGCGTGGGTTGCGTGGAGGAGCGCCTGTTGATTCGCCGTCAGCTTATCGAGATGGATCCGCGTCTTGATCTCGCCGATGTCCCCCGCCGCGTTGTCGTACGGCCCGTTGGGCGGCGCGGTAAAGCCCACTGCGCCCGGCTTGCAATTCGCGGCGAGGTCGACCATGTCGAGCAGCCCCTGCGACGCGCCATGACAGCCCGCGGCGCGAATCGCGCCCTGCAGCGTCGCGACGATGTGCTGGTCCTTTTGGTAGTAGCGGCCCTTGGTCCCGATCGGCCAGCCGCTGCCGGCAAGCGACTTCGCTTCGTAGATCGTCGCGAGCCGGAGCATGATCGACAGTTGCCCGATCGCGTACTCGTCCGCGCCGCCGCCCGGCTGGTGCTCTTGGAGGTAGGCGATCGCTTCGGGAAACGCGCGGCCGAGTTCAAAGGATTCCCGCGCGTCGCGCTCGATGCCCGTACACGTATGCGTCTCCGGCTTCGCCGCGGCGGGGTTCGCGCTGCAGTGCGCCCACTGCTGAATCGGGTACGCGTCGAAGACCTTCTTGCTGACGTCGCGATAGGTGGCGCGCGTCGGCGGGACCGAGAGGCGGAGTGCGCTCGCGAGGCGTGCCGTGCCGATCGGACTGGTGCAGCCGATGAGGAGGAGCGTCGCGCAGACGCTCACGGTCAAGCGGGTGGTCATGCCTTCGCCTCCAGCGCCGCGTACGCGGCCGTGTCGCGATCGTCCGTGCCGCCCGGGTGGTCGTGGTGACTCCGTGCGGCGAGCCGCTTTTTTGCGTCGGTCTGTTCCTTCCCACCTGCCGGGGTGGGCGCGGTGATGACGGGCTTCCCGCCGCGCATCACGAGCTGCGCATGGCTCCCGCGACCGGCGGCAACCAGGTGATCCTCGGCCACTGTGTCGTGGTGCTCGGCGAGCTTCCGGTGGCGGTCCGCGTCGGTGTGCGACGATTCCGAGCGCCGCCAATCGTCGTCTTTCTCCGCGCTCGCGTGGTGGTCGCCCGCGCGCGCCGCATGGTGCTTTCCGGCGCCGTGGTGGAGGCGCGCGGCGTCGTGGTGATCGTCGTCGGAAAACTTCGCCGACTCCGCGCCCGAGGCGAAGACCGGCTTCCCGGATTTCGTCTTCCCGAGCGTGTGCTGCCCGGCGGGTGGGGCGGGCTTCGCGAACGGGGCCGCCTTCAGGACGAGCCGCGGCTGTGTCGCGCGCGCGAGGCGTTCGGCGCATGCAGGATGGAGCTGCGCGCGGGCGCGACAGGTCGGGCAGCGCTGGAGATGTTCGCGCGCGACGGCCTGATCCAGCGCGTTCGGTGCGACGGGCTTGACGATCCGCGCCGGCAGCGTCGCCCAGCCGTGCCGGACCGCCACCGCGTGCGCCCCCGATCCGTTCACGATCGCATGCACGCCCTGCGCATTTGGGGGCGTGACGAGCAGTGGGCCGCGCTTCCCGCCCGTCCCCCCGGCCGCGGCGCGCATCGTCCGCTCCGCATGCTCGCCCGAGAGGCCCTTCAGCGGATCCAGCTGATCGAGCGGGAGATGGACCGTCCCCGTCGGCAGATGGAAGTAGCGTCCGTGGTCTTCGGGCAAGCGCTCGCCCGGCGTCGGCGCCTGGCCGTAGCGCCAGCGATGCTCCTCGGTGGTGTAGTAGCCGTGTCCCCCACGGCTGCCGGGGGCGCGCGGCTCCGCTTTCAACAGCAAACGAATCGCACGGAGCGGATGGAGGAGGAGCCGCATCACCGTCGTGCCATCCCGCGGCTCCTTGTGCGGCCTATCTCGGGCGTGCGAGGATTTCCCGCCATGCTGTTCACGGACGTGACCATCGTGTTCGGCGAGGTGCGCAGCATCCGCACGCAGGACACGGCCACGATGGCGCCAGCGGCCATCGCCTGCTTCCGCGATCTTTTGGCGACGGGTGCCCCGCGGTTTACGGTTCCCGGTCGCCGCGAGTGGGGCCACATCGAATGCGTAGTGCGCCGCGAGAATCCGAATGCGGTCGCCGACTTTCTCGTCGAGGGCGTCCGGTACACACGCAGTGCCCTGCTCGTCGCGGGCGGACCGCCCTCATGGCTCAGCGCCACCTTGCCGTCCGCCCGGCCGCTCCTCGCCACGGTGATCGCGCCCGAGGCGGCCATCCGCCCCGACGCGATGGGGATCGTCGCCGACATGGAAACGTGTCTCGCGGCAGCGTTCTTCATCGCTTAGGTGGCGTGTTGCGCGAGATGTGCACCCAGACCAACTCGGGATCCTCGTGGTCGGGAGCCCAGTCTGCCTCCATGCCTTGCGCTCGCAATCGGGCGGCCAGTTGTTGGCCCAAGGGACGTGGAATTGCCTCGCTTAAGGCACCGTCAGTTTCGAGCTCTAGGCTGCCGAGCCCGAGTTGCCGCAACGCATCCTGGACAAGTGTTTCGGTGGTTTTCGGCGTCGTCGCGTTTTCCTGCTTGGAAGTTCCTGACTCAGCGTGGCCAGCACCGCGCTGCCCGTACCGCCACTTCCCTGATCGGGTTCGGTAGCCTACGCCACCCCGTGAGCCCGGCACTTTCGGGTCGGCTTTCTGGATGGTTCCATCGGTACATGATGGACAGTCGCTGATGGGTCCGATGCGGTGCTCTGCCATGTGACCTGCTCCTCTCTTGTCGACGTGCGCTTTCTGCAGACTCGCTTCAGCGGACCCGATGGCCGCTCGGACGCGATCCCATGAGGCGGGTCCCAGGGTCGAGGATGCCCGGAGCTTCGTAATCGCCTGCTCGCGCGTGTGGCCCTCGCGGATCAGGCGGCGGACATCCGCGACGGCTGTGGCAACGACGCCGGTGATACCCTCGCCGAGCGTCGGCGGCGCGCCGGCGTTCGGCGTCGCTCCGGTGAAGACCGCGCGGTGGCCTTCGTAAACAGGTTTCGCGCTCCGCGTATGGCCGACCACGTGCCCGCCACGCGACCCCTCGCCCGTGCCTACTTTCTGCAGCGCCGCGCCGCTCGCGACCGCCCCGAAGTACTTCCGCTGCTGGTCCGTGATCGGGTGACCATGCACCGTGCCATCGTGCAAGATCTCCTTCGCCTTGTCCGGCGAGAGATCCCCCCGCGCCTGGTGGCGCTGGCAGTGAATGCAGCGATCATGATCGGTCGTCGCGTGTCCCGCCTTCAGGATCAGCCGCATGTCGTTCCCCTTGTCCTCATCGGAGCGCCGCTCGACTCGTCCGCAAGAGTCGGCGGCTTGCCACGAGCAGCCGATCGGTGTCCGCAATCACGCGCATCAGCCGGCGCACCGAAGCGGGCGCGTGCGTCGGCTCTCTCTCTCTCGACCGCGAGCGCGCGTTGCGATGCGTGCAACGCCGCGACCGTCCGCTGGCGCGCTGGACTCTTGGCCATCCGCATGCCGCACCACCCGCGATGCGTGCGCGCCTCACGGCCGCAGCGGCAGAGAATAGGGCGCCCGAGAAGTGCCTCGACGATCCGGCGCGCCTTATCGACGGTCTCGCGCGTGACGCCAACCGTGCAGGCGATCTCGCGGAGTGAGTCTCCGTTGACGATAGCCGTGATGAGCGTCGCGAGCTGGTCGCCGCGCGCCCGCAGCCCACGCGGCCCCATGATCGCGAACACGTCGACGTTCTCGGGGACGGGGACATCGAGTACTGCGGCCACGCGCAGCAACGAGCGCGTGGCCATGTCTTCCTCGTGACACGAGGATTCGATGGGCGGTGGCACCGCGGAGCGCGCGGCATAGCGTTCGGCGACCCGGCGCGCGATCGCCTCGCGGCGGAGTTCCGCTCGGCGCTGATAGCAGGGTCGGCACAGCTGCCCGAGAATCGGCGTGCCGCACGTCGCACGCTCGCTGCCGGCGATCCCCGGGCATGGGACAGACCACCGCGACCGCTGCGGAGACGGCCCGTCTCCAGGTTCGACGACGACGTCAACGGGACCTGGATCTACCGTCTGCTCTTCGACCTTCTCTTCTTGGCTGCCATAGGCACCTCCCTCACCGTTCGGGAGACGGGCAGTCTCGGCAGCGGTCGTGACGTGTGGCGGCACCAGATGGAGTCCGCCGAACTCCGCGAAGTCCGGGAGGTAGTCATGGCGGACGACGAAGTCCCAGGCGTTGCGGTCGATCTTCGGCGGTACGACGCGCTTCGGAGCGACGACCTGATTCGCCGAGCGGAGCGGCGGCGCAGGGGGCACGATGGACAGCTCCCCAGCGGGGCGAAGCGTCCGATAGACCGGGTAGCGCGCGCCATCGGGCACGAGCACGTGGTTGGCTTCCCAAATCCGGCGCAAGCGCTCGGCGAAGACCTCGCGCTCGAACCCGAGCGCATCACAGAGCGATTCGGCCGATCCCCACTCGCCCGCGGGCCGCTCGTCGTCGCGCCACCACCACTGCGCATTCGCACGGGCGCCGCGCGTATCGGAGTGCGCGAAGGCCGAGCAGCCCTGGCGCGCCGCGTCCTCGATCGCGGCCGTCATGACGGCGACCATGAGCCGGCGCGTGCCGTCCTCGAGCGGGAGCCCTTGCCGTGGCGCGCCGCCGATCGACGCCGGGTCGAGCCCGTCGAGGCTGTCGCCGCGACCGAGGGGATTGCCGGTGCCGGTCGCCATTAGGCAAGCCCTCGCTGTTCCATCATCTGCGCGTACTGGGGCGCGGAGCGCGCGAACACGGCGGCGAGTGCGGGTTGCCAGGTGAGGGCAGGCGAATCCAAGCAGTTGGGGTGGCTCGGTCCGATGCGGTGACGCCACTCGCGCCACGGGCCGCGGTTCGGCCCGAGCTGGTCCTCCGCTTCGAGCTGGCGGACGGTGATCAAGCGCGGCGTGCCATCGCCGTTCTTCCAGAGGCGGAGACAGCCCGAGCACGGGTTGGCGGCGAGCGTCTTGTAAACGAGGGTCTCGGGGGTCCAGTTCCGGGAGCGCCGTTCCCCTTCGAATGCCCCACGGAGCCGCGCCTCTTGGATCTCCGTCCGCGCCACACGTTCGAAGTCGCGCTGGATGCCCTCCTCGACCCCGAGGCGCTGATAGAGCTGGCGTGCGAACTCTCGCGGGTGGACTTCCGCTCGAATGGCGTCGGCGGTCATCGTCCGCAGCAAGTCGCACTCATGTTCGAGCATCCCGGCGTGTGCAGCCGTGCCATCGCGGAGTAGCACCGGCGTCAGATACTCGCCGGCGCGCGCGCGGGCGACCGCGATCGCGACCTCGTCGGAATGGAGGAGCGGCGTCTCGCCGGCGAGCTGCAGGACCCGCGGCCAGGCGAACCGGACGCCGGGCTTGCGGAGCTCGGCGTCGATGAGGCCAAGCTTGTAGCTGACCCCCGGGAAATCGAGCACGTCGCGATCGGTGAAGCCGAGCTTCCGCACGGCCTGCTCGACGCCGGGGCTCAGCGGATTCGCGACGCTCCAGCGGATCGCTTGGCGCTGATCGAACAGCAGCCGCTCGAACGCCTCGAGCTGCGCCGCCTCGTGGAGGTGGCCCGCGTGCCAGGTCAGGAAATCCTCGATCGCGGCGCGGAGGAGCGCCCGCACGGACCCGACGTGCGTCCGCGCCTGCTCGGCCACGAGCTCGAGCCACCACTCCTCGAACGCGAGTCCGGGCTGCACCTGGACGGCCTTCATCCACGGCCCGACCTCGTAGGCGCCGGGGATCGGAAAGAGCGCGTCCCAGAGCGTGCGCGGATCGACGGCGCGGGCGGCGGGATGCGAGAGCGCGACCTCGAGACGCTGCCCGCTCGCCGCCTTCACGACGTACGTGCCGGCAGCGGGAAAGAGCTCGGCGAGGAGGGTGGCGACCTCGCGCGCCGGGACGACGTCGTCGGCGATGACCAGCTCGAGCATCAGTCGTCTCCGGTCCGCACGCGGACGATGCCCGGGCCACCCATGCGAACGCGGACGATGCCGGTTCCGCCGCTCCGCACGCGCTCCGTGCCGAGCACGAGGCCGTGCGCGAGCGGCTGCACGACCGCGTGGAGGTCGAGACTCGCGACGCTCCCCGCGGGCAGGAGGATGCGTAGATCGGCCGTCAGCACCGCGGCCTGGTCGACGAGCTGGACGCGGCCGTCGGCCGTCTCCGTCGTGGCGGCACGGATGGTCGCCCGGAGGTCGGCGAGCGGCGTCGTCGGCGCCGTGATCCCGATACGGGCATCCGCCGCGAGCGTCGATACCGCCCGCACGACCGCCCGAAAATCGCCTCCTTGCGTCTGTGCGGCCCGGATCGCGACCCGTCCGTCGGCCGTCCGCGAGGCCGCCGTCTGCACGATCGCGCGGAGATCGGCCGGCTGGACGAGCGCGTTCTGGATCCGCACGCGGCCATCGGCGAGCGCGTCCTGGAGGGCGGCCACCTGGACGCGGAGATCGAGGGTCTGACTCTGCCCGCCGCCGACGGTCGCGCGGAGATCCGCGAGATGGGTCGTGGCGGCACGGACGACCGCCCGGAGATCGGCGGTGCGCGTGAGCGCGGCCCCGATCACGACCCGCCCATCCGCGCTGCCGAGCGCCGCAAGCGTCACGCCGACCCGGAGATCCGCCGTCCGCGTCGTCGCGGCCTGCACGACCGCGCGGCAATCCGCCACGCTCGCCGTCTCGATGCTGACGAGGACGCGGCCATCGGCGATGACCGTGGTCGCGGCCTTCACGATCGCACGCCCGTCCGCGCCCTGCGTCGTCGCGGCCCGAATCGCCGCCCGAAGATCGCCGAGCAGAGTCATGGCGGCCCGGACGACGGCGCGGAGATCGAGCGTGCGGGTGGCGCTGTTCTGCACGCGGACGAGGAGATCGAGGAGCGCGTCGGTATCGTCGCGGAGAACGGCGCGGCCGTCAGCAAGACGGGTCGCCGCGGCGCGCACCACCGCGCGGGCGTCCGTGGTCGGGGTCGCGGTCCCCTGGACGCCGATCTTCAGATCACACGCGACCGGGGCCGGTCGCTGGATCTGTTGATCCCACCACGTGAAATAGCCCAACCGCCCCTCCCCCGTGCGGCGCGCCCTGTAGCATAGGCGGGCGGGGGCGTGCGGACGGTGCCAAGCAAGCGCGGACGGGAAGGAAACGGTGGGGTTGACATCGCTGATAGGAGACGCCAGGGCCACGCATCGGGTGCGTCAGCATCTCAAGCCCCAGGATCAGAACGCGCCGCCTTCCATGGTCGCACCGCCATCGAGTTGGCCCTCGCGGGCACTCGGGAGTCCCTGGAAGATGCCCGCCACGACGATGCGCCCGAGCCCCGGAAAGCCGGCGGCGGTGTTGACCGAGGCGGAGGACGACGTTGGGGCGAGACAGAAGACGCTCGCGAGCTGCACCGCGACCTGGCTCCCACTCGGCAGCTCATGCGCGCCGAAGGCCGTCACGCTCGCGCCCACGATGCCGTTGTCGAGGAAGCAGGGGCGGTTGCGAAACACGGAGCACGTCTCGGCCACGCACGTGCTCCCCGGGCATGCCGAGTTCGTCGTGCAGAGTCCGCCCGCGTTCGTCCCCGCCGCACACCGCGCGTAAGGCGCACAATCCGCGTCGATCGCGCATTCGACAAACGTCGCCGTGGGGCCGCAGAGGTTGTCAAACGGTCCGCCCGCACATTGCCCGTTGCCGCCACCGGCACACGTGCTGCCCGGGCACTCAGACGCCTCGGCGCAGACCGCATTCGCATTCACGCCCGCGATGCACCGCCCATCAATGGCCGAGCAGTGTCCATCATCGCAGGCGTTCGGTGCCGTCGCGAGGCCGGGCACGATACACGCCCCGCTCGGACACTCGCTCGAGACGCTGCACGGCGTCCCGGCGTTGGTCCCCGATTGACACCGACGCCCGCCGCAGACGGTGGCCCCGACCGCGGTGCAATCGGCATTGCTCGCGCACACCGTGGCCGCTGCGTTGTTGCAGGTGTCGCAGAAGCACGCGAGGGATGTGGATCCGACCGCGCGGCACGGCGGGCTCGCGCCGGTCAGCGCCCGGGTCTCATGATGCGTCGAGAGCGCGAGCGGAAGCGTCATCTTCCCGATGGTGCCGCTCGGTGGGCAGTCGAGACTCGTCGTGCCGAACCAGCCGTTCGGGTGCGTGCCGTTGGCATCGCAGGCAAGGCCGATACGGGGACCGTCGGAACAGGTGCCGTCCTGCACCCCGTCATCCTCGGCCACGTCGCCGACGCAGAGCGGACAGGGCGCATCGGTGTGGAGGCCGTTCGCCACGTCGGCGATGGCCGTCCCCGCGACTTCGGCATCCCCGGTGTTGAGGTTCACGGTGCCGGAGAGATTCGTCGCGAAGTGGACGAGCGCGCAGACCGGCACGCTCCCCGCGCTGAACGGAATCGGCCCGCCGAAGAAGTCGCGGCAGACGTCGCCGGCCGCGCAGCCGCCCGTGTCGCCGCATCGGGTCTGCGGCTGATCCACGCACCGCCGGGTCGCGAGCTGGCGGAAGGGTGGCGGGGTCGCTTGCGGCGGCGCAAAGGGATTCGTCGTGAGCCCCGTCACCTGGCAGACGCCGCACGGCACTGTCGGGTTGTCGCAGTGCTGCACCCGGAGCGTCAGGGACGCGTTGCCGCTGAGCGTCTGCCCGTGTGCCGTGCCCGTCCACCCGAGGTCGAGGTGGGCATTCTCGGCCGGGTTGTTGATGAACGAGAGCTGTCCTGGACAGGAAATCGGCGGGCCGGGGGGTGCCGTCGCGGTCGCCGTCGGCGTTGGCGTCACCGTCTCAGTCGGGGTCGCGGAGAGCGTCGGTGTTGGCGTCTCCGTCGCGGTCAGTGTGGGCGTCGGCGTCTCCGTGACGGTCGGCGTCGGCGTCGCTGTCTTCGTCGGCGTGGCCGTCACGGTCGGCGTCGGCGTGAGCGCGGGCGTCGCGGTCAGCGTCGCGGTCGCCGTGACCGTGGGCGTGGGAGTAGCGGTCACCGTCGGCGTCGGCGTGACTGTGATCGTCGGCGTGGCACTCGGCGTCGGCGTCCCGGAGGCGACGCAGAGGTCGACGTACGGATACGCATCGTGGAGCCCGTTGCCCTCGATGACGGTGCTGTTCGTGATGAGGTCGACGCCGTTGCCTGCCGTTGGCTCCCCGCCGCTGACCCACGCGCGGAAGGCGACTTTCGACGCCGGCACGAAGTTGTCGAGGTTCGTGAGCGTGAGCACGTTCCACGCAAACGTGGTCAGGCTATTGATCGTGACCGAGGCCGCGACCGGATCGGTACTCCCGCTCTCTTCCTTCACGTAGTCGCTGCAACTGAACGTCGTCGGCGGGCTCGGCCAATACTTCAGCACGAAGTTCCGCACCCCGTCGAAGTTGTCGCGGTTCGTGACACCATAGACGAACTTCGCGGCCGCCACGTGATGCCCGGATGGCACGGCCGTCGTCGTATCGAGCCGCATCAGCATCACGTCGGTGTACCAGTTGTCATAGTCGCACGCGGACTGATTGCAGACGTGCGCGTGGTAGACCTCGTGCGCGAAGAGATAGGGAGGATTGTTCGCGCCGCCGATGAAGCTCGTACAGCGCGTGATCTGCGCATACGAGCCCATGCCAGTACACGTTCCACCCGGACACCCGCTGCTGTTCGTGCAGGCGCCGTTATTGTTGGTCCCGCCCGTGCATTTCGGCTGATTCGTACACGCCCCGCTCGGACATTCACTGCTCGTCACACACGCCGTGCCATTGTTTGCGCCGCCGTAGCAATACGTCGGGGAGTAGCCGCGCACGTACGCCTTATCGGCCGTCCCGGCGAGCACGACGCGCTGATAGTCCTCGCCGGCATTGCACGAGATCATCGGTGTTGGCGTGGGCGTGACGGTCGGCGTTGGTGTCACGGTGAGTGTCGGCGTTGGCGTTTCCGTGACCGTGGCCGTGGGGGTGGGTGTCGCCGTCAAGGTTGGCGTGGGCGTCAGAGTCGGCGTCTTCGTCGGCGGGGGCGTGGCGGTGATCGTGGGTGTCGGTGTGGGCGTCGGCGTCACCGTGGGGGTTGGCGTTGTCGTGGGTGTCGGCGTCACGGTCGGCGTCGGCGTGAGAGTCTGCGTCGGCGTCGGCACTTCGAGCGGCGTGGATGTGATGGTTGGCGTCGCCGAGAGCGTGGGCGTCGCGGTCGGTGTTGGTGTCGTGGTCTTCGTCGGCGTCGGCGTGAGGGTCGGCGTCGGGGTCAGCGTGGGCGTCGGCGTGGCGGTGCGCGTCGGCGTTACGCTCGGGGTCGGGGTGCCGGTCGGCGTCACACTCGCCGTCGCGACCGGCTGGTAATCGCACATCAGCCACGCGTCTTCGATCGTGAGCACGGCATTCGTCGTCGTGTTCCGCGCGCCGATTTCTGTCTCCGCCAAGATCGCCACGGGGCTCGGCGCGAGCGGGGGCGTGGCTCCCGGACGTGGTGTTGGCGTCCAACACGGTCCCACGGCGGCCCCCGAACCGCAGTCGTCGTAATAGGCATCGCTCGTCGTGAATGTCCGGGTGTTCAGGAGTTCGGTCACGAGGTCGCGCCGAATGATTCGGTGCACGCCCGTCGTCGCGGCCCGCTTCCCATACACCTGCACCTTGCAGGCATTCAGCACCGCATTGGCTGGCATCGCGTCGGCATCGACGGTGAAGGGGCGGACGCGCATGCCTTGGCTCCGCGTCGCCGTCACGCCGGAGTTGCGATTCGTCCCGGTGTTCGGCGGCGTGTCCGACCACTCCTTCCCGGCATAGTTTGGCGTCGTGTTCGGCACCGGCGACCACTGGTTGTAAAACGGCGTCGGTCCCGGCGACGGATAGCCTTGCCGCGCAATTACTTTGCCGTTGGCCGGGAACGCCGCATCATCGACGTAGAGATCATCGTGCGTCGCATGCACGAGCGCGCCACTCGTCGCCGTGCCGCCCCCAAACGCCACGCGGTCCACGTTCGTCGAGCCGGTATTGAGCGTCGCCACGCTGGTCAGGATCGTGACGTCGTCGAGCTGCACAACCACCTGGCCGACCGTGGTCGACCGCACCACCTTGAGGTTGATCGCGTAGAACCGCCCAGCCGTAATCGGGAACTCCGTCATCGAAGGAATGGCCGCGCCCGTCCGCTGCCGCGCCTCGAGCGCGATCGTCCCGTCGGTGTGATAGTTCACCTGCACACCACCGATAAAGACGCTCGTCGCATCCTCGCACCACACGAGAAAGCTGCTCACGGCGGCACCCGTCGGCGGCGTCACGACGTCGATGCGAACCGGGTCGCGGACGAAGCAGTTGAGCGTGATGCCGAGGCCCGTCGGCGAGCGTGCCACGTCCGCCGCGCCCGTTGACTGGTAACTGTAGCTGCCGCTCCGCACGAGCGTGGGATCGCTGACGATGGTCTTGATCTGTCCCGAGAAGGACGAGAACTCCCCGAGGCTGCCCGTCTCCATGCCCGCGAACCAGCGCGGCGCCGCCTCGGCCGACGTCGCCACGAGGCAAAGGGAAAGCGCAAGCGCCGCCGCGAGGACCGTGCTACGCTTGCCCGTCATGCGCACCCTGCTCACCGTGGCGCTGATGCTCGCGTGCGCGGCCGTCGCCGGACACTTCCTGACGCCGGCCGAGAAGGTCGACCCCGAGCTGCAGGCCGCGATGGAACTCGGCACCGTCCTCCCGGAGCACTGCATCCGCCAGGACACCACGGGCTGGCATTTCGTCTGCCCCTAGCCTCACGAGGGCACCGGGAACGCGCAGCGCCACGTGTCGCAATCCCCGTCCACGCTGCACGATCCAAGATCGACCCGCCCGCGCGTGCACTTCGTCGCCACGCAGAGCCCATCGTGGGTCGCGCTGCCTACGGCCGCGCCGAGTGGCGTGTTCGTCACGCACTCCGTGAAGAGATCCGCGAGGAGCCCGCGCCCGAAGTCGTTCGGGTGAATCGAGTCGGTGAAGAAACACGACGTGTCGGCGCACGTCCCCTGGAGGCTCGGCGTGCGGAGCTTCACCGCCCGACGCGCGTCGATCCAGAGCCGCACACTGTCGGCCTTTCCCCAATCGTCAATCAGCCAGCGGTCGTACTCCTCGATTTCGGTGCGCACGCTGCCCCAGCAGCCGACCCCTTGCCCCTCGATCGGCGGGGGCGGGGCGACCGCGACGAACGCAGGGCGACCGTTCGGGGTCTTCGCCGGCGTCGGATAGGCGTCATGCGTCGCGACCAGTGCGAGGAAATCGTCCTTTGCCCACTGTACCTTGTTCGAGGTGACGCAGGTCCCGGAGCAATCCGGCGAATCTTTACAACCCGAGTTACACCAGGACGCCCGGCGATTCGGCGGCGTCCGATCTGCGCGACAATTATCGCCGGCGTTGATGCAGCCCGGGGTCGTTGCGCAATTCTGGCAGGCAAAGGTACACCGACCGCCGGGACAGGCCGAGGTCGCGGAACACGTCTGACCGGCATTGCTCCCGAACTCACAGTAGCCGCAAATCCCTGTGCCCCCGTTGAAGCTACAGTCCGCATTCGAGGCACACACGCAGTCGCTGCTATTGTAGCAGCTCGCGCCGAACGCCCCGGCTCCTGTGCCTTTCGTGACGCAGTAGCCATGACTGCCCCTGGCGGGGTCGGTCCGCCGCAGCGTCGAATCGCCACACTCGCACGCGTGACCTTGATCTGCCCCGCCGCTCTCGCACCATCCATTTTGCCCGAGGCCACCCTCGAGTGAGGTGGGATTGTCGGTCTTCCCGACTTGCTTCTGGTGGACGTTGTTGACGCCGAACATCTCCAAGATGACGTCACAGGTCTTGCCGAGCTGGCCGCGCTTCTTTGAACACTTGAGATAGCCGCCACTGTTCCCTTCGACGATGAAGCTGTAGCGGTCGGTCATGTCCTGAATCATGGTGCCGCCGAGCGAGCAGAAGTAAAGATTCGTCGGCTCGATCACACGCGCGTTGACCTTGTTCCAGAGCTCTTCATTCGCGATGATCGAGTCGCCGACGATGCACAAGGTATCCTCCCCGTCCGCGTCGAGATCGGGAATGATCGCGGGAATCGGCGGGTCGGCGGTCTGCCGGAGCACGCTCACCGTGGCATCGGTAAAGCGCATCTTGTTCCCGCCCGAGCCGGTGCGCTTGAACTGCAGATGGACCGCGCTCAGGTTTGCCAGGATCGTCGCGTTTTCGGAGAGCAGCGGCGGCAGATTGTGGAAGGCCGCGCTCGTGCCGTTGTCCGCGAAGATGTCCACGAAGTCGGCGAAGTCGCTCGTCGTCGTCGCCCCCGAGACGAACTCCAGGTCCACCGTCGCCGTCCCGTTCTCGGCCTGCTGCATGTCGAGTTCGGCAAGGATCGCGAGCGGCGTCGGTGCCGGCGTCGGGGTGGAGATCGCGGCAAAGTTGATGATGGCGGTCGGCTTGGCGGCCTGCGTGTTCTCCAGTGTCGAGAGTGTTCCGTCGATCGCTGTCCCATCGTTCAGGCAGTCGAAGAGGTGCGTGTCGTCGCAGGTCCGGACTGCGCCACCAGAGAGGAACGAGTGCCAGTTGCCGCGCTCACCGTCGCTGAGCGGCAGCGTGGTTTCCCAATAGGAATTGGCCACGACGTTCCCGTCGTACCAGAAGCATCCGTCGAGCACGTAGGACCATCCGCCATCTGCGACCGTGTCATCCGTGCCGATCACCGGCTGCGTAATCGTGACCCGATGGTCCGTACAGGTACTCGCCGGGCAATCGCTATCCGCCCCGCACGAGTAGCCTGCCGACGCGCCCGCGGCACAGATGCCGACGAGGCGATTCGTCGTGCCGCGCGGGTAGACGTTCGAGGGCACGCCGCCGGTGCCCGACCAGAGCCCGACGTCGACGGAATCGTCGGTGCCATTCTTCTGGCGGAGCGTGAACGCGTTCCAGCTCCCGACCGGAATCTCGACGTCGGCATACTTCGCCGCCACGCACGTCGACTCACAATGGTTGTTCTCCGGGCAGTTCGTGGTGTCGCGCGCCTGATCGTTGCACGAGGGATCGACCACGGGCGTGCAGGGCGTATCGTTCCGTGTCGACCCGGAGCAGACGTAGCCCGTCGTGCTCCGATACCAGGCGGTCAAGTTTGCGTTCTGTGCGCTCACGGGATTCAGCGTCAGGATCGCGCCATCTTCGCTCGCGCCGCGGAAGTTCGTCAGGCGCCGCGTCGTCGTCCCGACCGTCAAGACCTTCAAGCGACACGAGAGATTCAATGTGCCCTGCGCACTCGCCATCGCAACCGGCAGGATGTAGTCCGTCGCGCCACTGGCGGGTGCAAACTTTGCCGCACAAAGGTTCCCCGGCATGGTGTCCAGCCCGCTCGTGATGGTCGTTGGCTTGTTTGTGCCGTAGCCGAGCCACCGTCCCGGCGTCGGTTGCGGCGTCGTCTCGATCAGACATGGTTCGTTCCATGCGCCGAAGATCGTCGCCTGCGCCTCGACCGGCAGCAGCATGCACGCCAGCGCCACGAAGACGCGGAGCGCTCGCATCACTCCCGCCCGACGCAGAGGTAGTTGATGACTCCCGCCGCCGTAAATGCCGTCGGCTGAAGTGTCGTCACACTTGACGAGGTCGCCCCGTAGTTCGTGATGATGAGCGACGTCGTCGAGGTCTGGGCACGCAGGATGCCGCCGAGCGATGGCGGCGCCGTATCCCACGAGAGCGTACAGGCGGGCGCGTTCGCGAATGTCCCTGGCAACCCAAAGGTCAGCGTGCACGCGCTGACGGAGCCGCCACCGCCAATCGTGATCCTCCCAGCCGTGTTGGTGCCGACAAGGCTCCCGTTCGGGCTCGACCCACACGAGCTGATGGTCGGCGCCGCGCCGCCCGTGGCGATCCGCGACGTCGCATTGCCGTCGAGGTAGACGACACCCGCGCCCCCGACCGCCCCACCGCCCCCGACCTTGGCCGTGAGAATGACACTCGACCCGTTCCAGCCGATGCCGCCGATGACTGACGCATTGCCACCCGCACCGAGACCACCGCCTGCGCCCCCTTGCACAACCGCCGGACCACCAATGCCGCCGTTTTGCCCCCCGCTGCCGGCGCCACCCTGCAGCGTGAGCGTGCCGCCGGTGCCGACGGGGGAGCCGGCGGCTGCGCCCGCCGCGATCGTGAGCCCGCCGGCTGTGCCGTTCGCCGTCAGATTCCGCGGCTCGACGAGAATGGTATGTGTCGCGCCCGTGCCGCCTTCTTTAAACGTCAGATTCCCCGCGATCTGATCATTGGCCCCGCAGATGCGTATGGGTGTGACCGTGGCCGTGGGGGTGGGCGTCGCTGCCGTTGCGGTCGGCGTCGCGCTCGTCGGCGTCGGCGTGGCGGTGGGCGTCGCCGTGGCCCCGACGTTCTCCGGCCCATTGACCTGCGTCACGCCCAGCAGGTTCGTCCCTGCCGACCCATCCAGCGTGCCTCCGCTGGCGATCGTCATCGTCGCCCCGCTGTCGATCGTCAGCGACTTGCCCGTCAGGATGTGCACGGGACAGTCCTGGTTCAGCACCGTCGACCCCGCACAGGTCTGATTCAGCTTGTTCCCGCTATTGAAGTATTTCGTGCAGAAGTCCGAGTCGGTGCCCTGACAGCGCGAGACGTCGTCGGTCGCGATCACGGTCGGGATCTGCGAGTTCAGAATCGTCGCCCCGCCGACCTTCACCACGGTCGAATCGAGGCTCATGTTCGCCTCGCCGCTCGGCGATTCCGTCACGTCGAAGTCGGCCGCCGTGAAATCCAGCGTGCCGGCGTTCGCCGCGACCGTCGCGTCACCTTCCTGCACGATCAGTTTCGGTGTCGGGCTCGTCGTGGGTGTCGCCGTCACCGTCGCAGTCGGAGTCGGTGAGACAGTCGGGGTCGGCGTCGGATGGCACACGAACCCTGCGGCCGTCGTGTCTACGCCATAGGGGCACGCCCCCGTCGGGATCACGCGCCACGTCGTCGTGCCCGTGATGGCATCCGTCACGACCTCGAACGCTGGCACGACAGACGGTGCCGACGCCGGATGCACGATCGTGTAGGGCGCGGCGAAGCCGGCATCGGGCGAACAGTCCTTGCGCGTATCGGTGCCGGCTAACGGCGGCTCCTTCAAGGTGAAGCAGTTGCCCGAAGCCTGCGCCAGACAGTCCAGTTTGCCGTTGATGATCGTGCAGTCTGACGGCCCGATCGAGAGCCCATCGGCGGATGGGAAGACCGCGATCGCATACGTCGCGACCGGCGACGGCGGCGCCAAGATATACGGCGAGTTCGACGGCGTCGGATCCGGCGTCGGCGTGGGCGTCGCCGAGGGCGCCGGCCCGTCGCAGCGCCAGCCGGCGCTCGTCCGATAGGCGATCGCGCCCGGCCCCGAGCCGGCGCACGGCTCGGTGTTCTTCGCGCAGTCGGTGCAGGCGACCTGGCTCCCAGCGGCCGCGTTCTCGAGCGGGCCGCCCGACGTGAGATCGGCGAACGTCGCCGGCGGGAGACCGCCGATTGTGAAGTTGCCCGACGAGCCCGACGCGGCGTCGATCGGCTTCGCGCAGTTCGTGCGGTTGAATCCGATCGTGATGCCGAGGACGGTCTCCAGCCGGATGCACTCCCGCCCAGTCGTCGTCTCCCACGAGATCACGTTCCCGCGAATGTCGACCCGGTTGGCGCCGGTACCGCCGGTCACGTCGCGGAGCCAGACGCCCTTCGCGTCGTTCGCGGTCGCGAGGTTCGTGATGCTGTTGGCCTCGATCAGCCCGCCGACGAGCTCGCGGAGCACGATCGCCGAGGAGTCGAGCGACGACAGCGCGTTTCCCCAGCCGCCGCCCGTGATGCGGTTTCCGACGATCGCGACGTTCCGCGCCGGGTCAAGCGCCATGGCCCCTGCGGCCGACTGGCCCTGGACGAGGATCGCGTTGCCGCCCTGGCGGTCGAGCTCGTTTCCGAGGAGGCTCGTCTCGAGCGGCCGCTGCGTCGCCTCGATGCCGACCAGGTAGCCACGGACGGTGTTGTGGCTGACGGTGACATCGGTTTCCGCGATCGCGGTGCAGGTCGCCGCCGTGCAGGTGCCAGACGGACACTGCGACGCGACGGTGCAGACGGCCGCGTTGTTCGCCCCGCCGACGCACGAGCTCCCCGGGCAGTCGCCGTTGGCGTCGCAGTTGCTATCCGGGCTCGAGCCGTGGGCGCACGCGGCCGTGCGGACGAGCGCGATGCCAGAACCCGTCGCGACACACTTCTCCCCTGAGACCGACGTGCAGTCGGTATCGCCGTAGCACTCCTGTGCCGAGGACGTGCACTGCGCATCGCTCGCACACGCGGCGCCGCCAACCGCGCACGTCGTCCCGCCGCCGCCGGTGCAGCGATTCGTGCAGGCGCCCGGCTTCGTGAGGACGTTGCCGCTGATCTCGGTATCCTGGCAGGCGCCGCAGGTGATGCCGTTCCCGGTCGCGGTATTGACGGCGCGGATCGTGTTCCCCTGGATCTTCGCCTGCTCGACCGGCGCCTCTTTCTTGCCGTTCAGCGTGATGCCGTTCGAGTTGCCGTCGAGCTGGTTCCCGCGGACGATGAGGTCGCGAAAGGGTCCGCCGGTGTCGTCGGGCGGCTCGAGCCGGATCCCGCCATTGCCGTTGCTGGTGATCGTGTTGTCGAGGATCCGGCAACGCTGGCAGTCGGCGCGGATGCCGTGGCGGTCGTTCGCGGTCGCTGTGACCCCGCGGATGCGGATCAACGACGGCACGGCCTGGCCCGGCGTCGCGACGCTCACGCTGATCCCGTCGCCGTCGGCGTGCGTGACGGTGACGTCCTCGATCGCGATGTTCGTTGCGCCGTCGACGATGCGGATGTCCGGGCCCTGATCGTCGGTGCCGGTCGCTCCCCGGTTCGCCGTGTTGCCGTCGATCGTGCCGTGGCCGCGGATCCGCACGTCGGCGATACCAGCGATGGAAAGCGGGCGGAGGGAGTGACTGACGCCGTTCGCCGCCTTCAGCGTGCCCTCGATCGTGAGCCGCTGGCTGGCGTTCAGCGTGAGGCCGGTGCCGACGACACATGTGACCCCGCCCGGGAGGAGCACCACCTTCGCGCCGGCGGTGTTCAGGGTGGCTTGGATGGCCGTCGCATCATCGGTCGTCCCGTCGCAGACCGCGCCCTGCTCGACGAGGTTCACGGTCGTGATGGGCGTGGCCGTCGCGGTCGGCGTCGGAGTGGCAGTCAGGGTTGGCGTCGCCGTTTTCGTCGGGGTCGCCGTCTTGGTCGCGGTCGGGATCGGGGTGATGCGAACGATCCGCGCCTTCTGCGCGCTGTCGCGTTGGACGTCGAGCCCGCTCGGCTTGTCGATGATGATCTTCGCGGGATCATGGACCGCGGTCGTGCCGTCGCTGTTCTCGATCGTGAGCTGCGCCCGCGCGAGCGGGACCAGCAGGACGAGGAGCGCGAGGGCGAGCGCGACGCGCTTCACGCGACGCCACCCCACGCGTCGACGGCGACGCCGCTCGTGCGCGCGAGGACGACGAGCTTGTATTCCTTCATCCCGCGGCACTCGACGCCGAGCGCGAGCGTGCGATCGATGCCGATGAAGTTGCCCGACTCGAGCACATCGTCGCCGGCCGTGCCCCCGGCGCCCCCCGAGAGGCCCAGGTTGTCCGGCTCGAACACGCCCACCCAGACGACGCGACTGTCATGGCCGCGCATCGCGACGATGAACTCGCGCGTGTTCGCGGGGGGCGCGGGATTGGCGCGGTACTCGATCTTGATCCGCAGGAGCGCGTGATCGGCGCACGACTTCCACGCGCTCTCGGCGTAGACCCCGGACGCGCCGCCGTTCGTGAAGAGTCGGTCCGCATCGAGGAAGGAGAGCCGATCGCCGATCAGGCCTACCGCTTCGCCATCGGTGTCTGCGCTCGCGCCGAGCCCCTGGAAGCACGCCGTGTTGTGCGTGTCGCCGGCGGCGGCGGGCTCGATCCGGCGGCGCTTGCTGAGGGCCACGGGCTACCCTTCCCTTCCGGATCGGGTCGCGGTACGCCTACCGACATGCCAGAGCACGCCCTGCGGCGTTGCGCCCCATGCGGTCGTGACTTGCCGGCGACAACGGAGTTTTTCTACACTGATCGCCGGGCGCACGACGGCTTGGCATCGCCCTGCCGGGAGTGCCGGAAGACATACGGTCGTGCACGCTCTGCGGATGGGCGCGCGCGATTGAAGACCCAGCCGAGCACGAAACTCTGTTCGCGCTGTGGCGAACATCGTCCGGCGACGCAGTTCTACCGATCGTCTGCGGCGCATGATGGCCTCGCACCGTGGTGCATTCCGTGTCGACGTACCTACAGCGCTCAGCCGGACCAACGGACGAAACGTCGCGAGTACATGCGGTCGCCGCGCGGTAGAGCTACGCACCAACATTTTGTTGCCAGCGAGAAAGGACATGCGGCAATCCAGCGGTACGCTCGGCGGTACGCGCGCTCGGCGAAGGGCCGGGAGACACGGCGCTGTTATCAGGCGCATCTCCGTCGAACGGACATCGCGGCGCGACGGGCGCGCGAAGCGGTCGCGCACGCCATTCGCGCGGGACGCCTCGTTCGGGCAGCGCGGTGTGAAACGTGTGGCCGGGAGAGGCGAACCGACGGGCATCATCACCGCGGCTATGCCCGTCGCTTCTGGCTGACGGTTCAATGGCTGTGTCGTCGGTGCCATGTCGCCGTCGACCGTCTCAACCGTGCCCGGGGAGCGTCGCCAACGCCCGGCCGCTCATCGGATGGAAGTGGTCCGGGAACCGAGAGTAGTCACGGGGCAACGTAAACCGTTCGAGGTGCCGTCCTGATTTCCAACAATAGCGGTCGAGATACTCGGTCTGGCCATCGGTCCAGCCAAGACACCAGCTCATGTGAGGAATCACCTCGAACCGTTGGCTATGATTGGGATCGGTGACGATCCGGAAGTCCGAACCGGCTGTGCGGAACACGACAAGTTCGACGCACGTCGATGGACAATCGGAGCGGCGAAGTCCCCAGATCGCGCCCTTAATGTGAAAGCGGACCTCGACGAGTATGCGCAGGTCAACGTTGCGCCAGTTGAGCTGCCGTGACGTCAAGACCCGGCCATCCGCATAAACGTAGTCCATCCACTGCGACGGACTGTCGCGGTCGTGGGGGAGCCGCGGCGGCTCGAGCGCTGAGGCAATGGTCTGCACGTCGTGCTCGGCCTCGGCGTTATGAGAAGTCAAATCGAAGACTTAAACGCATTTCGTAACCGGCTGTGACAGTGCCGAGATAGGTCCCGCTCGTCTCCGCCGGGTCGACTTCGAGAAGCGCCTGCAGGCCGACGACATCGTCGGTTGCCCCGGTCGAGAAGCTCGTCGCGCCGTTCCCCGCGAAGAGATTCTGCGTCGGCGCGTTCGCCTGCACCGCCATCACGTCCCACGCCGCGTGCCCGCCGTAGCTATTCTCGTCGGCGTTCACGACGTAGGCCGAACCATTGGCGCCCGCCTCGTAGCGGAGCGCGCGGTACTGAAGGCGTGTGCCGGCCTGATCGAAGCCCCAGTTGCCGGTGCCGGCAAACCACGCGCGCAGGTTCGAGATTTGTGAATTTCCCTGGTAGTTCGTGCAGTGGAAGAGGAGATGCTTGACGGCGCTCCGCACCGCGGCGACGGCGCCGGCGATGCTCACCAGGCCAAAGTCGAGAGGGTTCGCCCCGCTCGCATCGACGAGTGTCCCCGCCGCCGCTGCCGTCTTCCGCTCGCTCGCCGTATCGAGCGCGGTCGTCGCGAGGGAATTCGCGACCGCGCGGAACTCTGTCGTCGGGGCAGCCATCGTCGGACTCCTTTCGGGTTACGCGGGCGCCTCGAACCGGCGGAGGTTCTCGACGCGAAAGCCGTGCTGGAGGGGAAATTCCCCGCCGGTGTGCACGACCCGGAGCAGCATCACGTGCACCTCGTAGAGCGACGCGCGATCGAGGATTGGGACCAGGCGCGCGGGGAACGTGAGGAAGAGCTTCAAGACCGTCGGATCATCCGGGTCGGTCGGATCGACCACGTACCGCGCGCCATAGACCGCCTTCATCGGCGGCAGATCGCTCGCCACGAAGATCGGGATGTCTTCCTGGCTTCGGATCGTGTTCCCGGCGTCGTCGTAGACATCGGCGTTGTAGAGCGCGACGAGCGTGATCGTGAGGAGGGCCGCGAGCGGCACCGGGAGGCGCGTGTGCGTGTCGAGGAGCGGCGCCGACCACTCGACATCCGCGCCCTCTGGCACGTCGGTCACGATCACGGCCAGGCCTCGTCGGGGAGGTGGCGGATCTGGACGACGAGCGGCGGGTCCGCTTCCGCCTTCTGGAGGCGCCCGCCCGTCGGGCGCGCCGCGCTCGTGCCGCCGCGGCCGCGCGCGGCGTCGCTGCCGCGATTCGTGGCCGGTGCCCCTGCGTCACGCGCATAGGGAAGCGGCGCCTCACTCGCAGGGAGGCCATCGCCGATCCTCCCCGGTGGTGCCCCCTCGCCGCCGGGCTGCTCTGGCGGCGCGAGCTTCCCCTGCTGCTGGAGGCTCGTGATGTACAGGCTTTGGAGCGCGGGGTTCACGGGCGCGCCGCCGATCAGCGGGTCCTCGTGCTTGGCTTCGCCGTCGATCGTCAGCATCCGATCCACGGTGAGCGTCAGCTTCTGGCGCTCGTGCTTCCGCGCTTCGTCTTCGGGGAAGAGACCGACGGGGGTGAGCCGATACTTCGTCGTGAGCTGGCTCACGAGGTTGTCGTTGACGAGCCCGATCCAGAAGAGCATCAGCGGGATGAGGCCGCGGTCGCGCGAGGACTGGAGCTTCTCGGTCGTGTCCTTCCCCGAGAGCGAGGAGGTATGCACGGAGAACGATTCGAAGTTCAGCTCCTCCGGGGCGAGCCCGAAAAACGCGCAGCCGAGCGACACGAGGAAGGTGAGGAAGCGGACCATGAACATCTCCGCTTCCGCCATGTTGTCGATCGGCGTCCACGCCGCGCCGCCCTCGGTCTTGGAGCGCGCGACCATGATCGGGATGTTCCACTGATTCGACGCCCCCGAGAGGAGGAGCTGCCACTTCTGCTGCAGGTCCAAGACCTGGCGCTGATTGTAGTCGCCGAAGAGCGTGAAGAAGCCGCGCGGGATCGCCTTCTTGTCGACGAACGTGGAGTTCATCGCGAAAAGGTTCAGGTACGCGGTGGCCGCGCGGACGAAGTGCTCGAGCTCGGCATCCCCATACCCACCGAGGTAGATCGAGCTCCGCGGGTTGCGGACTTCATAGATGAGCTCGTCGCGCTCGAAGCCGACAAACGGCTGGCGGGTCAGCGGGTCGATCTGCACGCCGACGATCGCGTCGTTCCCCTCATAGCCGTCTTCGAACGCGAGCCGGATCGTCGTGAAGTCGAGGTTGTGCCAGCCGAGGAGCTTCCCGCTTCGTGCCCGCACCGTCTCGATGGGGCAGGCATCGGCCGTCAGCGTGTCGGCGATCATCGCCGCGACGAAGCCGGGGAAGGTGCGCAGACGCTGGTTCCAGCGCCGCTCGAGCGGATCGGTGGTGGCACCGGAGCTCTCGATCAGCGCCTCGAGCCGCGCGATCTCTTTCTGGTCGGCCTTCGTCAGCCGCTCGCCGTCGTTCCGGACGAACCGCACGCCGAGCGGGTTGTTGTCGTCTTCCCGGTAGAACCGCGCGAACGGCACCACCTGGTGGACGCGCGTCTGAATCATCGCCTGGATGATGTCGACGCGGCTCGCCATCATGCGGAGAAACTCGAACCCGCTCGTCACGGTTGGCTTCTCGGCGAACGGATCGGCGGTCTGCCCGATCACGCCGAGCTCGTGGACGTGGAGCACCGCGTGGTGGCGCGCGCGGCGCGGATCGTCGGCGTACTTCCCGGGATAGGTCGCGGCGTAGAGCGAGGGGCTCAAGACGACGGACTTCGCGAGGCTCTGGTGCTGGAAGCGCTCCCAGCTGTCGCGGATCTCGTCGGGATCGACGACGGCGACGCCGTGCGCGATCTGATCGCGGAGGCTCGCGAGGATCTCGCGCCCGACGGCCTGCTCCTCGTCGGCGGGGAGGTCGGTCCGTCCTGCCGTCTCGAAGAGCCCCGCGAGTCGTCCCACCGTCCCCCGCCCTTGTGTGGGACAGGCCCGACGCGCGAGCGCCCGCGCGCTCGAAGGCCGCACGGACCCCGCGGCGCCGAGCCGCCCCGTCCGGGCGGCTCGGTTATCGGGAGGGGTGGTCGAGCGTCAATCGTGCCAAGCCGGAACGGCCGTCAACCGCAATGCTGGGCGCGCCCGGTAGACCCCCCGGCCCACTGCTTCCGGGCGCGCCCCGCTTTCCACCGCCCCTCCGCCACCACCACGTTGTCTGCCCATCCAACGTGAGCACGTCGGGGCGCAGGCTTACCCATGCGACCTACGCGAACGTCAATCGTGCCAAGCGGCGCGCGCCACGGCGACCGCCTCGCCGCAGCGATCGCAGACGCCGAACACGGTCAGCTGCTCCGGCTCGCCGGCGACGCGAACGGTCAGTCGGCCCGCCTCGAGGCGGAGCCACCCGCCCTGCCGGCACGTGCGGTGCGGTTCCGGGTGGGCAAGCGGGCGATGCGGACCCTTCGGCGGTAGCGTGGGCATTCTTCCGGGTCGACGCGGTCGAGCGCGGCGAGCAAGGCGGCGACGACGTCGCTCACCCGCCGGAGTTCGCGCTTGCAGCGCGCCTCCTCGGCGAGTGCAGCATACAGCCGCTGCTCGAGGCGAGCGACGCGCCGCCTTCTCACGCGTCGTCGCGCCAGCCGCGCCCCTCGCGGATGACGCGGCCCTTGATCCGCCGACTCATCCAGTGGAACGCCTCGCCGAGCGCTTCCCGCGTCGCCTCTTCACTCCGCGCCGTCTGCCGCGCGATCTCGGGCACCGTCTTCCCCTCGACGAACCAGTGCACCATGTCCGCCTGCTCGAGATCGAGCCCCGCGGTCGCCTCGGCGAGCGTGTGCACGATCATGTCGCCGCACCTCCCGCACCGTCCGCGCCCTTCGCACCCCCCTCGCGCGCCGCGAGCGGGTACGCCACGCCCTCCGAGCTCACGCACGAGACGCGGCCGTCCCGGATCGTCACCGTGAAGCGCGCCGCGTGGTCGGTCCAGTGCTCCTCGAGCCACGCCTGGAAGACGGCGGCGAGATCGGCGACCGTCCGTGCGGCCGTCAGCTGCGGCACCATCACCAAAGGATGGGGTGGCCCGGGCGTAGGATCTGCCATCACCGTCCCGCCTCGAGCAGCCACTGGCGGAGCGCGCGGAGGCCCGTCGCCGCCTGCTCCACGATCGCCCGCTCGCCGAGCCAGGTCAGCGTCGCATCCGCGTGCGTCCAGGACTCCACCTCGCCCTCCCAGAGAATCCACCGGACGCCCGTCTCGAGGGCGACGTTCCACAGGCGGAGCTCGACGAGGGTTGGCGCATGCTCCGTGCCGGACACGTCGAGCTCGACGCCCGAGGGGAGGAGCCGTTGCATCACGACCAGGATCGCGATCAGGCGCTCGGTGTACTCCTCGCGGGTCATCGCTGCCTCCAGGAACCGTGCCCGATGCAGAGGTAGAAGTGGCCGATGTGCATGCGCATCACGCCGTCGGTGAACCAGATGGAGAAGTACATCGGCTCCTGCCGCGACCAGTACATACGAACGAGCCCGCGTATCTTGAGCACACGGATACTCATCGCCAATCGATCTCCTCCTCCGCCGCCGGCGTGAACATCCCGCAGGCCGCGAGCGTCGCAGTGACGCCCAAGTTCCGCGCCGTGCAGCGGTTCTTCGCGGCGTTGAAGCTCGCGCACCCGCCGCAGGTAAGCTGCGCCTGGTCCTCGGCCGCAAGCGGCATCACGAAGCCGGGGAGCGCGCGGCGCACCTCATCCATCGCGGGCGGCGGCGGCAGCTCCGTGACCGGCGTCTCGAGATCGACCGAGGAACCCGGCTCGACGTCAAGCATGAAGTCCTGCCCGTACGCGCGCGCCCAGGCGACGTCGCAGAGCATGTTCGCGAACGCGAAGTGCGGATCCTCGGGGCCGATCTTCTTCACGACCCCGCGGTACTTGAGCTCGTCTTCTTTCTTCTCGCCGCCGACGAGCTCGGTTACGAGCGCGACCGACTTCATGTGCTTCCAGAACATCTCGCGGCAGACCATGACGTCGCGGGTGCCTTCGGGGGTGCGGAGGCGCTGGGTCAGCGTCCGCGCATCCGGGGTCTCGACGCCACCCCGCGCCCAGCGCTGCAGCGCGGCGGACATCATCTTGTAGCGGTGGACGGTTGCGGTGTACGGCGTCTTGAAGTCGTCGGTCGTGCGGCGGTCCGTCACGCGCTCCTTCTGCCGGTCGCCCCAGCGGATCATGCCGCTCGTGATGTCGCTGTACGCGTCGACGACGAAGACCCGGCCGGGGAAGTCGTGCGCGAGCGCGTAGGCGGGGTCGGTGTTCGGGAGCGCCTCGAGACACGCATAGCGGACGTGGAACGCCTGCAGCAGCTCGCGCACCCGCGCCCACGGATCGGCCGCCTGCACCACTTCGAGGTGGAGGACGCGTTGGCGATCGCCGACCTTCCCCTTGATCACGATGTGGTGCTCGTGCGAGCGCTGGTCGAGGCCGAGGAAGACGGCGTCGACGTCGACGCGCTTGGGTGGCCCCCAGACGAGGTCCGGATTCTGCGCGGCGTCCAGGATCGTGTCGTTGATCGGCACGGTCGCGGGATCAGTGAACGGGAGCCCGACGACGCGGTTGAAGTAGTCTTGCGTCGAGATCCGTCGGCGCCACTTCTCGAGGGTCTGCGCGGGCGTTTGCCGGGGCGAGAGCATCTGCGGGAACTGGAACCCGTAGCGCTTCTTCACGTCCGCGTCGGTCCGGTGGCGCACGTACTGCCCGACCTGCGGGTCGCGAATGATGTGTTTGCACTTCTGGCAGACGTAGAAGTAGTCGCGTGGCACGCCCGGGGTTGTCCCGTTCCCGCGGTCGATGCAGAGCGGCCCTTGTTGCGGGTCGACCTGCTTCGCGAGGATGATGCCTTCTTTGCAGCGGCAGGTGGTATGAAACCAACGCTGGTCGGAGCGTTGGAACCAGAAATCGATGTCCGCACCCTCGAAGCCGCCGGTCGACCCAAACGCCATGATCTTCAACGTCGAGGCGTCGAGCCGATGCTGCGCGCGCTCCATCGACGCGAGGCCCATCGCGTGCACCTCGTCGAAGAAGACGGCATCCATCGGGTTGGACTCCGTCGAGATCTTGCCGCCGAGGGAGAAGAAGTAGAGGAGCGAGCGCCAGAGCTTGCGGATCGACATCGCGCCTTCGTCGATGACCGCGTGCGTGTGCGGATCTTCGGGATCGCCCATGAGCGCGTGGATCCCGGGGTTGTCGCGGACGAGCCCCATCCAGCGGTTGTCGGAGAAGTCGGTCGCCTTGGTATCGGTCGGCAAGTAATAGCCGGCGCGGAAGAGCTCGATGCGGAGCCCGAGCCAGATCGAGAGCAGCAGGAGCGCGATCGATTTCCCGTTTTGCGAGCTCGCGAGGAGACAGAGGCTCCAGTCGGTGAGCCCGTCGATCGACTGCGGCACGGCCGCGTAGATCGGGCGGAGATGCTTCCAGACCGTAAAGTCGACGCGCTCGCGATCAGCGCGAAACCCGCCCTGCTCGACCCACGTGACAAACGGCTTCGCGCGCGCATCACGGAGGACCTGCGTCCGCTTCCCGCTCCGCTGGTGGTGCTCCCGGATCGCGGTCGCCAACCACGGCGTTCGCAAGACGTTCGAGCCGGGCAATGGCACTCTCGAGGGCAGAGCCGGGGACGAACTCATGGAGCACCTCGACCATACCCTTCACGAGCCGCTGCGCCTGCGCGACGGTGAGCGTCGGCGCGCCCGACTGGTAGATCTTCCACTCGATCTTGGCGACGCGCTCGAGCGTCATGGCGAGCATCTGGAGCGTCGCGACGATCGCCGGCGGCTGCTCGCCGTGTTGGGTCACGATGACTTCCGGGACCTGGCGCGCCACCCGGTGCAGCGTCGCCCAGGCGAAGGCCAGGAGCGTGTCGAGATCGCGGCGCTTCGCCGGGTCGTCGAGATAGATCGCGAGATCGGCAGCGAAGGCCGGGTCGATGTCGGCGAGCAGCGCTTTCGTCGCTGGCGTCGTGGAGCCGCCATGCGTGACGTTGACGGTCTTCGGGTTCTGGCGCGTGCCCTCGCGTTCGCGCTTCGCGTATCCGGCTCCGTGTGAGCCGCACACGGTCCAGCCCTTCCGCGCCGCCTTCTCGCACTGCGCCCCCGTCCGCTTGCGCTTCTGGCAGCGCGGCGCGACCGCCCCGCGTGGGAGCTTGACCGTCGGCGCGAGACCCTGTCGCCCCGGCTTCGCTTTCCGCCCCCGCGCCATCCTGCCCCTCGCCACGCTCCATGCGGTGCTACCTGGCTACCGACGATCCAGGGGGTTGGTCATGCCCGTGCTGGTTTCGTTGGCACGCGATCGGCCGCGAGCATGGCACCCGTGACTTGCGTGAGCGTATCGGCAACCGCGTTCGCGCCGCTCGGCAAAAACAGGACAGTGCTGTTCGGCGCCGTGCCGACCGCTTTCATGGTATCGAAATATTGAATCGCCGTGATGAAACCGACGATCTGATCCTCCGTGAGCGTGCCGCCGCGGACCTGCTGCATTTCCTCGATCGACTTCTTCATGCCCTCGGTGATCGCAAGGCGCTGGCCAGCGATGCCCTTCCCGTGGAGAATGTTCGACTCCATCTCGGCTTCGGCCTCCTTCACGACCATGATCTTTTTTGCCTCGCCCTTGTACGACGCCGCGACCTTCTCGCGCTCCGAGGCGACAATGTCGTTCATCGCCTTCACGACGGCATCGCTCGGGTGAATCCCGGTGATCTGCGAGGCGGCGATCTCCCAGCCGAACTCGGCCATTTCGCGGTTCAGCGTCTCGTTGATCAAGCCCGCCGTCTCGTCGCGCTTCTCGAACACCTCATCGAGTGCCATCTTCGACACCGAGGAGATGACGAGCGCCTTCACGTACGACTCGATCTGGGCATCCTCGTCGTCGAGGCTGTAGGTGGCCTCGTAGAGCTTGTCCTTGATCGGTTTCCGCTGCACCGAGATGACGACGGTGACGAAGGCGTTGTCACGCGTCTTGACCTCGACTTTGATGACGTACTGCTCCAGCCAGAGGTTCAACGTCCGCGCGACCATGTCCACGAATGGCAGCTTGAAGTTGATGCCCGGCTCGGCGATGCGGAGGAACTTGCCGAACCGCTCGATCACGAACCGCTCCTGCTGCTCGACGCGGAAGACGCCGAGGAAGACCGTCAGCACCGCCAGCCCGCTCAGGACCCCGAGGATACTCCATCCGATCATGCGTCCTCCACCTTCCTTGCCACGACACGCGAGGCGCGGGGACGGCCCGCGCTCGCACCCTTCCCCCCGTCGCCGTCCGACGGCGTTGCCCTCAGATGTGGGTGGCGTTCGGATCGAACTGGCCCGCCGGCGGCGGTCCGAGCTCGTCGAGCGCGTCGTGATACTGCATCGAGATCTCCGCGAGCGCCGCGCGGTACTGGACGGACACGAGCGCCAACGCCCGCCGTTTCGCGGCGGCCAGCACGGCCTTCTGCGCGTCGGTCTTGCCCTGAATGTCCGCGTGGTACTGCGTGCCGAGCGCGCGGTTCGCATCGAGCATCGCCTGCCCGGCCAGATCCTCCTCGTGCTTCTTCTGCCGCAAGAGCGGCTTCCGCGCCGCCTCGTACTCCGCTGCTGTCATGGGCAATCCTCCCCTTCCGTGTTCGGCGCGAGCTCCGTGCCCGCGCGGGTTGACGTGGTCTCGATCCGATCGAGATCGAAGAGCGTCGGCGTTGCCATGTCTCGCGCGGCCGCCTCGCAGTAGCCGACGCCGTCGGTGAAGTAGCGGGGGTTGAGCTCGAACCCGAGGCCGCGGCGGCGGAGTTTCAGCGCGCAGAACGGGACAGTTGCGAGCCCGCAGAAGGGATCGAACACCGTCTCGCCCGCCATCGAGAGCTGCGTGATCAGGCGATCGACGATGTCGAACTGCAGGGCGCACAAGTGCATCTCGCGGCCCTTCGCCGCCTGCGCGCCGTTCAACGTCCGCATGCGCGTGATGTCGGTCCAGACATCGGGGTGCCACGACGGCGGCTGCAGCAGCATGAACGTGACCGGGAGCATGCCCTTCGCTTCGAGCGCCTCGCCAAGCGCCACGTGGTGCTCGAAGTCGTAGACCTCGGCGAGCCCCGAGTTGCGGAAGAGCTGGAAGATCGCGTCGTGCGCCAGGTGCACGATCTCCTCCGGTCGCAGGTGCCGATTACCGCCGGAGCGCATGAAGCCATGCGCGTCGATCTGCCACCGGGTCCGCGAGTACGCGGCCTTCTCCTTCACGACCGGCTCGTCGGCGTACCCGTCGCTCCCATCGGTCGGCGGCTTGCGGAACAGCAGCACGTATTCCGGCATCCCGGCCCCCATCCGCGAGCCGTCCTTGCACTGCTCGGTCCAGCCGAGCCGGTAGGTCTGGTTGTTCTCGCGGACGACGTCGGTGACGACGGTCTTACGTCCGAGGAAGGCGAAGCCGTGCTGCCGGAAGTGCGCGACCGTGGCATCGCTGAACGGGCTCACGGTCTGGAAGCCGAGGCCGGTCAGGCCCCCGGGGACGATCCGATCCTTCACGTGGACGGCGCAAACGCGCCCGGGCTTCAGGACGCGGAGGAGTTCGGGGGTTAGGTAGCCGAGATGCTGGAAGAAGTGGGCGTCATCATCGGTATGGCCAAGGTCGCGATATGATGGAGTATATTCGTATTGAGTCGAGTTGCCGCTGATGCATGGCTTTCCGTTGCGACGGACGATGATCGTTCCGTTCGGGACGGTGGCGCAGCCGATCATGCCGTCATACGTCACGCGATCGGGTGCGCGCCGAATCTCGGGGTAGATCTGCTTATCCCCGACGTAGACGTAATTGCCGTTGATCGCTGCGCGCCATCCCGTCTTCAGACAGATCTCCTGGAAGTGGTCGCGCAGCTCCTTGCTGTAGGACGTGTAAGTTGTGTGATCGCGCGAGCCATCACCTTTCATCATCGTGTCGCGCAATATGGTCAGCAGGTGCGGATGCAGTTCCCTGACCCAGGCGGGAATGCGCTTTTGCTTGCTCCCGCTCCCGAACTCCGCGATCAGGAAATACGCCAGATTGCGGCACCAGACGGTGAGCTGTCGTGAATGCCACGACGGCGGCAACCCGATGCGCACAAAGAGGTCGGCGATCTCCTGCCGAAGCGTCTGGTTCTTTACCTGGGCGATGGAGATGCGCCCGGCCGAACGCCCACGAGAAAAGGAATCTGCGTGGCCCTCGGAAAGATACCAGCCCGCCAGCGCCACGAAGTCTTCGGCCTCAATCCAGTACAACTGGACGCCGTGCCCACTCCGAACGTTGGCGGGCAGTGGCGGAATGCTGATTCGCGATGGACGATGTCCATCGCCTCTCTCGGGAGGAACAAGGCAGGTGCGCCATGCCCTTCCAACGCGCCCGCGAGCCTGCCCGCGACGCTTCGCACGCTCATAGTCAAGGGCGATCGTTGCCGCGTCCACGAGGTGGAGCTTCTCGGGACCGAATCCCTTCCCGCGCCTCGCGACCAACATGCGATGATTGGGGGTGACCAGCAGATCAAAGGACCGATTGCCGAACCGCAGCATCTCGCCCGAGTAGTGTTGCCAGATGATCGCGGTCGGTCGCTGCCACTCGAAACACCGCCGCCCTTGGTTGACGGTGGCAACTGTGTCTGCGGGCGCGAGGTCGCCAAAACCAATCCAGCCACGACCGGTGAGAACTTCGGTCGATGCGTCGTGGCAGAAGGGAATCGACGTGACGATCAGGTGCACGCTGTCGGACTCCAGCGTGCGCGTCTCCTCGATCGCGTCGGCGTTCACCAGGCGATAGTTCTCCCCCGCGACCTCGACGCGCTCGATGGTCGAGGTCCGCTTGAGCGCTCCCGCGATGTCCGGGTGCGCGAGGCCGTACTCGCGGATGATCTCCGTCATCTTGCCGACCATCACCGTGTGCTGTGCCCACTTCCGCTCGAGCGTCCGACGCACCTCGCGCTCGGCCTCGGTGTAGATCAGGTCGATTTCGACGGGCTTCGTCTGCAGAAAGCGGTGGATACGATGCAGGGCCTGGATGAAATCGTTGAACTTGAAGCCGATGCCGAGAAAGACCGCGCGATGACAGTGCCGCTGGAAATTACACCCGCTGCCGCTGAGCACGGGCTTCGTGGCCAGGATCGGAATCTCCCCGTCGCTGAACTCGATGATCCGCCGCTCGCGCTCCTCGAGGTCCTGCGCGCCGTACACCTCGGTCGCATTGGGGACCGCGCCGACGATCGCATGGCGCTCGACTTCGAGATCGTGCCAGAGGAGAAAATGCTCGTCAGGGCTCGCGGTTACGATCTCCCGCAGCTTCGCAACGCGCGCCGTCAGGCTCTCCCGCTTCTCTCGCGCCGCGTCCTGCACACCGAGCGCCGCATTGCGGATGAGCCGGCCTTGCCCGTCCCGCTCGTGCCCCGCCTTCCGGTGGTCGGTCGGCACCTCGTGCCAACGCACCGCCATCGGTGGGAGCGCATAGCCCTCGTCGGAGTAGCCGAGATCCGACGGGCGCTGGAGCAAGATCGCCCAGCTACTCACCCACAACCAGAACTCTTTCTCTTTGTGCGCGTGGAGCGTGAGCTGGTCGGCCTTCGTCGAGTCGCGCTTGAAGAAGCGCGTCTTCGCTTGGCTCACATCGAGGATGCCGAGATAGGCCGCGTACGCGAGGAGCTCGATGTACTCGTTCGGACTCGGCGTCGCCGTGGCCACGAACCGATAGGGGACGCCCGTTCCCATGGCCTTCTGCGCCTTGACGCCGCGTGCGGGATCAGCCGCAAAGAGGCGCATGAACTCGCGAAACGTCTTGGTGCCACCGAATCCGCGGAGCACGCTCGCCTCGTCGAGACTCGCGACCGTGAACGCCTGCGGATCGAGCTTCCCGTCGCGCACGGTCTCGTAGTTCGTGAGGTAGATCGTCGCCTCGTCGTCGGCTTCCTCGATGCGCCGGATGAACTTCACGGGCGTCCCGAGCATCGCCGCATCGCGGATGAACTCTTGCCGCACTCCGAGCGGGAGCACGATGAGCGCGCGACCCCCGATCCGCGCCCGCGTCAGCCGCACCGCTTCCAGCTGGATGACACTTTTCCCAAGACCAAACGCGGCAAAGCAGGCACGCCGTCCACCCGCAACCATCCACCGCACGAGGGCCCGCTGGTGGTCGCGGAGAAGGGGATGGATCTCCTCGGGCGCCACGTCGAAGCCGTGGCTCTTGGCGACGCAGACCTTGCGTCCAAGAAAAGCGTCGTAGTCGGTCTGCGGCTCGCCGGTCACAACGCCACCCGTTCTCCGAGGAGCCGCGCCGTCTGCGCGCCACCCCGACAATCCGAATTGTCGAGGCAGTACCGGACGTTCTGGATGAGCGTGCCCTCTCCCATGCCGAACTCGGCGCTCAGATCGGTCGTGAAGAGGCCGAGCTCCGTGTGGAGCCGCGGCGTCTGGCAGATCAGGCACGGGAGGCGCACGACCTCCTCGGGGGTGCGGAGCAGCGGGATGACGCGCGCGCTCATGGCCTCACCGATCCGTCGCGAAGCAGACGAGGAGACTCGCGACCGTGCAGTCCGACCCCGGACACTGCGACGCGACCGTGCACGCGCGTCCCGCTTGCGCGCCGCCGGCGCACGCCGGGGTGACGGCGCCGATCCGCAGCGTGAGCCGCCCCTGCACCCGAAGCGTCGTCGCCCCCTTCGGCGCCGTGACGAGCACGCCTGCCGCCGTGCACCGGAGCGGGACGCCGCCGTTCACGGTCGCGCCGCCGACCAGGATATCGAGATCGACGGCGCCGGGGCCCCCGAGCACACACGAGACGCTCTCCACCCGGCTCCTTGCGATCGCTTCCCAGATCGGCCCGGCGCGATCGCCCCCCTTCGGCGTTTCGACGAATGCACAGTGCTGGACCGCGCCCGCGACGCGCGCGAGGGCCAAGATGATCACCACCGCGACCCCCATCTGCCACCACCCGAGTCTCATTGGACCTCCCACTCGATCGCGTGCTCGCTCTGGGCGCCTGCGTCCACGCACGCCGGCAGGCAGTCCTCGCACTGGCACGAGCAGCCGCGGGCGCAAGGCGGTGGCGCACCGATCAGCGTCGCGTGCGTGATGACGATCGGGACGACATCGCAGCCAGCCTTGGTGCCGAACGTGTTCCGGCCGCCCTCCATCTCGTTGGGCGGGATCGTGAAGAACGGCTCCTCGGTACACTGGCCCCCGCGGAAGACTTCGGCGGTTTCGAACGCGACGAGTGCGCACCGTTCGAAGGTCGCGCCATCACAGTCGAGATACGGCTGCGCCCGTGCCTGCGCGTCCTGGACGGCGACCGCGTGGCCGCGATAGCCCTCGTAGTAGCGGTCGGGCGGGATCAGATGCGCCCGGGCGACCGCGGCAGCGAGCACCATGGACCCGACCGCCAGCACCACGATCGCGATCAGCGGGCGCCTCATGCGCTTACCCAGCCCGTCGGTTCCGCTCCTCGCGCCGCCGCGCGCCGACCGCGTGGTAGTACGTGCGCGATTCGAGCTGTCGTTTGAGGCGCGCGCAGTCCGCGCAGCGTCGTCGGCGGGCCGCCGCCCCGCAGACGGCGCGCATCGTCGCCGGAACGCCCGGGCAGATCCGGTCGCGGATCGGCGCCTCGCCCGCCGCAATCGCCGCCGCCACGACCGCGAGCACCAGCACCTCGCACGCCCGGATGGTCGCCGAGAGCGGGCGCCACGGCCGCGCCCGGCGCTCCAACGGCGTCCGCAGCACCGCCGCCGCCTGCCACACGGCAACGAGCTGCGCCCGGCACCCGTCGTAGGGCTGGTCGAGGATCGTCTCGCAGAAGTAGCGTGCGGAGCCGAATGTCGTCCGCGGATCGTCGAGCCACCACCACTGCGCGTTCGCGATGCAGCGCTCGCGCTCGGCCGCGTTCCGGTTGTCGTTGTCGAGGGTCGGGTGCCCGCTCGCCTCCTCGTAGGTCGCAAGGGCGATTGCCGCCAAGAGCTTCCGTTCGCGCGCGCCGACGAGCGAGAGTCGGCCGCTCGCCGTATGTTCCCCACCCCCGTCCTCCATCATCCCGAGCCTGAGTCCGTGCACACATGGGCCCTCCTGCCTGCCCCACCTTGGTTGTCGTCACCGCCCTGCCCTTGTTCACGGTCGCCACCCGGTCCCGATGTTGCCGACATCGCTAAACGTCGTGGTGCCGAGGATCGTATCGTCGGCAAGCTCGGCCTGGTCGCCAGCGGCTCGCGCACGCGCTCCCCGATGCTGCCCCTCCCAGAGCTGCTCGCGCGTCTCGTCGATCCCCGCCTCGTAGCCGGTCACGACCCCGCGCCAGTACGCGCACGCCGCGACCAGGAGGAGCACGAGCAACGCCAGGAGCGCGCCGAGCGGTTCACCCATGCGCAACCTCGCTCTGCGCACGTGCCGCGACTGCAGCAGCGAGACCACGCGCGAGTGCGTCCGCCAACTGCGGCGTCAGAAGGCTCTCGGCGTACACGTGGTAGTCCGTCGCCTTGTCCTTGACCGCGATCTCCACGACCGCCCAGACCGGCGCCACGAGGCCATACCCCGCCGCCAGCGCGATCCGTTCAGGTTCGCCGCCCGTCTCCGCAGCCCGCGCGAGATCAACCAGTGTCGAGGGCTCGACGCCGTGGTTGCTGGCTACCTTCGCGGGCACGACGAGCTCGAGCGTGAGGAGCGGATTGCCATTCGCGCGGACGACGACGGCCGCACGCCGGCACCAATGAGGGACGGCGCCCGCCTCGACGAGGCAGCGTCCCAAGCGGAGCGGGGACAACCCTCGATTCATATCGGCCATCAACGTGCTGCCCTCCACAATCGTCTCACCCATGCGCGACCTCGCTCTCGGGCGGCGCCGGTACGTCGCCGCGGGTAGCCAGGTACGCTTCCGCGAGCCGGCGCATGTGCTCGGGATCGACCTCGAGTTTCTCGATCAGCGCGGCGTCGGGATCGCGGATGCCTTCGCTCTGCTGCGCTTTCAGCCCGAGGACGTCCGCCATCACCGGGTCCGCCCCATCTTCGGACACGAGGAAGTACGCGACGCACGGCTCTTCCTGCCCGTCGCGGTGCACGCGGCCGAGGCATTGCTGGAGCACGCCCGGCGACCAGTCGAGCTCCCCGAAGACCGGCGTCCGGCAGTGGCCCTGCAGCCCGTCGAGCCCCGCGCCGGCGCGGAGCGACATGATGAACAGCGGCGTCTTCCCCCGCACGAAGCGCCGGAATTCCTCGTGCTTCTTCGATGGGGATTCGCTGCCGGTGAACCACGCGGGCTCCAGGTCCGCGAAGAGCTTTGCCCAGATCGCGTACACCGCGCGGTGCCAGCCATAGAGGACGATCCGCTCGCCACTCTCGATCAGCATTCGCACGAAGGTCGCGACGTAGGGCGCCTTGGCAACCCCCGTCGCTTGGCGGAGCAGCATGTCGAACTCCGCCGCGGCTTCTCGCGTCGCGCCGCGGTACGCCGCATCGGACCGCGCCAGAATGGCCCGCGCGAGACCAGCCGCATCGGCGTCGATATGATCGAAGGCCCCGCGATCGCTCTCGATCGTGTGCACGATCCGCTGGAGCGGTGGGAGCTCGCGGCCGACCTCGGCGCGGGTGCGCCGGAGCATCAAACCCTGCGCCCGGAGATAGTGGCCGAGCGCCTTCGGATCGGCGACAAACGCGCGCTTCCCCCATCGCCCATCGCACCACTCGCGCGCGAACTCCGCCTTCGTCCCGAGCACGCCCCGCTTCATGCAATCGAAGACGGTGAAGATCTCGTCGCCGTAGTTGTAGATGGGCGTGGCGGAGGCGGCGAAGACGTATCGCGCGTGCGCCGCGAGATGCTGCGCCGCCGCGTATTTCTGACTCGGCCGCTGTTCATCGCCCGCCCGGCGCAACTCTTGGACTTCATCGAACGCGACAGCCTTGATCAGCGGGGCGAGTGTGTCGGCCCACCCTGAGAGCTTGTGGTAGTTCGCGATGATCACATCGGGGAAGGGCTCGCCGAGATCGTACGGTGTCCCCTTCTTCAGCACGTGCACGCGGAGCGCGGGCGCGAACTTCTGGAGCTCCTCGACCCACTGGCGCGGGAGATGCGCGAGCGTTACCACGAGCGCTGGCCGCGTCGCGGGGTCGGTGAGCGCGGTGATCACGCTGCAGGACTTGCCGGTGCCGAGGTCGTCCGCGATCAGAAGAATGCCCGTGCGGAGCGCGAGATCCGCGGCCACCGCCTGGTACTCGCGTGCCGGCACAGCGAGCGTAAACCGCCGCGGCCGGTACCCACGCGCGAGGATGGTGGCGATCAGCGTTTCCTTCTCGCGATGCGCCGCCGCCCGTGCGTTCAGGTGGGCGCGGTCGGGCGCCGCCATCTGCATCGGGTAGCGCTCCAAGAACCACGCGAGCTCGCGCGCGTTCTCGATCGTGTCGCTGAGCCCGATCGTGTCGTGGCTCCCCTTGTGCACGCGCTCGAAGACGCGCTTCAGGCGCAGACGCACGTGGGGCTCGCAGCGGATGAGCCAGCGGCGTTCGGTCTTCGCGAAGGTGATCGTGCCGAACGTGCGCGCGCCCGGCCGACGTGGGCTGCCATGGCTGAACGGGACGTGATCCCGCGGGCGCGGCTGCGGCATCACACGAGTCCCCGCCAGACCGCCAGCGTGCGGAGCGGCTTCCCGTCAATCTCCCCGCCGAGATTCGCGAGCTGCACGCGCTGGGTGACGAGGAGGAGCGCACGCACGCGGTCGTGCTGCGCGTAGCGCGTCAGCTGCTCCAGCACGGCCGACGGGCCGCCCTTGATCTTCACCTCGACCCCGATCGCGCCGACCAGGAAGTCGATGCGGTCCTCCGGGGTGAGCGCGACCTCGCGCTCGAACGCGATCCGCTCGTGCTGGAAGATGAGCGCGAGCCCGTCCTGCACCTCGCGCTCACCCGTGCCGCGGACACCGTAGTGACGCAGCACGGTCACGAGCTCGTCGAGCGTCGAGGGTGGGACAGGGGCGGTCGTGGCGCGTCGGCTCAACGCATCTCCTCCGTCAGCGCGAGAGGCCGGCGCGCCAGCGCCGGCCTCCGCATGGGTTTGCTCTCCGCGTCCCACGTCCGTGGGACGCGTTACTCGTCGTCGTCCTCGTCCTCGAAGTCGTCGTCGTCTTCATCGTCGTCCTCGACGGGCTCCGTGGGCGGGATCTTGTCGTCCATCGCCTCACCCCCTTTCGTCCGATCGCTTCCGCGATACGGGTGCTCTCGTCACCTTCGGCTCGCTCGTGACGCTGCGGTGTGCCAAACTCCGGCGATTAGGCAGGGCTTGAC
>Ga0334722_10000125_pt1 | contig 113198 bp, 107 predicted proteins | sample C3_bottom_MG_FD_207210 | JGI IMG/M metagenome (GOLD analysis project Ga0334722, IMG submission 207210) | Sediment microbial communities from Yellowstone Lake, YNP, Wyoming, USA - C3_bottom | ecosystem: Environmental > Aquatic > Freshwater > Lake > Sediment | place: USA: Wyoming | collected...
CAGAGAGCATGATATCAAGTTATAATTATCGGTTTCGCATTCTTGGAGTGAACTAATGGCCCGTATTGCTGGCGTCAACATTCCAAACCACCAACACGCGGAAATCGCGCTGACCGCGATCTTCGGCATCGGGCGTGCGCGCGCGCAGGCAATTTGCGCTGCCGCGAAGATCGTAACGTCGACCAAAGTCAAGGACCTGTCGGATTCCGACATGGAACGCTTGCGCGAAGAGGTGGCCAAATTCACGGTCGAGGGCGACCTGCGGCGCGAGGTGTCGATGTCGATCAAGCGCCTCATGGACCTGGGCTGCTATCGCGGCTCGCGCCATCGCAAGGGACTGCCCGTTCGCGGGCAGCGCACGCGTACCAACGCGCGCACCCGCAAGGGTCCGCGCAAAGCCGCGATCAAAATGAAATCCGCGGCGACCAAGACTTAATCAGCCCCGGATCAACGGACACGTAGAGGAAAGCATAAATGGCCAAACCCCCGAGCGCCGGCGCCACAGCAGCGGCACGCGTACGCAAGAAGGTAAAGAAGAACGTTGCCGAAGGCATCGCGCACATCCATGCGTCGTTCAACAACACCATCATCACCATAACCGACCGCCAGGGCAACGCGCTCTCGTGGGCGACTTCCGGCGGCGCCGGCTTCAAGGGTTCGCGCAAATCGACGCCGTTCGCGGCGCAGATTGCCGCTGAACAGGCGGGCAAGGCGGCGCAGGAATGCGGCGTGAAGAACGTCGAAGTCCGCATCAAGGGCCCCGGCCCAGGACGCGAGTCCGCCGTACGCGCGCTGAACGCGATCGGACTGAAGATCACCAGCATCAGCGACGTTACGCCGGTGCCGCACAATGGCTGCCGCCCGCCCAAGCGTCGGCGCATCTAAGGAGACTGGAACGTGGCCCGCAACCTAGACCCCAAATGCCGCCAGTGCCGCCGCGAGGGCGAGAAACTGTTCCTCAAAGGCGAGAAGTGCTTTACCGACAAATGTGCCGTCGAGCGCCGCGCCTATGCGCCGGGCCAGCACGGCCAGAAAAGCGGCCAGCGCCTCTCGGACTACGGCAAGCAGCTGCGCGAGAAGCAGAAAATCCGCCGCATTTACGGCATCCTCGAACGCCAGTTCCGCGGCATTTATGCCCTGGCTGCGCGCCAGAAAGGCATTACCGGCGAGAGCCTGCTGCAAATGCTTGAATCGCGCCTGGACACGGTGTGCTTCCGCATGGGCTTCGGCGCCTCGCGCAACGAAGCGCGCCAGATCGTGCGCCATAACGGCATCATGGTAAACGGCAGGCGCGTCAACATACCTTCCTACCATGTGCGCACCGGCGACACCATTGAGGTCGCGGTGAAGGCGAAAGAACAGCTGCGCATCAAGGGTGCGTCCACGGCTGCCGCTTCGCGCGGTATCCCCGAATGGCTGGAAGTCGATACCACGGCGATGAAGGGCATGTTCAAGGCGAAGCCGCAGCGCTCTGAGTTGCCTTCGACCATCAACGAGAGCCTGGTAGTCGAACTGTATTCCAAGTAATCGTTAAAGTTTCCCAGAGGAACCTCCATGCAAAGCAGTGGATTTCTGAAACCGCGCATCATCGACGTGCAGAGCATCGCGCCCAATCATGCCAAAGTGGTGATGGAGCCGTTCGAGCGGGGCTACGGCCACACGCTGGGCAATGCGCTGCGGCGCGTACTCCTGTCTTCGATGCCGGGGTTTGCCCCGACCGAGGTGCAGATCTCGGGCGTGCTGCACGAGTATTCGACCATCGACGGAGTGCAGGAAGACGTGGTCGACATCCTGCTCAACCTCAAGGGCGTGGTGCTGAAAGTGCACAACCGCACTGAAGCCCTGCTGACGCTGAAAAAGAAAGGCGAGGGCGCTGTCACCGCCGCCGACATCGAAGTTTCGCACGATGTCGAGATCATCAATCCCGAGCACGTCATTGCCCATCTGTCGCCCGGCGGCAAGCTGGAGATGCAGATCAAGGTCGAGCGCGGTCGCGGCTACGAGCCCGGCAACCTGCGCGCGGCACCCGAGGATACCAAGGGCATAGGCAAGATCATCCTCGACGCGTCCTTTTCACCGGTGCGCCGGGTCAGCTACGCGGTCGAATCGGCGCGCGTCGAACAGCGCACCGACCTTGACAAGCTGATCATGGATATCGAGACCAACGGCGTGGTCGAGCCGGAAGAGGCGATACGCTACGCCGCGCGCGTCCTGGTGGACCAGCTGTCGGTGTTCGCCGCCCTCGAGGGCACGCCGATCGCGAGCGAGCCGGTCAAAGCGCCGCAGGTCGACCCGATCCTGCTGCGTCCGGTGGACGATCTGGAACTTACAGTGCGCTCGGCCAATTGCCTGAAGGCGGAGAACATCTATTACATCGGCGATCTGATCCAGCGCACCGAGACCGAGTTGCTGAAGACGCCGAATTTGGGCCGCAAGTCGCTCAACGAGATCAAGGAAGTGCTCGCATCGCGCGGGCTGACCCTGGGGATGAAGCTGGAGAACTGGCCGCCCGCCGGGCTGGAAGTGGCCCGCGTCTAAACCCGGATACACTGCCCTCGGGATGAGGGTCGAACAAAAGAGGCAAGAACATGCGTCACCGCTTAGGACTGAGAAAGCTCAATGTAACCAGCAGCCACCGCCTGGCAATGCTGCGCAACATGACCAATTCGCTGCTGAAGCACGAGGTCATCAAGACCACGCTGCCCAAGGCGAAAGAGTTGCGCCGCGTGGTCGAGCCGATGATCACGCTGGGCAAGGTCGCCAGCGTCGCCAATCGCCGCCTGGCTTTCAACCGCCTGCGCGACCGCGACATGGTCACCAAGCTGTTCAACGAACTCGGCCCGCGCTATGCCAAGAGGAACGGCGGCTACCTGCGCATACTCAAGTACGGCTTCCGCCAGGGCGACAACGCGCCGATGGCCTTGGTTGAACTGATGGATCGTCCCGAAGTCGAGGAAGCTTCCGAAGCGGCGGACGCCAAGTCCTGAGGCAGTCTCCCAGTTGCGTCGAAGAAGCCGGCCCGAGTGCCGGCTTCTTTGTTTTCCGAGGCTACAATACGCGCATGGCTATTGTGTTGTTTACCGATTTCGGTTCCGGCGACATCTACGCCGGCCAGGTGAAAGCGGTGCTGCAGCGGCTCGCGCCGGGCATGGCGGTAATCGACCTGCTGCACGATGCACCGGCATTCGATCCGCGCGCCAGCGCGCACCTGCTGGCGTCGCTTGCCGGTAGTTTTGCCGAAGGCAGCGTGTTCCTGACGGTGGTCGATCCCGGCGTCGGCGGGACGCGCGATGCCGTCGTGGTGCAGGCCGATGGGCGCTGGTATGCGGGCCCCGACAATGGCCTGCTCTCCGTGATTGCCGCGCGCGCGCGCGACTGCGACTGCCGGCGCATCGTGTGGCGGCCGCAGCAACTCTCCGCCTCGTTTCATGGTCGCGATCTGTTTGCACCGGTTGCCGCCGCACTCGCCGCGCAGGGTGAATTGCCTGGGAACTGGTTCGAGCGCACCCGCGGGCTCAAGGTCGATTTCGGCGCCGGCGATCTGCCCGAAATCATCTATATCGACCATTACGGCAATGCCCATAGCGGCATGCGCGCCGGCGGGATCGCGCGCGACGCGTTCTTGTTAGCCGGTGCGCGCCGGCTGCCCTATGCGCGCGTCTTCGCCGAAGCGGCCGAGGGTGAGGCTTTCTGGTACGAGAACAGCCAGGGACTGGTCGAGATTGCGCTCAACCGCGGCAGCGCGGCAGGATTGCTGGGCTTGAAAGTAGGCGACGGCCTGGCTTGGGCGTGAGCCTGCCGGATCACCAACGCTAGCTTTTCTTGCCCGCCGGCGCAGGCAGCTGCCCGGCCATGCATTTGCGGTGCTCGGCTCGGGTCTCTTTGTCCTTGCACGCCGCCAGTGCGGCGTTGTGCGCTTCGCAGCGCTCCTTGTTGCGCGCCTTGGCGCAGTCGCGCGGCTTGGGCGGCGCGACTTTCACGGCCGGCGCGGGTCTATGCATGCACTCGCGCCAATCGTCGCCGGTCTTGTTCCTGCAGGCCTCGATGTCCTTGTTGAGCGCCTCGCATCGCGCCTTGTCCTTGGCTTTGGCGCAGTCCATGGGATGCGCGCCGGGCTTGGTTTCCGGGCCAGTTCCGATGGAGTATGCGCCGACGGACAGGGAAAATGTCGCCGTCGCGACGGCCGCGAACAATATTGAGGGAGAGAATTTCATCGGCTATCCTTCCAAAGTCAGGGGGACGCGGCGCGCGTGGCGCACCGCTCCATCCGCTGCAAAAAGGGGCAGGGAGCAGGTTCAATCTACGCCCTGGCTCCCCGCCTGGTTTGACTTTGGTCAAATTTCAGCCGTCTGGCGGCCGGCGGCTAGAACTCGATCTTTTCGCCCGGCTTGATCGGAAACACTTTGGTCGGCGCGCTGCCCAGTGCCTTGATGTACTCCTCCGGCGTGCCCTTTAGTTGCGGAATGGTCCCGTAGTGCACCGGAAGCGCGTATTTCGGCTTGATCCACTCGCGCGTGGCGTATGCCGCGTCCTGCGGGCTCATGACGAAATGTCCGCCGATCGGAATGATGATCAGATCGGGCTTGTAGTATTCGCCGATGAATTTCATGTCGCCGAACAGGCCGGTGTCGCCCATGTGGTAGATCTTGAATCCGTTTTCCAACTCGATGATGAAGCCCACCGGTTCGCCGCCGATATGGCTCTCGTCCTTGCCGGTCGCGGGGTTCTTCCAGACGATTTCCGAAGAATGCTCCGCATGGGTGGACGTGATCTTGATGTCCGGTCCGAGGGGCGTGATGGTGCCCCCTTTGCCGAAGCGCGGTGACAGCGCCGGCGGCAGAACGCCGAGCGTAGCCCACACCTGATTCAGTCCGGCCGGTCCGTACACCGGAACGTTGTTCTTCTGCGCCAGTGCCGCCGCATCTGCGATATGGTCAAAGTGGCCATGCGACGCAAGGATCAGATCGACCTTGCCGAAAACCTCGAGGTTCTTGAATTCCGGCGGGGTCTTCGGATTGCTGGTGACCCACGGGTCGAGCACGATCACCTTGCCGCCGGGCGTGGTGATTTTCATCGTGGATTGGCCTAGCCACTGTATCGTGACCTTGCCGCCTTGCGCCGACGCGGTGCCGGCGGCAAGCAGGAATAACAAACCGAATACCAATTTCAGATATTTCATTGCCCCATCCTTTTATAATAATATTGAAATTCACAACCTGCACCAGCGTTACTGTAGCAGGCTGCCCGAGCGCGCTTTATAACACGACTATTGCCCGGTAATCATTGACATTGGTCCGGGTCGGGCCGGTCACAATCAGCTCGTTCAAAGCCGCGAAAAACCCGTAGCCGTCGTTGTTGGCCAGCAGTTTCTTGGCCGAGATGCCGGCATTGGTCGCGCGTGCGAGCGCATCCGGTGTGAGCACGGCGCCGGCGTTGTCCTCCGAGCCGTCGATGCCGTCGGTATCGCAGGCCAGGGCGTAGACGCCCGGCATGCCGTCGAGTTCCAGCGCCAGCGACAGCAGGAATTCCGCGCAGCGCCCGCCGCGGCCGCTGCCGCGCACGGTGACCGTGCACTCACCTCCCGAGATCAGCGCCAGCGGCGGATTGAACGGCTCGCCGTGCAGGAGGATCTGCCGCACCAGCGCGGCGTAGACTTTGGCGACTTCGCTGGCTTCCCCGGTGACGCTGTCGCCCAGCACCACCGGTGTGATGCCTTGGCCGCGGAAATAGGCCGCCGCGGCCTGTAGCGAGCCCTGCGCGGTCGCGATGACCCGGTTCTCGACGCGCCCGAACAGTCTGTCCCCTGGCTTGGGCGTTTCGGCGATTTCGCCGCGGGCGCCGCGCCGCAGGTGCGCCGCCACCGACGCCGGCGCCCTGACGCCGTAGCGCGCGATGATGTCCTCGGCATCCTGATAGGTGCTCGGGTCCGGCGCGCAAGGGCCGGACCCAATGTGGGTGGGATCGTCGCCGGTCACGTCGGATATGATCAGCGCCAGAACCCGGGCCTTGCATGCCGCGGCCAGCCGGCCCCCCTGGATGCTCGATATGTGCTTGCGCACCGTATTCATGTCCTGGATCGGCGCGCCGCAACGCAGCAGTTCCCTGGTCGTGGCCTTCAGTTCTTCCATGCCTATGCCTTCGACCGGCAGGCTGAGCAGGCTGGAGCCTCCCCCCGACAGCAGCGCGAGCAGCAGGTCGTTTGGTCCCAGGCCTCTTGCCCGGCGCAGGATATCCTGCGCCGCCTTTTCGCCGCTTGCGTCGGGAACCGGGTGCCCCGCCTCTATGACTTTGATTCTGTTTGTCAGCAGGCCGTGCTGATAGCGCGTAATGGCGACGCCGTCCAGCGGCGCGGCGGATGGCCAGTGTTGTTCGACCGCGAGCGCCATCGCGGCGGCGGCTTTGCCCGCCCCGACCACCAGCGTCTTGCCGGCCGGCGGCTGCGGCAGGTGTGGCGGCAGAATCTTCAGCGCGTCGGCGGCGCCGACTGCGGCGTGAAAGCTGTCGATGAGAAGAGTGCGCGGATCCATGGTTAGCGAAAGTCAGCGGCCCATCATGTCGAGTGCGCCCTTGAACAGGGCGCTTTCCGGAACGGCGAGTTGCTCGAGCACGGTAAGATGGTTGCAGCCGGGCATCGGAATGTCGCCGGCAAAGGCATAGCGCCAGGTCCTCGCGATAAGCGCATTCTGGCGCTTGAACTCCTCGCTTTCCTCGCCCCCGACCGCGGTATGCAGCGGCGCGGTGGTGGCGGGCGGGATGTTGACCGGGCTGAGTTTGCGCGCGAGCGCCTGGTCCAGCTTCAGGTCCGCGTTGACAAAGGGCGCCTGCACCAGGGGCTCGAGATCGTAGATGCCGCTGATCGCCAGGGCGCCCTTGACCAGGTTGTAGGGCAACTCCGGCATGTACCGGTCCCAGCGCGCCGCCAGCATCATCGCGGTCAGGTGGCCGCCGGCCGAGTGTCCGGCCACGTAAAGCCGGCCCGGGTTGACGCCGTAGCGGGCGCCGTAGTGCCACAGCCAGGCGATGGCGAGCAGGTTTTGCTTGACGATGTCCTCAACGCCGACTGCGGGGCACAGCCCGTAGTTGGGGATGGCCAGGGTCACGCCGCGGCGGACGAAAGCGGGGGCGAGGTAGGAAAAATCGCTTTTATCGCGCGATCTCCAGTAGCCGCCATGGATGAACACCAGTAAGGCCTCGCTCCTGCCTTGGGCGGGGAAAATATCCAGTTTTTCGGCTGCGCTGCTGCCATACGCCACATCCAGGTGACAGCTCAGGTCGGCGCGCGCTTGCGCCGAGCGTCTGCTGCCGCGCTCGAAAATCTGCGCATGATCCGGGATCATCGCGCGCGCGTTGTACTGTCTGTCGTAGTATCCGGTGGTGGCGTCTGTCATGGTGTGATCCCTCCCTTCTGCTTTTTTTCATCCGGGCACGGCAGCCGGCGGCAGGCCAGGTCGGTCTGGAACGGCATCCCGCAGGTAGATCCGTCAAATCTTGCAAAATCGCCATTTATCATGGTGTCGCACGGTACCACGCCGGCGCGGGGGTCTCAAGGACGGCGCAGCGCCTAAGCCCGGTCCAGTTCGTGCAGCACCGCGGCGCCCATTTCGGCGCAGGAAATCGGGATCTTGCCCGGTTCGCAAATGTCGGCGGTGCGCGCGCCCTTATCCAGGGCCATGGCCACCGCGCGCTCCAGCAGCGCCGCGTCGTCCGGCCGGTCCAGGGACAGCCGCAGCATCATCGCGACGCTTAATATTGCCCCCAGCGGATTGGCGATTCCCTTGCCCGCGATGTCGGGCGCGCTGCCGTGCACCGGTTCATACAGCGCCGCGCGGCGGCCGCCGGCATCGGCTGCACCCAGCGATGCCGAGGGCAGCATGCCGAGGGAGCCCGCGGCCATCGCCGCGCAATCGGACAAAATGTCGCCGAACAGATTGTCGGTGACGATGACGTCGAACTGCGCCGGCTGGCGCACCAGCTGCATGGCGCAGTTGTCGACGTACAAATGGCGCAGCGCGATGTCGGGAAATTCGGTGTCGCGCAAAGCCTGGACCTCCTCGCGCCACAGCACGCCGGCTTCCATCACGTTGGCTTTGTCGACCGAGCAGACGTTGCGGCGCCGGGAACGCGCCAGTTCGAACGCAAAGCGTGCGATGCGGCGGATTTCGGTCGAAGTATAGGTCTGGGTGTTGAAGCCGCGCCGCTCGCCGTTGGCCAGGGTTTCGATGCCGCGCGGCCTGCCGAAATAAATGCCGCCGATGAGCTCGCGCACGATGACGAAATCGACCCCGGTCAGCAGGCGGTTCTTCAGCGACGAAGCTTCGTACAGCGCTGGAAGCGTCGCGATGGGACGCAGATTGGCGAACAGCGCGAGCGAGCGCCGCACATGCGGCAGCCCGCCGGCGATGCGCGCCTCGCGCGGAATCGCGTCGTTGTCCATGCCGCCCATGGCGCCGAAGAGTATGGCCTGCGCCGCATGGATGGCGTCTTCGGTTGCCTTGGGCAGCACCTGCCCGTGCAGCCGGTAGGCGTCGGCGCCGTAAGGATATTCGTCCAAGCGCAGATCGAGCTTGCGCCGGGCGACAAACCACTCGAGGACGCGGCGCGCCTCGGCCGTGACTTCGGGGCCGACGCCGTCTCCGGGCAGAATGGCAATTCTGTTCTCGCTCACGTTGTTCCAAGGGCTAGGTGGAAAGCGCATCCTACCTGAACTCAATGCGCTTGCGCGGGGCGAAATTTCGGCTGGCGGCGCCGTTTCATTTGGGTATATCGTATCGCCACGGCCAATCGTAGAAACCCGGATTGGACCGGAAAAGTATTCGGATCACACCGGGGCCATTTGCAACAAACACAGGAGGATTCCATGTTCGACACCGCGCGCCGCGTTCTGGCTCTGATGCTGCTACTCTTCGCCGCTCACGCATGGGCGCAGGCTTATCCCGAACGCCCGCTGCGGCTGGTGGTCGGTTTCCCGCCGGGCGGCAGCGGCGACTTTCTCGCGCGCATCATCGCCGATGAGCTGTCGCGCGAGATCGGGCAGCCGGTGGTCGTTGACAACAAGCCCGGCGCCGGCTCGAACATCGCCGCCGAGAGTGTCGCGCGGGCTGCGCCCGACGGCTACACCATCCTGCTGGCGGGAAACTTCACCCATTCGATCAACCCGTGGCTGTACAAGAATCTGTCCTGGAATCCGCACCGGGATTTCACGCCGATCACCGAGGTCGCTCTGATGAGCATCATCGTCTGCGTCACGCCGCAGCGCCAGATTCACTCGATGAAGGAACTGATCGCCAAGGTCAAGACGGAGCCCGGAAAGTGGTTCTACGCCACGCCCGGCAGCGGCACCTCGCAGCACCTGGCCGGCGTACAGATCAATCAGATCGCGGGCATCGACATGCAGCACGTGCCGTTCAAGGGCGGGGCGCCGTCGCTGCAATCAGTGCTTGCGGGCGATGTGCAGGTGATCATCGGCACCACGCCGGTGGTGCTGCCGCAGATACGCGCGGGCAAGCTGGTGCCGCTATCGCTGATCACGCGAGAGGCCTCGCGCATGGTGCCGGGCGTCCCCGGGGCGGAGGAAGCGGGCGTGCCCGGCATGGATCTGGACAGCTGGTGGGGTATCTGGGGACCGGCAAAGCTAAGGCCCGAAGTGACGCGCCGCCTGTACGCTGCGCTCACCAAGGTGATGCGGCTGCCGCAGGTCGCAGAGAAGCTCGCGCGCGAGGCGATGGAGCCGAAAGTTTCGAACTCGCCCGAGGATTTCGCCGCGTTTGTGCGCAAAGATCATGCGATGTACGAACCCATCGTCAAGGCATCCGGGGCCAAAGTCGAGTGAGCAGCGTCGGACTTTTGGCATAGTATCCCGCCTATGAGCGACTCTGCCCTTGTGGAAAAGAACGTCCTCGGCGGCCCCTTGCAGGCCTGCGGCTACGATCCGCTGACCGGTTTTTTCCGCGACGGCTGCTGCGCCACGCGCGGCACGGCGGGCGTGGCGCACCTGGTGTGCGTCAAGGTGACGGCGGAATTTCTGGAGTTTTCACGCGAGCGCGGCAACGACCTCTCCACGCCGCGTCCGGAAATGCGCTTTCACGGTCTCAAGCCCGGCGACCGCTGGTGCCTGCACGTGCTGCGCTGGGTCGAGGCCTGGGAGGCGGGCAGGGCGCCCAAGGTCGTGCTCGAGGCCACGCACGAGGAGGTCCTGCGACTGGTGCCGCTCGGCGCGCTCAAGCGCCACGCGCTCGACCTGCACTGAGCGTGAACGTGGAACCCGGCAAATCGGTCGCCATCATAGGCGGCGGTCCTGCAGGGCTCATGGCGGCGGAGGTCGCAAGCGGCGCCGGCGCGCGCGTCGACGTCTACGACGCCATGCCTTCGGTCGGGCGCAAATTCCTGATGGCGGGCAAGGGCGGCCTGAACCTCACCCACTCCGAGCCGACGGCGTCGTTTCTCTCGCGCTATGGCACGCGCCGCGCGTATCTCGAGCCTTTGCTTGAGGGCTTCGGGCCGCAAGCGCTGCGCGCCTGGGCGCGCGCGCTCGGCATCGACACCTTTGTCGGCAGTTCCGGCCGCGTGTTTCCCTCCGAGATGAAGGCCGCGCCGCTGCTGCGCGCATGGCTGCACCGGCTGCGGGCTGCGGGCGTGCGCTTTCACATGCGTCATCGCTGGTGCGGCTGGGACGAGAACGGCTCGCTGCGTCTGGATACGCCGCAGGGCGCGCGCGCGGCACGCGCCGACGCGCTGGTGCTCGCGCTGGGCGGCGGCAGCTGGGCGCGGCTCGGGTCCACCGGCGCCTGGGTGCCGCTGCTCGCCGCGCGCGGCGTTCGCGTCGCGCCCCTGCGCCCGGCGAACTGCGGCTTCGATGCCGGCTGGAGCGAGCACTTTCGCGCGCGCCATGCCGGCCAGCCGGTGAAGCCGGTGGCCCTGGTTCATCGCGGTCCGGACGGCGTCGAGTCGCGGCAGCAGGGCGAATTCGTGGTCACCGCGACCGGCGTCGAGGGCAGCCTGATCTATGCCCTGTCGGCGCGCCTGCGCGACGAGATCGAAGCATCGGGCGTCGCGCTGCTGCGCCTCGATCTGGCGCCGGGCCGCAGCCTGGAGCAACTGGCAAGGGAACTGTCGCGGCAACGCGGGTCGAGTTCCATGGCGAATCACCTGCGCCGCCGCGCGGGCATAGAAGGGGTGAAGGCAGGATTGCTGCGCGAACTGCTGCCGGCCGAGGATTTCACCGATCCGCTACGTCTTGCCGCTGCGATCAAGGCGCTGCCGCTGCGGCTGATCGCGCCGCGCCCCCTGGACGAAGCCATCAGCAGCGCCGGCGGTGTCCTGTTCGAAGACCTGGATCAGCGTCTGATGGTCCGGACGCTGCCGGGCGTGTTCTGCGCGGGAGAGATGCTCGACTGGGAGGCGCCGACCGGAGGCTATCTGCTGACGGCGTGTTTCGCCAGCGGCCGCGCGGCGGGTGCCGGTGCCATTGCCTGGCTCGAGGCCGCGCGCTGCACGGGGGCGTAAGAAAGCGGCGGGGCCCTTCCGCTCCCGCCCTGACACCATCAACTTGCCAGCCGGTGCTAAGCTTGAGGCCGTGAACTGTGCTCTTCGGCCATGACCAGCGTCCCGCATCCCGTGCATCGCATCGAACTGCGCGTGCAGGAGCTCGCGCAGTTGTTCAATTCGATGGATCCGACGCCGTTCCACCACAAGGATCTGGATCCGGATGCCGAGGAGTTCATCGAAAGCTGGGCGCTGGAGTTTCCGCAGGACAGCCGCTTCCATCTGACGGTGCATCTGGGGACGATGCCGCCCGAGGATCCCACCGCACTGGTGGCCGAGGCGATCCACAATTATTTCGACTACAAGTCCGAAATGGCGCGCCGCAAAGTGCGAGTGCTGCTGCTGGAAGGGCGCACCAGCCTGATGATAGGCGCGGGCGTTCTCGCCCTATGCCTGCTGGCCGCGGAAGTGCTGACCACGTTCGGGAACGGGACTTTCCTCAAGATTCTGCGCGAGAGCCTCACCATCGGCGGCTGGGTCGCAATGTGGCGGCCGATGCAGATTTTTCTGTACGAATGGTGGCCGCTGATGCGCAGGAGTCGGATCTACCGCAGCCTGAGCCGTGCGCAGGTGCACGTGGCGCAGGGATGACCCCGATTTTTGTCGGCGGCATCATGCCCGCGTTCATCGCGCAGGACGGCGCCGACGCCTAGAAAGCCTGGACCGGCGCCTGCGGGACGTTCTTCCAGAACTCCGCGTCGTGGCCGAAGAACAGTGTTGCTCCGGCCTGCTCCAGCGCCGCCAGCCGGTCGAGCGAGGCCAGCATCTGCTCGCGGTTGTAGACGAAGCGCGGCAGGCGGCGTTCGTGCAATGTGCGGCAGAAGTAGCAGGCGTCGCCAGTCAATACGGCCTCGCCCTTTGCGGTGCGCACCTTGAGCGACTGGTGCCCCGGCGTGTGGCCGTAGGTCGGGATGCACATGACGCTACCGTCGCCGAACAGGTCGTGCTCGCCCTCGACCTGCTTCACCGGATGGCCATGGTCGATGTCGGCCTTGTAGATGCCGACTCTGGCCGCGATCTCGGGGTCCCGTGCCGCCCGCCATTCGCGCCCCTGCACGACGAGGGTCGCATTGGGAATCAGCGCGTTGCCGCCCGCGTGATCGAAATGCAGATGCGAGTTGACGACGTAGTCGACCTTGCCCGGATCGCGGTCTATCGATTCCAAGCGCGACTTCACATCGTCCGTCGCGCCGTACTGCTCGAAGCTGAACAGGCGTGCCACCGGCTCGCCGAGGCGTCCGGCCGCGTCGGTGCGGCATTGCGGATGCATGCCCGTGTCGAAGAGCACGCGGCCCTTGGGATGCTCGATCAGGTAGGACGGGATTGGCAAGGTGACCTGGCCGTCCTCGCCTTCGATCATGTCCTTTAACCGCCCCCTCAGACGGCCGCAGGTCATGGCGTAGAGCTTGGCGATCATTTTCGCAGCCTCTTGACTCAGACGGTGGATGAGAAATTCAAGCGCCGCACGCCAAGTATCGCACCCGGTGCGGGGCCCGCCAAGTATTGGTGCCGGCCCCGGCCATACGCGGTCACTCACCACTGTCCGCTTCCTGGCAGCGCATCGATGTGCCTAGCACGGACCACCGGACCTATTTGCCACAAGGGAAATGCATCTGCCTACTGCGAAGCGCTCGGTGCTTCTGGCATGTGGGGGAGCCGAGTCACCTCAGGAGCGCACCCCGATCCACAGGGCAATGCCGTGACGTTTGGACTGAGGGTCGTCGGTGAAAACGACCGGTTGGTATTTGACGCCTGCTGCGTCGAGTGCGCTCATGAGACGTCGTTTATCTGGCGTCTCGGGGCCGCTGAGTTCGACGCCTATCGTGGTGTTCGTCATGCCGCCGAACCAGGTGATATCGAGACCGCCTGCCTTCAGAGCTTCACAGAATTGGGTGTGATATGCGGCTGGTTCGGCCTCTTGGCGGTTGTGTGCGACCCATACTTTAAAGGGCGGGCCTTCGCGCAGCTTCTCGGCAATCTTTACGCATTGTTTCGGCGTGAGGGAGCGGGCTTGAAGAGGCGCCAGCGCTCGATTGCTTGCAATCCGGTTTACGATTGGAGCTATGGCAGCTATGCAGCCACTGATAACAGCTGTCTTGGTCCAGCCATAACCGCCTGCTGCTGCCGAGACCGAAGCTGACACGATGGTGGTGGCGAACGCAACGCGGTCAAGGAATCTGATAGCACTCATTGTCAACATGTTCCAGAAATGAAACGAGGTTGATATCGCACCACAGACCTCTCTGGTTAAGGTGGTAACAAATCAGCAGTCGCATCCAATGATGCGGACGGTGCTACCAGAGTCCGATTATTGGTGATCATCTTCAGTGCCTCGGACTTCCGCAATGGCCGTATTCTGCCCTATCTGAAGCAGAAGGTGAACGGCAGCAATGAGGCGGTCGCTGTCGTAATTGACTTCGGTTCGCAGTGACAGCAAAGGGTCGGCAGCGGGCGGTCGCGATACCCTCAGGCGGACAACGTCCGCCAGATCGCATCGCGAGTACCACTCTTGATCCGAGATGCGCGGTTGCCTCCGCAAGCCACGTTTCCGCGGCCACTGGGCAGGCGCCGCGGACTACTGATCCACCCAGGTAACCACGTCGTCCACCGCGGCGCGGCTGGTGCGAAAGCGGTTCACCGGGTGGGCTCCGTCTTCGTAACCGAACGACATGCCGCACACCACCCGGCGCTCCGCGGATAGCCCGAAATACGCACGCATGAATTTCGGATGCGCGCCCAGGGCGGCCTGGGCGATGCTGGCGACACCGAGGCTGCGCGCGGCCAGCATGAAATTGTTCACCCAGGCGCCGCAATCGAGCACGCCGTACACGCCCAGCGCCTCGTCGGTGGTGACGATCATCGCGTGCGGCGCGCCGAACAGCCGGTAGTTTTCCATTCCCTGACGCGCCGAGGCCTCGCGGTCGCCGCGCGCGATGCCCACGCTGTCGTAGAGCTGGAAGCCGCACTCGCGCCGGCGCTCGAGGTACACGCCGCGGTATTCGCGCGGAAACGGAAAATCGGGCTCGCGCTCGTGTCCGGCGACGTATTCGCACAGCGCGCTGCGAAAGCGATCGGTCGCGGCGCCGCGGGTAATCACCACCTGCCACGGCTGCGAGTTGCACCACGAGGGCGTGCGCTGCGCGATCTCCAGCATGCGTGTGATGGTGGGCGTGTCCACCTGGCGCGGCAGGAACGCGCGGCAGCTGTAGCGCTCCCGCAGCAGGTGTTCGAATGCGCCGGACGGTGTGGTGGATAGTTCTGCGCCCATGGGTTCTCCTTTGCTGTGTCCTCGACTATAGGCTGAAAACACCCGTCCTTATTGGGTTTGCAGGCGGTTTGCGCGAGGCGTCTGCCGCTTAAATGGCCGGCTTGGCTATGGATTGCCGGATCCGGCGGGCGGCGTGAGATCAAAGCGCCAGGCCGGCTCCGCGTCGACCACCCAGCCGCCGGTGGGCGGCGCGAAGTGGGTGCCGAGGACCAGCACGGGTTTGTTCGAATAACGCGATAGAAACTCGCGCCGTGTGCGTCGCGCGGCGGCCGTATCCACGTCGAAATTGTTGGCGAGATCGGGTTCGGCGCATTGCAGCGGATGGTGCATCAGGTCGCCGGTGATGACCGCTTGCTCGCCGCGCGACGAGATGTGCACGCTGACGTGCCCCGGCGTGTGGCCCGGCGTCGGTTCCAGCCGCACTTCCGGGGTCAGCGTGTGCTTCATGTCGACCAGTTCGGCCAGACCGGCGTCGATAATCGGCCGCACCGAATCACCCATCACGTCGCCATCGTTGTGCTTCGCGGCTTCGGAGGACCAGTGCTCCCATTCCCTGCGGCCGAACAGATAGCGCGCATTGGGAAAAGTCGGCAGCCATTTGCCTTGGACCAGGCGGGTATTCCAGCCGACGTGATCGACGTGCAGGTGGGTGCACAGCACCGTGTCTATGCTGTCCGCGGGAAATCCGGCCAGCTCGAGATCGGCCAGGAACGGTCCTTGCAGCCTGTTCCACGCCTTGATGGTGCGCGCCTTGTCGTTGCCGACGCAGGTGTCGACGATAATGCGCCGCGTGCCCGATTCGATGACGAAGCTGTGGATCGATCCGAACAGGCGGCCGTCGTCGAGCGCGAAATGCGGCCTGAGCCAGGCGTGGCGCAGCACCAGCTCCGGGGTGCACGCGGGGAACATGAACGTGCCCGGAAACGGCGTGCCGCCCAACTCGGCCACGCGCGTGATCCTCACGTCGCCTACCTGCCAGGTCAGGAACTTGCCGCCGTCCATCTTGAGGCCCGTCGCCGAATCAAGCGCTATTGCGGCTGTATATTGGCGTCTTTGACGATGCGCTGATAGTTGGCGATTTCGCTGCGCACGAATTTCGCGAACTCCTCCGGCTTCATCGGCACCGGCCCGATGCCGAGCTTGGCGAACTGCTCGCGCACCTCCGGTTTCTGCAGGATTGCCGCGACCTGGGCGTTCAGCTTTTGCACGATCGCGCCGGGCGTGGCCGCCGGCGCCCACATGCCGAACCACAGGCTGATGTTGAAGTCCTTCAGCCCCTGCTCGGCCAGAGCGGGAACGTCGGGCAGAACGTCGGCGCGGCGCTGGGTCGATACACCGAGCGCGATAAGCTTGCCCTCCTTGAGTTGGCCTATGGCGGTGTTGATCGGTGCCATGTAAAACGAGGTGCGCCCGGCAATCGTGTCCTGGATCGCCTCGGGTGACCCCTTATACGGTATATGCAGCATCTTGACGCCCGCCACCTGGGCGAAGTGCTCCGCCGCGAGGTGGGTCGAGCTGCCTACGCCCGCCGAGGCGAAGGGCACGGCACCGGGTTTCGCGCGGGCTTCGTCGATGAGCAATTTCAGGGTGCGGTAGAGGCCTTCCTTCTGCGTGACCATGACGTAGGGCGTGACGCCGAGCAGCGCCACATCCGCCAGGTCCTTCAAGGGATCGTAAGGCAGGCTCTTGTAGATGGCGGAGTTAGCGGCGTGCGAGGCCGATTGCACCAGTATCGTGTAGCCGTCGGCATCCGACCTGACCACCGCCTGGGTGCCTATCTGCCCGCCGGCGCCGGCGCGGTTCTCGACGATGACCGGCTGCTTCCACGCGTCCCCCAGGTGCTTGGCGATGATGCGCCCGGCGATGTCCGCGCCCGAGCCCGGGGTCAGCGGGATGATCATGCGGATCGGTTTGGCCGGGTAATCCTGCGCCGTGGCGAATGCGGTTACTGTAGCCAGCGCGAAACTTGCGATCAGACGTGCCAGGTTCATCTAGGTCTCCACTTGGTTGGTATTTTCAAATAGACTGGAAACGCCCGTCCTTATTGGATCAGCGGGCATCGAGCTTTGTTCGTTGGCTATTGTGCTTCAGTCTTTCAGCGCATCGATCAAGTCCACGTACTGCCGCATCGCTTCTTCGCTCGATGTGCCCGCGATCCCGGACCACGCATCGAACTTGGCGCGCCCGATAAAATCGCCAACGCCGGGGCGCTCGCCTTGCGCGTCGCCGCTCGTGCCTTGCTTGTACAACGCGTAAAGTTTCAGCAGGGTACTGTTGTCCGGACGCTGGATGAGCCTTTTGGACTCCGCGACCGCATCGTCGAATTGTTTCTGCAGGTCTGACATGGTTTCTCCTGATCGTGCAGGTAGCAGGATACCGCAAACAGCCAATGAAGAAATCGGCAGGGGCGCGAAGGCCGCTCAGCTCACGCCGGCTGTAGCCAGCCGATGACGGTGCTGCGAAAACGCGCGAGGAAGCGGTCCCAGGCACCCGGGTTCTGCACGATTTCCGCGCGGTAGAACGAGGGGCACAGGGTGGCGGCGTGCGCGACTTCGCCGCACAGGCCGCAGCCGACGCAAGAGTGGTTGACGTGCGCCACCGGATCCACCTTGAGCGGATCGCTTGACGCTTTCAATGTGAGCGAGGGGCAGCCGGAGAGCCGGATGCAGGAATGATCTCCGGTGCAGGTGTCGTCGTCCACGCCGAAGCGGGTGCGCACCACGCGTTGCCCCGACCCAAGCAGACGCGCGAGTATCGGGCGGATGCGGCGCTGGCGCTCGAGCTGGCACTCGCCTTCGGCGATGATGACTTTCAGCCCCGGCTCGTCGGTGGTGAAGGCTTCGCGCAGGGTTTTCGCCATGTCGGCGACGCGGTAGGTGTAGACGTTGCGCAGCCAGGTCACGCCCGAGCCACGCAGGGTGTTCTCTATGGTGCGCTCGCTGCGCACCAGGCTTTTGTCCTGCGCCAGTTCCACGCTTTCGTCCGGCGAGGACACCAGCTCCTGGGTACCGGTGGCCGAGGTGTAGCCGTTCTTCATGATCAGCAGCACCGTGTCGCCGCCGTTCAGCCGGTTCGAGGCGACGCCGGAGAGAAAGCCGTTGTGCCAGAAACCGCCGTCGCCCATGATCGCGAGCGAACGGCCGGCGAGCATGGGCGCGACGCCGGCGCTACTCGCGAGGCTCATGCCGTAGCCGAGGATGGAATTGCCCAGCGAAAACGGCGCGAAGGTCGCGAAAGAATGGCAGCCGATGTCGGCCGAGATATGGCGCTTGCCGATGTCGCGCTCGACCAGTTTGATCGCGGCGAACACCGGGCGCTCGGGGCAGCCGACGCAGAAATTCGGCGGCCGCGGCGGCAGCGGCGCGCCGAGCAGCTCGGCTGCGCGCGCGCGCACCGCGTCCACCGCCTCGAACCATTTCGTGCCCGACGAAATGTCCAGCTGCGGCGCATGTTTCGCGAGAAACGCCACCAGGCCGTGCACGATCACCTCGGTGGTATATTCCCCCGCCATGATCAAGAGGTCCTTGCCGTGCAGCCGGGTCTGCGCCAGGTGTTCCATGCCCGGTTCTTCGACCGCGCGGCGCAGGGTAGTGGCGATTTCCTGTTCGATGAACTCGGGCTGACCTTCTTCGAGCACCAGCACCGCGGACTTGCCCGAGCAGAACGCCGTGATTTCCTCGGGCACCAGCGGATACACGACGTTCAGCACGAGGATGGGGATGCGGCTGTTGCCGAAATCGTCCGCGAGCCCGGCGAGCTGTAGCGCGCGCAGCAGATTGTTGTACAGCCCGCCCTGGCAGATGATGCCGACGCCGGTCTCGGTGCCCGCGAACTGTTCGTTCAGTTGGTGCGCGCTGATGTACTTGCGCGCCGCCGGCAGTCGCACGCTCATTTTCAGCTTTTCCTGGCGGAAGGTCGCCGGGGGGTGCGCGATGTGCTCGTAGTCGAACACCGCCGCGTCGGCCTGCAGCTTGCGCGTCGATACCGCGGGCGCGCGGTTGGCTTTGGCGACAAAGCTGCCGTGCACATGGCAGGTGCGGATGCGCAGGTCCATGATCACCGGCGTGTTCGAGGTCTCCGACAGCTCGAAGCCGTGTTCCACCAGACTGGCGATGGTGGCGAGGTTGGGCCGCGGGTCGAGCATCCACAGCGAGGATTTCATCGCGACCGCGTGGGTGCGCTCCTGCGCCACGCTCGCGCCTTCGCCGTAATCCTCGCCTACCACGATGAGCGCGCCGCCGAGCACGCCTGCGGAGGACAGGTAGGTCAGGGCGTCTGAGGCGACGTTGGTGCCCACGATGGATTTCCAGGTTACGGCGCCGCGCGCCGGATAGTTGATCGACGCGCCAAGCATGGCTGCAGCCGAGGCTTCATTGGTGCAGGCCTCGACGTGCACACCGAGCTCGTCCATGTAGTCGCGCGCCTGCACCATCACGTCCAGCAGGTGCGACACCGGCGCGCCCTGGTAGCCGCCGACGTAGGACACGCCCGACTGCAGCAGCGCCTTGGTCACGGCGAGTATGCCTTCGCCGTGGAAGATGTCGCCCGCGCCGAGTTTCAGCGACTCGATTTCTGTGTTGAACTGTCGTTCCATGAAGACCTTTCTTCTGAAAGCTGATATCCGGGGGACTTAAAGGGGGCAGAGCCCCCTTTTCGTTTTCCCTAAGCAGCCTTGCTCGAAGTGGCTGGCCGGCGCATGAACTGAATGATCTTCGGCTGCGGCGGCAGCGGCGCAATGCCGTGCCGGGCGAGCGTCGCTTCCAGGCCGCGTCCTTCCGGATCGGCCAGCGCGCCTTCGCGCGCGGCGCGCACTGCCGCTGCGCGCGCCTTCGGATCGGCGACGAGTCCGCCTTCGACCATGGCGCCGCCATCCACCAAGGTATCGAATATCCGCAGGAAATTCGCCTTCGCGCGCCGGTTGGTATCGCCATAGCCTTTGATCAGCCTGCCGCAGAGCGCGATTTCCAGCGCGAGTTCCGCGCCCGGCGCGGCGGTGATGGCGGCGAGCCAGCGCTCGATCAGTGCCTGCTCCTCGGCATAGCGTGCGCTCATGCGGCGCAGCGGCCGCAGCCAGGCCAGTGAGCGCAGCATCAGAAATCCGCTGATGCTGCTGCTGTTGACGTGCAGGCCGAGGTTCAGCTTATGCATCAGGCCGCGTCTTTCGGCCCAGGCGACCAGGCGCCGGGACAGGGCCGTCGGCAGCAGCGCCGCCAATTCCTCCACGCCGGGTTTCAGGTACTCGATGATGCGCACCGGCTCGTGCGCCTTGGCCTGCACGTCGGCGCGCACGCGCTCGAAGCGGCTGCGGCGCGATTTCAGGTCGGCCACCCGGATCACGTCCTCGTAGCTCATCCACAGCGCGAGAAAGCGCGCAGTTTCACGGGTCAGCGCGCAGTCTCCGCCGCCGCCCTGGTCCAGTTTCGCGATCGGGGCCAGCCTATCCAGATACCAAGCCGCATAGCTTTCATTCTGGAAATCGGTGGTGCGCGCCACGCCTTCGGCGATCAGTTGATGCGCTCCGGCGGGAAATTCCCCGCGCACGCGCGCGGCCAGCGAGACGGCTTGCGCCGAGGTTGCGGCAAGCGGTTTTTCCAAGGCGTTCAAGGCCGCCGGCGTCTTGCCTTCGGCGGCCGCATAGCCGAGCGCAAAGCCCTTGAGGCTGGATTCCGCGCCTTTGCCCGCGCCGCGTATCGCCTGCTCGCACGCGGCACGCGACAAGGGCAGCATGCCGCAGCCGGCGAGCGCGCCGAACAGCGCCGCGTTGATCATCGCGCCGGCGCTCGCCGACAGGCGGTGAAAATCGGCGAGGATGGCGCGCTTGGCCAGCGCTTTGGCCGCGCTGATGATGCGCTCGCTGTCGTAACGCCCGTCGCCGAGCGAAATCTTTTCTTCCACGGTGTAGATGCGGTGGGTCGAAGCGATCAGCGTGGTGCGCTCAGGGGTGACAAAGCCGTTGGCCAAGGCGCGCCCCGCTTCCAGCAGTTCGGAGGCGAGCATCACGTCGATAGTGGCGGGCGAGGGGGCGAGCGTCATCACCGGCCTCCGGCCGCCGAGTTGCGGCGTCCGCACCGGGTAGAGTTCGATGTAATAGGTGGTCGCGCCGGTGCGCTGCGCCACGCCCGGGATGGAGGTGCTCTGCACCGGGTAGTCCTCGGCCGTCGCGGCGGCGATGATCCAGTCGGCGAGCACCCCGCCGCCTTCGCCGCCGAGCGCGGCGATCAGGATGGTGATTGGTTGTTGGGTCAATTCCATGGGTGAGTCAGTTCCTTTGGAAACGCAAGACAAAACCTGCGCGCTGCGCGCGCCAACCGTATTTTGTGTACGGATAAGAAGCGCATCCGTACACAAAATACGGTTATGAATAAAAGCAAAAACGGTTTGGGGGTTATACAAGATCGTCGATTGCGTACGGATGTGCTGTTCATCCGTACGCAATCGACGATCCGCGCGGACGGCTTCTCGTCCGCGTAAGATGCGCACTCTACAACATGGGGACCAGGATTTAGGTCGCGGGTATCGAAAAATTGTGCGCGCTCAGGCGCGGCCGGCCGCTGCGCTCGCCGTGCCTTTGGCCGCGACAAAACCCCGGATGCGATTGAGGTTATTCGCCAGCGTGCGTTCGATATGCTCGACTTGTTCGGGAGCCAGGTGCCGGTACTTGCCCAGCGTTTCCAGGTACTCGTCGATCGGACGCGCGTTGTCAACCGGATGGGTCAGGCGCAGGCCGTCCTCCGGATTGAACTCCCACAGCAGCACGAAATTGGTTTCCACCGCTTTGCGCGCCACCTCCACATTCTGATCCGAGGGGAAGCGCCAGCCCGTGGTGCAGGGCGAGTAGATATGCAGATAGGCGAAGCCGGTCTTGGCCGCCTGGATCGCATGGTCGAGCTTTTCGTACAAGTCCTCCATGTAGGCGGTGGAGGCCGTTGCCACGTAGTTGCAGTTGTGCATCACCATCAAGAGCGGCAGATTCTTCGCGTCCTGGGTCTTGCCGTGGGCGCGCTCGCCCACCGGCGTGGTCGAAGTCCAGGCGCCGTAAGGCGTGCAGCCGGAGCGCTGCATGCCGGTGTTCATATAGCCTTCGTTGTCGACGCAGATGTACAGGATTTCCTCGCCGCGCTCGGCCGCCCCCGACAGCGATTGGAAGCCCACGTCCGCGGTGCCGCCGTCGCCCGCGAGCGCCACCGCCATGACGTCTCGGCCGCTGCGCTTGTAGAAGCGGCGCACGCCGGCCAGCATCGACGCGGTGTTGGTCAGGAGCGGATGGAACACCGGCACTTTGGTGCCGGTGAGCCCGTTGTAGCCGACCGAACCCATGCCGGGAATGCAGCCCGGCGGGGTGGCCACCACCACGTCGGGGCCGATGCGCCGCAGCGTGTGGCGCATGATCAGCTCGGTGTTGCAGCCCTGGCAGCCCGACAGTCCGGGCGCGAACAGGTCTTCTAGATTGCCCACCTCGTTGTAGATGCGCCCGGTGGTGATGTGCTTCAGCGCGCCGGGCGTGCAGGCCTTGACGCACGCCGGTGCCCCGTCGCACAGGTCGCACTTGATCACGTGCGACGAAACGCTGTCATATGCGATGCCGCCGTAGGCGCAGCCGACGGTGCACAAGAGGCAGTTGACGCACTTCGATCCGTCCCAGGCGATGACGCCGCTGCCGGCGTTTTTCGACAGCGCGGCCGCGGGGCAGTTGAGCACGCATTCCGGGTCGCCGCACTGGCGGCAGATGGCGAGCTCGAAGCCCTCGCCCGAGGGCACGATCTGGATGCGCGATTGCAGGTGGTCGTCGGTCTGCGTTTTGGCCTGCGCACAGGCGGTCATGCAGTCGTTGCAGCCGTCGCAGGCGTCGGCTTTGAAGTGGATGGTCTCGTATGCGGCACCCATGGTGGTCCCTATCTCCAGTTCTTCGACATCAGCGCGCGCGCCGTGTCCTGCGGCGAGCGCAGGAAGGCGAGTTTCTCGTCGCCCAGATCGATGGCGCGCAATATCAGCTCCCACATGATGCCGGGGTCGAACGCGGCGTTGACGCCGAATATCCCGGCGAGGCGCCGGTCCTTGAGCACGATCTTGAGGTAGCGGTTCTCGCCGGCGTCCATCTGCTTCTTCACCTCGACGCCGGTCTGCTCCAGCGCGCCCTCGTGCACGCCGACCGACACGGCGTGCTGGCCGAAGAAGCTGTAGGTGTTGAGCGGCACGCCGCCCGCGTAGTCCTTGGTTGCCGGATCCTCGGCCATCGCCATGCCGGCGATGCGGCCCTGGTCCACGGCATCGGGCAGGATGCCGTTGATGATCCTGTCTTGCGTGAAAAAGCCGCGCGCCTGCGCCACGTCGCCGGCAGCCCAGATGTTGGCGACATTGGTGCGCATGTGCGCGTCCACCAGAACGCCGCGCCCGGTTTCTACGCCGCTGCCCGCAAGAAACTCGGTCACCGGCGCGACGCCGGTCGCGACCAGCAGCAGGTCTGCGTCGAGCACCGTGCCATCCATCAACTTCGCGCGGCAGGCTTCGCCCTGCGGCGCGAACGAGGCCACGCTCGCACCCAGGAGCAGGCGCACGCCGTTGGCGGCGAACACCTTTTCTATCATCGCGGAGGCGTCCGCGTCGAAATAGCCGGCGAGCACGTGGGGTTGCATTTCCACCACGCTTACCTCCACGCCGCCCTTGGCCAGGTTCTCCGCCGCGTGCATGCCGATCAGGCCGCCGCCCAATACGATCGCGCGCTTGATATGCGGCAGCGCCCCGCGCAGGGCGAGGGCATCGGCGAGTGTCCTCAGGACATGAAATTTCAATCCTGCCAGGCCCGGTATCGGTGGCAGCAGCGGCGCCGCGCCGGTCGCGAGCAGCAGTTTGTCGAATCCGATCTTGCTGCCGTCGGCGAGTTCGACCGCACTCGCGGTCGAGTCCACCTTCTGCACCCTGGCGCCGCGCAGATAGTTGACCTTGTGCTCGGCGAAATAGGCATCGTCCCTTAGGAATACGCGGTCGGGGGCGGAGCGGCCGGAGACCACATAGGGCAGGACCGTGGGCGAATAGGGCAGGCTGTCATCGCGGGTGAGCAGCGTGACGTCCCGCTCCGCGTCGTGCAGCCGGATCGCGTGCAGGGCCGACAGCGCCGCGTGGCTGGCGCCGACGATTAGGTAATGAGTGTGTTCCATAATGCTTCCTTACGAAGCGAGGGAATATATCCCCTCGCGCTCCCCTAAATCAGGGGCCATTTCGGAAAACCTGAAATGGCCATGCAAGTTAGTCTTTCTCGTTCAACCACACGGTCCCGGCCGCGTGGCCGTCGCGCGCGAGTTCTTTGATGCGGACTATCGCGCGCTCGAAGTGCGACACGGTGAGATCGGCGCCGGCAAGGCCGCCGATGAAGCTCATCGCCGGTATGCGTTTCGGCGCGTAGTACATGGCCGCAATCACGTCCTGGAACAAAGGTCCGCAGTTCCAGCCGAAGGACACCGAACGATCGACCACGCCCGCCGCTTTGACCTGCGCGAGAGCATCGGCCAGCGCCTGCGCCGGAAACGGGCGGTAGGTCTTCACTTTGACCAGGCCGACTTTTTCGCCGCGCGCGCGCGCTTCGTCCACCGCGTCCTTGGCCGCGCCGGTCATGCTGCCGATGGTGACCAGGGCGTAATCGGCGCCCTCCATGCGATAGGACTCGACCAGCGGCGCGTGGTTGCGGCCGAAACGCCGCGCCCATTCTTCGTGCACCTCGGTGATGACCTGGAGCGAGTTCTGCATCCCGCTGCACTGGCCTTTGCGGTAGCGCACGAAAGTCGAAGGGCCGGGACCGCCCGAGCCGCCGGTGAGCGGATCGACCGCCATCGGCCGCTGCGGGTCGAGCGCCACATGCCAGTTGACGTTCTTCCGGCCGAGGAAGTCGGAGACTTCGCCCTGATCGGGCAGTTCGCAGCGCGCGGCGCCGAACGACAGGTAGTTGCCGTCGTGGCAGACGTTCACCGGCAGCATCACGTCGTGGTGCTCGGCGATCTTGTAGGCCATGATGGTGGTGTCGAGCACTTCTTGTACGCTCTCGCAGTACATTTGCACCCAGCCGACTTCGCGCACCGACATCGCGTCCTGGTGTCCGCCCCAGACGCTTTGCGGCGTGAGCGTGTCGCGCGTGACGATGGTCATCACCAGGGGCAGGCGCATGCCCGGCGTGCGCAGATAAGGCTCGAACATGAAGGCCAGGCCCGGCCCGCAGCTCGCGGTGTAGGTGCGCGCGCCGGCGAGGCAGGCGCCCTGCAGCACCGACAGCACGGAATGCTCGCCCTCGACGTCGACGATTTCGGCGCCGAGCCGCCCGTCGGCGATGAACTTGGCCAGGTATTCGACCAGCGAGGACTGCGGCGTGATCGGGTACACCGCAACCATGTCCACGTCGGCAAGCGATACCGCCCACGCCGCGGCTTCATTGCCGTCGCAGACGATGAGTTTGGATTTCGGCTTGAGTATGGCGCTCATGTCGGCCCCGCCTCCGTTCCAATGTTGTAGCTCGAGCCTGCCCACTGTCGGCGGGTGGCGAAGGACTCAGCTGGTACGGTCAGGGTCTTTCCCCCCTTTGAAAAAGGGGGGCCAGGGGGGATTTCATTAGTCGCCGCAAAATCCCCCGGCGCTGGCGCGCCACCCCCTTTTTCAAAGGGGGTTCGGCCTACCTTCGACGCCACTTGCTTCCTGCTCATGCCGACGCCTCCTCGATCATCGCAATCGCGCGTTGCGGGCATTCGGTGGCGCAGATGCCGCAGCCTTTGCAGGTCTTCAGGTTGAAGTCGAACCAGGCCGGCCGCTCGACGACGCATTGCACCGGACAGTAGAGCCAGCACACCGCGCATTTCACGCATTTGGCGCGGTCGACTACGGGCCGCATGCTGCGCCAGTCCCCGGGGAGCATGGGCGTGGGCTTGGTCGCGATCGGGCACAGGTCGTCGGGGATCGTCGATGAATCGAACATTGCGTAGGCTTGGTTTTTCATGCTGCCGCCAGCTTTTCCAGATGGTGTACTTGGGTTGCTTCATAGCCGCGCTCCAGCGCCGCCATGTTCTGCTTCAGTCCGGCATCGCGGAATTCCGATTTCTGGATTGCCGCCTGCAGCGACTCCAACGAGACGAGGCCCGTGGTGCGCGCGAACGCGCCGAGCATGATGGTGCTGGTGATCGAGCGCTTGAATATGTCCAACGCGATAGCGACCGCGTCGCACAGCCCGACGGTTGCGATCTGCGGCGGCAGCTGGATCTCGCCCAGCGGCTTCGACGTGGTCTGCACCAGCACCGCGCCGTCCCTGACGCCTTCGAACACGTTCACCGCGCGCGCCACCGTCGGATCGATGCACAGCACGCAGTCCGGATAGTAGATGTTGGTCATCTGGCGGATCTCGCGCTCGTCGAAGCGCAGGTAGCTCGATACCGGCGCGCCGCGGCGCTCGAAGCCGAAAGAGGGCACGGCGACGACGTACTTGCCTTCGAGCACCAGGGCGGTGGCGAGGATGCCGCCCGCCATCACTGCGCCCTGGCCGCCGCGGCCGTGGATGCGGATTTCGTACATGGTTTCTCCTCGTTGCGCGCGCCTCCGCATGAACCGGGGCGAGCCTCCTTTTGAACGAGGTTAGGCGCCGTTCTTGCATTTGTCAAATTGATGAAGAATATGATATACATACCGAATATGAATGTGGCGGATCTCGATCTGAACCTGCTGCGCGCCTTCGACGCGATTGCGACCGAGGGCAGCGTGACGATTGCCGGCGAGCGCATCGGCTTGTCGCAGCCGGCGATGAGCAATGCGCTTTCGCGCCTGCGCCAGTTGTTCGGCGATCCGCTGTTCGTGCGCACGCCGCGCGGCATGCGCCCGACGCCGTTCGCGCAGCAGCTGGCGCAGCCGGTGCGCGAGGCGCTGCGCCTGATCCAGGGGGCGCTCCAGCAGCACGCCGGTTTCGAGCCGGGCAGTTCGAGCAATACCTTCCGCTTTCACATGTCGGACATCGGCGAGATGGTGTTCCTGCCCGGCCTGCTCGAGCGCGTCAAGCGCGAAGCGCCCGGGGTCAAGATAGAGGTGGTGCGGATTCCGATCAAGGAGGTGCACGCGGCGCTGGAGGCGGGCGAACTCGACCTCGCGATCGGATTCCTGCCCGGCCTGACGACCGGCATGCGCCAGCAGTCGCTATTCCGCGATCACTACGTATGCATGCTGCGCGCCGATCATCCGGTCGTCGGTGCCAGGATCAGCGCGAAACAGTTCCGCGAAGCGGCCCACGTGCTGGTGTCCTACGCCGGCACCGGCCACCAGGTGATCGAAGAGACTTTTGTCGCGCAGGGCCTGGGCGCGCGCATCGCGGCGCGTGTGCCGCATTTTCTCGTGGTGCCGATGATCCTCGCGCGCACCGACCTGATCGTCACCGTCCCCTCGCGGGTCGCCGCCATTTTCGCGCAGACGGGCAACTTCAAGATACTGCCGCTGCCGCTCTCCATGCCCAGTTTCGAAGTGCGGCTGCACTGGCACCAGCGTTTCCACCAGGATCCGGCCAACCGCTGGCTGCGCGAGGCGATGACCGACTTGTACGCCGAGCTGGCATAGTGAGCCCGGTTCCGGACGCATGAACGAGGGCTGGTCTGCGGCGGATGTTGCGATGGAATAAAATCCCGCCGGCCTTTGTTTACCGTCCAGCGCACGAGGGCGCAGGACGCCGCGCAGGTTCAATAACCAGTATCCGGAGGGAATGATGAAAAAATCAGGAGTGTGCGCGCTGGTGCTGCTGGCGCTGTGCGCGGCAGGATCGGCGCAGGCGCAGAAAAAGCCGGACATGACTTTCTTCGTCACCAGCGTGAACCCGGGCAGGGGCGCCGACCTCGGCGGGCTCGCCGGTGCGGACCGGCACTGCCAGTCGCTGGCGGCCGCCGTGGGCGCGGGCAGACACACCTGGCGCGCCTACCTCAGCACTACCGCGAGCGGCACGGCCCGCGCAGTAAACGCGCGCAGCCGCATCGGCAAAGGGCCTTGGCGCAATGCCAAGGGCGAGGTGATCGCGCGCAACCTCGACCAACTGCACGGCGAGAACAATCTGACCAAGCAAACGGCGCTCAACGAAAAGGGCGAAGTGCTGAACGGCCGCGGCGACAAGCCCAACGTGCACGACGCACTCACCGGCTCGGAAACCGACGGCAATGCGTACAACGGGTCGGGAGACGTCACCTGCGGCAATTGGACCAAGAGCGGCGAGGGTTCGGCGCGACTCGGCCACATCGACCGCAAGGGCATACGCGCCGGCGAGTTCAGCGAAGACGCGGCCGCCCGGTCCTGGAATTCTTCGCATCCTTCGCGCGGATGCAGCATGGACGCCCTGCGCAGCACCGGGGGCGGCGGATTGTTCTATTGCTTCGCGGCGAAGTAGGCGGGTGTTGGCGCGGCATGCCGTGGCCTTAGAGCCTGGCGGTTGTGGCGCGCCGAAGGCAGCATGACCTGTACACCCATGTCCCTGGAGAAGATGGACCGAGGCGCCACCACCGGGGTTGTGACGGACTCTTCCGGAATGAGGTGGCGTGCCGAAAGTCTCTAACCGGCCATGACCGACAGCTGGTGATTTTTCTCCAAACCGGCCGCTGATCCTGTACAGTTATCCAAGAGCGGTCGCAGCGCTGATGAATTCTGAATGATATTGGAAGGCGCTGTTGCCATCGCAAGGAAACGCCGCTCGGTGGAGAATCGGAAATGAACCCAAGCACAGCCATGCCCGTCAGTCAGCGCATCGTCCAGGTTTGTTTATTCCTGGTCGCGGCCATCGCAATATCCGGTGGCGCGCTGCAGATGTACCTGGGCGAACCCAATACTATGCCTCGCTTGGACAACGTTCACCGGTTCATGGCCGGGGTCTACTTGTCCACCGGTTTCATCAACCTGTGGGCGGCATTGACAATTCGCCGTCAGGGAACGCTCGTTTTCCTGCTCGCGCTTGGAGTTTTCATGGCCGGGCTTGGAAGGCTTCTGTCCATCAGCATCGTGGGCCTGCCGGAGCCCGCAGCACTCTGGTTGGGCTACCTCGTCCCGGAACTCCTGTTGCCGGTAATCATTACCCTTTGCCAGCTCGCCACCAATCGAAAAGCAGCGCGAACCGCCGCAGCGCCGTAGCCGTTTCATCGAAGGGCGGTGCTCCGGCCTCGAATGACAGCAAACGCTGCGTGGCCACCGCTTAAAAAGAACTCATGGGTTTTACCTTGCGAGCGGCAGCTTGTTGTTTTTCAGTGTCTCCGACCCGTGACAGCTTTCCATTCTTCCCAGTGACGGCTGTGGGTCGAAAGCGGGCCTAGCTAGTCAGGCCGAGTCGGGACAACTGCACTTCAAATGTTGCGTGTGCACTCCGCGGCCGCGCCCGCGCGCAGCAGCCGCCCCGGTCGCGCGCCGGTGGCGCGCCCTTCGCGCCACACCGGAACGCCGTTGACGATCACGCTGTGTATGCCGTGCGCTTTCTGCGTTGGCGTCTCGAAGCTCGCCGCGTCGCCGATCTGCGCGGCATCGAACAGGGTGATGTCGGCCCAGCAGCCGGGGGCGAGCACGCCGCGCTCCTTGAGGCCGAAATTGCGTGCCGTGAGCCCGGTCATTTTGTAAATCGCGGTTTCCAGCGGGAACAGCCCCAGGTCGCGGCAGTAGTGGCCGAGGATACGCGGGAACGTGCCCCACAGCCGTGGATGCGGCTTGACGTCGTGCGGCAGGCCGTCGGAGCCGACCATGGTTTCGTCGAACTGCAGGATGCGCTGCACGTCGGCTTCGTCCATGGAGAAATAGATCCCGCCCGCGGGACTCAAGCGCGCCACGGCTTGCTCCTGCGATACGCCCAGCCGCTCGGCCGCCAGCGCGAGGTCCATGCCGGCGAATTCCGGATGCGGCTTGGACCAGGTGATGAGTATGCGGCTGGAGAGCGCGATGCGGTCCGCGCGCAGGATGGTCGAGGAAGCGGTATAGGGATAGCAATCGAGGCATACGCTTTGTCGCTCACCCGCGCTGCGCAGCAGCGCCAGCGTTTCAACCGAGCGGCCAAAATTGTTCCGGCCCACGACCTTATGGTGTGAAATGATCACCGGCACGCCGACTTCGCGCCCGATGCGAAAGGTTTCCTCCATGGCCTCGGCGATGCGGTCATCCTCGTAGCGCATGTGCGTCACGTAACGTCCGCCGTACTCCTTGAGCGGTCGTGCTACGGCGATGATTTCCTCGGTCGTCGCGTGGGCGGCAGGCGGATAGTAGGTGCCGGTCGACAAGCCGATGGCGCCGGCAGAGAGTGCTTCGCGCGCCATCGCCTGCATGCGGGCGGTTTCCCCTGGCGTGGCGGCGCGGTCGAGCCGGCTCATCGCGGCGACGCGCAGCGTGGTATGGCCGACGAGGCAGGCGACATTGGTCGCCGCGGGCTGGCTGTCGAGTTCCTCCAGGAAGGAAGCGAAATCCGGGAAGCGGAACGCGCCGCCGTCGTCGATCAGATCGAGCGGCGGGGGCGGCGACGCGGCGACCAGCGGCGCGAGGCTGATGCCGCAATTGCCGGCGATGACGCTGGTCACGCCCTGGCTCACCTTGGGCGTCATCGCCGGATCGGAGCCGAGCAGGCGATCGTCGTGGGTATGCGCGTCGATGAATCCCGGCGCGGCGACTTTGCCGTCTGCGTCTATCTTCTGCTCCGCGCTCGCCCGCCCGAGTCGGCCGATGCCGGCAATGCGCCCGCCGCGCACGCCGATGTCGCCGGTATAGCGCGGACGGCGCGTGCCGTCGACGATGACGGCGTTGCGGATCAGGAGGTCATAGTGGAGGCTCATGCTTTGCACCCGGAAATAGTCGATTCGATATCTTACGCGCTCGAAGCCCGGGCATGAGGGCGGGGTGACGCGAACGGGGCGAACATGAGCCGCATACTGCTTACCGGCGCAGTGCGGAATCGGCTCTGGTTACGCTGCTGCTGCAGGCTTGCGCTTGAACAGCGGCTTGATCCATGCGATCAGAACGGGCGCTACCAGGACGATTGCGCCGACCGCAAGGATGGTTCCGGAAATCGGACGGTTCAGGAACACCGACAGATCGCCCCGGCTGATCATCATCGCTTCGCGGAAACTTCTTTCCATCATCGGGCCGAGGACCAGGGCCAGTACCAGCGGGGCCAAGTCGTACTTCAGCCGCCGCAGGAGGTAGCCCAGCAGGCCGAAGCCGATCATCAGCCAGATGTCGAGCATCGAATTGTTGACCGAGTACACGCCCACCAGGCAGAGCACCAGAACGATGGGCATGAGCAGATACAGCGGTGTGCGGATAATGTTTGCAAACACGCCGACCAGGGGCAGGTTGAACACGAGCAGCATGAAATTGCCGATGTACATGCTGGCGATGACACCCCAGAACAGGTCCGGCTTCTCGGTCATCAGCAGGGGGCCGGGATTGATGCCATGGATCAGCAGCACCGCCATCACCACGGCCATCGCCGGGGTGAAGGGGATGCCCAGCGCCATCAAGGGGACGTAGGCGGCGCCGACCGAGGCGTTGTTGGCCGCTTCGGGGCCGGCCACGCCTTCGATCGCGCCCTTGCCGAACTCGCCGTGCTTGTCGAGCTTGCGCTCCACCGAATAGGAAACCATGGTCGAGATGACCGGGGAGGGGCCGGGGATGAGGCCGACGAAAAAGCCGATGAACGACCCCCGGATCATGGGCCAGAACGAGCGCTTCCATTCCACGAACGTCGGCCAGAGCTCGCGGAAGCGGACTTTTTGCAGCTGCACTTTCCCCATCGTTTGTTCGGCGGTGACCAGCACCTCGGAGATGCCGAACAGCCCCATGGCGACGGGGAGGAAATCGATGCCCTGGGCCAGCAGAGGCTGGTGAAAGGTGTAGCGCATATACCCGGCGACGGTTTCCATGCCGACCGTACCCAGGGCGAGTCCGAGGGCGATCATCAACAGCGATTTGAGCAGGTTCCCCCCGGTGAGCCGCGACATGATGACGAGCCCGACCAGGGCGACGGCCAGATACTCGGCAGGCCCGAACTTGAGGGCCGCCATGGCCAGCGTGGGGGCGAGGAAGCTCAGGCCGATCAGGCTGATGGTCCCGGCGACGAAGGAGCCGACCGCGGCGACCGCGAGGGCGGCCCCGGCACGGCCCCGGCGGGCCATCTGGTAGCCTTCGATCACGGTGATCACCGAGGCGGCCTCGCCCGGGATATTGAGCAGTATCGAAGTCGTCGAGCCGCCGTACATCGCGCCGAAGTAAATCCCGGCGAACAGGATCATGCCGGCGGTCGGATCGAAGCCGTAAGTCAGCGACAGCAGCAGCGCCATCGCACCCAGCGGGCCCAGGCCCGGCAGGATGCCGACGATGGTTCCGATCACCGCCCCGAGAAACCCGAACAGCAGGTTCATGGGCGTCAACGCCACCGAAAAGCCGTGTATCAGTCCGCTAAAGAGGTCCATGTTGTTTCCCTTCTACCCTAGAACCTCTTCAAGAATCCCCAATGGCAGGGCAACCTTGAGCCAGACAACGAATGAAACGTAAGAGATGACCGCAATGACCGCAGCCATCGCCAGCGTGGGCAGCCACTTGCGGTAGCCGAAGATGCGGATCGCCAGCACGAGGAAGGCGCAGATGGCGAGCGGAAAGCCCAGCGGTTTGAGCAGGAAGATGTAGGCGATCATCAGCGCGGTCAACTGGACGGTCTTGGTTACGTCGCGCGCCTCCGGGGCGGGCGTATCCTGCTTGGCGAGAGAGGCCGCCTCAGGATCCTTGCTGCGCCTCCGGGGCAGGATTTCCTGGAGCAGACAGCCCAGCGCCGTGGCGACAAGAAATACGCCGATGGCCATGGGGAAAAGTCCCGGCCCCGGATAGGCAAGGCTGCCGCGCGGCATGTTGAGGGCCATGGTCCCGTAGACCAGGCCGACCGCGAGCATCAATCCCGCGAACACGATGGAACCGGTTTTCATGTAATCACCTCAATGCCGACAATGGAGCTTCCCGCCAGAGCGCGCAGCCGTGTGTCACTTGCGGATCGGTTGCCTGACGCATGGAAGGGGCGCTTTGCGGGTGAATGCGGGGAAGGCCGGTGTGGCCTTCCCCGCCTGTGGCGATGCTATTTCTTGGGGGCCGGAGCGGCGGCGTCCGGCGACTTGCCGTACTTGTCCCAGAGGGGCCTATACACCGTGTCCAGCGATTTCATATAAGCGGCGTATTCCTCCGGTCCCTGGTAATCGTAGGGAAAGGCGGTCTGCAGCGCATTGGCCTTGAACTCCTCCGTGCTCATCACCTGCTTGACCGCGTTCGCGAATTTGTCGATGACGGCCTTGGGCGTGCCCTTGGGCATGGCGAATCCGCGCGACGAGCCGCTGGTGAAGTTGTACCCCAGTTCCTTGAAGGTGGGAACATCGGGAACGATGGGCGAACGTTTGTCGGACATGATCGCCAGCGCCCGCAGCTTGCCCGCCCGCATCTGCGAGTAGACGATGCCCAGGTTATTGGAGGTGGCATCGACGTGGCCTGCCAGGGCGGCCTGCCAGGAAGGGCCGTCTCCGGCAAAGGGGACGATATTGAACTTGATCTGTGCCGCGCCTTCGAACTGGTGCATCGCAAACCAGTCGTCGCCGGGGGCCGAGGCCACGCCTACGCTGAACGCGCCCGGTTTCTCCTTCACCGCCTTGATCACGTCGGCCAGCGTCTTATACGGGCTTTCCGCCCGGACGACGAAAACGCCGGGGTCCGTGACCACGTTGGCGACGAAGGCGAGGTCGGAGACTTTATAGGCGGTTTCGCGGACGTAGGGATTGATCGGAATCATCGGGGTGCAGGACACGAACACCGTGTAGCCGTCGGGTTTGGACGACGCCAGTTCAGTGGCGGCGATGTCGCTGCCGGCGCCGGGTTTGTATACCGGGACCAAAGTGGTCTTCAGCAGCTTTTCCAGCGGCGCGCGGACCATGGAGAGCATCACATCGCTCCCCCCGCCGGGCGCGAAGCCCATCAGCGTGCTGACGGGCTTGCGCGGATAGTCGGAGGCTGACGCGGGGGCCTGCGCAAAGACGTTGGTGGTGAGTGCAAGGGTTAGACACGCGGCAAGGGCAAATCCGGTTCTTCTAAGCATGAACGTCACTCCTATTGGGTTGCATCGATGTGGAAGAAATATCGTATCAACAACAGCAGGCCCGCTTTCCTGCGGGCGGCGAGTCAATCCAGGTGTTCGATAGTGCGCAGGTACGCTTCCTGCGAGGGTTGCAGATGCCGCGCGCACAGGGCGACGAGCCGAGTGCGATCGCCCTTGCGCAGGGCGCGCAGAATCTGTTCGTGTTCGCCGCGCGCCTGTTCCAGGTATTGTTCGGTGACCAGCGTGGTCAGGCGCACCGGATGGGTGCGCCGCGCAAAATCGGCGATCGCCTCGATCAGCGCATCGTTGCCGCAGAGCCGGAACACCGCCTCGTGAAACGCGAGGTTGGCGCGAAATACCGCGCGCACGTCCTTGTTCTTGATGGCCAGGGTATGCTCGCGCTGGATCTTTTCGACGGACGCGAGCTGGCGCGCTTCGACCGGCAGCGGAATCAGCTTGGCGCAGTTGGTCTCAAGGATTTCGCGCACCGCATAGAGTTCGGTCGCCTCCTTCGCGGTGAGGGCGCGCACCTGCGCGCCGCTGTTCGGCTTGCGCAGCACGAAACCGCCGCGCTCGAGCTCTGCGAGCGCCTGGCGCACGACATGGCGCTTGGCCTCGAAGCGCTGCATCAGTTCGTCTTCGATCAGCCGTTCGCGCGGGTGGTAGGCGCGAAACACGATGTCTTCTTCGATCCGGCGCACGATGTCCTGCACCGGCTGGGAGTCGGCCGCCTGCTTGCGCCTTGACCGGTCCGGCGCCTTCGTGACTTGTAGCGTTTCCTGCGTCGCTGGCACCTTGCCACCCATCTGCTTATCGCTTAAACTGGCATTCAGATTATCAATAATCCAATCAATTTGCAAGCGCAAGCTGCGCCCTGCACCACGACGGAGGCATCGCCATGAGCGGTAACAAGAACGGATTGCACAAGGGACTCACCAGCTACGGCGACAGCGGCTTTTCGATGTTCCTGCGCAAGGCCTTCATCAAGGGTGCCGGCTATACCGACGACGCGCTCGACCGGCGCATCATCGGCATCGTCGATACCGGCAGCGCTTTCAACCCGTGCCACGGCAACAGCGCGCAGTTGATCGAGGCGGTCAAGCGCGGCGTGATGCTCGCGGGCGGCCTGCCCATGGATTTCCCCGTCATCTCGATCCACGAGAGTTTCGCCTCGCCCACCTCGATGTTCCTGCGCAACCTGATGTCGATGGACGTCGAGGAAATGATCCGCGCCCAGCCGATGGACGCGGTGGTGCTGATCGGCGGCTGCGACAAGACCGTGCCGGCGCTGCTGATGGGCGCGGCATCCGCCGGGCTGCCGGCGATCACGCTGGTGACCGGCGCCATGCTGACCGGCTCGCACGACGGCGTGCGCGTCGGCGCCTGCACCGATTGCCGCCGCTACTGGGGGCGCTTCCGCGCGCAGGAGATCGACGAAGCAGAACTGGCGCGCGTGAACAACCAGCTGGTCGCGAGCGTCGGCTTTTGCTCGGTGATGGGCACGGCCAGCACCATGGCCTGTGTCACCGAAGGCCTGGGCATGATGCTGCCGGGCGGCGCGACGCCGCCCGCAGTGACCGCGGACCGCATCCGCATCGCCGAGAAGAGCGGCGCTACCGCCGTGGCGATGGCGAATTCGCAGCTGACGCCGGCGCGCATCTTGAGCGCGAAAACGTTCGAGAATGCGCTGCGCGTGCTGCTCGCCATCGGCGGCTCCACCAACGGCATCATCCATCTCACCGCCATCGCGGGGCGCCTCGGCATCAAGCTCGACCTGGACCGCCTCGATGCCCTGGGGCGCGAGACGCCGGTGCTGGTCGACTTGAAACCGTCGGGCTCGTACTACATGGAGGATTTCCACAAGGCGGGCGGCATGCCGGCGCTGCTGCGCGAACTGCGGCCGCTGCTGCACCTGGACGTGCTCACCGTCACCGGGCGCACCCTGGGCGAAGAGCTGGATGACGCCGTCGTCGCTTTTCCGCAGGACGTGATTCGCACGCTCGACCATCCGATCTATCCGCAGGGCGGCATCGCCGTGCTGCGCGGCAATCTCGCGCCGAACGGCGCGCTGATCAAGCAGTCGGCCGCAGACCCGAAACTGTTCGAGCGCGAAGGCCGCGCCGTGGTGTTCGAATCGCTGGACGATCTCGCCGCTCGCATCGACGCGCCCGACCTCGACGTGACCGCGGACGATTTCCTGGTGCTGCAGAATGCCGGACCGAAAAGCGGCTACGCCATGCCCGAGGCGGGCTACCTGCCTATCCCGACCAAGCTGTCGCGCGCCGGCGTCAAAGACATGGTGCGCATATCGGATGCGCGCATGAGCGGCACCGCCTTCGGCACCATCGTGCTGCACGTCTCGCCCGAAGCCGCCATCGGCGGGCCGCTCGCGCTGGTGAAAAATGGCGATCGCATCCGCCTGTCGGTGTCGGAGCGCAAACTCGAGCTGCTGGTGGACGAAGCCGAACTCGCGCGGCGGCGCGCCGCGCACCGGCCGCGCGCGGTAGCGGCCGAGCGCGGCTACGCCAAGCTGTACATGCGCAGCGTGCTGCAGGCCGAGGACGGCTGCGATTTCGATTTCCTCAGAAAAGCCTGAGCAGGGTATATTCCCTCTCCCCGCTAGCGGGGAGAGGGTTAGGGTGAGGGGAAAGCGCGGCACCCCACTATGATTACCATCCAAACTGGAGCAAGCAACATGACCCAACGCATCACCGGCGTACTGTCCCCCGTCGTTACCCCGTTCAAGTCCGACCTGAGCCCCGACACCGAGCGCTTCGTGCGCCAGTGCAAGTGGCTGGTCGCGAACCAGGTCGGCCTGGCGGTGTTCGGCACCAATTCCGAGGCCAATTCGCTCGCCGCCGGCGAGCGCATGGAACTGCTGGAGAAACTGGTCGAAGCCGGCATACCGCCTGAGCGCATGATGCCCGGCACCGGCTGCTGCGCGCTCACCGACTCGGTGCGCCTCACCGCGCATGCGGTGAAGCTCGGCTGTGCCGGCGCGCTGATGCTGCCGCCGTTCTATTACAAGGGCGTGTCCGACGAGGGCCTCTACCGCAATTACGCCGAGATCGTCGAGCGCGTGGGCGACGCGCGGCTGCAGATCTATCTGTACCACATTCCACAGGTGACCCAGGTGCCGATTAGCCTGAAACTGATCGAGCGTTTGCTGCGGGCCTACCCGAAGAACATCGCCGGCACCAAGGATTCGTCGGGCGACTGGAACAATACCAAGGCGACGCTGGATGAGTTCGCCAAGGACGGCTTCGACGTGTTTCCCGGCAGCGAAACCTTCCTCCTCGCCGGCCTGCGCAACGGCGGCAAGGGTTGCATCAGCGCCACCGCCAACGTCAATCCCGCGGCGATCCACAACTTGTACGCCAACTGGCAATCGGCCGATGCCGACAAACTGCAGGCGGGCCTGGACCAGGTTCGCAACGTGTTCCAGAAATATCCGATGATCCCGGGGATGAAACATGCGATCGCGCACTGGAGCGGGCACGCGGGCTGGGCCACGGTGCGCCCGCCTCTGGTCGAGGTGAATGCGGAGCAGTCGAAAGCGCTGATCGCCGAGCTCAAGCAGGTCGGATTCGCCATGCCGGGCCTGGACCAGGCCTGAACTCGACGATGGCCAGAATTTTCCTTACCCATCCGCCCGAAGCGCTGAAAAACTTCTATGGCGACAAGGCGATCGCGGCAATCAAGGCGCTGGGCGAGGTGCGCTTCAACGGCGCCGGGCGCGAACTGTCCACGCCAGAGCTGATCGAGGCGGCGCGCGGCTGCGCGATCATTGTGTCCTACCGCCAGACCCCGGGCGAGGCCGAGTTGTTCCGCAACGCGCCCGACCTGGTCGCGTTCTCGCGCTGCGCCATCGACATCCGCAACGTAGACGTGCCGGCGGCGAGCGAGATGGGCATCCTCGTCACCCAGGCGAGCGCGGGTTTCGTCGCCTCGGTGGCCGAATGGAACATCGGCGCGATGATAGATCTGGGCCGCAGCATCAGCGCATCGAACGCGACCTACCATGCGGGCATGCTGCCCGCTGCACCCATGGGCCGCCAGTTGCGTGGCGCCACGCTGGGCGTGATCGGCTACGGGCAGGTCGGGCGCTATCAGTGCGAGCTGGGTCTCGCCATGGGCATGCGCGTACTGGTATCCGACCCGCATGCGCGGGTGGACCACGCGGCGCTGGTTCAACTGCCTCTGCGTGAGCTGCTGGCGCAGTCCGATTTCGTCGTCTGCCTCGCGGTGGTCAACGAGGCGACCGAGAATCTGATGAACGCGAAGACCTTTGCCCAGATGAAACCGGGCGCCTTCTTCATCAACGCGTCGCGCGGCAACCTGGTGGATGAGCCAGCGCTGCTGCAGGCGCTGGACTCAGGCCATCTCGGCGGCTGTGCGATGGACGTCGGTCGGGCGCCCGATCAGACGCCCGCTCCCGCGCTCGCGCGCCATCCGAAAGTGATCGCGACGCCGCATGTGGCGGGTTTGACCCCGGAATCGATAGAGCACCAGTCGCTGGAGACCGTGGCGCAGGCCGCTGAAATCATCAGGGGCCGCGTGCCCAAAGGCGCGGTCAACGCGCAGCACTGGACCAGAAGGGAGGGGCTTGAAGCATGAAGACCATACTGATTACCGGCGCCTCGGGCGATGTCGGCACCCACCTGCGGCGCGAGCTGGCGGGAAAGTACAATCTGCGCCTGTCGGACCTGCGGCCGCTCAAGCCTGCCAAGGGTGAAAAATTCGCGCGCGCCGACATCTCGAACATGGCCGACGCGCTGCGCATCACCAAGGGCGTCGACGCCATCGTCCACCTCGGCGGCTATTCGGTCGAGGGCCCGTGGGAAGGCATACTCAGCGCCAACATCATCGGTTGCTACAACGTGTTCGAGGCCGCGCGCAGGAACAAGGTGAAGCGCATCCTGTTTGCCACCTCCAACCATGCCGTGGGCTTTTATCCGCGCAACCAGACCATAGACCACCGGGTCACTATCAAGCCCGACGGACGCTATGGCGTGTCCAAGGTGTTCGGCGAGGCCATGGGCAGCCTGTATGCGGACAAATACGGCATGCAGGTCTTCTTGATACGCATCGGCAACGTCAACCCGGCGCCGATAGACAAGCGGCGGCTGTCGATCTGGCTGTCGCCGCGCGACCTGGCGCAACTGGTGACCATAGGCATCGAGCATCCGGACATCCGTTTCGAAATCGTCTACGGCGTGTCAAGGAACAAGCGCAGCTGGTACGACAATTCCAATGCCCGCCGCCTCGGCTACAGTCCGCAGGACGATTCGGAAATCTACGCGCGTGAAGTCCTGGCGAAGGAAGGTCCCGGGAATGCGATCGGCGATCGTTACCAGGGCGGCGCATTTACCCATGTCGAGGCCGTGCCCAACCCGGCGCCGCTGCCTCGGGCGAAGGCGGCGAAGAAGCCGGTCAGGAGAGCGGTCAACAAGACGGCTGGGAAAGCAAGGAAGAAATGAGCGCTGCGCCGCAGTTGCGGGCGCCGCCGGGCGCCTGCGATACCCACATGCACATCTACGAGGCGCGCTACGCCTTCGCGCCCACGGCTGTCATCAAGCCGGCGCCCGCGCCCTTGTCGGCGTATCGCGAGCTTCAGCAGCAACTGAACCTCGAACGCGTGGTGGTGGTGCAGCCCAGCGGCTATGGCTTCGACAACCGCTGCACCCTGGACGCCGTCGCCGCGCTGGGCGCGAAGGCGCGCTGCGCCGTCGTGCCCCGGCCGGATGTAAGCGACGCCGAATTGAAACAACTGCACGCCGCCGGTGCGCGCAGTGTGCGCTACTTCATGCTGCCTAGCGGCGTCCTGCCCTGGGACACCCTGGAGCCCATGGCGGCGCGCATCGCGCCGCTGGGCTGGAACCTCAACCTGCAACTGGACGGCCGCGACCTGGCGCAATACGAAGCGATGCTGTCGCGCCTGCCCTGCACCCTGGTGATCGACCACAACGGCAAATTTCTCGAGCCGGTCGGCGTCGAACATCCCGGTTTCAGGACGCTGCTGAAACTGCTGGACAGCGGACGCTGCTATGTGAAGCTGTCGGCGCCTTACGAAACCTCCAAGCTGGGCCCGCCGCATTACGCCGATGTGGGCGTGCTCGCACGGGCGCTGGTCAAGGCGAATCCGGAGCGCTGCCTGTGGGCGAGCAACTGGCCGCACCCGAACCAGCATCCGCAGCCTTCGAGTGCGGCCATGCTCGACCTGCTGCTCGAATGGGCCGATGATGACGCGACGCGGCGCAGGATCCTGGTCGATAATCCGGAGCGGCTTTATGGCTTTTGAGTCCGCTGGCTTCAGCGAAATCTGAATCAAGGAACTGGCGCAGGTAGGAACCGCAGCAAACCCAGAATCACCCACCAAAGGAGAAGGAACCATGAAACGAAGGAGCTTTTTGTCCGGTATCGCCGTTGCTGCAGTCGCAGCCGCGTTTTCGCTTCCGGCCGGCGCCCAGGTGATCACGCTGCACGGCGCATCGCAGTTCGGCGACGATCACCCGTTCACCAAAGGGATGATGAAATTCGAGGAGCTGGTGAAGAAGTATTACGGCAAACCGATCAATTTCGTGCTGCACAAGAATTCGGAGCTCGGCCTCGAAAAGCAGTATTTCGAGTATATGGCCCAGGGCAAGGCCGTGGACTATGCCGTGGTCTCGCCGGCGCATATGTCGACGTTTTCCAAGGCGGCACCGTTCATCGACGCGCCCTTCGTGTTCCGCGACCACGAGCAGATGAACAAGGTGATCGCACAGGATGTGCTCAAGCCCATCGCCGATGAAATCGCGCAGAAAGCCGATGTATTCCTGGTCGGCTATGGCGGGGGCGGCGTGCGCAACATCTTTGTCAACAAGCCGGTACGCAACATGGCCGAGATCAAAGGCCTCAAGGTGCGGGTGCAGGGCGCGCCGATCTGGAGCCGCACCTTCACCGCCGCCGGCATGGCGCCCACGGTGATCGCCTACAACGAGGTCTATAACGCGATCCAGAACGGCGTCATCGCGGCCGGGGACAACGAGGCGGCCGGCGTCGAGCAGATGAAGTTCTACGAGGTTGCGCCCAACCTCATTCTGACCCGGCATGCGATCAGCATCCGGCCGATCTGCTTTTCCGGCAAGACGCTGAAGAAGCTGCCCGCCGATCTGCAGGCGGCGATACGCAAGGCTGGCACCGAGGCGGGGAACTGGGAGCGCCAGCTCGAATCGAGCAGCGATACGGAGATCCTGGACAGGCTGGAAAAGGCGGGCAAGCTGAAGCAGATCAAGTTCGACGAGCGCGACAAGCTGCAGCAGGCTATGGCCCCCGTGCTGGCTGCCTATGCCAAGGAAATCGGCGCCGACGCTATTTTCGCGCGCATTAACGCAATCAAGTAGTACTACACTCCTGAAAGGAATCGGCGGTGCCCCGCACCGCCTTTTTTATGCACATGAACGCCTATCGAACATTTACCCGCTGGTATGCCCAACTGCTGTCGTGGATCCTGGTCGCGTCGATTGCAGTCCTGATCATCCCGGTGAGCATGCAGATCTTCTCGCGCACCATCCCGCTGATTCCGGCCTACATCTGGACCGAGGAAATGGCGCGTTTCATGTTTGTCTGGTCGATCATGATAGGCGCGATGATAGGTGTGCGCGAGGGCACCCACTTCGAGGTGGACGTCTGGCCGGATATGAACCGGCGCAAGAATGCGGCGCTCAAGTTCGTCTCGGGTCTTTTCATCATGGCGTTCGCGCTGGTGTTCGTCTGGTGGGGCTGGGAATTCACCTGGGAGGCGCGCAACCGTATTTCCGAGCTCGCCGAATTGCCCTTGTGGATGATTCACCTCGCCTGGCCACTGGCGGGATTCACCTGGGTCGTGTTCCAGGCCGAGCGCCTGTACGATGACGCGCGCGTATTCTCCGGGCGGGCGCCATGACCGGCGCCGTGCTCTCGCCGGGGGAGGCGAGCCTCATCCTGTTCGGCGTGTTCTTCACTTTGCTGCTGCTGCGCGTGCCGGTGGCGGTCGCGATCGGCCTCGCCTGCCTGCCGGCGCTGGTGCTGGAGGAACGCCTGTCGCCGATGACCCTGGTGCAGGAGACTTTCAACTCCTACAATTCCTTTATCCTGCTCGCGGTGCCGTTCTTTCTGCTGACGGCGAACCTGATGGGCGTCGGCGGCATTACGGACCGTCTGGTGCGCCTGTCGCGCTCGCTGGTGGGGCATTTCCCCGGGGGCCTCGCGCAGATCAACGTCGTGCTCTCCATTTTCTTCGCCGGCATCTCGGGGTCTTCCACGGCGGACGCGGCGAGCCAATCCAAGCTGTTCATCGATGCGCAGACCCAGGAGGGCTACGACCTGTCGTTCTCGGTGGCGATCACCGCGGTGTCGGCGGTGCTGGCGGTGATCATCCCGCCTTCGATCCTGATGATCGTCTGGGGCGGGCTGCTGACGGTTTCCATCGGCGAACTGTTTCTCGCCGGCATCATTCCCGGACTCGCCATCGGCCTGGTGCAGATGGCCACGGTGCACGTCTACGCCAAGATGCGCGGCTATCCGACCTATCCGCGCGCGACCATGGTCGAGGTGATCAAATCGATAGGCGTTTCGCTGCCGGCGCTGATGACCCCGGTGATCATCATCGGCGGCAAGATTTTCGGCTGGTTCACCGCCACCGAATCCGCCTGCATCGCGGTGCTCTACGCTGGCGCGCTGTCGATTTTCGTCTATCGCGAGATGGACCTGAAAGCGCTGAACGGCGCCTTCCTCGATACCGGCAAGCTCGCCGGCGTCGCGCTGTTTTGCGTCGGCACGGCCTCCGCCTTCGGCTGGCTGCTCGCCTACTACCAGATCCCCAAGGCCCTGCTCGCCGGAGTATCGACCTGGGGCATGGGCCTGACGCAGACCGGGCTTTTTATCTCTCTTGTGTTCCTGGTGGTGGGCTGCTTCCTCGACGCGATTCCCGCCATCATCATCGTCGGCACCATCCTGGAGCCGCTGACCAAGACGGTGGGCATGGACCCGATCCATTTTGCGATGATAGGCATCGTGTCGCTTGCCTTCGGCCTGGTGACGCCGCCCTACGGCATGTGCCTGATGATCTCCTGCGCGGTGGCCAGAATCCGGATGCGGGTCGCGCTCAAGGACACGTTCATCATGCTGCTGCCCATGCTCGCGGTGCTCGCGCTGGTGATCCTGTGGCCGACGTTTTCGCTGTTCCTGCCGCGGATGTTTCCGCCTGGCACGCTGTGACGGCGCCTGTGCGCTGAGGCCGTCGATCCAGGCAGCGCCGGCGGGCAGGCGAATCAAACGGCCGCGCTCGCCGGACTACCCGAGCTTCGCGCCTTTCTCGACGAGCAACGCGCGCAGCATCGAGCGATGGCAGTGCGCCTCGTCTTCGCAGTAGCATCCGACCGAGAAGTTCGCGTGCTGCGAGAGCGCTGCGAGCAAATCGAGCGTGCGGCTGTTCTCCGGGGTCGCCATCTCGGCGCGGTATTTCTTCAGGAAGGCGAGCCACTGAGCCGGCGTCGCAGCCGCCTGCCCAGCCTTCATGGTTTCGACGCTGGGCGCAAGGTTGGGAAACCACACGTCATACCAATTCTGCGCTGCGAAAGCGCTCTTGGGCACGCCCCGTGGCGGTCGGCGGACCGTGCCGATCCGCGTGCCTTCGTCTTTGAGTCTCTCGCCGCCTAGTCTGACTACGCGTACAACCATTGGAGCCTCCCGGGGTAAGGCCCCGATAGTGGGGGGGCCGAGTCGACTCAGAGTACCGTTAATCCCGGGCCGGCTCAACCGCGTCACCTGTACTCCCGCATCAATCGGCGCTGATGCGTCGCAGCATGGCGTGTCAGCTAACAAGGCCTATACTAGCCGCGGTTACGACGTACAACATAAGACTTTGAAGGAGGATGGGACATGATGAACCTGCGTATTATGGTTGCGGCGGTAAGCTTGGCAATGCTCGCCGGCTGCGCCGGCATGCAGCAATCGGGCGGCAAGCGCGAGCTGATGATCGTCGGCAACGACGAGAAAGTGACCTGGGATGCCAACGGCAAGGGGGTGAATCTGCCTCCGGGGAAAGACACGGTGTCGGTGATCGACATCGGCACCGATCCGCTCGCGCCCAAGATCCTCGTCAACCTGCCGCTGATGAACTCGATTTTCGGGCCGCCGGTGAATCTGGCGATCACGCCGGATGAGGGCCTCGCGCTGGTGGCGAATTCGATGGACTGGGTCAAGGACGGCGCGGGCTGGAAGCCGGTGCCGGACAACAAGCTCTACGTGATCGACCTGACGGCGACGCCGCCCAAGCTGATCGACACGGTGGCGGTCGGCAAGCAGCCCTCGGGCATGTCGATCAACCGCGCCGGGAATCTCGCGCTGATCGCCAACCGCGCCGATAATTCGGTCAGCGTGCTGCGCATCGCGGGCAAGAAGGTCACGCTGATCGACACCGTGGCCATAGGCGAGCAGGTGGCGCACGTGGTGTTCAACCCGGATGGCAAGCGCGCCATGGCGGGAAAATTTCCGGGCCACAAACTCGCGCTGCTCGAGGTGAACGGCGAGAAAGTCACCTATACCAAGCAGGATATTCCGGTCGGATTGTGGCCCTACAATTTCGACATTACTCCGGATGGCAAGCTCGCAATCAGCGCGGACAATGGCAACGCCGGCGCGGCGGACGGCCATCTGGATACGGTAACGGTGATCGATCTCGAGGCGAACCCGGCGCGGGTGATCGACAAGGTGGTGATAGGCGACGGCCCCGAAGGCTTCGCCATCAGCCCGACCGGCAAGCTCGCGGTGGCGCTGCTGCTGAAGGGTACCAACTCCGCCAAATCCGCCTGGTTCTACAACCGTAATGCCACGGTGGTCGCTCTGAAGATCGACGGCAAGAAGGTGACACGCACCAACGAAGTCGAGGTGCGCGGTCTGCCGGAGGGCGTGGTGTTCAGCAACGACGGGCGCTACATCTACGTCGGCAACTTCATGGACAGCGACATCTCCATCCTGCGCGTCGATGGCGACCAGATCGTGAACACGGGAAAATCGCTTACCCTGCCCGGGCACCCGGCGTCGATGCGCGGCCGCACGCGCTAGGCGGAGACGCAAAGCCGGGTCGGTCCGCGACTTCGTCGCGCGTCAGGCGCTGACCCGGTTCCTCCCGGCCTCTTTCGCCCGGTACAGCGCCCGGTCCGCGGCGATCACGACTTCGGCGGGGGTGGCGCGCGGGCCCCCCGGCTCGGCGACACCGATGCTCACGGTCACCGACAGAATTCTCTCGGGCGAGCGCAGCTGGCGCAGCCTGGTGCCGGCCTCGGCGTCTTTCGGTCTGTCCGGCCTGCGCACGGCCATCTGGTAGGCGGCGATGTCGGCGCGGATGGTTTCGACGTGAGGCAGCGCCTCGGCCAGTTGGCGCTCCGGAAACAGGATGCAGAACTCCTCGCCGCCGTAACGGTAGGCGGTGCCGCCGCCTGAGGCCTGTGCCAGACGCGCGGCCACCAGCCTGAGCACCTGGTCGCCGATGTCGTGGCCGTGGGTGTCGTTGAATTTCTTGAAATGATCCACGTCCAGCATCGCGATCGCATGCACCGGGCCGAGGCCGTGCAGCCGTTCTTCCAGCGCGCGCCGGCTGGGCAGTCCGGTGAGTTCGTCGTGGAACGCAAGGCGGTGCGATTCCTGCAGAAGAGAGACCAGCAGGATGGCCCCGGCCGCCGCCATGAATGCGTTGAACGCGGAAATGGTGGTCACCCACTCGCAGGCGATGAAAAAGGCCACGAGTGCTCCCACCAGGCCGGTATCCAGCGGCCGCGCATGCGTCCTTGGCGGTCTGGGCCAGGCGCGCCAGATCGCGGCGACCAGCGCGGCGACGAACAGCAGCCGTCCTGCAACGGGAGCCGGCGGCGAGCGCAGCAGCCAGTGGTCGAGCAGGCCCTCCCACGCCGTGCCCGACAGGCTGCTGTGGCCTGCACTCGCGATCCAGGTGACGACCAGAGTTTCGACCACGGCCAGCATGAACCAGCGGTAATTGAAATGGTGGTAGACGCCGCGCTCGGGGAGGAGCAGCGCGAGCAGAAGGTTGAGCGGGACCAGTACGGCGATGGCGCTGTACACGGCGCGCGCGGCGAAGCTGGCGGCGCCGAATTCGAGCGCAATGCCGTAACCGGCGAAAGCGGCGAGCAGCGACGCGAGCGCGATGAATACCCGGCCGCGGTTGAACCATACTCCCATGCCGGTTCCCAGCAGCAGGATCAGATAGGGCCCGAGCGTCTTCAGGCCGGAGAGCGAGGGCGGCAGCGCCGGGCCGGCGGCCAGCGCCAGTGCCGCCGCCAGCAGAATCGCGGCTGGCGCGATAGCCGGGCCGAAGGCGCGAAGCAGTGAGAAATTCAAAGGTGCGTGCGGTGCATGGTTTCGAGGCTGCCGACTGTCGTCGTCCCGCCCCTCTATGGACGATTGCCAGAGCTGTTCTGTGCAACATGGTACACCGCCGGCACCGGCGCGAGCATGCCGCGGTTCAAAAGCGCCGGCCGCCGCCAGCGCTCCCGCGTCAGACCGGGCGCTTCACCCGGAACCAGGCGGCGTAGAGGGCGGGGACGAACAGCAGGGTCAGCGCGGTCGCCACGATCAGCCCGCCCATGATGGAGTAGGCCATCGGGCCCCACAATACGCTGCGCGTGAGCGGGATCGCTACGGTTCCCATCGGTAGGGGTAGTCCATTTGGGCGGCAACGCGCGCACGCGCTTCGGCGCCGGCGATCCTTTGCACCACGTGCAGTCCGGCGTCGATGGCCGAGGAGACGCCGCGCGCGGTGATGACGTCGCCCTCGTCGACAACCCGGTCGTGCACCACGCTGCCGCAATAGGTTTCCAGTTCCCCATATGCGCCCGGATGCGTGGTGGCGCGCCGGCCGCGCAGGAAATCTGCGGCGCCAAGCAGCAGGGCGCCGGTGCACACCGACACCTTCAGCGGGGCGGGCGCGGCCGTTTTCAACCATGCGATGAACCCAGGATCGTGCTGCAGGGCGCGGGTGCCGAAACCGCCGGGCACGAAAACCAGGTCATAGGAGGCCAGCGACTCTGCCACCGTGTCGGCCTCGATGCGCAGACCGCGATCGTCGATAATCCGCGGCGTCGCCGCGCAGACGCGCCATTCGAACCCGTCGACGATGTGCATCGATTTCAGGCGGGTCACCGGATCGTAGAAGCCGATGAAGTCCAGAGAGGTCATGCGATCGAAAATGATGAATGCGGCTTTCATGGGGACAATCTCGCGCGGTTATAGTCGTCGTAGCTCGGGTGCGCCGGATCGCAATTCGGCATTGCGGCGAGAAGGTCTCGCTTCATTTGCGTATCCGGATCGTCAAAAAAGAAACGTCAGGATAACAGACCCTATGACGTGCGCCGCGCGTGCCAACGCACGCCCAGCGCGGCAAGTTCGTTCAGCAGCAACGCGGCGATCACCAGGGCGCCGCCGGCCAGCGTGGCCAGGCCGGGCGCCTCACCCGCGCCCAGCCAGGCCCACAGCGGGCCCAGCACCACTTCGAGCAGGGCCAGCAGGGAGATCTCGGGCGCTGACAGGTGCCGGCTGGCGCGCACCATCAGCATGCAGGGCAGGCCTAGCTGCAGGCAGCCGAGACCGGCCAGCAGGACGAGGTCGTGCGCGTTTGCCTGGAACGGCAGGGCGTAGGGCAGGGTGAGAACGGTCGAAATGATGGCGCCCAGGAGCACCGCCGGGATGAAATCCACCGAACGGCCGGCGTGTTTCAGGGTCACGAAATTCACCGCCGCTGCGACCGGCACCGCAAGCGCGATCAGCATCCCGGCGAGGTGGCGCGGCTCGTTCCCGGCGAATCCAGAGCCGAACATCCACAGCATGCCGGCGATGGCGAGCACGATCGCCGCCCAGGTGCGCGGCGCGATCGGCTCGCGCAGCACCGCGCGCGCGAGCAGCGCCGTGAGCAGCGGGCCGATGCTGTTGACGATCAGGGTGTTCGCGGTGGTGGTGGTCATCAGCGCCAGCATGAAGGCGCTGAACATGATGGCCCACATCGCGCCGGACAGGAGGCCGTAGCCGCCGCTGGCGCGCACTGCGGTCAAGGCGCCGCGGCCGCGCGTGACGAGCAGCGCGGCGAGCACGAACGCGGCGGCGAACAGGCTGCGCCAGAAGGTCACTTCCCAGCGCCCGGCGGTTTCGAGATGGCGCGTGACCACGCCGGCCGTGCTCCACAGCAGGGGCGCGACGATCATCAGTACCACTGCACGGCCGTGTGCGCCGGAATCGCCTGCCTGTGTCATCGTTTGTTCCGGGCGAGAAAGCGGTCGAGTTCGGCCGCGAGTCCGGGCGTCCCGCTGTCGGCAAACTCGTAGCGCGCGCGTACCACCGGTTTGTCCAGCGCCATCAGCGCCGCCAGGTCGATCGGCGTCGCGGCCACCACGACGTCGGCCGGCGCAGCGTTGATGGTCAGTCGCAGCGCTTCGAGCTGCGCCTGCGAATAGCCCATTGCCGGCAGCACCGGACCGATGTGCGGATACTGGGTGTAGACCGCGGCGATGTCCGGCGCGGCCGAGGCGCGCGGATCGACGATCTCTGCTGCGCCTGCCTGCCGCGCCGCGACCAGCCCGGCGCCGTGGGGCATGCCGCCGTGGGTGACGCTGGGGCCGTCTTCGACTACCAGCACGCGCCGGCCGGCCACCGCGGCTGCGTCATCCAGGCGCACCGGCATGGAACCGCGCAGGATCGCTGCAGCGGGATTGATCTGGCGCACCCTGGCCATCAGCCCTTGCACTGCCGCCGCATCGGCCGCATCGGCTTTCGCCACCAGCACGATGTCGGCCATGCGCAGCACCGTCTCGCCCGGATGGTAGCCCGTCTCGTGGCCCGGGCGCAGCGGATCGACCAGCACGATGTGCAGGTCGGGACGGACAAAGGGAAAATCGTTGTTGCCGCCGTCCCACAGGATGACATCGGATTCGCGCCCCGCCTGTTCGATGATGCTGACATAGTCGACGCCGGCGTAGATGACGTTGCCGGCGGCGAGGTGCGGCTCGTATTCCTCGCGTTCTTCTATGGTGCACTCGGCGCGATCCAGATCGGCGCGGGTAGCGAAGCGCTGCACGCGCTGGCGCTCGAGGTCGCCGTAAGGCATGGGGTGGCGCACCACGCCGGCGCGCAGGCCGCGGCTCTTGAGTTCGCGCGAAATCCAGCGGCTGACCGGAGACTTGCCGCAGCCGGTGCGCACCGCCGATACCGCGATCACCGGCTTGCCCGCCGAAATCATGGTGCGCTGCGGGCCCAGCAACACGAAATCCGCGCCGGCGGCAAGCGCGCGCGAGGCGAGGTGCATGACCTCGGCGTGCGCGAGATCGCTGTAGGCGAACACGATCTGTTCGATGTCCTGCGTCCGGATCAGCGTCTCGAGCCCGGCTTCGGGCACGATCGCTATGCCTTCCGGATAAAGCGGGCCGGCGAGCTCAGGCGGATAGCGGCGCCCGGCGATGCCCGGGATCTGCGCAGCAGTGAACGCGACCACCTCGAACGCCGGGTCGTCGCGGTAGGCGACGTTGAAATTGTGGAAATCGCGGCCAGCCGCGCCCATGATCGCGATGCGCGTGCGGTAGGCGGTGTTCATGCGGTTGTACCCCCCTTTGAAAAAGGGAGGGCAGGGGGGATTTTTTTGGCCAGCGGAAAATCCCCCGGCGCTGGCGCGCCACCCTCTTTTTCAAAGGGGGTTCGTGCTGCTGACAGCACCACTTCGCGCGCACTGCGGGTGGCGAGGAATTCGGCCAGCACGCGCGCCGTGTGCGAACGCGCCGGCGTGCGTGCGAGCGCGGCCGGAGTGCCCTGCGCGGCGATGCGCCCGCCGGCGTCGCCGCCTTCGGGGCCGAGGTCGACGATCCAGTCGGCATCCGCAATGACATCCAGGTTGTGCTCGATCACCACCACTGTGTTGCCGGCGTCGACCAGGCGATGCAGCACGCGCAATAGCTTCTCGACGTCGGCCATGTGCAGGCCGACGGTGGGTTCGTCCAGCACGTAAAGTGTTTTACCCCCCTTTGAAAAAGGGGGGCCAGGGGGGATTTTACTGGCCACCGCAAAATCCCCCGGCGCTGGCGCGCCACCCCCTTTTTCAAAGGGGGTATCCATAGTGCGCACTTTGGATAATTCGGTGACAAGCTTGATCCGCTGAGCTTCGCCGCCTGACAGCGTCGGGCTTTGCTGGCCCAGGGTCAGATAGCCGAGGCCCACGTCCTGCAGCAGGCGCAATGCATGGTGGGTGGACGGATGCGCGGAGAAAAATTCGACCGCCTCGTCCACGTTCATGGCGAGCACCTCGCCTATCGATTTCTGCTTGAAGCGCACCGCCAGCGTTTCAGGAGTGAAGCGCGCGCCGCGGCAGACTTCGCACAGCACCTTGACGTCGGGCAGGAAGCTCATGGCGATGCGCTTCATGCCCTGGCCTTCGCACGCCGGGCAGCGCCCTTCGCCGGTATTGAAGGAAAAGCGCGACGGCGTCCAGCCGCGCATGCGCGCCTCGGTGGTGTCGGCGAAAAGGCGGCGGATCGCGTCCCAGAAACCGACGTAAGTGGCGGGACAGGACCGCGGCGTCTTGCCTATCGGCGTCTGGTCCACTTCGAGCACGCGCCCGACGTGTTCCGCGCCGCGAATTTCGCGGCAGCCCGCGAGTTGCACCAGCGCACGTTTTTTCGGCGACAGGCGCGTTTGCGCCACCAGGCGCGCGAGGTTGGTGTGCAGCACGTCGCGCGCAAGCGTGGACTTGCCGCTTCCCGAGACGCCGGTGATCACGCACAAGCGCGCCAGCGGCACGCGCAGCTGTTTGATGGCGAGGTTGTGCAAATCGGCGCCGAGGATGGCGAGCGCCGGCGTGTTCGCGTTCACCACGCGCGGCGGATGCAGGGGATGCCTGAGCGGAGCTTTGAGGAAGCGCCCGGTGACCGATTCCGGATTCGCCATCAGGTCCGCGGCCGAGCCCTGGGCCACCACGCGCCCGCCTCGGCTGCCCGCGCCCGGGCCGAGATCGAGCACGTGCGCGGCGCGGCGTATGGTGTCCTCGTCGTGCTCTACCACCACCAGGGTGTTGCCCTTGGCTTGGAGTTTTTGCAGCGTGTTGAGCAGCACTTCGTTGTCGCGCGGGTGCAGGCCGATGGTGGGTTCGTCCAGGATGTAGCACACGCCGCGCAGGTTGGAGCCGAGTTGCGCCGCGAGGCGGATGCGCTGCGCTTCGCCGCCGGAGAGCGTGGGCGCGGCGCGGCCGAGCGCCAGATAGCCGAGGCCGACTTCATCGAGGAAGGCGAGACGCGAGTTCAATTCCGCCACCAGGTCGCGCGCGATCTCGGCTTCGCGCCCGCTGGTTTCGAGCTCGCGGAAGAATTGGCCCAAGCGCGCCACCGGCAGCGCGGTGAGGTCGGCGATCGAGCGCCTGCGGTAGCGCACCGCCAGCGCTTCCGGGTTGAGGCGCTTTCCAGCGCAGGCGGGGCAGGGCACGTCGCCTTCCTGCTCGTCGAGAAAGCTGTCCAGCCGCTGGTCTTCCTGTTCACGGCTGAGGTTCCGGTCGTGTTCGTAATCGGGTTCCTGATAGCCCGAAAGCTTCACTCCCGTGCCGAGGCAGCTCGCGCACCAGCCGTGCGTGGAGTTGAACGAGAACAGGCGCGGGTCCAGTTCGGGGAAGCTGCGCGCGCAGGAGGGGCAGGCGCGCTTGGTGGAGAATATGGTCTGCGGCAGCGCCAGTTCGATGCGGCCGCGTTTCGATTGTTTCCGGGCCGCATCGGCGAGGCGGTCCAGTTCGCCCAGCACCTGCACGATGCCTTTGCCGAAATCGAGCGCGCGCGCGAGCGCCGCGCGCAACTCCGCCTCGCTCTTCGGCGTGACGCGCAGGTCGGCGACCGGAAGCTCGATGTCGTGCTCGCGAAAGCGGTCGAGGCGCGGCCACTTCGCCGTGGGCAGGAACTCCCCGTCCACGCGCAGGAAATCATAGCCCTTGGCCTTCGCCCATTTGGCGAGATCGGTGTAATAGCCCTTGCGGCTGGTGACCAGCGGCGCGAGCAGGCCGATGCGCTGGCCTTTGTAGTCGCGCAGGATGCGCGCGGCGATGGCATCGAAGCTCTGCGGCTCGATCGCCACATCGCAGTCGGGGCAGTATTGCGTGCCGAGCTTGACGTACAAAAGGCGCAGGAAGTGGTAGATCTCGGTCAGCGTCGCCACCGTGCTCTTCCTGCCGCCGCGGCTGGTGCGCTGCTCGATCGCGACCGTGGGTGGAATGCCGAAAATCGCGTCCACGTCCGGGCGCGACGACGGTTGCACGAACTGCCGCGCATAGGCGTTGAGCGATTCCAGGTAGCGCCGCTGGCCTTCGGCGAACAGGATGTCGAAGGCGAGGGTGGATTTGCCCGAGCCCGAAACGCCGGTGATTACGGTGAACTGGTTGCGCGGAATTTCCACGTCCACGTTCTGCAGGTTGTGCTCGCGCGCGTTGTGGATGCGGATACATTTGTCCGTCGCGGCGCGACCCTTGACGAGGAGTGATGGCTGCAGAGACAATGCCTCGGAGACGCCCAATTGACGCGGCTCTCCAGCTCCTCCCTTTGAAAATGAGGGGCTGGGGGGGATTTTCCCGACGACGAAATCCCCCCGCTCGCTGTGCTCGCGACCCCCTTTTTCAAAGGGGGTAAGGGCGATGTCGTATTCCCGCAAAGCCTTCCCGGTGTGCGAGACGCCATGCGCCCGGACTTCCGCCGGCGTGCCTGTGCACACGATCGCGCCGCCCGCATCGCCGCCTTCGGGGCCGAGGTCGATGATCCAGTCCGAGGCGCGGATCATGTCGAGATTGTGCTCGATCACCACCACGGAATGCCCGGTGGCGATGAGTTTGCGCAGGGCGCGCAGCAGCTTGGCGATGTCGTCGAAGTGCAGACCGGTGGTGGGTTCGTCGAACAGGAACAACTTACCTCCCCCCTTTATCAAAGGGGGGCCGGAGGGGATTTTGTTGGCCGCCGTAAAATCCCCCGGCGCTGGCGCGCCCCCCCCTTTTTCAAAGCGGGTATGTTCCTTAGTCTTTTTCGTCGCTTCAACCAGATGCCCGGCGAGCTTCAGCCGCTGCGCTTCGCCGCCCGAGAGCGTGGGCACCGGCTGGCCGAGCTTGAGGTATTCGAGGCCGACGTCGGCCAGCGGCGTGAGCACGGCTTGAACTTGTGCATGGTGGGCGAAGAAAGCGAGCGCTTCGGCCACCGTCAGCTCAAGTACATCGGCGACCGATAGCGCTTGCTTGCCGTTGCTGCCCGCGAGCGTGACCTCCAGCACCTCGGCGCGGAAACGCCGGCCGTTGCAGTCCGGGCAGCGCAGGTACACATCCGACAAGAACTGCATCTCGACGTGCTCGAAGCCGTTGCCGCTGCAGGTCGGGCAGCGGCCGTTGCCGGCGTTGAAGCTGAACGTGCCGGCGGTGTAGCCGCGCTCCTTCGCCGCAGGCGCGGCCGCGAACAGGGTGCGGATGGCGTCGAAGGCGCCGACGTAGCTCGCCGGGTTGGAGCGCGTCGTCCGGCCTATGGGCGACTGGTCCACCATCACCACGTCCTCGACCAGTTCCGCGCCTGCGAGCGCGCGGTGTGCGCCCGGAGTCTCTGTGGGCCGGCCCTTGGCTTTCAGCAGCGCCGCATGCAGCACGTCCTGCACCAGCGTCGATTTGCCCGAGCCCGAGACGCCGGTGATGCAGACGAGATGCCCCAGCGGGATGGTGACGTCGATGCTCTTCAGATTGTGTTCGGTCGCGCTGAGCACCTCTATCTTTCCCCTCTTTGCAAAAGGGGGGGCAGGGGGGATTTTTTCGGCCGCTGCGAAATCCCCCCGCTCGCTGCGCGAGCGACCCCCTTTTTCAAAGGGGGTGAGGCCGTCGGCGCGCTTCCGGCCTGACAAATATTGACCGGTAAGCGAGTACGACTGTCTCAGTTCCTCCGGTGTGCCGAAAGACACCACCTCGCCGCCGCGCTCGCCCGGGCCCGGGCCCATGTCGAGGATGCGGTCGGCGGCGAACATGATCTGCGGATCGTGCTCCACCACCACCAGGGAGTTGCCGGCGTCGCGCAGCCGCTGCATCACCTCGATCACGCGGCCCATGTCGCGCGGGTGCAGGCCGATGGAAGGTTCGTCGAGCACGAACAGGGTGTTGACCAGCGAAGTGCCGAGCGCGGTGGTGAGGTTGATGCGCTGCACTTCGCCGCCGGAGAGGGTGCGCGACTGGCGGTCGAGCGTGAGGTACGCAAGGCCGACCTGGCACAGGTAGGAGAGGCGCGCGCGGATTTCGGTGAGCAGCAGGTCGGTGGCCTCGTCCAGCGGCGCCGGCAGGTGCAGGGTTTCGAAGAAACTGCGGCAGCGCTCGATCGGCAACAGCATCAGGTCGTGCACCGTCAAACCGGGCAGCTCAGCGAGCTTGTCTTCGTCCCACTTAACCTGCAGTGGTCTGAACCTCTTGTATGTCCCAAAGACTTTGTCCGCGTCCTGCTTCGTGCCCAGGCGCCACAGCAGCGCGTCGTGCTTGAGCCGCGCGCCCTCGCAGGCGGGGCAGGGCGTGTAGGCGCGGTACTTCGACAGCAGCACGCGGATGTGCATCTTGTAGGCTTTGGTCTCGAGCCAGTCGAAGAACTTGCGCACGCCATACCAGGTGCCGGGCCAGGACTTGCGCCAGCTTTCCCACTCCGGCTCGCCCTCGAGCACCCACTTGCGCTGGGCCTGGCTCAGTTTGCGAAACGGAGTATCGAGCGGAATGCCGCGCTTTCCGGCGTACTTCACCAGATCGTCCTGGCATTCCTTGAAACTCGCCGTCTGCCACGGCCGCACTGCGCCTTGGCGCAGGGTTTTTCCTTCGTCCGGCACGATCAGGCCGAAATCGATGCCGATGACGCGGCCGAAACCGCGGCAGGTATCGCAGGCGCCGATGGGCGAGTTGAACGAAAACAGCGACGGCGTCGGATCGGCGTAGTGGATGTCGCAATCGGCGCAGTGCAAGTCGGCGGAATAGCGCCAGACGTTCGCCCCCTCACCCCGGCCCTCTCCCCCGCTCGCGGGGGCGAGGGAGTCCATCATGGCCGCCGCGCCGTCGGTCATCGGCGATGGCGCTTGGTTTTTGCCCCCTCTCCCCTCCTGAGGGGAGAGGGCTGGGGTGAGGGGAGCGCCTTCTTCGGCGGCCAGGTATACGTTCACCTTCCCCTGGCCGATTTTCAGCGCGGCTTCCAGCGCTTCGATCACGCGCGTCTTTTCGGCGGAAGCCAGGCGCAGCCGGTCCTGCACTACTTCCAGCGTGTCGCCCTTGCGCGCATGGATGCGGCTGTAGCCCTGGCTTTCGAGCAGCTGCTTCACCTCGTCTTCGCTGAAGTTCTTCGGCACCGTCACCGGGAAGGTGATGAGCAGGCGCGGATCGCCTGCGGCCTTGGCGCGCTGTTTGATCCCGGCGTAGATGGACTCCGGCGAGTCGCGCGCCACTTTTTCGCCGCAGCCGCGGCAGTAGAGTTCCGTCGCGCGCGCGAATAGGAGCTTCACGTGGTCGTTGAGTTCGGTCATGGTGCCGACCGTCGAGCGCGAGGTGCGCACCGGATTGGTCTGGTCGATGGCGATCGCGGGCGGAATGCCTTCGATGCGGTCCACCTGCGGCTTGTCCATGCGGTCGAGGAACTGGCGCGCATAGGGCGAGAAGGTCTCGACGTAGCGCCGCTGGCCCTCGGCGTAGAGCGTGTCGAACACGAGCGAACTCTTGCCCGAGCCGGAAACGCCGGTGACCACGACGAGCTGGTTCAGCGGGATTTCGAGGGTGAGGTTCTTGAGGTTGTTCTGACGCGCGCCCTGGATCAGGATGGCGCCGTCAGCATTGGCTTCCGACATTAGCGCATTTTAGCGGCAGCGGGGCATTCGTGCTGCGAGCAGGTGTTTGGATTGCCTGTGGCCGGTTGGTGCCGCAGGGGGTGGTTCGCCAAGGGCGTTAATCGGCCAACTCCTGGCCTCTGAGCAGGCGACGCGGAAGGTCTGCGTAAGACTGTAAGCTGCCGCTGAAGTTTTGGGGACCAGCGGCTCAAGCCGACCCTGAGCGGTCAGTCAATTTCTCTTTTCCAAATGATGCTGCCGATAGACCAGCGACAAAGGCAGTCTTCACATCGAAATACATTTTCCTGATTGGAATTCTTCGTCAACGGACGAAGCTTGTGGTGCGGTTCCTTGGCTTTAGGGGCTCCAACAAGGTCGATGCAATCTGGACAAGGGGTGTAGGTACTCATATTGGATGTAATAATTGGCGGTTAGTGAAATGCGGAAAATATAGCCATGTGCGTCGCCAATGTATGTTGGATAGCGCACATATGACAATAATTCACATGCTCACTTCCAGGTAGCGATTGCGAGTTGCGCCAGTATCGCAATCGTTGCTTGGCCATTTGCGGAAGTCCGGTTCTGGCCGGTTGCTTGAAGTACATCCATCCGCGGCCAGCGCCCGCAATCGCCGCCTAGCGGGCGCCGGAGCGGCAAGCCGTGAGCTTCCGCGTCGCTTATCCTTCTGAGCTTTCGTCGGGTCTGGCCGGTCGGACCACGGCAAAGACGCCGCTTGCCCGGAGTATCCGTTTCGCGCCGACGATGAGGTAGCAATTCGCGTAGGCCAGGCGCCGGCCCAGCTTCAATATGTCGACATGCGCTTCGACCCAGTCGCCGCGGCGCGCCGCATCCACGAATTCCGTCGACAGGCTGGTGGTGACCGTCCACAGACGCGGCTCGCGGGCGCGCGCCAGGTTCATGCCCATGGCGCTGTCGGCCAGCGTCACCAGCATGCCGCCGTGCGCAATGCCGCGCCGGTTCAGGTGTTTCTCGGCGATGCGCAAGGCGATGATCACGCCGCCCTCGACCGGGCGGTAATACAGGGGGCCGAGCGTCGCCATGAACGGTCCGGTGGATTCGACCGGCAGAAATCCCTCTGCCGGCTGCTGTATCTCCTTCAACGCATTTGCTCCTCGTCAGGGTGCGAAAATAGCGTAGCTTACCTCGTGCGAGAGCGGGCATTCGAAGGAATTGCCGGCCGCGTGAGCGGCTCGCCCTGCGCTGTCCCGATCACGGCGTGCGCCTTGGGAAGCGGTCAGGCAGGCGGCGGCGGTGCCCGCGGCGGAATCGCGCTGCAGCAGTTGGCATACCCGATTGACATCTGATGCGTGATGCAATAGCATCTGCTGATGCGCACCACGCTCGACATCGAAGACGACGTATTGTTCGCGGCCAAGGATCTGGCGCGGCGGGAGAAGAAGACCGCCGGACAAGTCCTTTCTGAATTGGCGCGCAAAGGACTGGCGGGCGCACAGGCGTTGACAGCGCATGAGACGAAAGCAATTTACGGTTTCCGGCCGTTTCCCAAGGAAGGACGGATCGTCAGCAACGAACTGATCAACAAGCTGCGCGAAGACGGCGAGTACTAGGGCCTGTTAACATTCACCGCGCTCATGTGCTGAATGTTAACAGGCCCTAGGAGACCGCGCCGGATGCGTGCGCTGTTCGACGTCAACGTTATGATCGCGCTGCTCGATCAGGCGCACCCGCACCACGGCACGGCATTCTCGTGGTTGAAGGCCAACATCAAGCACGGCTGGGCATCCTGTCCGATCACCCAGAACGGGTGTATCCGCATCATGTCGCAGGCAGCCTATCCCGGCGCGCGCCCCGCCGCCCAAGTCATCGAACGACTGCGTGGCGCGCTAAGCCATTCAGCGCACCTGTTCTGGCCCGACGATACCTCTATCGCTGATCCGCAGATCGTGGACGGCACACGCGTACATAGCGCTCGGCAGATAACCGACACCTATCTTCTGGCGCTGGCGGTGAAACACGGGGGCCGCCTGGTGACCTTCGATTCCGGCATCGCACTTTCCGCGGTGAAGGGCGCTGCTGCCAGACATCTGGTAACGCTGGTCTAAAGCGCGGCATTTCTTGACATACAATCCGCGTTTGCGATCTGGAATGGAGTATCAGCATATGAACATCGGCATCGCCGGCACCGGGCGCATGGGCAGCGCCATCGCCGCCAGGCTCATCGGCCTGGGCCATACGCTTACCGTATGGAATCGCACACCGGAGAAGACCAAGACCGCGGTGGCGGCCGGCGCGACAGCGGCCGCCACGCCGGCCGAACTCGCAAGCGAGGTGGAGGTGGTCATCACCATCCTCACCAACGCGGCGGCGATCGACGCGGTGTACTACAGTGACCATGGACTGCTCGCGGGCGAGGTCAAGGGCAAGCTGTTCATCGAAATGAGCACCGTGCGGCCGGAGACCGAGCGCGCGCTGGGCGAATGGATCGCGAAGAAACACGCGCAACTGGTCGAGTGTCCGGTCGGCGGCACCGTGGGTCCGGCGAAGGAAGGAAAACTCTTCGGCCTGGTCGGCGCCGATGCAATGGCCCTGGACCGGGCGCGGCCCCTGCTTGAACAGATGTGCCGCCGCATCGAGCACGTCGGGCCGGTGGGCGCGGGTGCGGCGATGAAACTCGCCATCAACCTGCCCCTGATCGTGTTCTGGCAGGCGTTCGGCGAAGCCGTGGCGCTCACCAAGCCGCTAGGGATAGATCCCGCGCGGCTGGTGGAAATCTTCTCCGACACCTCGGGGGCGGCCACGGTGTTGAAGAATCGCGGCGCTGCTGTTGCCAAGGCGCTGGCGGGCGAAGACACCGGCCCGGCCGCCTTCGACCTCGACGCCATGCGCAAGGACCTGCGCACCATGCTGGAAGAGGCGAGCAGCCTCGGCGTGGAACTGCCCACCGCCGCGCGCGTGCTCGAGGCCTTCGATCATGCCGCCCGCGCCGGGCATGGCGGGATAGACGGTGTGCGCATTCCGGCCTGGGTGAGCGGCCACGCGGCGCGCTGAGCGCGCGGATGGTCCCACGCTGATCCGGCATGGTTGCGATGGAAGCTTGCGCCACCTGGCCGGGTGAAGCGAACGCCGCCGCAGGATAGGCCAACGACCGGCCCCTGCCAGATGCCGCTGCAGCAACACCGGTTCAGTGCAGCTTCGGATGCGGCGTTCGCGCGCCGCCTGCGCCGGTATGCGCCAGGCGCGCCACCGCATCGCACAGTTCGTCGACCGTGTTGGGCTTGTAGATCAATTCGCTGATGCCGGCGGCAGGGGCTTCTTCACGCAGCTCGTCGTTGATATAGCCCGAGGCCATGGCGATCGGCAGATCGGCGCGGATTTGTTTCAGCGCGCGCGCCAGTTCCAGCCCGGACATGCCCGGCATGTTGTAGTCGGTCACCGCCAGATCGAACGCGTCGGGATTCGCGCGCGCCGCGGCAAGCGCCGCATGCGCATCGGTGTAGCCGCTCACGCGGTATCCCTGCCGCTCCAGCAGGCGCGTCATCAGGAACACAATCGACTCGTCGTCGTCCACGTAAAGCACGTGCCTGCCCTGGCCGTGCGGCGCAGCGGTTTCGCGCGTGACGCCGGGTGCGACCGGACTGTTCGCACTGGCTGCCGGAAAATAGATGCGAAACGTGCTGCCCATGCCCGGGACGCTGCGGACCTCGATGCTCCCGCCGTGCTCCTGCATGATGCCGTGCACCACCGCGAGGCCCAGCCCGGTTCCCTTGCCCATCGGCTTGGTGGTGAAGAACGGCTCGAAAATGCGCGTCAGCGTATCCTCCGCCATGCCGGAGCCATTGTCTTTCACCGTGAGGCGGGCGTAGCGGCCCGGCGGCGTTTCGCCGCAGACCAGGGCGAACCCTTCATCCCGCGCCCCTCCCGCCGCGTATTCGTGTGCCTCGAGCCAAACCTCTATCGCACCCGGACGCGCCTGCCCCTGGATCGATTGCCATGCGTTGGTGCTTAGATTGATCAGCACCTGCTCGATCTGCGTCGGGTCGGCCAGTACCTGTGGCGCGTTCGCATCGCATCCCGCGGCCAGGCTCACCCCCGCGGGCAGCGTGGCGCGCAGCAGGCGCAACGATTCTTCCACCACGGGCGCGAGTGAAATCACCTTGCGCTCGATCACCTGGCGCCGGCCGAAGGAAAGGATCTGCTGCACCAGCGCCTTCGCCCGCAGGCTCGCCTTGTGGATTTCCTCCAGGCTCTCCAGCACCGGGTGACCGGGTTGCGCATCCTGCCGCGCCAGTTCCACATTGCCCAGGATGGCCGCGACGATATTGTTGAAATCGTGGGCGACGCCCCCGGCGAGCGTACCCAGCGCCTCCATCTTCTGCGATTCGCGCAATTGCGCCTCCAACCGCGCGCGCGCGGCTTCCGCTTTCTTGCGCTCGGTGATGTCGTGGGTGACGCCTATGATATGCGGGACGCCTTTGATATCGATGAGGGCGGCAGAACGCAAACCCACGCGGATGCTGCCGTCCTTGGCGCGAAAGCGCGCTTCCATGTTGGCGACGGCGCCGTCCCGCTTCAGCGTTTCAACCAGGTGCGCGCGGTCGTCGGGATGGTCCCAGACGTTGAGCTCGATCGACGTGCGCCCGATGATCTCTTCTTCGGTGTAGCCCAAGATCTGGGTAAAGCCGCGGTTGATCGAGACATACATCCCGTCCTCGAGACGATTGATGTTGATCGCGTCGGGACTGACTTCGAACGCTTTTCGGAATTTCTCCTCGCTGGTTTTGAGCTCGGCTTCCGCGCGCTTGCGTTCGCTGATGTCGCGCACGAAACCGAAAAAATGCCCGCCCTGGCGCGGACTGTAACTGGCGCTGACCTCGACGTCCCAGGTCGATCCGTCCTTGCGCCGGTGCACCGACTCGAACTGGTCGCTGCCCGCCTGCGCGATGCGCCGGTTGTGCTCCGCGGTATCCGCTTCGTTTTCGATCGCCTCGAGATCGGCGATGCGCATGCCGAGCAATTCCTCACGCGAGTAACCCGACTGCCTGCAGTAGGCGGCGTTGACCTCGGTCAGCCTGCCTGCGCGGTCGACCTGCCAGAATCCGTCGTGGCTGGTGGCGAGTATGCTGCGGTAGTTGTCCTGGCTGGCGTGCAGGCGCTCCTCGTTCTCGAGCAAGATCTGCTGGCGATTTTCGGCTTCTTTGAACAAGCGCAGCAGCAGCCCTCCCGTTACCAGCGACAGCAGCAGAAAACCCAGAGCGAACGCGCCGGTGCGGTACGCTTCCCGCGTCCATTGCGCGAGGTAATCCGCGCTGGCCGACGAGGCGCCGACGAGCATCGGCGCGTTTTCCACGCGATGCAGGGTATAGACGCGCTCCAGGCCGTCGGATCCCGCCGCGGCGTGGTAGCTGACCTCCGATTCGAGCCCTTGGCTCAGCTGGCGCCCGATGCCGGACACTTCGCTGTTGCTGATCTGGCCCGCGGGCTTGCCGGGGATCGGCGGGTGGCGGGCGATCAGGCCCAGATCGCTGTCGCGCAAAATGAGACTGCCGTTGGGGCCCAGGTCGAAGCGCGAAAGCAGGCGGGTGTAATGATCGACAGTGACCGGGGCAATGGCGACCCCGGCGAAGCGGCCGTCGGGGTAATTGTAGCGCCGCGTAAAGGTGATTACATATTTCTTGCTAAAACTCCCCATGAACGGCCTCGTGAAGTGCAGGCTCGCATCGGCGTGGTCGCGGTGATAGGGGAAGAATTCGTGCTCGGTCCAATGCACGCGCGCGGGCCCGCTGCCCTGCTCGCCGGTTATGAGCCGGCCTGCGGCATTCACTACGCGCAAGACCGCGATCTCCGGCAGGCGGGCTGCCTGCCGGGCCAGGAACGCGTTCATGGCCCGCTCGTCCACGCCCTTGCCGGCAAGCTGGTGTTCGAGCTCGTCGGTTACCGTGCGCAGGGTCAGATCGATCTTCTCGATACTGGCGGAAATTTCCTGCGCGAGCGCGTGCGACACATTGCGTGTCTGCGTCTGCGCCAGCCATTCGTAGTGCTTGCGGCTTTCATACAGAAGAGTCCCGGACAGCGCGAACAGCAGGATATTGGCGCAGACCAGGCCAACGATCAGCGCAGTGCGCGGATAAGGCGGGGACGTGGGTTTATCGCTCAATGGAGTAGGCAAAGCGGCAGCCGGAATCGACATGCATCACCGGCATTCTATACCCCCGGTTGCCCCCGTCAGAGGGGAACGGCGATCCGTTGCAGCCGGCTCAGTGTATCTCCGGGTCCGGCGTCTGCTCGCCCGCCTCCAGAAAATCGAAATCGCAGCCCTCGTTCGCCTGGCTGATGTGCTGCGAGAACGCCGCGCCGTAGCCGCGCGCGTAGTGCGGCGCGGGCGGCTTCCACGCGGCTTTGCGCTTCGCCAGTTCGGCATCGCTGACTTTCAGATTCAATTGGCGGCCCGGCACGTCGAGCTCGATCAGGTCGCCGTCCTTGACCAGCGCCAGCGGTCCGCCGATCCAGGACTCGGGCGCGATGTGCAGCACGCAGGCGCCGTAGGAGGTGCCGCTCATGCGCGCGTCCGAGATGCGCACCATGTCGCGCACGCCCTGCTTCAACAGCTTCTGCGGGATCGGCAGCTGGCCCCACTCGGGCATGCCCGGGCCGCCCAGCGGCCCGGCGTGTTTCAGCACGATCACCGAATCCTTGTCGATAGGCAGATCCGGATCGTCGATGCGCGCCGCCATGTCGTTGTAGTCGGCGAACACCACTGCCTTCCCGGTGTGTTGATGCAGCTTTGCGTCGGCCGCCGGCGGCTTGATCACCGCACCGTCCGGGGCGAGGTTGCCGCGCAATACCGCCAGGCTGTCGGACTTGACCAGCGCATTGTCAACGGAGCGGATGATGTCTTCGTCGAACACCTTGGCATCGGCGATGTTCTCGCCCATGGTCTTGCCGTTGATGGTTTTCGCATGGGCTTTGATCAGGCCGCCGAGATTCTTCAGCACCGCGCGCAGGCCGCCGCCGTAATAGAAATCCTCCATCAGGTATTTGCCTGATGGACGGATGTTCGCGATCAGCGGGGTTTTTCTTGCAAGCGCGTCGAACAGGTCGAGGTCGAGCTTGACCCCGGCGCGGCGCGCCAGCGCGATCAGGTGCACGATCGCGTTGGTCGAGCCGCCGATCGCGAGCACCGCGGTCACGGCGTTGTGGATCGCGTCGGCATCGAGAATATCCCGCGGCTTCAGGTCTTCCCACACCATGTCGACCGCGCGTTTTCCGGTGAGCGTGGCCATCGCGGCGTGGCGCGAATCGGGCGCGGGAATCGAGGCCGCCCCCGGCAGGGTGAAGCCCATTGCTTCGGCGGCGCTGGTCATGGTCGAGGCCGTGCCCATGGTCATGCAGTGCCCGGGCGAGCGCGCGATGCCCTGCTCGATTTCCTGCCAGTCTTTTTCCGTGATGTTGCCCGCGCGCAGCTCGGCCCAGTATTTCCAGGTGTCCGAGCCTGACCCGAGTGTCGCGCCGCCCCAGTTGCCGCGCAGCATCGGGCCGGCTGGCATGAAGATCGCGGGCAGGTTCATGCTGATCGCGCCCATCAACAGCGCCGGTGTGGTCTTGTCGCAGCCGCCCATCAGCACCGCGCCGTCGGCAGGGTAGGAGCGCAGCAGTTCCTCGGTTTCCATGGCGAGGAAGTTGCGGTACATCATGGTGGTCGGCTTCTGGAACGGCTCGGACAGTGACATCGCCGGCATTTCAACGGGGAAGCCGCCCGCCTGCCATACGCCGCGCTTCACTTCCTCGACGCGCTGCTTGAAGTGGGTATGGCAGGGATTGATGTCGCTCCAGGTGTTGATGATCGCGATCACCGGCTTGCCGGCGTAGTCGCTGCGGTCGTAGCCCATTTGCGCGGTGCGCGAGCGGTGGCCGAAAGAGCGCATGTCCTTGGCGCCATACCAGCGGTGGCTGCGCAGCTGTTCCGGGGTTTTCTTTTTCACGAGAGTTTCCTTTGCTGAAGTGTGGTGTTGCGTCGCGGCGAGATACTGCCTATTGTAGCTGTCTCCAGCCTATCGAGAATGCGCCCAAATGCGTGCGTTGGCGCGATTCGCGGAGGGTGGCCAAGTGATGATCTTCACGCATCATCGTCATTTGGTTGATCTGGCGCGAGCTGCATTAGGCGACCAAAGGCTCGCCGTTCATAGTCTGTAGGATTCGGCCATGCCTGAAATTTTCCGTTTCCTTGGCATCGTGACAGCGATGTACTTCGAGGACCATAATCCGCCGCACTTTCACGTACGCGACGAGGGGTACTGCGCTTACGCCAGAATCGCGCCGCGCCTTTGAGGGTCGCGAGTGGATATGGGCCGCCTTATCGGCTGGGCTTAAGTGGCGCGAACAGCTACTTGCGCGCCACTTAATGTGGCGCGATAATCCAGGATCGCTTAATAAATGGTTCTTTATGGCGCGATAATCAAAATCGCGCCACAAAAAAGCTTCCATGCCAAGACAGATTTCAAGCAACGAACTCGACGCGGTTCTAAGCGCTGCGGCTCAATTTCCCGAAGGCGGTTCTATCGAGGAGATCAGGGGCGCGCTGCCGCTTGCCTTGCCGCATCGAACTTTGCAGCGTCGCCTGGCACGGCTCGTCGCAGAGAAGCGACTGATCGCCGAGGGACGCGGCCGCGCGAGCCGTTATCGCTTGCCTGCCGTTACCGGCGAAATAAGCGCTGTGGCTCCCGCGCCCACGCTGGAAGCATACGGCGAGGCTTACATACCGGTTTCGCCCGAAGCGGAGGTCATCAAACAGGCCGTGCGCGAGCCGATCCAGCGCCGCCATCCGGTTGGCTACGACCGGACGTTTCTCGATGGCTATCGCCCCAACGACACCTTCTACCTTCCAGCCGAAATCCGGCAACGTCTGTTTGAATCAGGACGCTCGCCCGACGGCGAACAGCTTGCGGCTGGAACCTATGTGCGACAAATTTTCAGCCGGCTGATGATCGATCTGTCATGGAACTCCAGCCGCCTGGAAGGCAATACCTACTCGCTGCTGGAAACCGAGCGTTTGCTGGAGTTGGGAGAGTCCGCCGAAGGCAAGGACGCCAAGGAAGCGCAGATGATCCTGAATCACAAAGCAGCGATTGAGTTGCTGGTCGATCAGGCCTCTGAAACTGGCTTCAATCGTTACACCATACTCAATCTGCATGCTTTGCTGTCGGACAATCTGCTCGATCCGCAGGCTTGCGGACGCCTGCGTGTTGTTCCGGTTGGAGTTGCGAAGACGGTGTATCACCCTTTGGAAGTGCCGCAACTGATCGAAGAATGTTTTCAGCAATTTCTCGATACCGCGACCGCGATTCAAGATCCATTCGAGCAGGCGTTTTTCGCCATGGTTCATCTGCCTTATTTGCAGCCGTTCGAAGACGTGAATAAGCGCGTCTCGCGTCTCGCGGCGAACTTGCCGCTGATTCGCCGGAATTTGTGCCCGCTGTCGTTTGTGGATGTTCCAGAACGTGCCTACGTCGACGGCATTCTCGGAGTGTACGAACTGAATCGCATAGAGTTGCTGCGAGATGTATTCGTCTGGGCCTATGCGCGATCGTGTGCGCGCTATTCGGCGGTGCGCCAGTCACTCGGAGAGCCGGACCCATTCCGTCTGCATCATCGCGTGCTGGTCGCTGAAACCGTTGCTGCGGTCGTTCGTGGTGGCATGGACAAGAAGGCCGCGACCGCTTTCATCAGACGGTGCGCCGCGGAGAATGTCTCGGAGGAGAGCCGCGCGCGTTTCGTCGAGGTGGTGGAAACGGAACTGACGAGCCTGCACGACGGCAACATTGCGCGCTATCGTTTGCGACCATCCGAATATCAGGCATGGCGCAAAACATGGAGTTGATGTGAGCGATATGGCGACCAAGTCCAGCGAACACAAACCCGTACAGGTCCGCAATTCATGACTACATACACCTACCGCATTGCGGACGAAATTTTCCAGCGCTTCCCCGGCTACACGCGCGGGGTGGTGATCGCGCACGAGCTGGCGAACGGCCCTTCGCCGCCGGCGCTCATCGATTTGCTGCGCGAGGCGGAGGCGACGGTGCGCGCGCGCGTGAAACCGGAAGCGGTGGCGGAGGAGCCGCGCATCAAGTCCTGGCGCGAGGCCTATCGCGCCTTTGGCGCCAAGCCGGCGGAGTTCCGTTCCTCCATTGAGGCGATGGCGCGGCGCGCGCTGAAAAATGACCGCCTGCCGGCGATCAACGCCCTGGTCGATATCGGCAACCTGATTTCTCTGCGGCACCTGCTGCCAGCCGGGGCGCATGCCATAGACTTGCTCACGGGCGACATCGCGTTGCGGCCGGCGACGGGCGCGGAGCAGTTCGTCGCCTTCGGCTCCACCGAGACCGAACATCCCCTGCCGGGGGAGATCATTTTCACCGAGGGCGACACGGTGCTGACGCGGCGCTGGACCTGGCGCCAGGCGCAGCACACGCTCACGTTGCCGGAGACGCGCGCGGTCGAGTTCAATATCGACGGCCTGCCGCCGGTGCCATCGGCGGAAGTGGAGCAGGCGGGTATGGAGATCATCGAACTGGTGCAGCGCTTCTGCGGCGGGCGCGCGCATTTCGCCTTGCTCGACAGGGACCAGCCTTCGATATCTCTGTCGGCTTGAGGCGCCGGCCGGGTTGTGCGATAAGATGCGCCACGACCCGGGATCTCATCGAATCCGAGCATTTAGCCTGAAAGGACCGCAACCATGGCAAGGAAGAAAGCCAGCGAACCGAAAATCATCAAACCCGACGATGTCGACCCGCATTTCAAGTGGGACCGGCCGATCGGCGCGCCGGGCCACACCCAGGTCGACTTCGAGGAGCGCATCAACTTCCGCCGCCTGCACGACTATCGCCTCGCGCGCACGCGCGCGGCCCTGGCCAATTCCGGGCTGGGCGCGCTGCTGTCTTTCGACCAGCACAACATCCGTTACACCACCAGCACCGTGATCGGCGAATGGGCGCGCGACAAGCTCACGCGCTATTCGCTCTTGACCGGTAACGGCGACCCCTACATCTGGGATTTCGGCTCGGCCGCGCGGCATCACAAGCTGCATGCGCCCTGGCTGCACCACGATCATTGCCGCGCCGGCATGCTGGGGCTGCGCGGCGCGACCGGCGCCGACCTCACCCTGTTCCGCAACGCGGCGAAGGAAATCAAGTCCATCCTCGATGCCGAGGGTGTGGGCGACATGCCGCTGGGCGTGGACATGGTCGAACTGCCGATGATTTTCGAACTGCAGCGCGCGGGCATCGAGGTGCGCGACGGGCAGCAGACCATGTTGCAGGCTCGCGAGGTGAAGAACATCGACGAGCTGACGCTGCTCAACATGGCCTCGGCGATGGTGGACGGTGTCTATCAGGACATCGCCGAGGCGCTCAAGCCCGGCGTGCGCGAGTCGGACATCGTGGCGCTTGCGACCAAGCGGCTGTACGAAATGGGCTCGGACTGCGTCGAGGCGATCAACGCGATCGCGGGCGAGCGCTGCTCGCCGCACCCGCACAATTTTACCGACCGGCTGATCCGTCCCGGCGACCAGGCATTCTTCGACATCATCCAGTCGTTCATGGGTTACCGCACCTGCTATTACCGCACGTTCAACGTCGGGCGCGCGACCTCGGCGCAGCGCACCGCCTACAAGAAAGCGCGCGAGTGGATGGACAAGGCGATCGACCTGCTGCGCCCCGGCGTGAGCAGCGATCGCATCGCTGCGGCGCTGCCCAAGGCGGAGCAGGCCGGCTTTGCGAGCGAGATGGACGCGTTCGGACTGAATTTCTGCCACGGCCTCGGTCTCGGGCTGCACGAGCGGCCGCTGATTTCGCGCCTGACATCGTTCAAGGAGCCGATCGAGCTCAAGGCCGGCATGGTGTTCGCGGTGGAGACTTATTGCCCCGCCAGTGACGGCGTGTCGGCGGCGCGCATTGAGGAGGAGGTCATCCTGACGCCCAAGGGCCCGCAGATCATATCGCTCTATCCGGCGGAGGAGTTGCCGATCGCCAATCCCTACCACGGCAGCTTCGGGAAATCGCTATGAGCAAAAAAGCGTTGCGCATAGGCTGGATCGGCGCCGGCCGCATGGGCTATGAAATGGCGCTGCGCCTGGCCAAGGCGGGCTGCGATCTGACGGTGTACAACCGTACACGCGCCAAGGCCGAGCCGCTGGCAAAGTACGGCGTCAAAATTGCCGGCAAGGTGAGCGAACTCGCCGTCTGCGACGTGGTGTTCTGCATGGTGTCCACCTACACCGACGTGAAGGCAGTCGTCGCCGGCAAGGGCGGGCTGCTGTCGCCGACCGGTAAAGCGGCCAGGACAGTCAAGCGCCGCGCGCCGCGCATCCTCATCGAGTGCTCCTCGATCTCGCTAGAGGGCTCGGCCGAATTGCGCGAAATCCTGAAGGCGCACGGCACCGAACTGCTGGCCGCGCCGGTGTCGGGCAACGCCAAGGTGATCAAGGCGGGCAAGCTCTCCTTCGTCTGCTCCGGACCGAGGGCCGTGTTCGACGAGGTCGCGCCGCTGCTTAAGCTGATCGCGCCGGCGGCGAGCTATGTCGGCGAGGGAGAACTCGCGCGCATCGTCAAGATCTGCCACAACGTGCTGCTGGGCATCACCATCCAGGCACTGTGCGAAATCACCATTCTGGCGCAGAAGGCGGGCGTGCCGCGCCATGCGTTTCTCGAATTCATCAACCAGAGCGTGATGGGATCGGTGTTCTCGCGCTACAAGACGCCGGCCCTGGTCAACCTCGATTTCAAGGTCACGTTCACGCCCACTCTGCTGCGCAAGGACATAGACCTCGGCCTGGACGCCGGACGCAGGTTCGAGGTGCCGTTGCCGCTCGCGTCGGTCACGCGCGATCTGATCCAGAGCATGATGGGCGCCGGCATGACCGAGCAGGATTTCTCCACGCTGCTGGTGCAGCAGGCGCGCGCCTCGGGAATAGAAATCAAGCCGGAAAACGTGCCGGTGAGCGACGGTCTCGCCTGAGGGCCGGCCGGCATGCCGCTGGCAGCCGCATGGAATTGCGGGATTCAATGCGCTGATGCGTCACCGCTCGGGCTGAAATCTCCGCCAGCCCATCCAATCGTGGCATACTTACGTGTCAACAATCTGAACGCATAGAGCCGGACTTGCCGACTGCCGCGCAGGGTCGCGGCAGCAACTTTAGGAGACTAGCGATGAGTGCCCGAGATCTCAAGATGTCTGTCAACGACGAGCGGAAACAGCCGAGCGTCAGGAGACTGAAATTCTGCGTCAACAACGAGTGGGTCGAGTCGAAGACCGGCAAATACATGCCGATCATGAACCCCAGTACCGGCCAACAAATCGCTGAAGCGCCTTGCTGTACGCTGGACGAAGTCAACGCGGCAGTCGCCGCCGCCGCCGCCGCTTATCCGGCGTGGCGCAATACGCCGATTCCTGAGCGCATCCAGCTGATGTTCCGCTTCAAGCAACTCCTCGACAGGAATCTTGACGAACTCACCACGCTCCTGGCCACCGAAATGGGCAAGTGCCTGGCGGAAGCCCGGGGCGACGTGCTGAAGTCCATCGAGGTTGTCGAGTGCTCCTGTTCGACCCATTACCTGATGCAGGGCGACACCTGCATGAACGTGGCGAACGGATACGACACCGTGTCCTACCGCGAGCCGCTCGGCGTGTTCGCCGGCATCGTCCCGTTCAATTTCCCGGCCATGATCCCCATGGGCTGGATGATTCCGTTCGCCATCACCACAGGCAACACCTTCGTGCTGAAAGCCGCTTCGATGGTGCCGCAGACCGCCATGCGCATGCTCGAACTGCTGATCGAAGCCGGCATGCCCAAGGGCGTCGTCAATCTGGTCACCTGCAGCCGCGTCGAGGCCGACAGCCTGCTGGTGAATCCGCACATCAAGGGCATTTCTTTCGTCGGTTCGACCCCGGTCGGCATGCATATCTACAAGACCGCCGCTGGCGCCGGCAAGCGCGTCCAGGCCCTCACCGAGGCGAAGAACCATGCGTTGGTCATGGAAGATTGCGTGCTCGAGCGTTCGGTTAAGGGCATCATCAATTCGACTTATGGCTGCGCCGGTCAGCGCTGCATGGCCCTGCCCACGGTATGCGTGCAGGAGTCCATCGCCGACGAGTTCGCCGCGCTGCTGAAGAAATTCGCCGCCGAGTTGAGGATCGGCCCAGCCTATCTGCCCGAATCGCAGCTTGGCCCGCTGGTATCTCTCGGCCAGAAGGAATGGGTCGAGAAGTGCATTGCCCGCGGTGTGGAGGAAGGCGCCAAACTGATTCTCGACGGCCGCGGCGTCAAGGTGCCCGGCTACGAGAACGGCTATTACGTCGGCCCGACTATTTTCGATCATGTGCAGCCCGGGCACTTCGTCGGCGACGAGGAAATCTTCGGCCCGGTCACCAGCATCAAGCGCGTCAAGGATTTCGAGGAAGGCATGGCAATCATGAATGCCAACCGCTTCGCCAATGGCTCGTGCATCTACACCAGTTCGGGCCGCCATGCGCGCGAGTTCGCCCAGCGCACCGACGCCGGCATGGTCGGCATCAACGTGGGCATTCCGGTGCCTTTCTCGATCTTCCCGTTCAGCGGCCACAAGGAATCCTTCTTTGGCGACCTGCATGCGATGGGCAAGGACGGCGTGGCCTTTTACACCGAGACCAAGTCGGTCACCTCGGTTTGGTTCACCGAGGAGGACTCCAGGAAAGCGGTCAGCACCTGGGACGGCACGCTGACCCGCAAGTAGCGAGCGGGCGGTAGCAACGCACCGGAACGGAGGTTGTCCCGCATTCCTCCGTTTTTCTTAGTGCTGACTGGAAATGAGATACGCCCGCCGCCGAAGGCGGGGAAGATCGTTGTACGGCCTGGTCACCTCCAAGCTCACGCCTCGGAGCGTAGACCAGCAGTTTCAAAGCAGCATTTGGAGATCCATCCATGAACGCAGTATCACAGACCCCGCAGCCGCTCGATCTTGAGCACTATTGGATGCCTTACACCAACAATCGCGCGTTCAAACTCTCGCCGCGCATGATCGCTTCGGCCGAAGGCATGTACTACACCACTGTCGAGGGCAAGAAAGTGCTCGACGGACTGGCGACGCTGTGGTGCGTCAACGCCGGGCATTGCCGGCCGAAAATCGTCGAGGCGATACGCAAGCAGGCGGGCATCCTCGATTTCTCCTCCTCGTTCTCGCTCGGCCATCCGCTGCCGTTCGAAGTCGCGCGCCGCATCGCCGAGTTGGCGCCGGCGGGCATGGAGCAGGTGTTTTTCGTCAACTCCGGTTCCGAGGCGGTGGACACGGCGCTGAAAATCGCACTCGCTTACCACCGGTTGAAAGGCGAGGGCACGCGCACGCGCTTCATCGGACGCGAGCGCGGCTATCACGGCGTGAACCTTGCCGGCATTTCGGTCGGCGGTGTGCCCGCCAACCGCAAGGCCTACGGCCTGATGATTCCCGGCGTGGACCACTTGCGCCATACCCACGATCCGGCGCGCAGCGCGTTCTCGCGCGGCCAGCCGGCCGTGGGCGCCGAGTTCGCCGACGAGCTGGAGAACCGGATCATTCCGCTGCACGATGCCTCCAATATCGCCGCGGTGATCGTGGAACCGGTATCGGGCGCCGGCGGCGTGCTGGTTCCGCCGAAAGGGTATCTCGAGCGCCTGCGCCAGATCTGCGACAAGCACGGCATTCTGCTGATATTCGACGAGGTGATCACCGGCTTCGGGCGCCTGGGCAGGCCCTTCGCGAGCGAGTATTTCGGCGTCACGCCCGATCTCATTACCTTTGCCAAAGGCATTACCAGCGGCACCGTGCCCATGGGCGGAGTGATCGTGAAAAGCGGGATCTACGACACCTTCATGCAGGCGGCCGGCAACGGTATCGATTTCTTCCACGGCTACACCTATTCCGGGCATCCGCTTGCGAGTGCTGCGGCGCTGGGCACGCTGGACACCTATGCCGAAGAAGGTTTGCTGACCAGGGCGCAGACGCTGGCCGCGGATTTCGAGAACGGCGTGCATGCGTTCAAGGGCCTGCCGCATGTGATCGATTGCCGCAACCTGGGGCTGATCGGCGCGATCGAATTCGCGCCGCGCGCGGGCGCCCCGGGGGCGCGCGCGAAAGAGGTGTTCGAGAAGTGCTGGGACCGCGGCGTGTTCGTGCGCCCCATCGGCGACAACATCGCTTTCTGCCCGCCGCTGATCGCGCAGAAGAAACACCTGGACGAAATGTTCAGCGTCACGGCCGATGTTGTCCGCGGCCTGAGCTGATCCCTGATCAAAGGCGCGAATTCATGAATACAGCATCCAAACCGGCAGACATCAGAATCAACGCCGAGCGGCTGTGGGGCTCGCTGATGGAAATGGCGAAAATCGGCGCCACGCCCAAGGGCGGGGTGAAGCGCCTGACGCTGACCGACCTGGACCGCCAGGGGCGCGACCTGTTTGTCTCGTGGTGCAAGGCGGCCGGCCTTACGGTTACCGTGGATGGCGTCGGCAGCATCTTCGCGCGCCGGCCCGGGCGCAAAGCGGACGCGCCGCCGGTGGTCTCGGGCAGCCACCTGGATACCCAGCCTTCGGGCGGGCGCTTCGACGGCTGCTACGGGGTGATGGCGGCGCTGGAAGTGGCGCGCAGCCTGAACGACCACGGTATCGAGACCGATGCGCCGTTCGAAGTCGCGATGTGGACCAACGAGGAGGGCTCGCGTTTTCTGCCGGTGATGGGCGCTTCGGGGGCGTTTGCCGGCTTGCATACCGTGAAGGAGATACGCGAGGCGCGCGATGCCGAGGGCGTTTCATTCGGCGCGGCGCTGGATGCTATCGGCTATGCCGGTGCGGCGCCCGTGGGCGGACGTCCGCTGGCGGCGTATTTCGAGGCGCATATCGAGCAGGGACCGCTGCTGGAGAACACCGGCAATACCGTAGGGGTGGTGACCGGGGCGCTGGGTCAGCGCTGGTTCGAGGTCACGGTCAGCGGCATGGATGCGCATGCCGGCCCCACGCCCATGCATCTGCGCCGCGATGCGCTCCTCGGCGCGAGCTTCCTCATCCAGGAGGTCAACCGGCTGGGCAAGGGTACCGAGCACTCGCGCGCCACCGTCGGCATGATTGTCAACCGCCCCAATTCGCGCAACGTCGTGCCCGGGGAAACGGTGTTCTCGGTGGATTTTCGCGATACCGGCATTGCCGGACTGGACCGGATGGAGCAGGGCTTGCGTGCGGCGGCCGCGAGGATCGCGCAGGAACAGGGCCTCGCCATAGACATCCGCCAGACCGTGTTTTTTCCGCCCTGTCACTTCGATCCGGCGTGCGTGGCCGCGGTGCGCGCCGGGGCCGCGGGGCTGGGCTATCGCCATATGGACATCGTCAGCGGCGCCGGCCATGACGCCGTGTACATCGCCGGCGTGGCGCCGACCGCGATGATATTCGTGCCCTGTGAGGGCGGCATCAGCCACAACGAGATCGAGAACGCCACGCCTGAGGATCTCGCCGCAGGCTGCAACGTGCTGCTGCAGGCGGTGCTGGCGCGAGCCGGCTAGGGGCTGTTTATTCTATCGTTGCTTCGCCGCGCCTGGCGGCGGCGTGAAGCCGGCAAATTCGGCCAATGTAAGTCCGAAGTCGGCCAGATTGCCTTCGTTCAGGCCGGTCAACGCGTATTCAACCGCGTCGGCGACTTGATTCAAGTGCTCGGGCCTGACCAGGAGCGAGAGGTAAATCTCCAGGTTGACGCGACTGAACCGTTTCCATTCGCGCACGATTTTTAGCACCGCCTTCTTCACTGCCTCGCCGTACCCCAAAGGTCCGGCTGAAACGCGGTCCGGCTCGGTGCGGACAGGGTGGTGCTCTGAGTGGGGTTCGCCCTGCGGCGGCTGGAAAAAAGTCTCTCGCGGCAGCGGGTGTTCGATGAATTCCGACGCCGGCCCAAGCTCCGGGTGCCGGCCGCTGTGTGGCGCCGGGTCGGCGGCGATTCGCACGATACTCGGTGACCGGTAGCGCGACGCGCGGGCTTTGCCCAGGCGTTCCGCGCGCCCCTGCTCGATGAGCTTTGCCAGGTGGCGGAACAAGGTCGACCGGTCGACTTCAAACCCGGAGCGCTCCAGCAGTTGGTCCAGAGTGAGCCCGTCCGGGTTTGCAATCAGGCTGCTTTCGATGGCGCTCTGATAGTCGAATTTCTCGGGTCGGCCCATATTTATGCAATGATTAAACTGTTGGGAATATGGAGCTTATATACCTGACAGGGCAATTATGCAATGATACTATAATATTTTGCAAGAATATATCTGCCTGATTGTAGGGGTGTTAACCCATTACGATCCGGCTCGCTGGCCGTGCGGCTCAGGCGAGAAGAATTCGCAGGGTGGCCTGCCCTACAGCCAGCCTGCCTTGCGCAGGCGGTGAAACAGCAGGGTGTCCAGGACTGCCATGATGGAAAGCGCAAGCGGGTAGCCGAACTCCCAGGAAAGCTCGGGCATGTTCTTGAAGTTCATGCCGTAGACGCCGGCGATCATGGTCGGTACCGCGACCAGCGCAGCATAGGCGGCGATGCGCCTGGTGGTTTCGTTTTCCTGCAGCGTGATCAGCGACAGGTTGACCGAGATCGCGGTGGTCACCATGTCGCGCAGGCTGTCGATCGACTGGTTGATGCGTATCAGGTGGTCGTGAACGTCGCGATAGTATTCCTGGGTCCCGGCGCAGACCTGCGGCACCCTGCCGCCGTGCAGCTTGCCGGAGGCGTCGAGCAGCGGCCCTGCGGCGTGCTTGAGCGTCATCAGTTTCTGCTTCAGTTCGTACAGCGACTCGATGTTGGAGCGCGCCGAGCTGCCCGAGAATATCAGCGCCTCCACTGCCTCGAGCTTCTCCTCGAGCGCGTCCAGGGCCGGAAAGTAACGGTCGACGACGGCGTCCATCAGCGCGTAGAACACGAAACCCGAGCCCTGCCGCAGCAGGTGCGGCTCGCGCTCGCAGCGTGCGCGCACGGCGGCGAATCCATGCTCGGTATGCGTGCGCACCGAAAGCAGGTAATTCGGTCCGACGAACACGTCGATTTCGCCGATATTGATGTCGCCGTTCTCCGCGTCGACCGTATGCAATACTGCGAACAGCGAGTCGCCGTATTCCTCGATCTTCGGGCGCTGGTGGCCGTGGTGTGCATCCTCCACGGCGAGTTCGTGCAGGCCGAACTCCTGCTGCATTTCGGACAGCTCGGACGGATCGGGATTGTAGAGCGCCACCCAGACCAGGCACTCGGGACGGCGCACGTAGTCGCTGATGTCCTTCCTGTCGATGTCGCCGATTTTTATGCCGTCCTGATAGGCGACGCAGCTGACCAGCATGGCTTACTCCCTTTGTTTTCGGGAATCATAGCAGCAGGGGACAGGGAGCGCGCTACATGCGATAAAATCGCAGTTCCGTCGCTCCCTGAAAGTCACCCATGCCAGCAACCAGCCGCCGCACCGCCGAACTCGGCACCGAGAATGCTTTCGTCGTGCTCGCCGAAGTGAACGAACTCGTGCGCCGGGGCAAGAACATCATTTCCTTCTGCATCGGCCAGCCTGATTTCCATACCCCGGTCAACATCCAGGATGCCGCGGTCAAGGCGATCCGCGAAGGAAGGCACGGCTACACGCCCTCGGCCGGGATCCCGGAGCTGCGCGCGGCCGCAGCGCAGGACATGGGGCGCCTGCGCGGGCTTACGATCGATCCGGAGCATGTGGTGATCGGCGCCGGCGCCAAGCCCTTCATCGCTTACACCATCCTGTGCACCACCGATTACGGCGTTGGCGACGAGGTGATCTACCCCAACCCGGGCTTTCCCATTTATGAGTCGCAGATCCTCGCCTGCGGTGCGGTGCCGGTGCCGCTGTATCTGCGCGAGGCGCGCAACTTCGCCTTCGATCCGGCCGAACTCGAGGCCAGAATCACGCCGAAGACCAAACTGCTGATCCTGAACTCGCCGCATAATCCGACCGGCGGCATCCTGACGCAGAAGGACCTGGAAGCCATCGCCGCGGTGCTGCGCCGGCACCCCGACATCTGGATCTTCGCCGACGAAATCTATTCGCGCCTGCTGTACCAGGGCGAGTTCGCCTCGATCGCTTCGCTCCCCGGGATGTACGAGCGCACCATTATTTCCGACGGCGCCTCCAAGACCTGGGCCATGACCGGCTGGCGCATCGGCTACGCCTCGAATCCGGTCCTGGCGCCGCAATTCGTGCGCTGGGTGACCAATACCGACTCCTGCGCGTCGCACATCAGCCAATGGGCCGCGGTCGAGGCGCTCAACGGTTCGCAGGAAGAACCGCGCAAAATGCGCGCGAGCTTCCTGGCGCGGCGCGATCTGATCGTCGGGCTGTTGAACCGGGTGCCGGGGGTGAGTTGCAAGCTGCCGGGCGGCGCGTTCTACGCCTGGCCCAATGTCACCGAGGCCTGCCGCATGATAGGCGCGAAGGACTCGGAAGAGCTGCGCAAACGCCTGCTGAACGAAGCCGGCGTGGCGGTGCTGGCAGACATCCATTTCGGCGCGCGCGTGCCCGACGAGGGGCAGCACATCCGTTTCTCCTATGCCGCGTCCAACCAGGCCATCGAGGAAGGCGTCGCGCGCATGGCTGAATTCATCCGCAGCAACAGCCGCTGAACCGTGAGCGAGCGGCCGAGGATCACGGTAGCTGCGGTGATAGAGCGCGGCGGGCAATTCCTCCTGGTCGAGGAAGACGACGACGGGCGCGATCTGTTCAACCAGCCGGCCGGGCATCTGGAACTGAATGAATCGCTGGTCGAGGCCTGCGCACGCGAAGTGCTGGAGGAGTCCGGCTGGCATTTTCGGCCGCGCGAACTGATCGGGATCTACCGCTGGAGCAGGCCGGCTTCCGCAACCTGCGCCGGCGTGACCTACCTGCGCTTCGCCTTTTGCGGCGAACTGGGCGCGCACGAAGCCGGACGCAGCTTGGACGCGGGCATACGGCGTGCCGTGTGGCTCGATGCCGGCGAAATTCGCGCCTCGCGCGAGCGCCATCGCAGCCCGCTGGTGCTGCGCTGCATGGAGGACTATCTCGCCGGCAGGCGCTACCCGCTCGATGTCTTGATCGAGCATGCCTAGAGCGGGTGCGACGGCGCTGATCGCCGCGCTCGCCGTGCCGGGCCTGAGCGCGCATGCCGAGGAACTGATGATCTGCTACAACTACGGCTGCTATACCAGGGCGTCGGTGGATTACAGCGAGGCGCAACTCGAGCGCCTGCGGCAGCAGCTCGCGGCGGCGGCGGATGCGGCAGCCGAGCGTACGGCGATTTCAGCGGTCATAGGCCGCATGTACGCGATCGCCGGCGAGCAGACGCCGGTGTGGCGCGACAGGGGCGGCAACTACGCCGACGGCGGGGACAACGGCAAAATGGACTGCATCGACCATTCGACCAATACCGGCGCCTTCCTCGGGCTGCTGCAGGCGCACGGCTGGCTCAGGTTTCACGAGGTGCTGGGGCCGCTGCTGCGCCGGCGTTTTTTCTTCGCCGAGCACTGGGCTGCGCGCATCCGCGAGCGGGAAACGCAAAAGGCCTATATCGTCGACAGCTGGTTTTTCGACAACGGCCAGCCGGCGGCGATGTTGCCGGTCGAGGACTGGCTCGCCGGAAACACGCCTAATGTCCAGTAGCGAAAAGATCATCGTCGGCATGTCCGGCGGCGTGGACTCGGCGGTGGCGGCGCTGCTGTTGAAGCGCGCCGGTTTCGAGGTCGTGGGCCTGTTCATGAAAAACTGGGAAGACGACGACGACGACGCGTACTGCTCCACGCGCCAGGACCTGATCGATTGCGCCGCGGTCGCCGACGTGATCGGCATCGAGCTGGAAGCGGTCAATTTCGCCGCCGAATACAAGGAGCGCGTATTCAGCGCCTTTCTCGCCGAGTACCGCGGCGGGCGCACGCCCAATCCGGACGTGCTGTGCAACGCCGAAATCAAGTTCAAGGCGTTTCTCGATCACGCCCTCGCGCTCGGCGCCGGGCGCATCGCCACCGGGCACTACGCGGGTGTGCGCGAAGTCCGCGAGGGTGAAAATGCCGGGCGCTACGAGCTGCTCAAGGCGGCGGACCAGAGCAAGGATCAGAGCTATTTCCTGCACCGGTTGAGCCAGGCGCAGCTCGAATGCGCGGTGTTTCCCCTGGCCCAATTGCACAAGACCGAGGTGCGCAGGATCGCGAAGGAGGCGGGTCTGCCGGTGCACGCGAAGAAAGACTCGACCGGCATCTGCTTTATCGGCGAGCGCCCGTTCCGCGAATTCCTCAATCGCTATCTGCCGCGCACGCCCGGTCCGATACGCACACCCGAGGGCAGGGTGATCGGCGAGCACGTGGGCCTCGCCTTCTATACGATCGGGCAGAGGAAAGGCATAGGCATAGGCGGGGTGAAAGGCGGCGGCGCCGAGGGCGAGGCCTGGTATGTGGCGGCCAAGGACATGGTGAAGAACGAGCTCGTCGTGGTATCCGGTCACGACCACCCGTTGTTGCAGAAAGACGTTCTACGCGCCGCCGACCTGTCCTGGATCAGCGGCAGCGCACCGGATGCCGCGGCGGCCTATGCCGCCAAGACGCGCTATCGCCAGGCCGACGCGTCCTGCCGCATTGCCTATTCCGGGGGCGATGCCTGCGAGTTTCGGTTCGACCAGCCGCAATGGGCGGTTACGCCGGGGCAGTCGGCGGTGCTGTATCGGGGAGAGGTGTGCCTGGGCGGGGGCGTGATTCAGTAATCGCCCGCAAGCCGGATCATTTCTTCTTGTGCGAGCTCGCGGCGGCCGGTTGCGCCTCGTGCGGCACCGTGTCTGCAAAGGATGGGCGCTCCGCCAGTTTCGCTGCCAGCTTGGCAAGATTCGGGTGGAGGACGCGCCAGTCGAACGACGCGTGGCGGAAGTCGAGATAGCCGAGAGCGACGCCGCAGGCGATGTCGGCCAGGGTAAAGGCGTTGCCGGTGCACCAGGGTTTGTCTGCCAGATCCCGCGCCATCACCGCGATACCGCGTTCGATCTTGTCCATCTGGCGCTTGATTACGGTCTCGCTTTTCTGTTTGGCCGGACGGCGGCGCTCCAGCACCACCGCCGTGGCGGCGTCGAGCATGCCGTCGGCCAGCGCCTCCCAGCGCTTGACCTCGATCTTCTCGCGATTGTTGGAGGGAATCAGCCGGCTGATCGGGGACACGCTGTCGAGAAACTCGACGATCACGCGCGAATCGAACAGCGTGCTGTCATCCTCGAGCACCAGCACCGGCACTTTGCCCAGCGGGTTGGCGTCGGCAACCCGGGTCTTTTCGTCCCAGGGATTGTCCACGTCGAAGGTGTATTCGATCTTTTTTTCCGCCAACACGACGCGCGTCTTGCGTACATAGGGGCTGGTGAGTGAACCTAGCAATCTCATCGTGATCTTGGCGTGTGTCGTCGTTGGAGGGTGCGGATTATATCACTGCAGCCGGATTCGCCTGCAGCAGCGCTTGTGCTGTGCATGATAAAATGAATTTTGTTGCGAAATTGTCAAACACTGCAAAATGCCCTCACCGCTTAGCGCGCTCTCACCCCTGGACGGGCGCTACCACAAGCAACTCGCCCCACTAACCGCCTATTGCAGCGAAGCGGCGCTGATCCGTTATCGGGTGCGGGTCGAAATCGAATGGCTGATCGCGCTGGCGCGGGAGCCCGGCGTGGCAGAGGTGCGGCCGTTCTCCGCGGCGACGGTGGCCGAGCTGCGGCAGGCGGTGGTGGCGTTCAGCGAGACCGACGCCGCACGCGTCAAGGAAATCGAGTCGCGCACCAACCATGACGTCAAGGCGATCGAGTACTGGTTGAAGGAACGTTTCGCCGGTCATGCCGAAGTCGCGGCGGCAGCCGAATTCATCCATTTCGCCTGCACCTCCGAGGACATCAACAATCTGTCGCACGCGCTGATGTTGACCGATGCGCGCGAGCAGGTGATGCTGCCGGCGCTGGACCAGGTGATCGACCGGCTGCGCGCCCTCGCGCACGAACTGGCGGAGGCGCCCATGCTCGCGCGCACGCACGGCCAGGCGGCCACACCCACCACGATGGGCAAGGAGATGGCCAACGTGGTCCACCGGCTGCGCCGCGCGCGTGCGCGCATTGCCGCGGTCAGCCTGTCGGGCAAGATCAACGGCGCGGTGGGCAACTACAACGCGCACCTCGCGGCTTATCCCGCTCTCGACTGGGAGGGTTTCGCGCGCAGCTTCGTCGAGGCCCTGCGCCTGGAGTTCAATCCCTACACCACCCAGATAGAGCCGCACGACGCGCTGGCCGAACTGTTCGACGCCTGCGCCAGCGCAAACACCATCCTGATCGACCTGGACCGCGATATCTGGGGCTATGTCTCGCTCGGCTATTTCAAACAGAGGGTCGTCGCCGGCGAGGTCGGATCCTCGACGATGCCGCACAAGGTCAATCCTATCGATTTCGAAAACTCCGAGGGCAATCTGGGGCTGGCCAACGCCGTGCTGCGGCATCTGTCGGACAAGCTGCCGCTGTCGCGCTGGCAGCGCGACCTGACCGATTCGACCGTGCTGCGCAATGTCGGCGTGGCGCTCGGTTACGGCCTGCTCGGCTGCGTCTCCTGTCTCAAGGGCTTGAACAAGCTGGAAGCGAATCCGGCGGCGCTGCGCGCCGACCTGGACGCTACCTGGGAGGTGCTGGCCGAGGCGGTGCAGACGGTGATGCGGCGCTACGGCCTGCCCGAACCCTACGAGCAGTTGAAGGCGCTCACCCGCGGCAAGGGCATCACGCGCGAGTCGCTGCAGCAGTTCATCGGGGGACTCGCCATTCCCGATGCCGAGCGCGCGCGCCTGCTCGCGCTCACCCCCTGGACCTACACCGGCAAGGCGGCGGAGCTGGCCAAGCGCATCTGAGCCGGTTCGAATCGGCGGCCCCGATATTTGCGGATCTGCGGAATAAGTTCGGAGCGGGCGCTGTTTACGCCACGGACCCCGAGCGGGCGCGCGGCAGGTGCGTGCCCGCTCGGGGCGAGTCGGGTAGAATCCCGGTCCGCATGAAACGGCCGTCCCGGCCATCGAAAACAACTTACAGAAGGAGATCTCATGCAGTCACTGTTGAAGCTGTTCCTGGGCCTGGTCCTTGTCGCGGGCGTCGCGGGCGCCGCCCACGCGCAGGCACCGTTCGCCAAGGCGGAGGATGCGATCAAGTACCGCAAATCCGCGATGTTCGTCATGGCCCAGCATTTCGGCCGCCTGGGCCCCGTGGTCAAGGGCGAGCGACCCTACAACAAGGACGAGGTCGCCAGGAATGCGGCTATCGCCGATGAGGTGTCGAAGCTGCCGTTCGAAGGATTCGTCGCCGGCACCGACAAGGGCGAAACCACCGCCAAACCCGAAATCTGGACCGATGCGGCCAAGTTCAAATCGTCCGCCGAGAAGATGCAGCAGGAAATGGGCAAGCTCGCCCAGGTCTCCAAAGGCGGCGATCTGAATACGATCAAGGCGCAGTTCGGCGAGGTTGGCAAGACCTGCAAAGGCTGCCACGACGATTTCCGCAAGAAACCGTAACCTTGCGCCATAAAAAAAGCCGGGGCATGCCCCGGCTTTTTTTATGGCGCGGCGCCGCTCAGGCCAGCTTGATCAGAACATAGACGCAGCCGGCGCAGGCAGCCAGCAGTGCCGCCGCCAGCCAGGTTTTCCCCTGTGCCGATACGCCGAGGCCAGGGGCTGAATTCTTGAAGCCGGTGAGCATCGGCTTGATCAGGTTTTCGCGCTTGTAGAGCAGGTAGTACGCGACGGCCGACAGGTGCAGGGCGATCAGCGCATACAGCAGTTTCACGTTCAGATGATGCGCGCCGGTGATGCGGTCGCTCAGCGCCTTGCTCACCAGTTTCGCCAGCGGCCCCTCGGTGGCAATGTCGTCGTTGGAAAACAGGCCGGTGCCAGCCTGGGCCAACAGTACGATCAGCATGACGATCACCGACCACGCGCCGGCCGGGTTGTGGCCAAGGTGCTGGCTTGCCTGATGCCGGGGCAGTGCGCGCAGGTAGGAGATCACCGCCGCGGGGCCGCAGACAAAAGAAGCGAAGCGGGCGTGGGCACCGCCCAGGAAACCCCACAGGATGCGGAACAGCACCAGGGTGAGAATTGCATAGCCGCTCAGCAGGTGGATCTGCATGGCATTGCCGCCGATTTTGGCGCTGACGACGGACACGACCACCAGCAGCACCAGCAGCCAGTGGAACAGCCGCAGCGGCAGGTCCCATACCAGTATCCTGTTCATCCTGGCCTCACTGCGGATGCAAGCGTTCCGGTCGCGGCCGGCGCAGCCGCTCTTAGACTACCGCTTCCTGCTTGTCCTTCTTGGGCGGAGTGACGAACTGCTCGCGCGACACGCCCAGCCATTTCACGATAGGCGCCATGACCAGCACCGACGAATAGATGCCGAACAGGATGCCGATGGTCAGGGCCATCGCGAAGTAATGCAGCGCCGCGCCGCCGAACAGCAGCATCGACAGCACCATGGCCTGGGTGCTGCCATGGGTGATGATGGTGCGCGAAATGGTGCTGGTGATCGCATTGTCTATGATCTGGGTGACCGAGGCTTTGCGCATCTTGCGGAAATTCTCGCGCACCCGGTCGGCGATGACCACCGACTCGTTGACCGAGTAGCCGAGCACCGCCAGCACGGCCGCCAGAACCGGCAGTGAAAACTCCCACTGGAACAGCGCAAAAAAGCCGAGAATGATGATGACGTCGTGCAGATTGGCGATGATCGCCGCCACGGCGAAGCGCCACTCGAACCTGAGCGCCAGATACGCCATGATGCCGAGGCAGACGACGAGCAGGGCGAGCGCGCCGTTCTCCGCCAGTTCGCGCCCCACCTGCGGCCCGACGAATTCCACGCGCCGCAGCTGCACGCTCTTGTCCTCGGCCGAGAGCGTATCCATGACTTTTTTCGACAGGTCCGCGCTCGACTGCCCTTGCTTGAGCGGCATGCGGATCAGCACGTCGCGCGACGAGCCGAAATTCTGCACCGAGGTGTCGGCGTAGCCCGCTTTCTCCAGCGCGCCGCGGACTTTCTGGATTTCCGCCGGGTGGTCGTAGGCGAGCTCGATCACCGTGCCGCCGGTGAATTCCACCGAGTAGTGCAGGCCCTTGGTGGCGAGGAAGAACACCGCCAGCAGGAAGGTGACCAACGAAATGACGTTGAACACCAGCGCATGGCGCATGAACGGTATGTCTTTGCGGATCTTGAAAAATTCCATCTGGCGACCCCTGCCGCGCGTCAGCGCGAAGTATTGTTCATGGAATTTTGGGCGCCGGCAACTTCGCGCAGCGCCGCGGCCGAAGCCAAAAACTCCGTTGATAGCCTCATTTCCAGCTCGTATTGCCTATCGCCAGCTTCTCCAGCCGGCGGCGCGAGCCGTAGCTCAGATTGACCACCGCGCGCGATATCACCACGGAACTGAAGATCGAGGTCAGGATGCCCAGGCAGTGGACCACGGCGAAACCCCGAATCGGGCCGGAGCCGAAGATCAGCAGCGCCAGGCCGGCGATCAACGTCGTCACGTTGGAGTCGAGGATGGTGCCGAAGGCGCGTTCGTAGCCGGCGTGGATCGCCGCCTGCGGCGTGGCGCCGTTGCGCAATTCCTCGCGGATGCGCTCGTTGATCAGCACGTTGGCGTCGATGGCCATGCCCAGGGTCAGCGCGATGGCGGCGATGCCGGGCAGCGTCAGCGTCGCCTGCAGCAGCGACAGGATGGCCACCAGCAGCAGCAGGTTGGAGGAGAGCGCCAGCACCGAAATCAGGCCGAACACCACGTAATACATGCTCATGAACACGGCGATCGCGGTGAAGCCCCAGAGCGTGGAATGGAAACCCTTGCTGATGTTGTCGGCGCCGAGGCTGGGGCCGACCGTGCGCTCTTCGATGATTTCCATCGGCGCGGCAAGCGATCCGGCGCGCAGGAGCAGCGCCACGTCGGTGGCCTCGGTGGTGGTCATGCGGCCGCTGATCTGCACGCGCCCGCCGCCGATCTCGGTGCGGATCACCGGCGCGGTGACGACTTCGCCCTTGCCCTTTTCGATGAGCAGGATGGCCATGCGCTTGCCCACGTTGTCGCGCGTCACGTCCTTGAAAATGCGCGCCCCCGGACCATCCAGCGTCAGGTTGACCGAAGGCTCGTGCGTTTGGCCGTCGAAACCGGGCTGGGCATCGGTGAGCCGGTCGCCGGTCAGCACCACCTGTTTTTTCACCAGCAGCGGCGAGCCGCCGCGCTCGGTGTAGAGTTCGGTGCCGAACGGCACCTTGCCCTGCTGCGCGGCGAGCAGCGCGGTCGGATTGCTGTTTTCCTCGTCCACCATGCGGATTTCCAGGGTCGCGGTGCGGCCGAGAATTTCCTTCGCCTTGGCGGTGTCCTGCACCCCCGGCAACTGCACCACCACGCGGTCGGCGCCCTGCTGCTGGATGATGGGCTCGGACACGCCGAGTTCGTTGATGCGGTTCTGCAGCGTGGTGATGTTCTGCTTCAGCGCCGACTCCTGCGTGCGCTTGACGGCTTCCGGTTTGATCGTCCCGGTAAGGCGGAAATCGTCGGCGCCGAGGTCCTGCTCGGTGAGCGCCAGATCCGGTTGGTTGTCCTCCAGAATCTTGCGTGCTTTGCTGCGGGTATCGGTGTCGCGGAACTTGATCAGGACGGTGCTGCCTTCGCGGCTGATGCCGGAATGACGCAGGCTCTTGTCGCGCAACTGGGTGCGGATGTCCCCGGTCACATTCTCCAGGCGCTTGGTCAGCGCGGCCTTCATGTCCACCTGGAGCATGAAGTGCACGCCGCCGCGCAAGTCCAGCCCGAGGTACATGGGCAGGGCATGGATGGCGGTGAGCCAGGTGGGGGACGACGAGAGCAGGTTGAGCGCGACGATGTAGGACGGGTTGTCGCGGTCGGGGTTGAGGCTCTGGTTGAGGATATCCTTGGCCTTCAACTGCGTATCGGTGTCGGCGAGGCGCACCTTGACGCTGTTGGGATCGATAAACGTGCCCTGGCTGACGACCTTGGCCGCGGTCAGCGCCTCCTCGACGCGGGCGAGCAGCGCCGAGTCGACTTTGACGGTGGCCTTGACGCTCGACACCTGGACTGCGGGCGCTTCGCCGAAGAAGTTCGGCAGTGTATAGGTGAACCCGAGCACCAGCGCGCAGGCGATGATGACATAGGTCCAGATCGGATAGCGGTTCATTGTAAGGTGACCAGTGAAGGGTGAAACCTCAAGGGAAAAGGCCGCGCGCGCTGCCGTGCGTCATGCCTTACGACATCGATTTGATCGCGCCCTTGGGCAGCAGGGTTTGCACCGCCGCTTTCTGCATCTGGATCTCGGTCCCCGGGGCGATTTCCAGGCTGATGTAGACCTCTCCCACCTTGGTGATCCTGCCCACCAGTCCGGCGGCCGTGATCACCTCGTCGCCTTTCTGCAGCGCGTCGGTCATGGCCTTCAATTCCTTGGCGCGCTTCATCTGCGGGCGAATCATCAGAAAGTAGAGCAGGGCGAACATCAGGATGATGGGCAGCATGCCCATCAGGCCCTCGCCGGACAGGGCGCCACCGATGCCGGAAGCTGCTTGGGCATGCGCGGATGAGATCAGCACTGGGTTCTCCATATTTCAGTCGAAACAACCCGAAATTATACCAGCATTGCGAAGCCCCTAGCCCGCTTCTTTTGCGCGCGCGCGCTGCTCGCGGAAGGACGCGGCGTACTCGGCCATGCGGCCGGCAGCGATGGCCGCGCGCAATTCGCTCATCAGGGCGAGGTAGTAGTACAGGTTGTGGATGGTATTGAGGCGCGCCCCGAGGATTTCGTTCACGCGGTGCAGGTGGTGCAGGTAGGCACGGGTGAAATGCGTGCAGCAATAGCAGCCGCAGTCCGCGTCCAGCGGCCGCGTATCGTGGCGGTGCGCGGCGTTCTTGATCTTGACGTCGCCGTAGCGCGTAAACAGCCAGCCGTTGCGCGCGTTGCGGGTGGGCAGCACGCAGTCGAACATGTCGATCCCGGCCGCGACCGCCTCGACCAGATCCTCGGGCGTGCCCACGCCCATCAGATAGCGCGGCCGGTCGGCGGGCAGCCGCGGCGCGGTGTGGGCGAGGATGCGCCGCATGTCCTCTTTGGGTTCACCCACCGACAGCCCGCCGATGGCGTAACCGTCGAAGCCGATGCGCTCCAGCTCGGCCAAAGACTCATCGCGCAGACGCTCGTGCATGCCGCCCTGGACGATGCCGAACAAGGCATTCGGATTGCCCGCGTGCGCATGCCTGCTGCGCTCGGCCCAGCGCAGCGACAGGCGCATCGACTCGCCGGCGACCCGCTCGTCCGCAGGGTAGGGCGTGCACTCGTCGAAGATCATCGCGATGTCGGCATTGAGCACGCGCTGGATGCGCATCGACTCCTCCGGCGTCAGCAGCAGCTTGTCGCCGTTCACCGGCGAGGCGAACCTCACCCCCTCCTCGGAAATCTTGCGCAACGCGCCCAGGCTGAACACCTGGAAGCCGCCGGAGTCGGTGAGTATCGGTGCGTCCCAGCCCATGAAGCGGTGCAGGCCGCCGTGGGCTTCGATCACCTCCAGTCCGGGGCGCAGCCACAGGTGGAAGGTATTGCCGAGCACGATCCGGGCGCCGATTTCGTGCAGTTCCGCCGGCGTCATCGCCTTCACCGTGCCATAGGTCCCGACCGGCATGAAGGCGGGCGTCTCGATCTGGCCGTGGGTCAGGCTGAGCGTGCCGCGGCGGGCGCCACCGTCGCTGTTGTGCAAAGTGAATTTCATCGGGGCCTCTTATCAATCAGCATGGCGTCGCCGTAGGAAAAGAAACGGTAGCGCTCGGTGATCGCGTGGCCGTAGGCTGCGCGCATGGCCTCCATCCCGGCAAAAGCCCCGACCAGCATCAGCAGGGTGGACTTGGGCAGATGGAAGTTGGTGATCAGCCGGTCCACGATTTGAAAGCGGTAGCCGGGCGTGATGAACAAATCGGTTTCGCCCGCTCCGGGACGGAGGCCAAAATCTCCGGCCTGCAAGTTGCCCGCGCGCGCGGCCGATTCGAGCGCGCGCAAGCTGGTGGTGCCTACCGCGACCACGGCCCCTCCGGCCGCGCGCGCGGTATCGATCGCCCGCACCGTGGCCGGCGGAATTTCGTAGTACTCGCTGTGCATTTTGTGCTCCGCCAGATTGCGCACGCGCACCGGCTGGAAGGTGCCGGCGCCCACGTGCAGGGTGAGCCAGGCAAGTTGCACGCCCCTCTCGCGCAGCCGCGTCAGCATCGCCTCGTCGAAGTGCAAGCCTGCGGTCGGTGCCGCCACCGCGCCCGGATGCCGGGCGTACACCGTCTGGTAGCGCGCCTGGTCTTCCTCGCTGTCGGCATGGCTGATATAGGGCGGCAGCGGCAGGTGGCCGTGCCGCTCTAGCAGTTCGAGCACGCCGACGGTGCCGCCGAAGCGCAGCAGGTACAGGTCATCGCGGCGTTCCAGCACTTCCGCCTCGAGCGTCGCGTCGAAGCAAAGCCGCGCACCGGGCCGGGGCGGGTGGCTGGCGCGCAGCTGCACCAGCGCTTCGTGCGGCCCGGTGATGCGCTCTACCAGCGCCTCGATTTTTCCGCCGCTCGCTTTGACGCCGTGCAGGCGTGCCTTGATCACGCGCGTGTCGTTGAATACCAGCACATCGTCCGGGCGCAGGAATTGCGCAAGCTCGCTGAAGCGGTGGTCGGATAGCGTTGCCCCCGAAAGGCGCAGCAGGCGGCTGGCGGCGCGTTCCGGCGCAGGAAATTGCGCGATCAACTCCGGCGGCAGAGGGTAGTCGAAATCTTCAAGCGTGAGCGGCATTACGGGGCCGGCTGCATTGAGACGAAGCGCGAATTAGAGCATAATTCGCCTCCCTCGCGCAGAAATGCAGGGCGAGCGGCCGGGATGGCGGAATTGGTAGACGCACGGGACTCAAAATCCCGCGACTTTACGGTCATGGGGGTTCGATTCCCCCTCCCGGCACCAGCAGCGCGAGTTTGTATTGCCGTCGTTCAGACTATTGCCGGATTGCGCATCTCCGAACGAGAAAAAATGGCCCAGTACATTGATGTCCTGGGCCAAGGCGTTCAAAGGGGAGGAGGAGACAAATGACTTTGAACGAGCCTTGATTGTCCACCGCAGCTAACAGCCGTATTTGACAATTATCAAGAAGACGCCGATTTGCCGCCAGCGGGCGGGCCAGCATATCCGGCATGCGCACCGTGGGATAATGCCGCGCAGACCCGATCGACTAACCCAAATATGGAGATTGCATGGCTAATACTTACCTGATCCACGCCGAACCGCTGGGCACGGCGATACGCGAACTGGTGCGCGGTTTCGGCTCCGAGGAGCGCGAAGTCGAACTGGTGACCGAGAACCTGATCCAGGCCAATCTCACCGGCCACGATTCGCACGGCATCGGCATGCTGCCGCGCTACTCCGAGGCCTGGGTCGAGGGCGGGCTGAAGGCGAATGCGCATATCAAGACGCTGATGGACGGCGGCGCGCTGCTGCGCGTCGACGGCCAGGCCGGATTCGGCCAGGTGATCGGCCATGAGGCGATGACGCTGGCGATCGAGCGGGCGAAGAAATTCGGCAGCTGCATCATGGCGCTGGGAAATTCGCACCACCTGTGCCGCATCGGCGCCTGGGCGGAAATGGCGGTGGCCGAGGGCTTCGTCTCGATCCACTTCGTCAACGTGATCTCGCGCCCTATCGTCGCACCGTTCGGCGGCAGTGACGCGCGCTTCGGCACCAATCCGTTCACCGTCGGCATTCCCGTCGCCGGACGCGATCCGATTCTGCTCGATTTCGCCACCAGCGTGATCGCCCAGGGCAAGGCGCGCGTGGCGCACAACAAGCGCGAAAAGCTGCCGCCCGGACGCATCATCGACGATCAGGGCAAAGACAGCAACGATCCGGCCTACGCCGTGGTCGAGCCGCTGGGCGCGATCCTCGCCTTCGGCGAGCACAAGGGCTACGGCATGGCCGTAGCGTGCGAGCTGCTCGGCGGCGCGCTCGCCGCGGGACTCGCCTGTGGCGGGCCGGCTACGGGCGAAAAACGCGTGCTGAACGGCATGCTCACCATTGTTCTCGATCCGAAGGCGATCGCCGATGTGGCGACCTTCGAGAGCGAGATGCGCGGTTTTCTCGATTGGGTCAGCGCGTCGCCGCCGCGTGCGGGTTTCGACAAAGTGCGTCTGGCGGGCGCGCCCGAGCGCGAATGGCGCGCGAAGCGCCTCGCCGAGGGTATCCCGGTGGATGCGAACACCTGGAACGAGATCCTCGCCGCCGCGACAAGGTTGAAAGTTGACCCGGCGAAGATCAACCGGCTGGCGGGAGTGAAGGGCTGAGCGTGGATCGGCGCTCCGGGCCGGATCAGGCGCAAAGCGCCGCGCTGGCCTGCGGCCGTCCAATGGGGTAATCTAGAGCCTGTTTTCCCCACGCCGCAGTGCCGTTCTGAAGGAACGCCTTCGTGTCGCGCAGTTCGTCTGCCCCTGTTCCCGCTGGCGCTTTTTTACGCGGCGATCCGCTCTGTCTGCGGCAACCACCGATTGCAGACTAGAGGGCGCGATGGGCGCGCACCGGGACTCCTTCGGCACTCTGGATTTTCTGCGCAACCTGCCGCTGTTTCGTGATCTCGACCTGTCGCAGCTCGAGGCCATAGGCGCGGCCACCACAGAGCAGCGCGTCGCCGCAGGCACGGCGCTGTTCCGCCGCGGCGATCCCTGCGACGGCATGCACGTCATCGTGCTCGGCCGGGTGAAGCTCGCCTTGCTCGCGCCGGCGGGCGCGGAAAAAGTGATCGAAATCCTCGGTCCGGGCCAGAGTTTCGGCGAGTCGGTCATGTTCATGGGAAAGCCCCATGTTCTCGATGCCGAGGCGATCGCCGATTCCCTGCTGCTCCATATCCGCCGGAGCGCGATCCTCGAAACGGTCGAGCACAACCCCGAATTTTCACGCCGCATGCTCTATGAACTGTCGCAGCGCCTGTACCGGCTGGTTGCCGACATCGAATCCTATACTTTAAGAAGTGCTACGGAGCGCGTCACCGGCTATCTGCTGGCGGCGCTCGACGACGATGCCAGCCCGGGGCGGCCCGGCGAGGTGCTGTTGGCGGCGAGCAAGAGCGTGCTCGCATCCCGGCTCAATATCACTCGGGAGCATTTTTCGCGCATCCTGCATGAACTGTCGCTGGCCGGGCTGATCCGTGTCAGCGGTCGCAATATCCATATCCTCGACCCGGCCGGCCTGCGCGAACGCAAGTCTTAGAGGCTATTTCAGAATTGCCGAAATGGCCCCTCATTTTGGAACAAACTCTTAGGCGGGCATCGGCGCAGGGAAACGTGCGGGCCCCTGGCGCCAGGGCGCTGCGCATCGCTGCGACCCTGGCGCTTCAATCCATGGTATGGACATCGCCCTGCGCTGGGGCCACGACGCGGGTCCAGCCCAGTTCCTTCTTCACCTCTTCGGCAAAGCCGGCGGCGGTTTCGCGTTCGCCGTGGACCACGAAGGTATATCCGGGCGCGCGCGCGAAGCCGCGCAGCCAGGCGAGCAGGCCTTCGCGGTCGGCGTGCGCCGACAGGCCGCCTATGGTGTGGATGCTTGCGCGCACCGGGATGTCGTCGTTGAAAATGCGCACGTTGCGCGCTCCGTCCACCAGTCGGCGGCCCAGGGTTCCTTCGGCCTGGAACCCGGTGATCAGCACGGCACAGGCGCTGCGCGGCAGGTTCCAGCGCAAATGATGCTTGATGCGGCCGGCGTCGCACATGCCGCTCGCCGAGATGATGATGGCGCCGGACCGGATCTGGTTGAGGGCCATCGACTCCTCCACTTCATGCGTGTAGCGCAGTGTCAGCTCGGCCGGGTTGCTTCGCATCCAGCGGTCGATCTCGCGCACCTCCGGGGTGAGCCGCTCCAGATGGTGGCGCGTGATCAGGGTGGCTTTTTCGGCCATGGGCGAATCGATGAATACGCGCAGCGGCGGCAGCTTGCCCGCGCGCGCCAGACCGGCCAGGGCATAGAGCACGGCCTGGGTGCGGCCGACGGCGAACGCGGGGATGATGACGTTGCCGCCCGCGAGCGTGCTGGAGATGGCTGAGATCAGTTCCGTTTGAGTGTCCGCGGGCGGTTTGTGCAACCGGTTGCCGTAAGTAGACTCGATCAGCAGCACGTCAGCGCTGGCTATGCGCGCGGGCGCCGGCAGCAGCCCGCTCACCGGCTGGCCCAAGTCCCCGGAAAATACCAGGTGACGCGTACCGCTGGCGGCGCGCACCCGGGCATCGATGATGGCCGAGCCGAGAATGTGGCCGGCATCGTGGAAACAGCAGCTGACCGCCGGGTGCGGGCGAAATTCGGCCCCGTAGGCGACCGTGCGCAGCTGCTCGAGGCAGGCGCGCGCCTGGTTCAAGTTGTACAGAGGGACCATCGGGCGCTGGCGGCGCGCGTCGCGGTGACGCGAGCGCCACTCGGCCTCCTTCTCCTGCAAATGCGCACTGTCGACGAGCATGACCTCGAGCAACTCGGCCGTGGTCGCGGTGACGTGGATCGGCCCCCGGTAGCCCAGGGCGGTAAGGCGCGGCAGCAGGCCTGAATGGTCGATGTGCGCGTGGGTAAGCAGCACGAAATCCAGGTGGCGCAGATCGAAATCCAGCGCCGCCAGGTTTTTCGCCCAGGCCTCGTGCCCGCCCTGGAACATGCCGCAGTCGACGAGAAAGCGTACATCCTCGGTCTCAACCAGAGTGCACGAGCCGGTTACTTCTCCGGCGCCGCCGAGAAAGCCAAGTTTCATGCTGGGAATAGCTCCGGGCACTTTACGGATATTCGAATGCGATCCAGTTTGCGCGGACAACGTGGCGCGTGTTTGATCGAGGTCAAGCAAGTACGGCAAATCCGGCGGGCGCTGCCCGCACGTCGGACAAGGCTTGCGCAACCGCGGCTGAATTGGGTTAAAGTTATACATAAAGGAGCCCTGCTCTGGAGGGGGGGCGGCTCGCTTGGCATGGGGTTCACGACCCCGCTGCATCTGGAGGGTGCTCATGTATGCGATCGTCTATAAGTCCGACGGATTTCCGGTTTGCGTCCAGGTGCCCGGTGTGTCGCCCGATCCGGTCGTCGTCTGGTCCTCGGAAACCGACGCCAAGTCATTTATCGACAGCAAGGGCGGCGCGGATGACTTCCAGCCGGTTGCGGTAGACGACGGCAGCCTGGACGCAATTGCCAAGGCGATGGGGTGCCCGGTCGATTTGATTACCCTGGAGCCTTACCCCAGCTAGTCCTGCGGCGCCAGTCGCCGCCTGGCGCGGTCCGATCCGCGCCCGTTTCGTTTCGCGCGCCGCCGTTTGGCGGCACTCCCTTTTCCATGGCTGCCCGGATCGCCGCACACGCCTAGTCCGGGGCTTCCGCCGGCTGTTTTTGATTTGGGTCACATAATCCAAAAAAAACCGTTCCGATGGCTCGGGCGCCGTTGCAGACCACTATAGGTTGGGCTAAATTTCGGTCTCGCCACAGTATCTTGTATCAAGGCTAGGCGGGGTGCATTTGAAATTGCCGGTCCGGGCCCAGCAAAAAGGGCGTGACCCGGTTTCTGCAACAGGTTCCAACAAACACAATAAACAGGACAGCAGCTATGAGCCAGGTTCCGCCCGATTCTCCCCTGTTCAGAATGGCCGGCCTGCCGCAGAGCATACGCAAGCGCGAAGGCAAGCTGGTCGCGTTCGACGCGGCGAAGATCGTGAATGCGATGCAGCGCGCGCGCGCCGCCACCGGAGAATTCGAGCGCGCCGCACTCGAACCCGTGGCCGAGCGCGTGCTGGCCGACATTGCCACGCTGCCGGCCGGCAGCGTGCCTGACATCGAGCGCATCCAGGACAGCGTCGAACTCGCGCTGTTGGGCGCGGGCTACTACCGCACCGCGCGCGCCTACATCGCCTACCGCGAGCAGCACCGGCGCCTGCGCGAGGACAGCCGCACCGCGGTCGACGTCGAGAGCTCGATCAACGAATACCTGGAACGCCGCGACTGGCGCGTCAACGCCAACGCCAACCAGGGTTATTCGCTGGGCGGCCTGATTCTGAACGTGTCGGGCAAGGTGATCGCCAACTACTGGCTCAACCACGTGTATGCGCCCGAGGCCGGACGCGCGCACCGCGAGGGCGACCTGCACATCCACGACCTGGACATGCTCGCCGGCTACTGCGCCGGCTGGTCGCTGCGCACGCTCCTGCACGAAGGCCTGAACGGCGTGCCGGGCAAGGTCGAGGCGGCCGCGCCCAAGCACATGTCGAGCGCAGTCGGGCAGATCGTCAATTTTCTCGGCACGCTGCAAAACGAATGGGCCGGTGCGCAGGCGTTCTCCTCCTTCGACACCTACATGGCGCCCTACATCCGCAAGGACGACATGTCCTATGACGCGGTGAAACAGTGCCTGCAGGAACTGATCTACAACCTCAACGTGCCCTCGCGCTGGGGCACGCAGACGCCGTTCACCAATCTCACTTTCGACTGGGTGTGCCCGGAAGATCTGCGCGAGCAGGTTCCGGTGATCGGCGGCAAGGAAATGCCCTTCGCCTACGGCGAACTGCAGCGCGAAATGGACATGATCAATCGCGCCTATATCGAAGTCATGACCGCGGGCGACCACCTGGGCCGGGTGTTCACCTTCCCCATCCCGACCTACAACGTGACCACGGATTTCGACTGGGAGTCGGAAAACGCCAACCTGCTGTTCGCGATGACCGCCAAGTACGGCCTGCCTTACTTTCAGAACTTTCTCAACTCCGAACTCAAGCCGAACATGATCCGCTCCATGTGCTGCCGGCTGCAGCTCGATCTGAGGGAACTGCTGAAGCGCGGCAACGGCCTGTTCGGTTCGGCCGAGCAGACCGGCTCGGTGGGTGTGGTGACCCTCAATTGCGCGCGGCTGGGGCACCTGTACCGCGGCGACGAAGCGGCGCTGCTCGCGCGCGTCGACGAGCTGATGGATATCGCCAAGAACTGCCTGGAACTGAAGCGCAAGGTAATCCAGCGCTACATGGACGCGGGCCTGTTCCCCTACACCAAACGCTACCTCGGTACGCTGCGCAATCACTTTTCCACCATCGGCGTGAACGGCATCAACGAAATGATCCGCAACTTCAGCGCGGACGAACACGACATCACCAGCCGGTGGGGTCACGGCTTCGCCTGCCGGCTGCTCGATCACATCCGCGCGCGCATCGTCGCGTTCCAGGAAGAGACCGGCCACATGTACAACCTCGAGGCGACGCCGGCCGAAGGCACGACGTATCGTTTCGCGCGCGAGGACAGAAAGCGCTTCCCCGGCATCCTGCAGGCGGGCACGGCGGACATGCCGTTCTACACCAATTCCTCGCAGTTGCCGGTGGGCTTCACCGACGACCCGTTCGAGGCGCTGGAGCGCCAGGACGAACTGCAGCGCAAGTACACCGGGGGCACGGTGCTGCACCTGTACATGAGCGAGCGCGTGACCTCGGCGGACGCGTGCAAGAAGCTGGTACGCCGGTCCCTGGAGCGTTTCGGCCTGCCTTACATCACGGTGACGCCGACGTTCTCGATCTGCCCCAAGCACGGCTATCTCGCGGGCGAGCATGAATTCTGCCCGCGCTGCGACGAGGAACTGCTGGCGAAAAAGCGCCGCCAGGCCGAAGCGGCGTAACAGCAACGACAAAGGAGGAAAAGCCATGAATGCAGTAACCGAAGCCCAGGCCTTCAGCGAAATCGAACTGCGCGACGACGAGCGCCAGCGCTGCGAAGTGTGGACCCGCGTGATGGGTTACCACCGCCCGGTGGCGTCGTTCAATATCGGAAAAAAAGGCGAGCACCACGAACGCAAGTTCTTCACCGAGCGCCGCGCCAGCCTGGGCTGAGGCCGCGCCAGCGCCGCTGGTTATCGGCGGGCTGACGCCGCTTTCGGCGACCGACTATCCGGGCGAGCTGGCCGCGGTGGTCTATTGCCAGGGTTGCCCCTGGCGCTGCGGCTATTGCCACAATCCGCACCTGCTGCCCGGCCGCACGGCGGGCGGCCTCGCCTGGAGCGAAGTGTTCGAGTTCCTGCGTCGCCGCGGCGGGCTGCTGGATGCGGTGGTGTTCAGCGGCGGCGAGCCGACCGCCCAGCCGGGACTAGCGCGGGCGATGCGCGAAGCTAAGGCCCTGGGTTACCGCATAGGTCTGCACAGCGCCGGCATTTACCCGCGGCGTTTCGCCGAAGTCCTGCCCCTGGTCGACTGGGTCGGCTTCGACGCCAAGGCGCCGTTCGACGCGGTCTACGCGCGCATCACCGGCGTGCGCGCGAGCGGGGAGGCGGCTTTGGAAAGCGCACGCGCATTGCTCGCCAGCGGCGTGGACTGCGAATTCCGCACCACCTGGCACGCCGGGTTTCTGTCGCTGGCGGAGCTCGATCGCCTGACCCAAACGCTCGCCGATCTGGGCGTGCGCCGCTATGTATTGCAGGAGTTTCGCGCCAGCGGCGGTGTCGTGTTTAGACCCGAAGGCAGCGTTGCCGCAGCGGACCTGGAGGTTCTCGCGCGGCGCTTCACTCGGTTCAGTCTGCGACGCGCCTAGCCGCCTGACGCTTTACAGTCGACGTGGGTCGGTTTGGCTTCGTCGAGCAGCGTGACCACGTTGTCCTTGATGTCGAGCGTGGCGCTGCCGTTGCTGTAGTTGGTGCCGGCGGTGGCTCTGTTCAGCCGGAATTCGCGCTCCGGCAATATGACCCAGGCGGCGGCGCCGTTGTCCAGATAGCGCACGAACAGGCGCTTGCCGGCGTCGCATTGGTAGGCGGTGGCCCCGGCCGGGGCGCGCGAAGTATCCTGCTCCTTGGCGCCGCCGAACGACAGCACATCCAGGTTTACGCTGCTGCAGGCACCGAGCAGCAGGGTTGCGCAGGTGATGGCGGCGGTGCGGGTGATGTGATGTTTCATGTTCGTCTCCTCACGGGAATTGATTGGACGACGCTGCGGGCCGGGCGCGGCTACAGGGTCACTTCGATATTGTCGACGAGCCGCGTCTTGCCTAGATAGGCGGCGGCGAGCACCACCAGTTCGCGGTCCGCAGCGGCCGGCACCTGCAGATCGGCGCGGCGGCGCACGGCGATGTACTGCGGTGTCCAGCCGTTGCGGGACAGCAGCGCCATGCCTTCGAGTTCAATGCGCTGGAAATTGCGCTCGCCCGCGGCGAGTCTTTGCTGTGCGTCCTGAAGCAGCGCATACAGGCGCGGCGCCTCGGCACGCTCGTTCGGGGCCAGGTAGCCATTGCGTGACGATAGTGCCAGGCCGTCGGCGGCGCGCACCGTCTCCGCCGGAATGATTTCGACCGGCAGCGCGAACTGGCGCACCATGTCGCGCAATACCAGGTACTGCTGGTAGTCCTTCTTGCCGAAGATCGCCGCGTGCGGCATGACCATGTTGAACAGCTTCAGCACCACCGTCGCGACGCCGCGGAAGTGCCCGGGACGGAACGCGCCGTCGAGGATGTGCTGCAGATCTGAGGGCTCGACCACGAAAGTCTGCGGCTCGGGGTAGATTTCCCTCTCGTCCGGGGCGAACACCACGTCCACGCCCGAATTGCGCAACTTGTCGCAATCGGACTGAAAGGTGCGCGGATAGCGTTCGAAATCCTCTTTCGGCCCGAACTGCAGGCGGTTGACGAATATGCTCACCACCGTACACATGGCCTTGGGCTTGGCGATGCCTATCAGGTTGATGTGCCCTTCGTGCAGGTTGCCCATGGTGGGCACGAAAACGTTGTTGGGCTCGCGCTGAAGGCGTTCGCGCAAAGCCGTGACGGAGGTGACGATATCCATGATCGAGGTCTCTTATTCGCCCAGGTTGAAAAATTCGCGCTGCCCGCGCATGCCTGCGATGCGCTCGAGCAGTAGGCCGAAATCGGCCGGCCGGTCGACGAAATTGAGCCGCTCGGAATTGACGATCAGCACCGGCGAGCCGGTGTGGTGGTAGAAAAACCGGTTGTAGCTGTCCGCGACCAGGGCGAGGTAGGCCTCCGAGATCGGCCGCTCGAATTCCACGCCGCGGCGCCTGACGCGCTCGATCAGCGTTTCTGTCTGCGCCTGCAGGTAGATCACCAGGTCCGGCCGCGGCGCCTGCGGCGCGAGCGTGGCGTAGATCTGCTGGTACAGGTGCAGTTCTTCGTTGTTGAGGGTGAGGCGCGCAAACAGGGGATCTTTGTCGAGCAGGAAATCGGCCACGGTCACCTGGCTGAACATGTCGAGCTGGTTGAGTTCGCGCAGCTGGTTGAAGCGCTGGAACAGGAAAAACAATTGCGTCGGCAGCGCGTAGCGCTCCATGTCCTGGTAGAAGCGCGCGAGGAACGGGTTCTGCTCCGGGTGCTCCAGCAGCAGCCCGGCGTTCAGGTGCTCGGCGAGGCGCCGGGCGAGGCTGGTCTTGCCCACGCCTATGGGACCCTCGACGACGATGTGGCGGTATTTTTGCATCAGGTGCGAAACACGAAATACACGGCGCCCATGATACACAGCGCGGCCCAAAGATAGTCGAGCTTTAGCGGCTGTTGCATGTAAAACACCGCGAACGGCACGAACACGGCCAGCGTAATCGCCTCCTGCATGATCTTGAGTTGCGGCAGCGACAGCTCGGCGTAGCCGATGCGATTGGCCGGCACTTGCAGCAGATATTCGAACAGCGCCACGCCCCAGCTCAACAGGGCGGCGATCACCCAGGGCTTGCTGCCGAGTTCCTTCAGGTGGGCGTACCAGGCGAAGGTCATGAAAATGTTGGACAGCGACAGCAGAATCGCCGTCTGCGCGACCACGGGCAGCTTCATCAGCATGGGGCCAGCCTGCTGATGCTCTGGCCGGCGCAGCGGGTAAGCCAGTCCGCTGCGGGCCCCAGGCCGGGAATGACGCAATCGGGGGCGATCTCGGTGAGCGGCGCGAGCACGAAGGCGCGCTGGTGCATGCGCGGATGCGGCACGGATAGCCCGGGTTCGGACAGGGTTACCGCGTCGTAGAGCAGCAGGTCCAGGTCGAGGGTGCGCGGCGCATTGGCGAAGGAGCGCTCGCGGCCGAAGCGCGCCTCGACGGCGAGCAGGGCGGCGAGCAGGGCCTGCGGCGCGAGTCCGGTGGACAATTGCGCCACGGCGTTGATGAAATCGGGCTGGTCGGCGTGGCCGACCGGAGCGCTGCGGTAGAGCGAGGAGGCGGCTTCAAGGCGCGTCTGCGGCAATTCGGCCAGCGCCGCGAATCCGCGGCGCACCTGGCTCTCGGGGTCGCCGAGATTGCTGCCCAGGGCGATGAATGCGGTATGCGTCGATTTCAATGGATTACCGCGGAGGACGCAGAGGGCGCGCAGGCCTTGCTTGAGATGGTGTGCTCTTCCTCTGCGACCTGTGCAGTCGGTTAATTTCCCGGTTCATCCTGTTCCGGTGTCGGCTCGGGCGCATGCTCGGTCTTGCTTTTGCGCCGGCGGCGCGGGCGTTTTTTCGGCGCGGTGTCCGGGATCAGCATGGCGTTGCGCTCTTCCATCTCCGCGTCCTGAAAGCGGGTCCACCAGTTGGCGAGTTCCATAGTCACCTCGCCGCTTTCCGCCCGCAGCAGCATGAAATCGTAGCCGGCGCGAAAGCGCGGATGGGTGAGCAGCACCAGGGCGCGTTTGCCCGAGCGCTGCTCCAGGCGCGGTTGCAGCGACCAGATTTCCTTCATCGTCGTGGTCAGGCGCCGCGGAATCGACAATTTGTCGGTCTGCGCGTCCAGCACCTGGTCCATCGCGAGGTAGAGCGCGGGGATGCTGCGCATGTCTTTGCCCTCGTTGGCTTTCCAGGCTGCGAGCACTTCGTGCCACAGCAGCGCGGCGAACAGGAAGGCGGGTGAAACCGATTTGCCGGCACGGATGCGCGTGTCGGTCTGATCCAGCGCGAGACGCAGGAAGCGCTCGCCCAGCGGCTGTTCCACGATCACGTCCAGCAAGGGCAGCAGCCCGTGGTGCAGGCCTTCCTTGCGCAGTTTCGCCAGGCAGGCGGCGGAATGGCCCGAGAGCAGCAGTTTCAGCATTTCCTCGAACAGCCGCGCCGAGGGCACGTTCTCGAGCAGGTCGGCCAGCTCGTGGATCGGCGCCCGCGTCTTCGGGTCGATGCTAAAGCCGAGCTTGGCGGCGAAACGCACCGCGCGCAGCATGCGCACCGGATCCTCGCGAAAGCGCAGGGTCGGATCGCCGATGATGCGCATGGTCTTCTTGCGCACATCGGCGAAACCGCCGTGGTAATCGAGCACGGTTTCGTCGTGCGGGTCGTAATACAGGGCGTTGGCGGTGAAATCGCGCCGCGCCGCATCCTGCACGCGGGTGCCGTAAACGTTGTCGCGCAGCAAGCGGCCGTGCTCGTCGGCTTCCCCGCCTTCGCCGGCGCGAAACGTCGACACTTCCACCGTCTCCTGGCCGAACAGCACATGCACCAGCTTGAAGCGCCGGCCGATCAGATGCGAGCGCCGGAACAGGCGATGCACCTCGTCCGGATGCGCATCGGTGGCGACGTCGAAATCCTTTGGAACCACCCCGAGCAGCAGGTCGCGCACCGCGCCACCGACGATGTAGCCGGAGTAATCGTGCGCGCGCAGGATCTCGCACACCTTGAGCGCGCCGTGGCTGATGGAACTGCGCGCGATGCCGTGCTTGTCGCGCGCGTATATCCTGGGCTCGGGTTCGGCGCCCATGTTGAACATGCGGCGGATGAATTTCTTGATCAAAATGCGGGAATAAATGCTTTGGAGAGGAGCCTGCCGGCGATTCGATTGTGCATGGATAACGACCTACAGATCGCCCCGGGCAAACTGATCGGACGCGGGGCGACTGTGGGCGGCATCATACCTTAACTTGGGCAATCCGGAAGCCACGCCTCCGACCGCGGAAAAGCCATCATCCCATGAAATAGGGCCCCCCCCGGCAAATCCTGCCGCTTACGCGCCCGCCGGCTAGGCGAGCTCGATGATGTCCCAGCCGCGCGCCAGCGCCGCCTGCCTGAGCGGGTGATCCGGGCGCACCGCAACCGGGTGCGTGACCCGCTCCAGCAGCGGCAGATCGTTGTGGGAATCGCTGTAAAACCGGGTTTCCGAGAAATCCTCCCAGCGCCTGCCCTGCGCCGCCAGCCACTGCTCCACGCGCGTGATCTTGCCTTCGCGAAAGCAGGGCGTGCCGCTCACTTTTCCGGTAAATCTGCCGTCGATCTGCTCGGGCTCGGTGGCGACCAGGTGCGCCACGCCGAACTCGCGCGCGATCGGCGCTGTGACGAAGGAATTGGTGGCGGTGACGATGGCGCACAACTGCGCTTCGCGCACGCTCTGGCTGACCAGGCGGCGCGCCGCGGCCGAGATTTTCGGCAGGATTTTCTGCGCCATGAACTGAACCTGCCAGGCGTCGAGTTGCACGCGCGGGTATTGCGCCAGGGGCGCCAGCTGAAAGTCGAGGAACGCGTAGATGTCGAGCCGGCCGGCCTTGTACTGGTCGAAGAATTCCTGGTTGCGGTGTTCGTAGCTCGCGCGCTCGAGCACGCCCTGATCGATCAGGAACTGCGCCCATTCGTAGTCGCTGTCGCCGTCGAGCAGGGTGTTGTCGAGATCGAATAGAACCAGTTTCAACGCAATGCCTTTGTCATCTATTTTGCGCGGACGAGAAACCGTCCGCGCGGATCGTCGCTTGCGCACGGATGAAAAGCCATCCGTGCGCAATCAACGATCTTGTATGAAAACCCAACGCAGCCCTTGTTTTTATCATAACCGGGTTTTAGTTCCGGCATAACGCGCTTCGCGCATTAGCCTCCACTGAAACTTCATTTTCTGTACGGATGGTTCTTATCCGTACAGAAAACCCGGTTGGCGCGCGCAGCGCGCAAGTCCGCTGCCAGCATTCGACAGTACTCAAGAAGGCGTAGATGGTTTGTCTCTCATCGATTCCAGCGCGTTTCTGAGCAGGGGCAGGGTAACCGGGCGCTTTTGCTCGAGCGAGTAGCGGTCGAGCGCATCGAGGATGCCGACCAGACTCGCCATGTCGCGCCGCGCGTGCTGCAACAGATACGCGATCACGTCCTCGCCCAGCTTGAGCGCGCGCTCCTCGGCGTGCTTGCGCAGCGCCTCGGCTTTTTCCTGATCCGACAAGGGGTGCAGTTGGAACGCCAGACCCCAGGCGAGCCGGCTGCGCAGGTCGGCGCGCAGCGCGAGCTGCGCCGGTGCGGCGTCGCCGCTGGCGACCAGGGCGCCGCCGGCGGTGCGCACGCAGTTGTACAAATCGAACAGCCTGATTTGCTCGTCTGCTCCCAATAGCTGCACATCGTCCACTGCGATCAGCCTGCCGCCCGCCTCGCCGAGCGCGGCTGCGCCTTGCAGATACCAGGCTCCGGTCGCGCCCGCCGCCTGTACCAGGCCGCGCAGCAGGTGGGTGCGGCCGCTCCCGGGCCCGCCCCAGAGATAGACGAAGCGTTCGCCGCCGCCGGCGATTTCGCGCAGCGCCTGCAGCGCGGCGGCATTGCGTCCGGGCACAAAATTGTCCAGCGTGGGCGCCGGCGGCTCGGCCAGTTGCAGTAGCAGTTGCTGCTGCATCATTTCTTGTACAGGCTGCTGTCGAGATACTGGTTGCCCAGGTGGCGCAGGCCCACCAGCAGGGCGGCGCTCGCAGGCAATGCCAGCAACACGCCGAAAAAGCCGAATATCTGGCCGAAAGCGAGCAGCGCGAAAATCACGGCAACCGGATGCAGGCCGATGCGCTGTCCGACCAGCATCGGCGTCACCAGCATGCCCTCCAGCGCCTGGCCGATGCCGAATACGATCCATACCGGGACGACGCCGTTCACGCCGGGGAACTGCATGAAGGCGACCAGGGTCGCGAGCACCAGGCCGGTGAGCATGCCGACATAAGGCACGAACACCAGCATGCCGGTGATGATGCCTATGGGCAGGGCGAATTCCAGCCCGGCCAGCCAAAGGCCGAGGACGTAGAGCACGCTCATCAGGACCATTACCGCGACCTGCCCGCGCAGGAATTCGGCCAGGACGGCGTCGATCTCGGTGGCGATGCCGGTCAGGCGCGGGTGCCAGCGCCGCGGCAGCAGGCGATTGATCCGCGCCAGCAGCGCGTTCCAGTCGCGCAGCAGGTAAAACAGCACCACCGGCACCAGCAGCAGGTTCACGACGAAGCCCAGCACGGCGAGGCCGCCGATTTTGAGCGAGGCGAGCAGTTGCCTTCCCAGGCCGTCGGCGCCCTGCAGGTTTTCGTGCAGGAAACTCTTCAGCGCGGCCAGGTCGAACTGCAACTCCACATCGAACCTGGCTTTGAGCCAGGGCGCCAGATTGTCGTTGAGCTGGACCAGCAAGCCGGGGAGCCGCTCCGACAGCAGGCCCACTTCCTTGATGAACAGCGGCAGCAGGATCAGCAGCAGCAGCACCAGCAGTCCGGCGATCAAGATCAGCACCAGCGCCGCGCCCAGGGCGCGGCGCACCCGGTGGCGTGCCAGCCAGCTCACCAGGGGATTGCTGATGTAGGCGAGAATCGCGGCGAACAGGAACGGCGCCAGTATCGGGCTTAGGACGTACAGCAGCGCAATCAGCACCGCGGCCGGAATTAACCACCAGAGATTGTTCGGTTCGGCCAGGATTTTAGGCGTCATTTCGAGTAGACTTTGCGCTGCAAAGCCCAAAACTGTAGCCGTATCTCGCGAAACATACAAATCTTGAATACTCCCCCAGAAAAATCCCTGTCTTACCGCGATGCGGGCGTGGACATCGACGCCGGCGACGCGCTGGTCGAGGCGATCAAGCCTTACGCCAGGCGCACCATGCGGCCCGAAGTGCTGACCGGCCTCGGCGGATTCGGCGCCATGGTCGAAATCTCGAAGAAATACCGCGAGCCGGTGCTGGTCGCCGGCACCGACGGCGTCGGCACCAAGCTGAAGCTCGCGTTCCACCTGAACCGCCATGATACGGTCGGCATCGACCTGGTCGCGATGAGCGTCAACGACGTGCTGGTGCAGGGCGCCGAGCCCTTGTTCTTTCTCGACTACTTCGCCTGCGGCAAGTTGGAGCTTGCCAGTGCCACCGATGTGATCAAAGGCGTCGCGCGCGGCTGCGAGCTGGCCGGTTGTGCGCTGATCGGGGGCGAAACGGCGGAGATGCCCAGCATGTATCCGGCCGGGGAGTACGATCTCGCCGGTTTCGCCGTCGGCGTGGTGGAGAAAAGCGCGATCATCGACGGCAAGGACATCGTCCCCGGCGACGCGGTGCTGGGGCTCGCGTCCAGCGGTGCACACTCCAACGGCTATTCGCTGATCCGCGCCATCATCGAGCGCGCCAAGCCCGACCTGCAGGCGGATTTTCATGGCCGGCCGCTGGCCGAGGTGCTGCTCGAACCCACGCGCATTTACGTCAAGCCGCTGCTCGCGCTGATGCAGGCGATCAAGGTCAAGGGGCTGGCGCATATCACCGGTGGCGGACTGGTCGAGAACATTCCGCGCGCGCTGCCCGAGGGAGTGACCGCGGTGCTGCAGAAATCCGCCTGGCCCATGCCGCCCCTGTTCAACTGGCTGCAACAGCACGGCGGGGTCGCCGAGGCTGAAATGCACCGCGTGTTCAATTGCGGTATAGGCATGACCGTGATCGTGGCCGAAGAGCATGCCGCCACGGCGCAGCGTATGCTGGCCGCGGCCGGCGAGAGCGTCTTTCGCATCGGCCGCATCGAGGCCAGGTCGCCGGGGCAGGCCCGGACCATCGTGGTCTAGCGCCGCATTCGGACCGGACGGGGCGGAGCAGCGGCATGGCGGCGGCGCGCAACAGCTTCACTGTTTTCCCGCTCGGCGATTCAGCGGTGCTCGCCGAATTCGGCACCAACCTCGATCTCGAGGTGAACGCAAGACTGCAACGCCTGGCCGATGCGGTGCGAGCACGGGGCGTGCCCTGGATCGGCGACATCGTTCCCGCGCTGGGCTCGCTGGCGCTGCACTTCGATCCCGCGCGCATGTCGCCTGAGCTCGATCCGGTCGCCGCCGCGAAGGACCTGCTGCAGGATTGCCTGCGCGGCGGGTTGCGCGCCGCCCGGGCGCGCCCGGCATCGCTGGACGTCCCGGTGTGCTACGACGCCGAGCTTGCCCCCGACCTCGCCGAAGTGGCCGAGAAGGTGAAACTTTCGGTGGAGGAGGTTGTTAGCCGGCACACGGCCCCCGGGCACCGCGTTCTGATGATGGGTTTCGCGCCCGGGCAACCCTACATCGGGGGGCTCGACGCCGCGCTCGTCGTGCCGCGCCGCGCGACCCCGCGCACCCGCGTGCCGGCCGGTTCGGTCGCGATCGCGAATGCGCAGACCGCGGTGTATCCGTTCGAGATTTCGGGCGGCTGGAACGTCATCGGACGCACGCCGCTGCTGGTATTCGACGTGACGCGCGACCCGGCGGCGCTGTTCACACCCGGCATGAACGTGCGTTTCGTGGCGATCGCCCGCGCCGAATACGAGCGCCTGCGCGCACCGTGATTATCCGCGTCCTGCGTCCAGGCCTGCAGACGACGGTGCAGGACCTCGGCCGATACGGCCTGCAGCATCTTGGCGTCGTGCCCTGCGGCGCGATGGACGCGGTCGCGCACCGTCTGGCCAATGCGCTCGTCGGCAATGCGGCGGGCGCCGCGACCCTCGAATGCACGGTCATCGGTCCGGAACTGCTGTTCGAGCAGGCGGCGCTGATCGCGCTGTGCGGCGCGGCGTTCGAGGCGACCGTAGAGGGCGAGATGTTGCCGCAGAACCGGCCGGTGCTGCTCGAGGCCGGAGCGCGCCTGCGCGTCGGCCGCACGCTGCAGGGCGTGCGCGGCTATCTCGCGGTGGCGGGCGGAATTGGCGTTCCGGCCGTGCTGGGGAGCCGCAGCACCTACCTGCCGGCGGCTTATGGGGGACTCGAGGGCCGGGCGCTGCGCGCGGGGGATGCGCTCGCGATCGATGCTGCCGCGCCGGCGCTCGCCGCGGCGCGTTTCGCCAGATTGAAGCATGCGCGAACCGCCGCGCGGTTCAGGAGCACGGCCTGGCGCGTCGAGGCGATGACGCTGCCCGCCGAGACCACCATTGCGGTGCGCGCGATGGAAGGGCGTCACTATGCCCAGTTCGACGCCGGTTCGAAGCGCGCCTTTTTCGACGCGACCTGGCGGGTGTCGCAGGATTCGAACCGGATGGGATTCCGGCTCGCGGGGCCGGTGCTGGTACGCCGCAGCGCGGGCGAACTGCTGTCCGAGCCGACCTGCCTCGGCACGGTGCAGGCGCCGGCCGACGGCAGCGTGATCGTGCTCATGGCGGATCACCAGACCTCCGGCGGCTATCCTAAGATCGCCGAGGTGGCCGGCGCCGATGTGGCCCTGCTGTCGCAGGTCGCGCCGGGCGCCGCGCTGCGCTTTGTGCGCTGCACGGTCGGCGAAGCGCGCGAGGCGCTGCAGCGGCTGCATGCGAAAATCGCCAGCATCGTCCGCGGAATCGAACTTCAGTACGGAGGCTGAGCCAACATGAAAACGATCGATCTCAACTGCGATATGGGCGAGAGCTACGGGCTCTGGCGGATGGGCGACGACGCGGCGATCATGCCGCTGGTCACTTCGGCCAATATCGCCGCGGGGTTTCACGGTGGTGACCCGGCGACGATACGCAATACCGTGCGTATCGCGGTGGCGCACGGGGTCGCGATCGGCGCGCATCCCTCGCTCCCCGATCTGGTGGGTTTCGGGCGCCGCGCGATGAAAATCACGCCGCAGGAGGCCTACGACCTGGTCCTGTACCAGGCGGGTGCGGTCGAGGCGTTCGCGCGCGCCGCGGGCGCGCGGCTGCACCACGTCAAATGCCACGGCGCGTTCTACAACATGGCGGTGAACGACGAGCCACTCGCGGAGGCGATCGTGCGCGCGGTCAAAGACCTCGGCGGCGGGACGCTGCTCTATGCACTCTCGGGCAGCCGCATGATGGCGCTCGCGGCGGCGCACGGGGTGAGGGCGATTGCCGAGGTGTTCGCCGACCGAGGCTACGAGGACGACGGCACGCTGGCGCCGCGCGGCACGCCGGGCGCCATGATCGAGGAGGCGGAAAAATCGGTGGCGCAGGCGCTGGGCATGGTCGAGGACGGTGTCGTACTCAGTCGCCACGGTACGCGCGTCGCGGTGTCGGCCGGCACCATCTGCCTGCACGGCGATCAGCCCGGCGCGGTGGTATTCGCGCAGGCGCTGCGCCGGGCGTTCGCCGACCGCGGCCTCGGATTCGCTGCGCCTTAGACGATCTAGCTGCCGCGCCTGGCCAGGTAGATCCCGGCCAGCACCACGAGCCCACCCAGCATTTGCGCCGGCGATACGGCTTCGCCCAGCAGCGCCCAGGCGTAGACGGCGGCCAGCACCGGCTGCAGCAGCAGGCTCACCGAGGAGAATGTCGCCGGCAAATGCGCGAAACCGTAGGCGATCAGACTCTGGCCGGCGATATGGGGAATGAGCGCCAGGCCGATCAGCACCATCCAGCCGCCCGCCGACTGCGGCATGAACACGTCGGCGGTCGCAAGGCCGTAGGGCAAGAGTGCGATGGCGGCGACGCTGGTGGTAACGGCCATCAGCGTCGAAGTCGAACAGCGCGCACTGGCAGATTTGATCGCCAGCATGTATCCGGCATAGAACACCGCGGTCAACACGCCGAGCGCGTCGCCGAGCAAGGCGCGGCCGCCGAGTGCAAAGTTGGGGCCGATGAGCAAGGTAGCGCCGCCGAGCGTCACGCCGAGCGCGATCAGGAACAGCCGCGAAACGCGCTGGCGGAATAGCAGCCAGGCGCCTAGGGTCACGAAAATCGGCGCGAAATTCGCTTCCAGGGTGGAGTTGGCGACCGTCGTGTACATGATGGACACATGCCAGGCGGCGAGGTCGCCGGCAAAGCACAGCCCGGCGATGACCAGTGGTTTCCACGGCAAGGTGCCGGCGCGATCGGCGCGCGGCGACAGCCTCGCCCAGATCCACAAAGGCGCGAGCGCGAGTGCGACGCGCCAGAAGGCGCTTGCGGTCGGTCCGGTGTCCGACAGCCGCACGAAAATCGGCGCGAAGGCGATGGCCGCGGCGCCGAGCAGCAGCGCGGCGAAGGCGAGGGTCTTGCGCGAGGCGTCAGCCTGGTTCATGCAACGGTAGCGCCCGTGTCAAGGCAGAGCGGGGGACGCGATTATACAAGGAAGTCGCGCAAATCCCGCCAGCCGCCGAGCCATCCGGCCGCGGCGGCGCTTGCAGGCCGTTGATTTGTTTCGAACGTCATGCACGCCGGGATGCGGGTGGTAAAATTTCGGCGCCCCCATCCTGCCCAGCTTATGACCCCCGCCTTCGTCCATTTACGCCTGCACAGCGAATTCACCGTCAGCGACGGGATCGTGCGCATCGACCAGGCGGTGGCGCGCGCCGCCGCGGACGGCATGCCGGCGCTGGCGGTGACCGACCTCGCCAACCTGTTCGGCATGGTGAAGTTCTACAAGGCGGCGCGCGGCGCAGGGGTGAAGCCGGTGATCGGCTGCGACGTCTGGATCGGCAACGAAACCGAGCGCGACAAACCCTCGCGCCTGCTGCTGCTGTGCCGCAACCGCCAGGGCTTCCTGCAGCTGTCCGAGCTGCTCACTCGTGCCTGGCTGGAAAACCAGGTGCGCGGCCGCGCCGAGATCAGGAAGGACTGGCTGAGTACGCGCGGCGTCGACGGCCTGCTGGCGCTATCCGGGGCCCAGGCGGGGGACATAGGCGGCGCACTCGCGCAGGACCATATCGCGCAGGCCGAGCGCCTGGCCGGGGAATGGGCGCAGCTGTTCCCGCAGCGTTTCTATATCGAGTTGCAGCGTTGCGGCGCCGCCGCCACCGAGCACTATATCCAGCGCGCGCTCGCGCTCGCCGGCCGGCTCGAATTGCCGGTGGTCGCGACCCATCCGGTGCAGTTCCTCAAGCCCGAGGAATTTCTCGCCCACGAGGCGCGGGTGTGCATCGCCGAGGGCTATGTGCTCGCCGACCAGCGCCGGCCGCGCGTTTTCACGCCGCAGAGCTACTTCAAGACGCAGGCCGAAATGGCCGAGCTGTTCGCGGACATCCCCGAGGCGCTCGCCAACAGTGTGGAGATCGCGCGCCGCTGCAATCTCATGCTGGAGCTCGGCAAGAGCAAGCTGCCGCCGTTTCCCACCCCGGAAGGCGTAAGCCTGGAGGACTATCTGGCGCAGCAGGCGGGGCAGGGCCTCACGCTGCGGCTGGCGAAATTATTTCCGGATGACGAGCAGCGCGCGCGGCGCGAGCCCGAGTATCGCGCGCGCCTCGCGTTCGAGATCAAGACCATCACCCAGATGGGTTTCTCCGGCTACTTCCTGATCGTCGCCGACTTCATCAACTGGGCCAAGGCGAACGACGTGCCGGTAGGCCCCGGGCGCGGCTCGGGCGCGGGTTCGCTGGTCGCCTATTCGCTATGCATCACCGATCTCGACCCGCTGCGCTACGACCTGCTGTTCGAGCGCTTCCTCAATCCGGAGCGGGTGTCCATGCCCGACTTCGACATCGATTTCTGCCAGGACGGCCGCGACCGGGTCATCGAGTACGTGAAGAAGAAATACGGCGCCCAGTCGGTGTCGCAAATCGCCACCTTCGGCACCATGGCGGCGAAGGCGGTGGTGCGCGACGTTGGCCGGGTGATGGAATGGAACTACGGGCGCACCGACGAACTCGCGAAGCTGATCCCGTTCGCGCCGGGAAAACTGATCACGCTGGAGATGGCGCGCGAGATGGAACCGCGCCTCGCCGAGCGCGAGCAAAACGACGAGGAGACGCGCGAACTGCTCGCGCTCGCCGGCCAGCTCGAAGGCCTGACGCGCAACGTCGGCATGCACGCGGGCGGTGTGCTGATCGCGCCGGGCAAGCTCACCGATTTCTGCCCGCTGTACACGGCGCAGGGCGCGGAGAGCGTGGTGTCGCAGTTCGACATGAAAGATGTCGAAGCCGTCGGCCTGGTGAAATTCGACTTTCTCGGCCTGACCACGCTCACCATCCTCGACTGGGCCATGCGCCATATCCGCGCTCGCCGCTATGGCGAGCCGCGGCCGGATTTCCTGCTGGAGACGATCCCGCTCGACGATCCCGCGATCTACAAGATTTTCGCGGGGGCCAACACCACCGCCGTGTTCCAGTTCGAATCGCGCGGCATGCGCGACCTGCTGAAACAGGCGCGGCCCGACCGCTTCGAGGACATCATCGCCCTGGTGGCGCTGTACCGGCCCGGCCCGATGGACCTGATTCCGGAATTTATCGAGCGCAAGCAAGGCAAGCAGCGCGTCGAATACGTCGATCCGCGCCTGCAGCCGATACTCGGCTCGACCTACGGCATCATGGTCTACCAGGAGCAGGTGATGCAGATCGCGCAGGTGATCGGCGGCTACAGCCTGGGCAGCGCCGACCTCCTGCGCCGCGCCATGGGCAAGAAGAATCAGGAGGAAATGGACCAGCAGCGCGATATTTTCGTCTCCGGCGCGGAGAAGAACGGCCTGGAAAAGAAGAAGGCGAACGAACTGTTCGACTTGATGCAGAAGTTCGCCGGCTATGGTTTCAACAAGTCGCACGCGGCGGCCTACGCGCTGGTCGCGTGCCAGACGGCCTACCTGAAAGCGCATTTCCCTTCCGAATTCATGGCGGCCAACTTGTCGGCGGTGATGGACGACACGGACAAGGCGCACAGCATCTATGTCGACGCGCTGGCCAATGGCCTGAAGGTGCTGCCGCCCGATATCAACAGCGGCGCCTACCGCTTCGTGCCGGTGGACGAGACGAGCATCCGCTATGGCCTCGGCGCGGTGAAAGGCACGGGGGAATCCGCGATCGGCGCCATCGTGCGTGCGCGCGAAGAGGCGGGTGCGTTTCGCGACCTGTTCGATTTCTGCGAGCGCATCGACAAGCGCGTGGTCAACCGGCGCGTGGTCGAGGCGCTGGTGCGCGCCGGGGCGTTCGATTGCATCAACCCGGACCGCGCCGGCCTGTTCGCCTCGGTCGGCATCGCGCTCGAGGCGGCGGAGCAGCGCGAGCGTCATGCGCAGCAGGTCAACCTGTTCGGCGACTCAGGCGGCGCGGGCGCCGAGCGCCCGGCGCTGATCGGCGCCGAGCGCTGGGACGAGGGGCGCGTGCTGCGGGAGGAGAAAGCCAGCCTCGGCTTTTATCTCTCCGGGCATCCGTTCAGCGCCTACCGCGCGGAGGTGCAGCGCTTCGTGCGCAGTTCGCTCAAGAGCCTGCAGCCCGGCGCCAGCTTCGAGCAGCAGCAACGCAGCCAGCTCATCGCCGGCGTGGTCGAGTCGGTGCGCATCCAGAGGACGCAGAGCGGGCGCATGGTGATCCTGAACCTGAGCGACGGCAGCGCCGCCCAGGAAGTCACCATTTACAACGAGGTGTTCGACCAGTATCGGGACCTGTGCAAGGAGGATAACCTGCTGGTGATCGAAGCCAAGCTGAAGACCGTGCGGCGGGCTGCGGCCGGCGAGGAGGGCGATGTCAGTTTCATGCGCATCATCGCCGACCGGATCTACGACCTGGCGGCCGCGCGCAGCCACTTCGCCAAGGCGATACGCCTGTCGATCAACGGCGAGGCCAGCCGGGCGGGCTCCGCCGCAGCCGCGGCCGCCCGCCTCAAGGACCTGCTCGCGCCCTACCGCAAAGGCGGCTGCCCGGTGTGCGTCTGCTACCACAACGACGCGGCGAGTTGCGAAATGCGCCTCGGCGACGACTGGCGCGTCAGGCTGGACGACGCCCTGATGCAGTCATTGCGGGAATGGCTGCGGCCGGAAAACGTGCAGGTGGTCTACCCCTGAGAACGCGGCCGCGGCCTACTCGGTAGAGCGCAGTTCGAAGCCGGAGAACGCGCCTTCGGTTTCGCTGACATCGATGCGCTCCACCCGCGCGGCCCCCGGACCCCGCCGCGCCCAGGTGAGCATCGCCTCCACCGCTTCGGGCGTGCCTGCGATCATCGCTTCGACGCTGCCGCCGCGGCGGTTGCGCACCCAGCCGCTGATGCCGAGCCACTGCGCCTGTTCGCTGAAGTGGTAGCGGAAGCCGACGCCTTGAACCAGACCGAAGATTTCGAGATGCTTGACCATATCTGCCCACGCCGCGTCACGTGCATGACAAGCATGACAATATAGCGGAAACAGCGATTCACGGCCCGCGCTGCGGCGAGCCGTGGACCGGGTGTCGCGAGCAACCGGTCGGGTACCGATGACAAATCGGTACCGTCCGGTGTTACTTGTTTTGGCTGATCATGTACTCGACCGCGGCCTTTACGTCGGCCTCGGTCGCAGCCCCGCCCTTGGGCGGCATCGGTTTCTTGCCCTTCATCACGGCTGCGGTCAGGGCGTCGGCGCCCTGCGCGATCAGCGGTGCCCAGGCGGCCTTGTCGCCCATCTTCGGCTTCATCCCCGTATGGCAGCCCTTGCAGCTCTTGTCGAATACCGCCTTGCCGTCCGCGGCCGCAACTTGTCCGCCAACTGTGAGTGCCGCAACCGTTACCGCCAGGATCATCATGCGTTTCATTTCGTCTTCCTTTCACGTTGAGATTGCAAATCAAATCAATCGAATCCGCCTGCCAACCGAACCTTTGCCGCGGTTCGGTCCGGAACCTGCTCTCCGCTTCCGCGGCTGTATATCAAGAGTGGGCGTGCGTCGCCGTATCCGACCAGGGAGGAAACAGCCGGGTCAACACGTACAGCAGGCCGAGCGGCGCCATGGTCAGCAGGATCGCCACCAGCGCGCCTTCCTTGCCGAAGAATGGCATGTGATAGGAGAGCAGCCCTTTGCCGGTCTTGGAAATCTCCTGCCCGCCGATGACCACGTTCCAGCGCATCATGAACACCGAAAACAGCACCAGGCAGGCGCACACGGTGACCCCGATCACCAAAGCCTTGCCGGTGGTCCCGCGCCAGATCATGTACGACAGCCAGAGGAACGGCGTGATGGCGCCGACGGCGAACTGCAGGATGAAGTAGGGAATCAACAGCGGCCCGGTCACGTACTGCATGATCATGTCCACGCCTTCGCGGCCTTTGTAGACGATGTTGGCGAATTCCAGGCCTTCGAGCACCAGCGCCACCATGATGAAAGCCCAGATCGTGTACGCGAGGCCTTTCAGGCAGGCGAGGTCTACCGCTATCTTGCGCATCTTGCAGGTCGCGACGTAGAGCACCGCCAGCAGCGAAACGCCGGAGATGATCGCGGAGAACAGGAAAATGACCGGCATCAGATCGGAGGACCACCATTCGCGCGACTTGAGCGAGCCGTACATGAAGCCGACATAACCGTGCAGACCATGCGCCGCGGGTATGCCGATGACCGCCAGCGCGAAGATCCATTTTCTGTCGTAACTCATCGCGTGCTCCGAAACGTCATAGGAGCCGAGCGTCAGCAGGCGATAGAAGCGTCCCAGCAGGTCGGTCCTTTTTTGCGCCTGCTCGACGATGAACGGGCGGTAGGCAAACCAGCCCTCGAGTATCAGCAGCGCGACGTAGAAGCTCGCAAAGAAGCCGAACATCGCCATGGCCGAGGTCAGATGCGGCGTGATCGTGGAATTGAATGCGCGCTCCGGATGGCCGAGGTGCAGCAGCAGCGGCGTGGGCACGAAAATCATGAAGCTGAGCGAGGTCAGCAAGGCCATGTGCGCCACCGGCTTCAGCCGCTGGAAGCCGAACACCTGATACAGGCTGGACACGGTGAATGCGCCCGCGACCAGCCCGGTGAGGTATGGATAGACGGCAATCAGCACCGACCATTCGAATACCGTTTCGTTCGGATAAACCCAGCCCGTGTAGGGGGCGAATTGAATGACCGGTTCCATTAGTTAACCTCTTTGTCGATGCCAACATAGAAAACATTCGGCGCGTTGCCCGATTCCGGCCTGAGCACCTGCACCCGGTTATTGCGTATGAACAGGCTGATCCGGCTCTGTTTGTCGTTCTGATCGCCGAATATGCGCGCACCGACCGGGCACACCTCGACGCATGCCGGCTGCAGTCCCTTGGTGATGCGGTGATAGCACCAGGTGCATTTGTCCGATACGCCTTTTTCCTCGTCGAAGTAACGTGCGCCGTAGGGGCAAGCCTGCACGCAGTATCGGCAGCCGATGCAATAGCCATGATCGATCAGCACCACGCCGTCCTGGGTCCTGTACGTCGCGCCGGTCGGGCATACCTGCACGCAGGCCGGATGCGTGCAGTGGTTGCACAGCTTGGGCACGAAGAACGCCTTGTCCACCTTGGCGTCCTTGTAGCGGTTGGCGAAGCGGAAGGTCTTTTCCGAGCCGGACGCCTCGATGTTGACCGGGTCCTGCTGGCTGTCGATGTGCACTTGCGCGTCGCCCTCGACGTGGACATAGCGCTCCACCCAGGTGCGGAACTGATGCGCGTTGGCGGGGACGTCGTTTTCGCGCTTGC